>OCTA010005030.1_pt1 | contig 11488 bp, 3 predicted proteins | sample 1538991 | NCBI WGS metagenome assembly OCTA01 (sample SAMEA3539302, study PRJEB22396) | soil metagenome | biome: tundra; feature: field; material: soil | place: USA | collected 2010-05 | depth 0.15 m | reverse complement strand
CGCGACGGCGAGGATGCAAAGTCGGTGGAAGAGATCATCCGCCTGTCGCGCAAGTATAAATTCGTCACGCCTTACACATCGTTTCTGGCGGTGCCGCGAGCGCTGCTGCGGCCGCGCGTGATTCGCCCCGGCGATCCGATTCTGCGCGTACACACGGACGAGTCCATCAATTCCGTGGTGGCCATCTTCCCCTTCGGATTGACCAAACGCCTGCGCTATCTCGACAACGAGGATGTATGGCAGACGCGCTTTCTCGCCCCTGACGACATGCAAGACGGCACCTATAGCGTTGGCCTGGTGCTGCGCGACAAAGCGGGACACACCTATCGCGAATCGAAGACGTTTGTCATAGCCAGCAAGCCTCCCGTGGTCAACATTCGGCTCGATGGACGCCGCTACCACCGGGGCGAGACGATTCCGCTGAAGGTGAACGCCACCGCGAGTACCCGTACGCTGACCGCGCGGCTGGAAGGGGCCGCGCCCGTCAGTCTGCGCTGGAACCAGCAGGCGAGCGCGAACACCGGAGACCTGCAGATTCCCTCTGACCTTCCCGCCGGAACGTACCGGCTGACAGTTATCGCCGAAGACGTTGCCCACAACATTGGGACGCAGGAGGTGCAAATTGAAGTGCTTCCGTAACCCATCCCTCGCCAACTTCGTCCGCGTCTTTTGGCCCTGCTGCGCCGGATTGCTGCTGGTTCCCCTCATCGTGACCGCTGGGCGGGCGACGGCTGCATGGAGAAACGCCGAGGCCGGTTCGGCCGTGGAAGCCGCGCTCTATCGCTGGATGCCCATGCCGGTCAGCAAGGTACTCGGGCTTCGGCCTCCGCGGGAGGCGACTCCGCTGCTGAGCGAACTGATCAAGCAGCAGCCCACCGCCGAACTGTATTCCATTCGCGCTCTCAACGAGGAGGCGGCGCTGGATTTTTCGGCGGCTGAGGCAGACTGGAGGAGGTACGCGCAGGCCGCAGCGGATCGCATTGAGGCGCAATGGTCGCTGGCAGACTTCTATGGACGGAGGCTGCGTCCGGCGGATGAGATCGCGGCTCTCGACGTGATTGGCCGCGCCCTCTCATCTCCGGCAGAGAAGCGTACGCCCGTGGAGCAGCAGCGGTCGTGGCTGGCCTTCGAACGCATCTTCAGGATCATTGGCGAAAACGCGTTAGCAAGCGATGTCTCCGACCAAACCTACCGTGCTTGGCTGGATCGCTATCCCGCAGACCGCGGTGTTTACACCCGCTACTTCCAGTTCCTCGTGGACCAGAAGTCTTTCGACGAGGCTGAAAAGCTGATTGCTCGATATCATGCGGCCGTACCCCAGGATGAAATTCTTCCGGTCAAGTTCCGGGCGCTGCTGGCGTACAAGCGGGGATCGATTGAGCAGGGGCTGGCGATCTACGACACCCAGTTTCAGCCGCTGTGGCCGCAGGAGTTGATCGACAGCTATTTTGCGCTCATGACAGAGACGCGCTCGCTGAGAAAGTATCTGGATCAGGCCCGCACCGCTCTGGAGCGCAATCCCGACGACCTGAACTCAGCCGCGCGCATTTTCTACTTTTATCAGCGGCAGGGACGGATCGACGCAGCGGAGCAGGCCCTGACCCAGTATCGCCTGGGCAAGGAGAAGCGCAACGCGAAATGGAATTCGCAGGAACTCTACACCCTGGCAAAGCTGAATGAAGGCATCAGGAACTATCCTGAAGCTGCCCGCTATTATTACGCGCTCTACAACACCAACGACCAGGCGAACGCGCCGGAATTGGCGCTCGCCGGGCTGATCGACGTTTTGCTGGATGCTCCCGAGCAGGGTGTGCGCCTCGGCAGCGGCGAGCTCTCGATGTATCGCGACATCGGCTCGATGGACCGCGGACCTGGGTTCCTCAACGGCATTCTGTCGCTGATCATGAACACGACATCCCCCGCCTACGCTTATTCCGACGAAGAGCGCCGGGCAGTCCCGTATTTCCATCGCGCGGAGGCAGCACAACTGATTCGCCTGTTCGAGGCGCGCTTCCCCAATTCAAAGCTGCGGGCCGGGCTTCGCGGACGGCTGATCGAAACCTACTCGGCCTATGGTGAAAGCGGGGCCGTGATCCGTGAAGGCCAGCAGTTCATGCAGACATTTCCCAGCGCGCCCAATCGCGAGCAGGTTGGGTTGCTGCTTGCCGACGCTTACGCCCGCGAAAACCGCACGCAGGAGGAATTCGCACTCTACGACACCGAGCTTGCAGAACTCGCCAAGCGCGCGGATGGTGTCCCACTCGGGACGAAGACCAGCGAGCAGCACACTTCTGAGCGCTATGTGCACACCGAGCCATCGACCCTCGCCCAAGCCGAGGCGCAAGGCGAGTCCGAGCAAAGTGAGAGCACCGCGCCCGGGGAGCATCGGGCGTTTTCAACCGAGTCGTCTGCGGTCGTGAATGCCCAGAAGAGCGCGCAGGCGTGGTATTCGGAATATCTTGAGCGATACTTGTCGCGGCTCGTATCAATGAAGCAAGTACCCGAGGCGTTGGCGGTGTTGCGCAAGGAAGTCGATCGCAATCCCAATGATCCCGGACTGTACGAGCGGCTGGCGCAATTTCTGGAACAGAACCGGCTGGGGCAGGAGCAGGAACAGGTTTACGAGCGCGCCATACAGCAGTTTCCCGATCGTTCCTGGTACCACAAACTGGCGCGCTTTTACCTTCGGTACCGGCGTGATTCCGACTTCTTGCAACTGAGCCAGCGGGTGGTAAAGATATTCTCGGGCACGGAGCTTGAGAGTTATTTCTCGGATGTCGGTTTCGGCCGCGACTACTACGTGCGCCTCAACGAATTCGCTCTCGCAAGATTTCCGCACGACCTGCTCTTCGTTCGCAACTTGCTGAACGCATATCAGCGGTCTTACCCCACCAACGAAAAATGGGAGAGTCTGATTCGCCAGCACTGGTGGGAATCAGAAGACCTGCGGAACAGATATTTCGAGTACTTGTCGCGCACCGGACAGCTCCAACGGGAGCTCACCGACCTTCAAAAGTCAGAGGCTGCCGCGCAACAGGAGCATTGGAATGAGTTAGCCAGTGGCAATCCGGTCGCAGCCCGATTTTTTGGCGAAGCCAAGTTCTGGGAGTCTCACTTCGAAGAGGCTGCACCGGTGATGAATGCGCTGGCCCAAGAGTATCCAGCAGACTTTGAATTGGGACGCCGGGCCTCCGCCGTCCAGCGCTCACTCGCGGCCTTTGATCCGCGCGACACGGAACTGGCGGTCAAGATCGAGGAGAACCTCTACAGCGCCGATCCCGGCAACCGCGACACCCTGGCCCGCATTGGCGACATATTCGCCGACCGCGAGTTGTTCGACCGCGCAGCACCTTACTGGAACCGCATCACCCAGATCCGTCCCGGTGAATCCCAGGCCTATCTGGACGCCGCAACCATCTATTGGGATTACTACGATTTTGATACCGCGCTGAAACTGCTGAACGAAGGCCGCAGCAAACTCGGCGACCCATCGTTATACGCATACGAGGAGGGCGCGATCTACGAAGGTGAGCGCAAATTCTCCCTGGCCATTGCGGAATACGTGCGCGGCGCATTGCAGCAGCAGGAAGGCTCGCTGCCGTACAACCGCCTTCTCGATCTGGCCCGCCGCAAGAGCTTGCGGGAGGAAGCCGATCGGGCGACGGCATCCTTGACCGATGGAGGCTCGCCCAGCATCGAGGCCATCAAACTGCGACTTGCCGTGCTCGACGTGCAAAACCGCCCGAAAGATGTGGAGCAATCGCTGGCCGCAATCGGCGAGCGCACCAGTTCGCTGGAAATCCTGGAATGGCTGGATGGGACCGCGCAACAAAGGGGCCTGCAGGCGCTACGGCAAAAGGTCCTGGAGAAGCAGGCTGCGGTCACGACCGACCCCATTCGGAAGCTTGAGCTGCACTACTCGCTGGTCCGCTTCTATGAAGAGAAGAAGGACATCCAACAGGCACAGCGGAACATTGAGGCCCTCTATCGCGAAAATCCGAAGATACTGGGGGTGGTCCGCGCGACCGCAGATTTCTATTGGCAGAACAAACAGCGCCAACGGGCCATCGACGTTTTGCTGCAGGCGGCCGATGATTCGTACCCTGGGTTGAGCACACAGTTTCGATTTGAGGCTGCGCGCAAGGCGTCAGAGGCTGGTCAGTACGAGCAGTCCCGAAAACTGCTGACGCAACTCCTATCGGACGCGCCCTACAACGAAGAATATCTGGCGGCCATGGCCGACACGTATTCGCGGGCCGGAGACGACCAGGGACTGAAGCGGTTCAGTCTGGAGAAGATTGAGGAGTTGCGGAAATCGCAGCTCCCGCAAGAGATAAAAACACGCCAGATCGCAGCTCTGCGTCGTGGACTGATTCCTGCGCTGACGCACTTGAAGGATTTTGCCGGCGCGGTCGACCAGTACATCGAAATCATCAACCGATACCCGGAAGATGACGCATTGATTTCCGAAGCGGCGCTCTATGCCCAGCGTAATGGCCGCCAGCAGCAGTTGCTCGATTACTACGCCAACACCATGAAGGAGTCGCCGCGCGATTATCGCTGGCCTATGGTACTGGCGAAAATTCAGACCCAGGTTGAGGACTATCCCGCAGCAGTTGATACCTACGCAAGCGCCATCAACATTCGCCCCGATCGAGTCGATCTTCGGACCGCGCGCGCGGAGCTGCTGGAACGCCTGATGCGCTTCGACGAATCCGCCGCCGAGTACCAGAAGCTGTTTGAATTGAACTACCACGACACTCGATGGATGGAGAAGGTGGCGGAGATTCGCGCCCGCCAGGGCAAGACCGTGGAGGCGGTTGCCGCGCTCAGCACCGCGCTGATTGAGGACCGTCCGGAAAAGCCCGGCAACTTCTTCGCGGTGGCCACCCGGCTGGAAGGCTGGGGCATGATCCAGCCCGCGCGCGACTTCGCACAAAAGGGAGTTGACTCCGCCGGCCGCGACCTGCTCGCCGTATCCGAAAACCACGACGGCGCCCGGCTCTATGTTGAGATTATGACGCGGCTGCGCCAGCAGGATACCGCCTACGCCAGGTTGCAGCGCGCCGTGGCGGATGCAACTTCCTTGGGAGCGGAAGTTTCCACGGCTGTGCAGCAAGTCGAGAAGAAAGGCTTCCTCTCGATTACGGACCAGCAGTGGCGCGATCGCGCGCTTCAGATGCGCCGCGACACCGCTCGCCTGGGCCTGCAATCCACCATGCAGGCAATGGGCAAGTCCGTCTATCAATACTTCACCCCGGAAGAGCGTCTGCAATTCGGAGATTGGCTGGAAAAGCAATCCGCGCAGAAAGGCAATGACGAACTGGGAGCAATCTTCGTTCCCACGGCCAGGGCGGCCGGTCTGCCGGAATTGCAAGCGCGCTGGCTTAAGCAGCTGATGCTCAGTGGCCTACCCGCGAGCAGGGGGTACGAGTACAGTCTTGTCGACGTGCAGACGCGAAGGATGAAGTTTGAGGATTTGGGGGCTGCGCTGGAAACCTATGCGCAGCAGTTGACTCTGCAAACAGGACGAAACGGCGTGCTGGCGCAAGCCGCAGACGCCTACCGCTCGGGAGCTCTGTACGATGCCGAGTTCAACGTCGTCCAGCGGATGGCGGTGCAGGTGCAAGGCGGCGTGCTGCAGCGTTATTTCGAACTTCTGTTGCAACGTAATCCGCAAGAGCTGGTGCAACTTGCCGGAACTTCGGCAGGCTCGGTGGGCGATGCGGCCTGCCAGTACGTCATCGCTCACGGCCCCTCCGCACTGGCGCAGCAAGCTGTAGCCGCGCGCGGACGTTCGCTCGAACCGGTGTGGTCCAAGGCATATGCGGGACTCACCGGACTGTATTTTGCTGACCGCAGTTCGGCGGTGAATGCGGCATTTCTAAACGCTCTGGGCGATGGCGCCATCGCGGAACGGCTGGGCAAGCCCGTGGATCGCCAGCAACAACTGGCCGGCAATACCTGGTTCTACTACGGATCGCGCTATGGCGAGTGGCTCGGGGTCTCACGCACCGGCGATCCTGAGGACTTCCTGCCCGCGCAACTGGAACAGTCTCCGGCAACCGCCTCAGGCTACATCACGGTCGCCGAATACTATGCGGATTCGGGAAAACTGGACCGAGCGGTGGAAGACTATAACCGCACCCTTGAGCTTGCTCCAGCCCGGGCTGATATTCACGACCGCGTTGCTGTTCTCTACTGGCGTCAGCAGAAGCGCACCGAGGCCGTGGCGGAATGGAAGACGGCGTTGGAGTTGCTGGATGCGCAGGTGCATCAGCGCGTGGTGCCCCCGAGTTTCTGGTCCACCTTCGGCTATGTCATGAACCACATCGGCAACCGTCATGTGGCCGCTGAGCTTCGCCCGCAGTCGGATGCTGTGTTGCGAGACTACGTTCGGCAGAATGGCACGTACCGGGTCGAAGAACTCTTGCGCGCCGGATACACCGCCGTCGGTGATCCCCAGGCAGGCATCGCATTTCTGCTGGAGCTGGCATCGATCGCGCCTGATCCGAATGGCGTTCTGCAGTTGCTGGTCAACGCCAAGTGGATTCCGGCCCCGATGCGGAACCCGATCTACGAGCAGGTCATCGCGCACCTGCAGTCCCAACTCCCTGCCGTCGGTGATGCCTCCAGGGAGTATGCCGAACAGAATCTCCGGTCATGGCAAGCTCGATATGCGATGCACCTGGTCGAGTTGCAGGAATTTGATCAAGCCGATGCGGTCCTGCAACCCCAGGAAGAACCCACCGCACAGGAGCTTGAGATTCATTTCCGCATTGCGCTGGCCAAAGGGGAGTTCGATTCCATCCTGACGCAGTATCGAGCGAATCCAGACAAAGCTCCGAAGGCAGAGAGCTTGCGGCAGGTTGCGACCGCATTGCAGGCCGCAGGACAGCTTCCGGCAGCGCGCAAGATACTGGAGTTCCTGTTTACCCAGGAGATCGCAGCGCATCAGCTGAATTCAGCCAACCTGCTTGGGCTTGCTGAAATTCGCCTGCAGGACGGCGACATGGCCGGGGCGATGGAGGTGCTGGACCGTCTGGTGCTGGTCGTCGGTCAGCCGTTTGAAAATCTCGATCCCGCCGCGACCTTGCTCTCGCGCAATGGACGCCATGCGGAGGCTGTCGGGTTCCTCTCCAAGCTGGTAAAAGCCAAGCCCTGGGACGAGGGCGCGCGCCTTCATCTCGCGCAGGAGGAAATCGCCGCCGGTCAAGACGATGCGCGAGCACGTTCGCTGGCTACGGACATTGCCAGCGATCCACCGGCTGCGTACACCGACCGGCGCGCCGCCGCGGCGATGCTCACAGGCCGAGGCAGTGGCGCGGAACTGGGCAGCGGAGAGCTCGACTTTATTGCCTATGGCACGGGCTCGTCCGATAAGCCGTACTTCGACGCCGCGCGCCTCCTTGCCGCCAAGAAGATGAACGCCGCCGCTTCGGCCGCCCGCCTGCTGGAGAGAGCGTTGGCCGACGCCCCTGACAATGAGATGATTCGCGTGTCTTTGTTCTATGCGCTCGCCGGCCTGAACCAGGATCGGCTGGCGCTATCCAGCATCGAGCCGCTCCTGCACAGGGGCTACCTGCCGGTAGGCTACAACCCACGCTCCGACGATCAGGAAGCTGAATCGGGAGAGTCATCGCCCGAGAATCCGGATGCCGCAGCGGAACAGGAGACTGTTACCAATCTCCATGCGGAAACGGGGTCAGGCGAACGAGTCACTCTGGCTACTGCCGTTGCCAAGGTTTATTGGAACCTGAGCGATCTGGAAGCTGCACTGAAGTACTACCGCGTGGCCCTCCAATTGAAACCATCGGACGCGGCGCACACAGAGATAACGAACAACATCAATGCCATCCGGACGGTGGTCCGCAGAAATGCCAACAATGCTCAACGCATACCCGTGATTCACCAAGCCATTGATCAGGAACACCTGGTGCGGCCACGCCTGCTGGCGGCCGCCAAGGCCCCGCCACCAGCGAAGCCCGAGCACCGCATGAAAGGGGGACTCGCACAATGAAGCGAATCGCAGCCCTGTCCATTCTTGTTCTGCTGGTCGTCGCGGCCTGGGCGACCTATGAAGACGTTGCACGGCCAGAGTCGTCGCTGGCGCGGCTGATGCCGCAGGATGCTGTGCTCTTCCTTGAAGCTCAGGACTTCAGCGGCGTTCTTCGCGAATGGAACTCGTCACCGGAAAAACAAGTTTGGCTGACGACCGCCAATCAGGAAGTGTTCAGCCGTTCCCGACTCTTCTTGCGGCTCCAACAGGCGCAGGAGGAATTCGCCTCCGCCGCCGGCTTGTCGCCCGACATGTCTTTCCTGAGTGAGGTTGCTGGGGGGCAAAGCGCCCTCGGAATCTACGACATCGGCAAGCTGGAGCTTCTCTACGTAACGCGACTGCCATCGGCGCACGCGATGCAATCCGGAATCTGGCAGCAGCGGGCGAAATTCGAGACCCGGCGGGTCGATGGAAAGCAGTTTTACGTGCGCACCGATCCGCAATCAGAGCGCGTGGTGGCCTTCGCCATCGATGACGACTATCTGGTCCTGGGGACTCGCGAAGACCTGGTTGCCGGAGCACTGTCTCTGCTTGCCGGCAAGAAAGCGGCCGCGTTGAACCAGCAAGGCTGGTTTGTGAATGCCGTCAAAGCGGCCAAAGACCCTGGTGAACTGCGCATGGTGACTCATCTTGCCGAGGTGACAAAGACGCCGCAGTTCCGCACCTACTGGCTGCAGCAGAACATTACCGAGTTGCGGCAGTACGAGTCCTCGGTGAGCGACTTGTTCCGCTCCTCCGGTGTCTATCGCGAAGAGCGCAGCTTGTTGCTGAAGAATGCCCCGGAGAGCGCAAGCGACGACGCCGATGGTGGCCCCGAAGTGGCAGAGTTGATGCGCCTTGTCCCGCCGGACGCCGGCTTCTATCGCGCATTTGCCGTGTCGCCCCAGGACGACACGCTTGCATTGCTGCAGCAGAAGATACTGGCGCCAGGGCTTGGACCTGCACCGGCTTCCCAGGTTGCACCCAACGTGAACCTGGGCGATCAGGCGGTGGGCAATGCATCGAACCTCGACGTCCGCATTGACACTCCCCCGTCCTCCGGTGCGGCGGAAAACAGCGGCGACGCTGCGTTAAAGGAGTTGCTCAAGAAGGCAACCATCCGTGCCGCCCTCCAACTGCACAGGTCCCAGACCTCTGACGATGGCGTATTCGTCCGGCTGCACTCCACGATGGTATTGCTGGGCGCAACGGACTGGCCGGAACCGGCCGTGCAGCAGGCCATTCAGCGCGCGTTATCGCCCGGACTTACAGCTTCCAACATCGGAGTCGCATGGAAGAAGTCAGGGACGGGAGCGCAGAGTTACTCCGAGTTGGACGGGCTGGCCCGAATTGCAGTCGGGGTAAGAGGGAAGTACCTGTTTGTCAGCGACGATCCTGAAATGCTGGTGACCGTGCTCGCGCGGGTCTCCCAACCGGTGACAGCCGAAGCCGCTATCTACTACGCCCGGTTTGATCATAGCCACGAGCGGCAGAATTTCTACCAGCTTTTCTCGCTCATCGACCGCCCCAGCCGGAATAATGCTGGGAATTACGAAGATCGCACGCCGCAGTTCTTTTCGCAGAACATTGCCAGCCTGAGCAAGACACTGGCCAGCGTGAAGTCGCAATCCATTGTCGCCAGGCGCAAAGGCGGGGTAGAGACGCAGACCGTGCGGTACGAATGTCTGCCATGAAGGACCTCTGGCGCGGCATTCCCGCAGGCATTCTGCTGGCGTGCCTGGTCCCCGCCTGTTCGATGGGCCAGGACCCTGCGCGTTTGACGCCCGATACCAACGCGCTGTTTTCGCGTACAGCGTCGGAGAAGTTGGCGCAGGATTTCTCTTCCGCCGATATCTCCTATTTGTTTTACGACGCGCGCAGCGACCGGTTCATTGCAAGGAAATGGAGCGAAAGCACCCAAGTGCCCGTCGGATCGCTGGTCAAACCGTTCCTGGCTTTGGCCTACGCCGAGACGCACGATTACCGTTTCCCACAACACGTCTGCACTGGCGGAAACTCGTGCTGGCTCCCCAAGGGTCACGGAAACCTCGGAATCGTGCATGCTATCTCGTTCTCTTGTAACTCATACTTCGCTGAACTAGGGTCGCAAACCGGCGGGGCACCGGTCACATCGGTCGCCCAGCGATTCGGTCTCGCCGGTCCCGGCGCGATTGCCTCTCCCGAGGAGATGGCAGGCGGATCCGGGGTATGGCGGGAGTTGCCTGAGAGCATGGTACACGCTTATGCGATGCTGCTGGACCGCAAATCGCAGCCAGGGGTGCGGGACATCATCGATGGCATGGCGGATTCAGCCAGGAACGGAACCGCCTCCAGCCTGGCACGGCAAGGCCTGCACCAGAGCTTCCTGGCGAAAACCGGCACGGCGGTCTGTATCCATAAAGCTCACGCCCCAGTAGACGGCTTTGTGGTTGTCGCATGGCCAGCCGACTTTCCCCGCTATATTCTGATGGTGCGGCAGCACGGCGTGACGGGAGCACAAGCTGCGGTGCTGGCTGCCCACATGTTGCGCGATCTGGAGCCATAACGTGCGATGGAAACTCGCCATTGCGGCCCTGCTGCTGGCTCGACTCGTGATACCTACCAGTGCCGCTGCGTCGCCACCCGAGCACGTACGCATCGCGGTCATGGGACTGTTCCACTCAAGCCAGTTTGGGGTCGAAGTTTCGCCTTCGTCCCCTATGCTGGTGGATTCAGGTCAGCGCCAGTTTGTTGCCGGAGTCGATGCTCGCCAGAGTATTGCCATTGCCCGGTCAGGCCGCAAGATCATCGTGCGCACGGGCGGCTCGCAAATCATCGGAGAGAACATCACGTTCAGCGCGCGTCAAGGCGGTGAGTGCGACTTTGTCCTGGCCGTGCCCGGAAAGCTGCACCGGCACTATCGAGGAAAGCTCATCGTCACCGTCGGCAACCAGGAGCTGCTCACCGTAGTGGAGATGGAGCTTGAAACGGCGGTGGCATCCGTGGTCGCAGCTGAGTCGCCAGGCGACGCTCCGCTGGAAGCCATGAAAGCGCAGGCGGTGGTTTCACGCTCTTATCTGGTGAGCGGCGGCCGTCATCATCCGTACGCCGATTTCTGTGACACCACGCACTGCCAATTTCTTCGCGAGCCGCCCCCTGCTGGGAGCCGCGCCGCGCTCGCCACGCGCGCAACCAAAGGCCAGGTGCTCACCTGGCAAGGCAAACCATTTCCGGCCATGTATTCCGCCAGTTGTGGAGGTCACACGCACTCGCTGGCCCAGGTAGGAGCTTCGGCAGTCGACTATCCATACTTTCCGGTCGAGTGCCCCTATTGCCAGCATTCGCCCGAACATTGGTCATCGCGACTGAGCAAATCAGATGCCGCGGCGCTGGTCTCCGACAGCGAACAGGAGCGGATCAAAGCCGTGCGTAAACTGGGATGGATGGCCATTCCCAGCAGCACATTCACCA
>OCTA010005029.1_pt1 | contig 11491 bp, 9 predicted proteins | sample 1538991 | NCBI WGS metagenome assembly OCTA01 (sample SAMEA3539302, study PRJEB22396) | soil metagenome | biome: tundra; feature: field; material: soil | place: USA | collected 2010-05 | depth 0.15 m | reverse complement strand
CGGATCAGTCCGACCGACCCGAGGGACCCGTGGCGGATACCGCGGAGCTGCCCGAGGGGGATGGCGGGAACGTTCAGGTTCATCACGGTGCCCGGAACCATGGTGGCCAACTCGGGTACCACCTGGTTCACGAGGGCCACCGGGGTCTCCCACGGCACCGGGTCGGCGCCCCAGGCGATGCTGACCGCCAACCCGCGTATTCCGAACTGCGCACCGGTGAGGGTGGCCCCGACGGTGCCCGAATGGAGCGCCGAGCGTCCCACGTTGATGCCATGGTTGATCCCCGACACGATCAGGTCGGGGCGGTCGCCGAAGCCTTCGATGCAGGCCAGAATCACGGCCAGTGCCGGAGGGCCGTCGATGCCGTAGATGGGGACTTGTTCGAGCCCGGGGACTTCCACAGCCTCGTAAGGGATCGACTCCCGCTCGTAGACCGGTCCGACCGCGGCTCCGGCCCCGCTGTGGTCGACGAGGGGCGCTACCACGATCAGTTCGTGCTCGTCCTCGAAGGCGGCGGCCAGGCCCCTGGCCAGTGCAGCGATGCCCGGTGCGAACACACCATCGTCGTTTGTCACCAGAATGCGCATCGTCGACGATCCGATCGAAGAGGTCGGGGGATCCCGAGGTCCCGGCTCGAGGAGACGGGTCCCGGTGGCCCTCCAACGGGCCACGGTGGCCCGATCGCCTACCATACCGGGCTACATCCGCCGCCCTTCCCGGGAAGACCAGAATGCCGAAGACATGACACCGCGAACCACTGCCGACGATCGACGACCGCCTGGGACCACCCTTGCCACCGGGGACCAGTGGGTCATCGGCCACGGCCACCAGCGGGCGGTGATCACCGAAATGGGTGCAACCATCCGAGCGTTCACGGTGAACGACGTCCCGGTGATCGATGGCTTCGGGACCGACGAGTGGAGCCACGGTGGGCGGGGTCAGGTCCTCGCCCCGTGGCCCAACCGCTTGGGGGATGGTCGCTACGAATTCGAAGGGATGAGCGCTCAGGCCGCACTCGATGAGCCTTCCAGGCAGAATGCCATCCACGGGTTGGTCCGTTGGCTGCCATGGTCCATGGCTGGACGGGCCCAGAACCGGGTCACCATGGCCTGTGTCCTCCATCCGTCCCCCGGCTATCCGTTCACCCTGGGCCTCTCTATCGAGTACCGGCTCGGGCGTGACGGCCTCACCGTCGTCACCGAGGCCGAGAATCTGGGGCCGACGGGGCTGCCGTTCGGGCTGGGCTTCCATCCCTATCTGACGGTCGGCACACCGGTTGTCGACATGGCGCGCCTGACGGTGCCTGCTGATCGTCGGCTGATTACCGACGACCGAGGACTTCCTACCGGGGAAGCCCCGGTAGCGGGGACCGAGTTCGATTTCACCACAGGTCGACTTCTGGGGACGTCTCGATTGGATACCGGCTACACCTCACTTCGTCGCGACGGGGACGGACGAATACGGGTCGAGCTCGACCACCCCGACGGGACGATGGGTGTCACCCTCTGGGCTGATCAGCGCTTCGACTATGTGATGGTCTACAGCGGCGACACCCTCGGTGCGGGCGAACGGCGCCGGGCACTGGCCATCGAGCCGATGACCTGTCCTCCGGATGCGCTCCGCTCCGGAAACGACATCATTGTGTTGGGCCCCGGTGCCCGCTGGACCGGATCGTGGGGCATCACCCCGCGTTAGGCTGGGCCCCCCGGGTGCCGCTCATCGAGTCGGTCGCCCCCACGCCTCCGCCAGGTGGGCGGGCCGCCCCCATGCCTCCGGCGAAGATGGTCTCGGCTACCATCGGCTCGAGCGGCCTGGAGAAGTAGAAGCCCTGGGCGAACCGACATCCCAGTTCGACCAGTCGGTCCCGTTGCATCCGGGTTTCGATGCCCTCGGCCACCACGTCGAGCCCAAAGGCGTCCCCGAGAGTGACGACGGCCGCCACCACCGCGTCGTAGCGGCTGCCCAGGCTGTCGATGAACGTCTTGTCGATCTTCACGATGTCCAGGGGCAATTTCGACAGCGAGAAGAGTGATGAGAATCCGGTGCCGAAGTCGTCGATGGCCAGACGGATCCCCAACTCTTTCAAGGCATGGAGCCGACGTACGGCGGCTTGAAAGTCCCGCATGAAGAAGCTCTCGGTAATCTCCAGAATGAGTAGGTCCGGTGGTATCTGTGTAGCCAGCAGTGCGTCGGCCACGTCGTTGACAAAGTAATCGTGTTCGAGTTGCCGGCTCGAGACATTGATGCTCATCGAATCGTCGGGGCGATCAGGGTAACGCTGACGCCATTCGGCCAACTGCCGGCACCCCTCGTGGAGCACCCAGCGGCCGATCGGGACAATGAGGCCGGTGTCCTCGGCGGTCGAGATGAACCCGAGGGGCTGTACTTCGCCGCGGGTGGGGTGATGCCAGCGGAGGAGTGCCTCCATTCCCACCAGATGATCTCCGTCGAGTGAGATCACCGGTTGGTACACCAGTCGGAATTCGCTGCGGTCCAGGGCCATGTGGAGCTGGGCCACGGTGGCCACCCGATTGGCAGCCTGGCGGGTCAGCGCCTCGTCGAAGAACTCGAATCGCGAACGACCGTTCTGCTTGGCCCGGTTGACCGCGGCGTCAGCGTTACTCATGATGGTCTCGGCGCGATCGGAGGCGAATCCGAAGGCAATCCCGATGCTGGCGGTGATATAGCAGTCGATGTCCTCCACGATGAAGGGCTGGTCGAACACCGAGAGGAGACGATGGCCGAATCCGATGGCATCGGCATGACCGTCCAGCCCTTCGACCAACAGGCCGAACTCATCGCCGCCGAGCCGGGCGATGAAATGACCGTCCGCCATGCGTTCGAGCCGTTTGGCCACCGCCACCACCAGGGCGTCGCCGACTCGGTGCCCCCGGCTGTCGTTCAGGTATTTGAAGTGGTCCAGGTCGAGCAAGCAGACGGTCATCGGGGGATCCACGGTCAACCGGGCATGCAGTGAACGGTCCAGGTGCCGCATGAACAACTCGCGGTTGGCCAGTCCGGTCAACGGGTCGTGGGTGGCCTGATGGGCCAACCGGCGTTCGAACTCCCGGCGCTCGGTGACATCGCGGACCGCCACCGAGATGACCTCTCCTTGTGGAGTGTCCAAGGTGCCGAACGAGGCCTCCACCGCAATTTCCGATCCGTCCTTGCGCAAGGCGAAGATGGTGCGCTCTACGCCGATGAAGGCCTCGCCGATCCCTTGGGTCCAGTTGGCGATGATGGACATCTGCTCGGTACGTACCCGTTCGGGCATGAGCATCGATGCCGGCTTCCCCACCAACTCACCGGCGGAGTACCCGAAGAGAGTCTCGGCCTGGTTGCTGACTTCCACGATGAGGCCGTCGGCCACGTTGGCTACCACCACCGCGTCCGGGGACGATTCGAGGAGCAGGCGAAAATGGTCGGTATCCCGCCTCTGCTGCTCGAGGAGCTGCGCGTTTTCGAGCGCGTGCCCAGCTTGGCCGGCCAACATCTCGAAGGCGGCAATCTGCTCGGGCAAGGGAGTGCGGCGCTCGCGGGTGGCGGCTTCGAGGATGGCGCCCAGTTCGCCGTTCACCCACACCGGGCCGGCCATCACCGTCTGATACCAGTCACTGGCCGGCATCGGGACACTTCCCGGCTTGGTGGCATAGTCGGCGATCACCACGATGCTGCGCTTTTGGAGGACCAGGCTGACCGCTCCGGTGGTGACGCTGTGATGGCGGGACGTGTAGTCCGCATAAAGGTTTCGGGCATGAAGGACGCGATAAGTGGTGGCGTTCTCGTCGATGGCGCAGATGTCGGAGGCCTCGAAGCCCAGGGTTCCCAGCGCGTCGACGACGGCAACGAGCACGTGGTCGACGTCGGAGACATCGATCTGGCGTGCCACCGCCGCCACTCGGCTCCACAGTGCCACCCGGTCCTCCGAGGCTTTGTGTTCCGCCATCTGGTGTTGGAATGAACGACCGAGCTCGTGGTTCAAGAGTCCGACCGCGAGCGAGGCGGCCATGATCACGCCGAGGCGGAACACCAGTTCAGCGATCTCGATGCCCCAACCGGTTGCGGCCAGGGTGACGACATATCCGATGGTGGTGAAGGCCCCCAGGGTGATCTGCACGGAGATCGGGTAGCTGGGCCCGGCCAGAAAGACTGGCGTGACGACGAGGAGGATGAAGAGCTCCGATTGGGAGCCGTGGGTGAAGGCGATGCTGAGATCGACCATGCCGACCATGGCGACGGCCCAGCCGTAGACGGCCATCCGGCCGTTGGGCCGGGCCAGAATTTGCTTCCACGGGAGCATGCCGACGATCACGGTCAGGGCGGTGACCACCAGAATCAGGGCGAAGGCGCCGGCCCGGTTGACTTGGTTGTGGCCGGGAAGCACCAGATAGAGCGTCACCACCAAGATGATGAAGACCGACGAGAGAATTCCACCCCGCACCGTTTGCACCGTGTATCTCGCCCACGGATCGTCGGATTGTGCCACCAGCGGGTGGTCGTCACCGATGCCAGGCTCAGCAGTCGACATCCGGTCCTCCTCGTTCGGCTGCATCGTAGCGGGGGGCCAAGGAATAGAACAGAGCGGAGCCGGGCCATGATGGCGGAGAAGGGCCTGGTAGGTCGGACTGCGGGCCCGCCCGATCAGGGCGACATCGTCCACTTGGATCACCACAGGGAACATCAGGTACGGTCATGGCCACGGATCAGCCAATGAAACGTCCGATGAACGCGGAGGGGATCAGTTGAGTGACCAGATAACGTTGGTTGACTACTTGGAGCTGGGGGACGACCCCCACCTGGTGGCCAACGAGTGTCGTGCGTGCGGGGCGAAGTTCTTCGACCGGCGTAACGCCTGCGCCTCGTGCGGGAAGACGGAATTCAAACGAGTTCGCATCGCCGGTGACGGTGAGGTCCGGGCGTTCACCATCGTGTCCTTCGCCGCTCCCGGAGTACCGGTCCCGTTCGTCGCTGCGCTGGTCGACTGCGACGGAACCAGCGTCCGTGCCAACCTGATCAACGTGGAGGCTGATCCCGATCACGTGAGTCTGGGGATGAAGGTGCGCCTGGCGACCTACTCACTAGGGGAAGACGGCAATGGAACCGAAGCGATCGGGTTTGGATTCGAGCCGCAGGAGGCACACGACAATGGCAAATGATGATGTTTGGATTCTCGGAATTCACATGACCAAGTTCGGCAAGCATCCTGATCTCGACGTGGTCGACCTGGCCGCCGAGGCAGCCATGGGTGCGCTCGGCGATGGTGGGGTCGGCATCAAGGACATGGGCGTGCTGGCGGCAGGTTGCCTGATGATGGCATCGGCGGGGATCGGCCAACAGCTCCAAAAGCAGATCGGGCAGACCGGTATCCCCGTGTACAACGTCGCCAACGCCTGTGCCACCGGCGCTACCGCCTTGCGCACGGTCATCATGGCGGTGAGAGCCGGTGAATGTGACATGGGCCTGGCCGTCGGGGTCGAGAAGCTATCGGGTGCGGGGCTGCTGTCGGGGGGTTCTCGTAAGTCCGACGACGACACCTGGACTCGTCATGGCCGCTACGGCGCGGTGGCGCCGGTTGACGGACGTATCGGAACCGAGACCATGCCGGGAGTGTTTGCGCAGATCGGCATGGAGTACGGGCACAAATACGGTGGCACCAGTTTTGAACTGTTTGCCCGGATCTCGGAGAAGAACCACTCGCACTCCACCCTGAACCCGCTGGCCTCCTACTCCAAAGCGATGAGTCTCGAGCAGATCATGGGCGACATGATGATCGCCTACCCGAATACCCGACCGATGTGTTCGGCCAACTGTGATGGTGCGGCGGCGGCGGTGATCGTGAGCGACGCCAAACTCCGCACCCTCGATCCCGATCAGCGGCGACGGGCGGTGAAAGTCTCGGCCTCGGTGCTGACCAGCGATCCATGGGAAGAGTCGTGTCAGGTACTGCCTGACGTCAACACCCTCACCCGCAACGCTGCCAAGTTGGCGTACGAACAGGCCGGAGTCGGCCCCGAAGACCTTGACCTGGTCGAGTTGCACGACTGTTTCGCCACTGCCGAGTTGGTGCACTACGACAACCTGATGCTGTGCCCGGTGGGCGGAGCGGTGGACTTCTTCGAATCCGGGGCCACTTGGCGCGACGGTTCGAAGCCGGTCAACGTGTCAGGCGGCCTCGAGTCCAAGGGTCATCCCATCGCCGCCACCGGAATCGCCAACGTCTGGGAAGTTGCCCACCATCTTCGTGGAGAAGCCGGTGACCGGCAGATCGAGGGCGCAACGGTGGGCCTTGCCCACGTCATCGGCCTGGGCTCCGCCTGTGGCATTCATATCCTGGAGAAGGCAGCCGGCTGAAGGTGAAGCCGAAGCCGAAGCCGGGGAGCGGTGCTCGCATCATTTCATCCCTTATGGCTGGTGGTTGATGGATCGAGGGCATAGACCACGGTGACCTGGGCGGTGGACTGCTGGGTTCCGGGTTGTACGGGAACGCTCGCCGTGGCTCCGCCGGCTGCCATTCCGGCCGAGCCCTGGTCCAATGAATTCGTAATCGGATAGTTGGTGGTGGAGTCGGTGATCGAGCACACTCCGTTGATCGATTCACCGGCGGCGGTTGCCATCGAACGGGCGTGAGCGGCGGCGACCCCGATGCCATCGGCTCGGGCAGTACCGTCCACCGTGGTGGTGTCGTCCACGGAGAACGTGAGCCCATTGACGCGGATGGCGTTACCGGCTGAACTGGCGGCGGCATCGATCACCGCGCCCGAAGCGGACAGGTTGTGAAGCTTGACCACGATCGTGTTCGCAACCTGGTAGCCGGTGATGGTGCCATTGGTGGCGAAATTCGGCTGTATGGAGAAGTTGGTCGTCTGGATATCGGCTTTTGCCACCCCGGCCAGCTGGAGCGTATTCGACAGTGCCGTCGCTTTGTCGTTGGCTTCGGTGAGAGCGGCCGAGGCGGTGGGATCGGAAACGTCGACTCCAATATCGAGGGTGAGCAGGTTCGGGGTCGCGGTTGCTTGGCCCGAGGCTTGCACGGTGAGCTTGGGCGCGGTACTCCCACATGCCGGAGTGGGTGTCGCCGCACTGGCGCCCGAGTTGGTGCAGGCCGACAGGGCGACGCCGGCGATGCCGGCCAGGGCCAGGGGACCGATGGTGGTGAACAACCACCGTCGGTCCGGGATGATGTGTCTCATGGAGCTCTCCTTGGGTAGTCGGTCGACGTCAGTGGGGATGCCAGGTGGACTGCCTAACCAGTCGAGGATGGGGTGGACATCGGGGTGCCGGCGCAACTCGGCGGGGGCTGACCGTTGTCAGGGGTGAACCCGACAGTTCCCTCCGGACTGATGAAACGCAACTCGCCACTGGGATCGAGCCGCATCCACACCCACAGATCGGGGCCGTTGGCCGGTGGGGGCATTTCCGAGTCCCAGAGGCGCCCGTCGAAGGTGATCCGCCCATCGCACCACTCGGGGAGCGTGTAGGCGTAGTACTTGCCAACCACCACTCCCCGGCCACAGGGAGGGGTCGTTTCGCGGCCCGAGCAGAGCCCGTTGGGACCACTGCCGTTCCCGGCGTGTGGGGCCGGACCGCAGTAGCGGCCATTCTGCCACGATGGATCGGGCGAGTGAGCCGGGCACGGCGCCGGCGCGGCTGGCGGCGCCAACGCCGGTGCCGGTGCCGGTGCCGACGTAGCTCCGGCCGCACCAGATGAACCGGTTCCACCCGACGCTGTCGTTCCGTTCTGCGTTCCCGTTCCGCCCGACGGACCGAATGTGGACAACCCTGGCTGTGCTTGGCTGAGATCAGGTGTTGCGCTAACCGATGGCCAGGACATCTGGTTGTGAGTGGCGGATGGAGTGGGCTTCAGCGCACTTCTGACCGGCACCGAGGTCCGGACGTTGATGGCGGTGAATGTGGCTCCGACGATGATCACCACCGCCAGACCACCGATCATTGCCCGCCGTTGGTGCCGGATACGCCGGATACGCCGGTCCACTTCGACGCGATGGGTCGAAGCCGGCACCGGGGGGGACGGGTCGTCGAGGTCGTCAAACATGGCAGCACCACCGGCGAGGGTCATGGTTCCCCCAACTCCCGTTTGAGACTGGCCATCGCCCGCGACGTGTGCTGCTTGACGCTTCCGGTCGAGACGCCCAGTGCGAGCGCGGTCTGTGATTCGCTGAGATCGGCGAAGTAGCGGAGGACAACCGCGTCCCGTTGACGGCGCGGTAGGCGTTCCAGCGCCCGGACCAGGTCGATCCGCCGGCTGTCGAACGGGTCGGCAGGTTGGGCTGGTCGGTCGGTCGGTGCCCGTCTTCGCCGACGCCAGATGTCGATGGCGAGGTTGGCCGAAACGGTTGTAACCCACGGCGCCGGCTCGGTGCGAACTGTTCGCCAGTGGAGGGAGGCCCGAGTGAGCGCGTCGATGGCCACGTCCTCGGCATCCTCCCGCGAGCCGAGGAGCCGGTAGGCGGAACGGTAGGCAATTCGGAATAGGCGGTCGAAGGCATCGTCGAAGCTTCCAATCTCGGCGGCATGTTCCATACGTCTCTGCCTATCTTCACGAATGAGAGTCCCCAAAGGTTGACATGCTCGTAGAAGTTGTTGAATTCGGTGGTCGAACGGCACATCGACAGTCGTCAAATGCCGGCCAGATGGCGCCCACCGTTTGTCTTCAGGCGAGGGGATCGGCCCGGTTGCCCAACTGGCTGCCGACCTGCGTTTTCGTCAATTGGCTTCGAGAAGCTAGGCCATAGTCAGGGGATTGTCGTCGACCACTGAATCCAAGCGCCGGTGTCGGGTGCACCCAATTGCATGCCGGGCCGTGGTAGAAGTCGACATGAGCGCAACGACACTCCATCACCACCGGGCTGAGCGGGGACTCCGTGCCCTCAACCGGATTCTGCTGGTTGTGTTGGCGGTTTCCCTCGTCCAGATGGGCGTCCCTTCACCCACGGCCGGCGCGGCTGCCTTGGGCAACGACTACCCAGCCAACCTGGCAAACGCGCCGAAGGACTCGGTGATCGATCCTTGGAAGTTCTATAACCGAGAGTGCACTTCGTTTGTCGCCTGGCGCCTCAATAACAGCAACGGTGTCGCGTTCAACGACTTCTATGGAGGACCGCAGTGGGGAAACGCCAGCAACTGGGGAGTGGCGGCACAGTCAGTCGGCATTGCGGTGGACAACACCCCGGCGATTGGATCGGTTGCCTGGAACGCAACGGACGGAGGCGCCGACGGGGGTGAGGGCCACGTGGCCTGGGTTGCCAATGTCGAGGCAAACGGCACGGTCGACATCGAGGAGTACAACGCCAGCATTGTTGGCGGGTACGACATCCGTTACGGATTGTCGACAGCATCGTTCAGCGGGTTCATCCATGTGCGCGATCTTGTCGCCACCGATCCATCGGGGAACCCTTCGGGAAATCTCGAACTTGCCACGCGTGCTACTGGAGGTGTCGAAGTGGTGGGATGGGCTGCCGACCCGAACGCCGGAAACAACCCTGCATCCGTGCAGATGCTGGTGGATGGCACCCCGACCGGCCCCATAGGGACGGCAGCCATCCCACGCAGTGACGTTGGACCTCACGGCTTCGATTTCAAAGTTGGCGTGAATGGCTCACCCCACCGGATTTGTGTGGTCGCGTACAACACCGGCGCGGGCACCGGCAACACGATCCTGCCCGGATGCACGGATGTCCCGGGAGTTCCGACCACATCCCCACCCCCCACTGTCACCGTTGGGACCTTGGGCGCTCCAGTGGTTGGGATGGCGGCAACACCTGACGGTGGTGGCTACTGGTTGGCCGATTCGGCGGGCGGTGTATCGCCGCACGGGGATGCCGTCTCCTTTGGTTTGATGGCCGGCCAAGCCCTCAACTCTCCGATCGCCCATATTGTGGCCACACCCGATGGCAAGGGCTACTGGTTGGTGGCCGGTGACGGTGGCGCGTTCGCCTTCGGAGACGCCGGCTTCTACGGGTCGATGGGCGGACAACGCCTCAATGCTCGTGTCGTCGACCTGGCACCGACCGAGGACGGCAAGGGCTACTGGTTGGTTGCCTCCGATGGGGGCATTTTCGCCTTCGGCGACGCCACCTTCTTGGGCTCTATGGGAGGAGCCCACTTGAACAAGCCGGTGGTGGGGATCGCCACCACCACCACCACCACCACCACCACCACCACCGACGGAGGTGGGTACTGGCTGGTGGCCACCGACGGCGGAATCTTCTCCTTCGGCAACGCCCACTTCTACGGCTCCACCGGGGCGATCGCCCTCAACAAGCCGGTAAATGGCTTGGCCCCGACTGCAGACGGCAAGGGTTATTGGTTCGTGGCCTCCGACGGCGGGATCTTCGCCTTCGGTGACGCCGCCTTCCACGGCTCGACCGGAACCACTCCTCCGGCTACTCCCGTGGTGGGCATGGCCTCCAATCAGACCAGCTCTTCGCCGGGATACTGGCTGGCTGACGGAGCCGGTCAGGTGTTCGCCTACAACGCGAACTACCTCGGGGGGGACTGAGCGGATGCCGGACCGGCGTCGGACCGTGTCACAATCAATCCGTTCTGGCTCAAAGCGGGGTCGTCATCCAAACGCGCCGAGGGCCTCGAGCTCCTCGCGGGTCGCCTCGTCGAGCTCAATCTGCGATGCGCCCAGGTTCTGCTCGAGGTGGGCGAGCGAAGCGGTCCCGGGGATCAACAGCATGTTGGGCGAGCGATCGAGCAGCCAGGCCAATGCCAACTGCGCAACTGTCGTGCCGAGCCGGCCTGCGCCGGCCACGACCGCAGGAGCCTCGAGGACGTGGTTGTGATCACCGCCAATGGCTGAACCAAGCGGGAAGTACGGCACGAATGCGATACCGTCCTCGCAGCAGGTATCGAGTACCGGCTGCGACGAACGGTCGACGATGTTGAAGGCGTTCTGTACGCAGACGATGTCGGTGGCTGCGCGGGCCACGGCGAACTGCTCCGCACTGACGTTGCTCACCCCGACACCCCCGATCAGGCCCTCGATGCGCATGTCGACCATGGCGGCCAGTTGGTCCTCCAAGGCGACGTCGGATTCTTCGTGCACCCGTAAGTTCACGACGTCGATCCGGTCGATGGCGAGAGTCCTGAGGTTGTCCTCGACGCCGGCCCGCAGCTCGGACGGCGTCTGGGCCGGCAACCACTGTCCGCTCCCGTCGCGCCGGGCCCCCACCTTGCTCACCAAGGCCAACTCTGCAGGGTAGGGGTGCAATGCCTCACGGATGAGCTCGTTGGCTACATCGGGCCCGTAGAACTGCGCAGTGTCGATGTGGTTCACACCGAGCTCGACGGCTCGGCGCAGCACCGCCAGTGCCTCGATGCGATCACGAGGAGGACCAAAGACCCCACGACCCGGCAGCTGCATGGCACCAAAGCCCATGCGATGCACCGTCTTTGGGCCAAGAAGGAACGTGTCGCCACTAGTCATTTCGGAAGGCTATCGGCCAGCGTCTGACTTCGACTTCAG
>OCTA010005026.1_pt1 | contig 11494 bp, 10 predicted proteins | sample 1538991 | NCBI WGS metagenome assembly OCTA01 (sample SAMEA3539302, study PRJEB22396) | soil metagenome | biome: tundra; feature: field; material: soil | place: USA | collected 2010-05 | depth 0.15 m | reverse complement strand
ATTTCCATTTTGGGGTCGTGGCAGACAAGTAATGCACTTGCCCTGCAAGCAAGCTCATGCGGGAGCGTTACCCGCCGACTCCACCAATTTCAACTGCGGGGAGAATGAGATTCAGGCGAGCCTCATAAGCTCAGCCTCTGTGGGCGCGACTCCCACCCCCGCTACCAATCTTGGGAGGTGTTCCGGCTGCCGGTCTGTAAAACCGGTGTCGCAAACAACTGTCGGAAGTGACGACTGGAGCATTACCAGCACCTCCCACCATATCGGATCCGTAGCTCAATTAGCGGAGCAACCCGTTGTCTGCGGGAAGGCTGAGGGTGCGAGTTCCTTCGGATCCGCCATTTTCCAGCGCGTAGCGTAGCAGCCAACGCACTCGGCTTGGGACCGAGGGATCGCAGGTGCAAATCCTGCCGCGCTGACCATTTTCCAATGCTGCCGTGGCCGAGATAGAGAGGCATTCGTCTTCTAAACGAACCGATGCAAGTGCAATTCTTGCCGGCAGCGCCAATCTCGCATTGCCAGGTGGTGTCAAAGAAGCACGGCGGCCTGTTAAGCCACGCGATGTTGGTGCGAGTCCAACCCTGGCAGCCATTTTGCGGAAGGCAGGCAGATATAAGCTGGCTGCACCTGTCTCGAAAACAGGATCCGTTCACACGGAGGTGGGCGCGCTACCCACGCCTTCCGCCAATTCTCAAACCTCAACCTCAGGAAACCAATATGACGATAGCTCAATACCTACCACAGTGGCTGCGGAACAGATTGCAGAAACCTCCTCCGCAGAAGCTTGAAACCGTCAGCAAAAAGGACCTACAAGTTCTTCCGACGCTGCCGAACCCGAAACGCCCGCCAATTCCCTTGCAGGACGATGACAGTGCCGCACGGTTTCGAATCTATTGGCGCATGTAATCCCGCAGGTGGCGTTCCTGGACTAAATCCAAACCTCGAGGGGCGTCCTCCCACGGGCGCCTCTCGATCCATTTACCGTCCTGTAGCTCAAGAGTAGAGCATCCGCCTGATAAGCGGAGGATCGCGGAGCGTTACCGCGCGGGACAACCATTAACCCCGAGTAGCTGAGGCAGATTAGCGCCTCCCTGAAGAGGAGGAGACGTTGGCGCGATACCAACCTCGGGGACCACTCTAATGCGGAATGCCGAGTGCGGAATGCGGAATTCCGGATCGAGCAACACCGCTGACCCCACTGAAACCCTAATCCCGGCTTTCCGGGGAAGAAAGGAAGCATGAACACACTGACTGAAACCAATGTGCGCCTTTTCGCCTCGGCCAAGAGCTGGGTCGAGGGCGAGGCGCTCCGCCAGCTCTATGCGGCGGCAAAGCTTGAAGGCATGCGCCTGGCGGTCGGCTTCCCGGATTTGCACCCCGGCAAAGGCGGCCCGGTCGGCGCCGCCTTTGTGGCCGAGGGAATGATCCACCCATACCTGGTCGGCGGCGATATTGGCTGCGGTATGGCCTTGTTCAAAACGGACCTGGTCCAGCGTGACATCAAGCTCAACCGCTAGGCAGACCTGCGCTTTGACCTCGAGCATCTGTGGGAAGGCGATGTGCGAGAGGTTCTCGCCGCATCAGAACTTGAATCCACGGAGTTCGACGGGGCGCTTGGAACCATTGGTGGTGGCAACCACTTCGCGGAGTTACAGAGGGTTGACGGGGTGTTTGATGCAAAGGCATTCAAGCGCTTTGGGTTGGGCAAGCAGCAACTGGTTGTTCTGGTCCACAGCGGCTCACGTGGGTTGGGCGAATCCATCCTCCGCACCTATGTGGAGGAGCATCACACCAGTGGCTCGGATGCTGAGTTCTTCGCTGCGGCGACCTACCTCCGTGACCATGACCAGGCCGTGCGTTGGGCCAAGGCCAATCGCGCGCTCGTCGCGCGGCGTTTCGTCGAGGCGCTCGGAGCTGAAGCCGAGTGCGTCTGGGACGGCTGTCACAACAGCATCACTCGTCGGGAGTCCGAGGGTGAGGTTGTCTGGGTTCACCGCAAGGGGGCTGTGGCGACCGAAGGCGAGCCGGTGATAATCCCTGGCTCCCGCGGCTCGTTGAGCTACCTGGTGCAGCCGATGGGTGAGGGCGAAAGCAATGCCTGGTCGCTGGCTCATGGCGCCGGCCGCAAATGGGCACGGAGCGAGACCCGTTTGCGCATGCGCGAACGCTTCGGCATGCATCAGTTGACCCAGACGCCTTTGGGTGGCCGGGTTATCTGCGGCGAACGGGACTTGCTGTATGAAGAGGCTCCCGCCGCTTACAAGAACATCGAGGACGTGGTCCAGGATCTCGTCGATGCCGGACTTGTTTCGGTAATCGCGACCTTCCGGCCCCTCCTCACCTACAAGACGCGCGCGTTGCTGCGCTGACGCGTCCATCACTGCCATGGAGGACGGGAGTCCACCGGGTTAAGGCTTGCCCGTGAGCAACCACCCGTGTCTTCCGCCCCCTCACTGGCGCAAGGTTTTGTCCGTGAATGCAAAGCAGCTCGAGCAGCCGGCCCTTCAAGCCGGGCGTAACCGGTGCAAGTCCGGTCACGGATGCCATTGCCCCCAAGGTGTAAGAGAATATGCATGCCTCTCTGCGAAGGAGGAGGTTCGTGGTGCAAGTCCACGTGGGGACACCATTTTGATGGTGGCCATGATGTAACAGCAGCATCACGCCCCGTGAAGGCGTTTGTGCCGGTGCGAATCCGGTTGGTCACCCCAATTTCTGGCGACGCCGCAGTGCGCAGGTTACAACCTGGGAGCTTTGTGGTTCCGCTTTTGAAGGATGTAGCGAACGACAGACCACAAGCCTGCAAACCGGAATTGCGGGTCTACGTATCGCTCCAAAACATAAAAGGCAAAGTAGTACGCACGGCAGAACGCCCAGATTGCCAACGCCAGGAGCAGCGCGGTCTTGAGGGTGGGCGTTTCCGCCCAAAGCAGCCCCGCCGAAGTGAGCGCGATGATGAGGAAGAGAATTCCTTTCAACCAGATCAGCTTGGGACTCCGCAGATCTTTCATTCTCACGGCATTTTGCTGACAAGGTGCGGCTGCATCAATCCAATTGCTCCAGGCGTGCGAGGAGGAGACCGAAGGAGTTTTCAACCAATTTCGATGGGCCGAAGTTCGCAGGTTATCCTCCACCACAGGGGAGGACGCTCGCCGTGAGGGAGCGCCCGGATGCAAGTCCGGGACGGGTTCGATTCCCGTAGGGAGATCCCCGCCCTGCGGCGCCACTTGTCCATCATAATTTCCAGCGGGCCGTTGGAGCTGGGTTATCTGGCCAAAATCCAGCCCATGCACGCATGGGCTGGGTGAGCGGGTTCGAACCCCGCGCCACCAGGCAACTGGTGGAATGTCCAGCTCCGCCCCTTGTCCGCTGTTGGCTTTCGACGGGTCGCAGGATTGGGTTATCGCTCCATAAGCGCGTGGTCGCCGGTTCAAGTCCGGCCTCCGGCTCCAGATGCCGGAGTAGCTCAGTGGTAGAGCACGTTAGACTCCCAGTTCGCCCTTTATCCGTCGGATTGAGCTGCGCACAGCATTTCTAGATAGTGCGCACAGCTCAAATGAGCCCAATTACACATTTCTTTATGGGCTGGGCGGTCGCAAACGCTGCACCGTCTCTTACCAAACGCGAGCGGGCGTTCGTGACTTGGGCCAGCGTGATCCCGGACATTGATGGCTTGGGAATTGTTGCAGAGGCGCTGACTCGTCACGGGAATCACCCCTTGGATTGGTGGAGCCATTATCACCACGTCCTCGGACACAATATCGGTTTTGCGCTTTTAGTTTGCGCTGCGACCGCGGTATTCGCCCGACAAAAGCTGAAAGTGACGTTCCTGAGTTTGATCAGCTTCCATCTCCATCTGCTCGGCGACTTGGTCGGCGCGCGAGGACCAGATGGAGAGCATTGGCCCATTCCGTATCTCCTCCCGTTTTCAAACCGGCTGCAATTGACTTGGTCCGGCCAATGGGCCTTGAACGCCTGGCCGAACATGATCATCACCGCGGTGCTGCTCTTGATAACGGTTCTCCTCGCATACAAACGCGGGTTTTCGCCACTGGAGATGTTCTCTGCAAAAGCTGATTGTGCCTTTGTGGGGGCTTTGCGGAATCGGTTCCGCTTTGCAGCACCGAGATAATTTCAGCGGGCCGTAGATTGTGGGTTCTCGTGGACCCGGCAGTGGCGGTTCAATTCCGCCCCGCGGAGCATTCCGCGGTGGTGTAATGGAAGCACTCCGGGCAATTCCACAGTCGCCCTCTTGCCCGCTCCTGTTCTGATGGGCCGAAGTTTGTGGATTATCGCGTGTTGTTGGTTCGACTCCAATTGCCGGCTCAAGATGCCGGCCTAGCTCAATGGCAGAGCAGCCCCCGCAATGTTTGCGGGGTAATTCCACGGCGCCCGTTGCCCATCGGCTTTTAATCGCCTGCTGAAGATGACTACCCAGTCAAGGAGGCTGCGATCTGAATCCTGCATCAGCGCATGGGCTTCGATTATGGTGGCCAGAGTTCTTTCTCTGAGAAGATGGAGAAACGGAGACCAAAATATCACTATGAAAACTGCAATACCTATCCGGCCGGCAAGGCCGGACAAACCGCCGTAGCAAGGAGCTGGGGGTTGCTTCCTCAGCAACCACTCTCCACAGCTCCTCTTGCCCGCTTACGCGAGCCGCTGGTTGTGGGTTATCTGCATTCCCGGAATAAAAATGGTTCTTTTGAACCAAGGCCCTTGAATGGGCAAAAAGTTTGCGAGCCGCCACCTGACGCCGTCAGCGCTGGCGGCCGCACGTTTGAAGCCACCCAAATTCAGTTTCCTGCGGGCCGAAGGACATGGGTTATCTCTTGAAAAGACCAACCCCACGTTCACCAACTTGTCCGCAGTTCTAAACCAAACAAATCGTGCCGAGGGTTGGCGGCACACTCAGATGAAAGGAGGCCATCATGGCTCTCAACTACGCAAAACTGTTCAACCGCCGCGTTACCCCTCAGTCCCGCTCGATCCCGGGCTCAATCCAGGTGGCCAACTCGGCCGGGGGTTACTCCTGGCAGGTCGATGACTGGACCCGTTTCGACCGGTTCCTGATCCTGGGCGCCGAAGGTGGCACCTACTACATCGGCGAGCGCGAGCTGGTGAAGCAGAACCACGACGCGATTGTCCGCTGCATCAAGCTTGACGGTGTTCGCGCCGTGAACCGCATCGTCGAGATCAGCGACAGCGGTCGTGCACCGAAGAACGATCCGGCTGTTTTTGCGCTGGCACTTGTGGCTGCTCACGGCGACCAGGAAGCCAAGGCTCTGGCCTTCCAGAACCTGGCCAAGGTCTGCCGCATCGGCACCCACCTGTTCCACTTCGCCGAGTATGTAAATGCTCTGCGCGGCTGGGGCCGTGGCCTGCGCAACGCCGTTGGCCGCTGGCACCTCGACCAGGAAGCTGACAAGCTGGCTTACCAGGTCGTGAAGGATCAGCAGCGCGATCGCTGGTCGCACGGCGACCTGCTCCGCCTGGCCCACCCGAAGGCACCGTCGGCTGAGCACGAAGCGGTGTTCCGCTGGATTCTGTCCGGGACAGAAGGCCTGGGCGAACGCACAGTCAAGCGCAAGGTCAACGGTGAAGACCGTGTGGCAAACTACGGTCCAGCCGGCAGGTTGCCGGAGATCGTGGAAGCCTTCGAGAAGGCCAAGAAGGCTTCTAGCAAGGCGGAGATCGTTGGCCTGATCAACGGCTACGACCTGCCGCGTGAGGCGATCCCAACCCAGTGGCTCAACGAGGCCGAGGTTTGGGATGCCCTGCTGCAGCGCATGCCGCTCACGGCCATGGTGCGTAACCTGGGCAAGATGACGGCAATCGGCCTGGTGAAGCCGTTCAGCCTGGCGGCTAACCAGGTTATTCGGAAGCTGAGCGACGAAGCTCTGCTCAAGCGTGCCCGCATCCACCCGCTGGCGGTATTAATCGCCCAGAAGGTGTATGCCCAGGGCCGCGGTGAGAAGGGCAGTCTGACCTGGCAGCCGGTGCTCCTGGCCCTGGACGTCAGCGGTTCGATGGATGGCTCGATGATCGCTGGTTCGTGCCTCTCGGCGCGTGAGGCGAGCGCCGCGATGGCCCTGGTCACGGCTGCAACTGAACCTCATTGCCAGATCATCGCGTTCAGCGCGGCCGCAGGCGGTCATGGCGGCCAGTGGGGTGGTGGCGAATCGGGTATTACCCACGTCGCGATCTCGCCCCGCATGCGGTTGGACATGGTGGTTGAGAAGGTTCGTGAAATCCCCATGGGAGGCACGGACTGCTCGCTGTCGATGGTCTGGGCCCGTCGTAACAAGCTGCGGGTCTCGGCCTTCGTGACCTACACCGACAGTGAGACCTGGGCGGGCAACATCCACCCGGCTCAAGCTCTGCGGCAGTATCGGGATGAGTTCGTCGGCAACGCCAAGGCAATCGTTGTGGGCATGACCTCCAACGGCTTCACCCTGGCCGATCCGAACGACCGCGGAATGCTGGACATGGTGGGCTTCGACACCAGCGTGCCGGCCGTCATCGCGGACTTTGTGCGGGCGGCGTGACATCATGCCCCCCTGCCGGTTCAAGGATGCAAAAAGGTAACAAGGCGGGCGGATGGTCAACCATCCGCCCGCTCATTCAAAATCGTTTGGGGGGTCCCATCGAAAACTCAACCCATGCAGGTTCCATTTATGAAAACACGTTCCACTCCAAGCCTGCGCCAGCTTCTGCTGAAGATTCCATTCTACGGTTGTTACACCGACCAGATCTACCAGATGGAAAGGGCTGTTGCTCGGAAGCCACAGAAGTTCCAGATCGATCTCATTGGCCCAGGCGAGCTCCCACCCGATTCAGCGCTCTTAATCCGGTCTATCCTGCTAAAGCGTTCTGCGCATACGCATCTGACCACAAACGCACGTTCCAGCCTGCAGGGCGGCTCCGTGCTGGTTTGGCTGCTGGGCGACACCCGGCTTATCCGGGAGGATGCCAAGCTGTATTTTCGCCGTGCCAACGCGCAGGACGAGGGTGAAGATGCGGAAGTTTGGAAGGATGAAGACCCTTCCGAAGGCGACCTGGAGGAAGCTGACTATGCCCAGGTGCTGCAACACATAAACGAGTTTCTTCCCGTCAAAGAAGTCGCAGGCCGCCCGATTGATCTCAAGGTGTTGCGGCAATTTGGGCTGGTGGACAACGAGAAGGTGGACCACTTCCTGGCCGTTGCGTTTGGAAAAGTAAATCAGCCGGAGGAAAGCCACCAACCAGAAGAGAAAAAGCGCGTTCCAAGCAACCCGAAGGTTCGACGCCCCGGCCAGGTCGATCGATCCAACTGAGCAGGTGCAAGAGGGCTATTTCGGTTAGGGCTCGCCAAGGAACCCAGCTATATATTTGGACTGCACCGACATTAGCGCGACCCAAAATCACGAATACATGTAATCTATGACTGTGACTCAGACGGAAAAAGCATCGCAATTTCAGGAGCTCCACCGACGGGCAGGAGTGATTTTGATCCCAAACCCGTGGGACGCTGGCTCGGCGCGGATTCTCACCGGTCTTGGCTTTGAAGCGTTCGCCACGTCCAGCGGCGCCGCGGCGGCAGTTTTCGGCAGGCGCGACGGCAAACTCGGCCGGGATGAAGCACTCGCCCATGCTCGCATCATTGGTAATGCGACGGACCTTCCGGTTTCAGCCGATCTCGAGAACGGCTTTGGTGATAGCCCCGAGGTTGTGGCGGAAACGATCCGTATGGCGGCTGACGCTGGATTGGTGGGCGGCTCGATTGAAGATGCGACGGCCGAGAAATCCAAGCTTCTCTACGACGTCCAGCTCGCCACGAACCGCATCACAGCCGCCGCCCAAGCAGCACGATCACTGCCCTTCCGGTTCACGCTGATCGCAGGGGCGGAGAACTTTGTTCGCGGCAACCCCGATTTGGACGACACGATCAAACGTCTGCTCTCGTATGAAAAGGCTGGTGCCGATGTGTTGTTTGCGCCGGCACTGCCCGACCTTGCTGCCGTCCGTGCGGTCTGTTCTGCCGTAACCAAGCCCGTCAACTTTATGGTTGGCATTCGGGGAAAGTCGTTCGCTGTCGCGGAACTTGCCGAGGCCGGTGTCAAACGCATCATCTTTGCATCCTCACTCTACCGCGCGGCGATGACTCGGCTGGTGGAGGCGGCCTCAGAGGTGAGGAAAACCGGTAACTTTGGCTACCTCAACGAGACCATGACGACCGCCGACATGAACAAGTTTCTTCCGGAATAACCCTCGACTTTACAATTTGGATCAGGCCAGCAGCCATTCCGGTCTCCCGGGATTGGTCCTGCGCATGGGCTGGTTCGAAATTCGGATATGTTTACGCCGAAAGGCGCATAACCGCACCAAGGAAACCGTGGGTTCAAATCCCACACGGTTCGGAGCAGTAAGACCGGCGCGCAATCGTAGCCCGAAGGCGGCTTTGCGAGAATTGTGGCAACGCGATTCTCCCGCCGCCAGACGGCGGTCTTCTGTTCCGGGCTTTCGCATTCGAGATTCAGAAAGGAGAACACACATGAATTACGATATGGTCACCGCCATAGGCATCACGATCGCCTTCTTGCTGGCCGTCATAACAGTCTTCAAGCTCCCCAGGATCCGCCACGCGTTTCTCGTGCCGGAAGGCTATGCAGGCCTGCTCTACCACAAAGGCAAGTTCGTGAAGTTGCTCGGGGCTGGACGTCACATTCGCTGGGGTTGGCACTTCACGTTGGAAGCGCAGGACCTCCGGAAAGCGGCACTCGTTGTGGCAGGTCAGGAAGTTCTGACAGCCGATAACGTGGGTCTCAAGCTGAGCCTGGTCGTCACGTGCCAAGTTGTGGACCCGGTCAAGGCCGTGCACGAGACCCAGGACTGGCGGGGCGACCTCTACAACGCCGCCCAGCTTGCTTTGCGAGCAGTCGTCAGCGGAGTGGTGGTTGAGGCTCTGCTCAACCAGCGACTGGAGATTGGCGCGCAGCTCCTGGCGCGAGTGCAGCGGGAAGCAGCCAGAATCGGCGTCACGGTCCACTCGGTTGAAGTGAAGGACGTCATGTTCCCGGCCGAGTTGAAGCGGGCCTTCGCAGAAGTCCTCAAGTCCAGGCAGGAGGGGCAGGCAGCGCTGGAGCGCGCCCGTGGCGAAAGCGCTGCGCTTCGCAACCTGGCCAATGCCGCAAAGTTGCTGGAAGGCAACCCGGCCTTGATGAATTTGCGCCTGATGCAGTCGCTCGCGGCTGCACAGACGGCGGGCAATACACTGGTGCTCGGTATGCCGGGTGGCTTCGTTCCGTTGAAGAACGGCAAGTCCACCACAGCGCCTGAGCCTCCAGCCGAAAGCTGATCAAACGCGGGTGGGTGGGAAACCATCCACTCGCTCTCCAGCGTCGGTGAATTGCGCGCCAAACTGGCGCGTTCCGCACCCTGCACTCCGTTTTTCCGAATTCGAATGTCCCGTTGGCCGAGCAGCCGAGGCAGCGGTCTGCAAAACCGCTCAGGCGGGTGTAACTCCCGCACGGGACTCCATTTCCTCGAGCATAAGTGTTGAAAGATACACGCCGGTCTTCCAAACCGGAATACAGGGCGCGATACCCTGATGCTCGACCATTTCCCCCAGTTGGACGCGGTGCGCCAGCGGAGACCCCGCGTGGTCGAGGTAATGGCCGGGTGCCGGGTCCAGTGCACTGGGGGAGTTTACCAGAGCGTAGCCTAAAAGTGAGGCGCCTGCTTCGGGAGCAGGACCAAACGGGGGCGGTACCCGTCGCTCTGACCATTTCACGCGACGCGAACACCGGTGCCGGTCAGGACTTCACAGACCTGGCTGCGGCGGTTCAACTCCGCCTTCGTGTCGCGCTTGGGTTGCAAGCATTGCAGTGATGCAGCGGTTTCTTAAACCGCAGAGCACGGGGCAGCACCGTGGCAGCCCACCATTTCATGCCGGCGTGGCTCAGCAGCGACAGCAGCAGTTTCGTAAACTGCCGGGCGATCCGCCCCACGGGAGTGCGAGTCTCCCCGTCGGCCCCATTTCATGCTCCCGTAGCTCAAACTATCAGAGCGGGCGGCTTCGAACCGCCGGGTTGCAGGTGAGATTCCTGCCGGGAGTACCATTCTTGCCGCGTTAGCCCAACAGAAGAGGCGTCCCGCTCAGAACGGGAAGGTTGAAGGTGCGAATCCTTCACGCGGCACCAATTTGGCCTGAGCCGAAATCGGGCGTCCCGGATTTAGGCCAGGCGAAAAGCCGGCTCGCGGATTGACCGCAAACTCAGTCGCCCTGAGTGCCAGCACCAAGTCTGGTCTGTTCAGGCAGCTCCCGTAGCCCAACGCAGAGGCAGCGGGCTTAAACCCCGTTCAGTGTCAGTGCAAATCTGACCGGGAGCACCAACCGCGTGTAGCCCAATTAGCAGAGGCGTCCCGCTCAAGACGGGAAGGTTGCAGGTGCGACTCCTGCCACGCGGACCATTTTCTGGAATGCCAACCGGGCAAGCGAACCTGGTGGCAGTCTGCCAGGACCCTCGGTGCTAACGAGTGCGTGCCTTCGGGCAAGTGGCGCAAGTCCACGGCATTCCGCCATTCTCTGCGCGCGTAGTTCAAAGAGAACCGTCCGCCTTATAAGCGGAGTCGCACTAGATGAGTGCCTGGATCCGGAGCGTTACCGGACGCGCGTACCATTTCGAACCCCTGAACGCGAAGTAGCTCGAGCGGCCCAGCCCTTTCCTTCCTGAATTACGGTTTTTGAAAGCGCTGGGTGTGAGCTGGTGGAAGAGACCAGCCAGGGGTTCTTCAATTTCATGGCTGGAGGGAGTCCGGATAGCCGAGGAGCTTGCCCGGAAAGCAAGTGTGGGTAAAACCATCGCGAGTGCGAATCTCGCTCCCTCCGCCAAACCTGGAAGAAGACCGGCATAGGCGAGGACACCGTCTTGAAAGCGGCTGCAGGCCACAGCCTGTCGTGGGGGCGATTCCCACTTCTTCCGCCATTTTTGAGTTGGAGCTTGTTCGCTATGCTCTACGAGAAGGTTCAAAACGGCCGTATGACCGAGACTTGCGTGTTCTGTAAGCGAAAGTTCCCCACGCGAGGGCACCATGTTGTCCCGCGCTGCAAAGGCGGGACCGAAATCGTGCCGACCTGCCACTCCTGCGAAGACTTCATTCACAAGACCTGGAGTCACAACGAACTGCGGGACACGTTCAACACGGTCGAGACGATATTGGCGGATGCCCGGTTTCAGAAGTTCCAGCGTTGGCTGCACCAGCAGCAGGAAACAGCCGTGTTCTGGAGCCAGCGTAACCGGATCAGACGCCCGGGCCGTTACCGGTAGCGAGCGGCTGTTCACGCAGCCTTTTCGGTCCCCATAGCTCAAACCACAGAGCAGGAGTGTCCTAAACTCCAGGTTGCTGGTGGAAATCCGGCTGGGGACACCATTTCATACGTTCGTGCGCAATGCCCTGATCCTCGCCCTATTTTCCGATTTCGTTAAGAAAGTGCGGTGGGAAGGGCTTTTTCGCT
>OCTA010005025.1_pt1 | contig 11495 bp, 8 predicted proteins | sample 1538991 | NCBI WGS metagenome assembly OCTA01 (sample SAMEA3539302, study PRJEB22396) | soil metagenome | biome: tundra; feature: field; material: soil | place: USA | collected 2010-05 | depth 0.15 m | reverse complement strand
TGCGACTTGGGCTCCAATTTTCTGGCATGATAAAGCCACCTTTACTTGGGAGACCTTGTGAATCACCCTGACGCCAACCCGACCACCGTGTTCCTTTTCGATGTAGACAATACGCTGCTCGATAACGATCGCGTGGCGGAAGACCTGAAGCGCTACCTCACAAATCAGGTAGGTGAGACCTCCGAACAGCGCTATTGGGAAATCTTCGAGCAATTGCGCACCGAACTCGGATACGCCGACTATCTGGGCGCGTTGCAACGTTACCGCGTGGAGCGGCCGCGCGATCCGAAGTTGCTGGCCGTGTCGCATTTCATGATCGATTATCCCTTTGCCAACCGCCTCTATCCGGAGTCGCTGGATGCAGTCGAATACGCGCGGCGACTGGGGCGAGCGGTGATTCTTAGCGACGGAGATGTCGTGTTTCAGCCGCACAAGGTGGACCGGTCCGGCCTGTACGAATTCTTCCAAGGCCACGTCCTGATCTATATCCACAAGGAACTGGAACTGGACGATGTGGAGGCGAAGTTTCCGGCATCGCATTACGTGATGGTCGACGACAAGGTGCGGATTTTAGCGGCGATCAAGAAGCATTGGGGCGCGCGAGTGACGACGGTGTTTCCGCGCCAGGGACACTACGCGCTGGATGCGGCGCTGGTGGCCGAGTATCCCAAGCCGGATATCACGATCGAGAGGATTGGGGAGTTGCAGAAGTATTCGCTGGAAGAGGTCTTGGCAGCCGCAGGAAAATAATTAAGAAGAGATCTTCGGCTTGCTCGTAGCCCGAAGCTCGCAGCTATTCTCTGCCCTACTCGGCTTCTTCCTCTTCCTGCGGCGCGCCGCCTCGGACCAGGGTTTCCAATTCCCGTTTCAGGCCCGCCCGGTTGGCGTCGGACAATTCCAAAAAGCGAAACGGCTGCATACATCCCTGGGTGGCCCACATGGGAAACAACATGCGCGCGCGGCACCGGAGGCTGAAGCCAAGGTGGAACACAACGGTCACCTCGATGCCTTCGTCCAGCGGCCGTTCGAGCGAAAGCAGCCCGCCGTTGACCGAGAGCTGATTCATGCGGCCGCGGATCTGACGCCCGTTTTCGAGCAGCACCATGGCAAGAATGGAGCCGCCGAGCTTGACGCGCGAGCCCCGTGGTCCCTTCTGCGTGGTGACGGTGGAGGACATTCTCCGCCTAGTATGGCATCGGGCGGCAGCCGCAGGGCAGGTTACGAAAGTCAACTTCGGCGTTAGCCCCATTCCCGTAGAGACGGGGCTTGCCCCGTCTTCTTTGGGCGCGGGCCGGAGACGCGGCAAGCCGCGTCTCCACGGGAAATTAGTGATAGCCCTTCCAGAAGAAGTATGCGGTCATGGACGTTCCCACCGCGATGACGAACCTGCGAATCCACACGCCCGGAAGCTTCTGCGCGTAGTGGGCCCCGAAGTATCCGCCGAAGACCGCACCCACGATCACGACACTGCCCTGCTTCCAGACCACCGCTCCAGCCAGAATAAAGGTAATCACCGCGATGCCGTTGATGATCCCGCCCAGCACGACCTTCAAGGCGTTCATGGCGTGAATATCGGTCATGCCGAGCACGGCCAGCATGGCGAGATTCAGAATGCCAACTCCACCGCCGAAATAGCCTCCGTAAACCGCGAAAACCAGCTCCAACAGTGACGCGACGACCACGGCCTTGGTAGAAGCATTGCGGGCGATCGAGTTTCCGGAGCCGCGCCCCAGGCGGTTGCCGAATATAAACAACAGCGTCGCTCCCAGCATCAGCCAGGGCAGAACGCGCAGAAAGGTCTGTGCCGGCGTGTGCAGCAAAAGGAAGGCCCCGGCGACTCCTCCAATCACGCTGGTCACGGCGAGCGGAACCATGACGCGCCGCGAAATGTCGAGGTGCTTGCGATAAGCGCCGCCGCTGGCCGTCACTCCCACCCAAAGCCCAACCGTATTGGTGGCGTTGGCCGCAATGGGAGCGACTCCGCTGAACAACAGCGCCGGAAAGGCAATAAAGCTGCCTCCGCCCGCGACGGCGTTCAGCGCGCCGCCGAGCAGCCCAGCGAAAAAAAGGAAGACGATGGTGTAGATCGTCAAGTATTAGCTTTTACCACACCAGCGGCAAAGCAGGTAGCGGCAGGTATCCGACAAGGCCGACGAGTCGCCCGTTGTCGAAGACGCAAGCGCCTTCGGGGCCGGAGTTCCCAGCTTCGGGAGGGCGAGGACTCGTCCAGAATCGAGCTGGGGTTGGGAACAGGACCAGATCGGTTCGAGAAGCAACGTGATTCCCGCTTTGGCACCCAGTGTTATCAAGTCCTACCTTCGTGACCTTCCGTGGCGCGCGCGTGACCGTTACTTTTATCCATAAGGTACAGAAAGGTCCGAGAAAATGAGACGCTTCGACTGGAGCGTGACGGCCGCTCTGCTGATCTTTGTGTTGCTTGGGACTTTCCCTTTGTGGGGACAAAGCACCGCCGAAGTACGGGGCAAAGTTACCGACGTCTCCCACCAGCCGGTGGTGAGCGCATTTGTCGTGATCACCGCCCAGGATACCTCGCTTATGCGCGCCGCAACCACCGACGAGGCCGGCGAGTTTCAGTTCGCTTCCTTACCGATCGGCACCTATCGCCTGCAGGTAAAAGCCGCCGGTTTCATGGTGTTTGAAGCGGGCGCAGTTCGTGCCAGCATTGGGCGGGTTGTGAACCTTGCTGTCGTCCTTTCCCAGGGACAAGGCTCAGCTGGTTCTCTGCACATGGGGAAGGCGAGCATGATCGAAGCGGGGAACGCTCAACTGGGCGTGGTGATGGACGACCTCTATGTCACCGAGCTTCCCCTCAAATCCCGCGACACCTTTGACCTCCTGCAGTTGCAGCCGGGCGTGCAAGGCACGCTGGGTGCGGACCTCTTCTTCGGCAATGACCAGCCGGGAGTGGTTTCGGTCAACGGCGGCCGTTCGCGCTCAAACAATTCCAGTGTCAATGGCGGCGCCGCCGGCGACCAGATGGTGAATTCTCCTTCCCTTGAGCCCTCGCCGGACTCGATCAGCGAGTTTCGCGTGATCTCTCATAACTACGACGCCGCCTTGGGCCGCAACTCCGGGTCGGTGCTGAATGTGATCACCAAGTCGGGAACCGGCGCGTTTCACGGCAGCGCCTATGAGTTTCTCCGGAACAATGTACTGAACGCGAAAGGCTATTTCGATCCGGCGACCCCGGATTTCAAGCAAAACGAGTTTGGCGGTACCTTTGGCGGCCCCATCCGGCGGGATAAGACTTTCTTTTACTCTTCCTATGAAGGTCGGCGAGTGCGGCAGGGAATCACGTCCGATCCCGTGATCGTGCCCACGCCCGAAGAGCGCGGCGGCGATTTTTCCGCCGGCCCGGCATTTTCCGGGGTGCTCAACAGTGCCCCCGTCGCGCAAGCGCTAGTCAACCGTTCCGGATGTGCCGCGGCCGTTCAGGTCCATGGCGGAGCCCCGATCACGGCCGGTTCGCCGTATGCGGCCATTTTCCCCGGCAACCTAGTTCCGCCGGAGTGCTTTGATCCCACTGCCGCCGATTTACTGAACCAGTTTGTGCCCCTGGCGATTGCCGGAACCGATACGTTCCGCTCTTCTCCCAACGCAAACGTCCGGCAGGACCAGGTGACCTTCCGCCTGGACGACAACCTCACCAGTCAGCAGCAACTCAGTTTCTATTATTACGGTGCGGACGGGTCTGACCTCGAGCCCTTCTCGCGTTTCCTGGCGAGCGGGGCCAACCTGCCGGGATTTGGCAACGAAACCAGGGCCCGCTTTCAGCAACTGAATCTGTCTCATGTTTGGACGATCACGGCGAAGGCCATTAACGAGGCCCGGTTTGTCTATTACCGGAACGGGCAGGGCAAGTTGCTCTCTCCGGCGCGCACCAATCTGGTGCGGGATTCATGCGTGGTCGTCCCCACCAACCAGTGTTTTGCCGATCCGGCAAACCCCGGCCTTGGAATCACACCCGGGTACGGCGCCGGGTACGAGGGCGTTCCCTTTGTCTCTCTGGCGGGTGGCTTTGCTTTTGGCAACAACCAAGCGGGAAACTTCTCCCAAACAGGAAACGTTTATCAAGCCTTGGACACCTATAGCCGGATATTGGGTCGGCATACGTTGAAGTTCGGCGTCGATATCCGCAACCAGCGCCTGAATCAGCTGTACTTTTATAACGTCAGTGGGGGATTCTTTTTCAATGGAGGCGGTCCCAACGACGTCGGGTTCAGCAGTCTCATACCCAACTATCTCCTCGGTCTCCCAGACTCCTATACGCAAGGTTCGGCAAACGGGGTCGACGTCCGCACCGTGCAGTTTGACCTGTTTGCCCAAGACGCCTGGAAACTGAGGCCCAACCTTACCCTCAATTACGGACTGCGCTGGGAGTGGAACACACCTCAGGCCGACGCCGGGCACCGCATTCAGGCTTTCCGCCCTGGCCAAGCCACCGGAATCTATCCTTGCGTCCTGAGTTCGTCGGACCCGCTGCTGGGCTTGGTCGGCAGCAGCGACTGTTCCCCGCAAGGACCCGGCCGCTCCGTATTCCCGCTGGGCATGGTTTTTCCAGGAGATTCGGGAGTGCCGGCGGGACTCACCAACAACTACCTGCGAGCTTTCGCCCCGCGGTTGGGCCTGGCCTGGTCGCCGAGCCGGTCCGAGGGTTGGTTGGCCAAAGTCTCCGGCGGGCCGGGCAAGTCCAGCATCCGTCTGGGATGGGGAATGTTCTACGACAGCAACGAGGAACTGCTCCTCGGTGAAAATTTCACGGCCCAGCCACCGTTCGGCGGTAGCACTTCGATCAGCAACGTTTTCCTGAACACCCCGTTTCTGGGCCAGGACGGTTCGGTTACGCCCAATCCCTTCCACGGATTCCTGAACCCCCAGCCCGGCTCCCCGGTGGATTTCGCCCTCTTTCGTCCGATCAGTCTCTTCGGCAATTTCCCGAGCACGCTGCGCAATCAGTACTCCGTCCATTATCACGTGACCGTGCAACGCGAGCTGACCCGAGACACGCTCTGGCAGTTTGGATACGTTGGTTCTCAGGGACACCGGCTCCTGGCCATCTTGGACCAGAATTTCGGCACCCCACAAACCTGTCTCGACCTGAATCAAATCCCGGGATTGTCTTGCGGTCCATTCGGAGCGGACGCTGCCTATTCCATTCCCGCCGGTGCCATTCCTCCGGGCGTCACCGTGCATTTGCCCTACGGATCGGTCCCGGCCGTGACCGGTCCAAATCCCAATCCGATTACGCTGGTTGGACTTCGCAAGTACTCATCGCCGTTCTGCGAACCCACCACGGGCTCCGGTTGTCCGCCGGACGGGATTCCCGTGTTCGGCAGCATCTTCGGAGAGATGCCGGTCGCCAACTCGTCCTACAACTCTTTCCAGACTCTGGTGAACCAGCGTTTCGCGCACGGCCTGCAGTTTCTGGCCTCCTACACCTGGAGCCGATCCCTCGACAACGCTTCCAGTTTCGAAAACACCGTGAATCCGATCGACCCGCGAAAGTCGCGTTCCCCTTCCCTATTTGACTCTCGCCATCGGCTCGTGGTGAGTGAGTACTGGCGGGTTCCCGAATGGCGAATTTCAAATTGGACTCGCCACCTGGCGAATGGATGGGCCTTCAGCAGCATTGGCACACTGCAATCGGGCTTTCCGATTCGTTTGACTTCCAGCAGCGATCGGGAGCTGATGAGCAGTTCCGACTTCGAGACACCCGGCGAACCAAACCAAATTGCGCCCTTCCGGCGTCTCGATCCGCCAAAATCCGGGGGCTACTACTTCGATCCTTCCTCGTTCGTCGATGCTCCCCTGGGCCAGATCGGCAATGCGCCGCGCACCCTCTGCTGCGGCCCGGGCTCGGCCAATTTGGACTTTGCCGTTCACAAAGTTATCGCGGTGCGTGAGGGCACCCGCCTGGAGTTCCGAAGCGAGATTTTCAACCTGTTCAATCACACCCAATTCCTGAATCCGGATGGGAACATCACGGACGGAGCAACCTTTGGACAAGTAAGCCGCGCGCAAAATCCGAGACTGATTCAGCTCGCGATGAGGCTCACGTTTTAACGGAAACCCCGGGGCGAGTACCGGGACAACCAATGACGAAAGTGCAGCAAATTTTGCTTTTCGCAATCCTTCTGGCCGGCGGCGCAAATGCCGCCGATCAGGAGCGCCCGATTGTTCACCGCTCGGACCCGGAATATCCGGCAATTGCGGTTAGGATGAATCTTCACGGCACCGTCAAACTGAAGATCTGGATCAATGCCGAGGGCACGGTGCGACGGTTGGAATACATTGGCGGTCATCCTATGTTGGCGGAGTCCGCGCTGCAAGCAGTAAAATTGTGGAAATACCTGCCCGCCGCCCAAGAAACGACCACCGTGGTTGAACTAAGGTTCTGAAGAAGGTGGCCGAACTGGCGCGTCTTCCATGGCTGATCGAAGATGGCGTCGCCGTGACAAAAGTCACATCCTTCGTCGGTTAACCCCTCTACGCTGAACTTCGAAGGATGGCTTGATGGCAACGCAAGTTCATACCGAAATTCGGCCCGTAACTCCGCCAATCCCGTTTCCGGCGTCGATTGAGCAGCGGCCAAAACCAGCTGCCACACCAAAAAAGAAACTGATCCGCCGCACTGATCGCGACCGCTCGCAGATCACGCGCCGCGGATTCCAGGCCGCGTTCCTGCTGCTCAACCTCTGGATCGGCGGCATTTTCTATTTCTGGGTTCGTCAATTTGAGCCCGGAGGCACGCCGACCTCGCTGCAGCGGCCAGCGGGCGTTGAGGGCTGGCTGCCGATCGCCGGTCTGATGAACCTGCGCTACTTCATTCTTACCCGCCATGTTCCGACGCTGCATCCGGCGGGCATGTTTCTGCTGATCTCGTTTCTGGCCATGTCGTTTCTGTTCCGCAAGGCATTCTGCAGCTGGCTTTGCCCGGTGGGAACGATCTCGGAATACTTGTGGCGCGCGGGCCAAAAGCTCTTTCGCCGCAACTTTTTTCTGCCGCGCTGGCTCGATATCCCGCTGCGCGGACTGAAATATCTGCTGCTCGGCTTCTTCGCCTGGGCGGTCACCTCGATGGCGGCCGATGAACTGGCCGCGTTCATGAACAGCCCTTACGGCGTGATTGCCGACGTGAAGATGCTGAACTTCTTCCGCCACCTCGGCGAGGCGGGAGCGATCACGCTGGGAGTGCTGGTGGTGGCGTCGCTGTTGATCCAGAATTTCTGGTGCCGCTATCTTTGCCCTTATGGGGCGCTGCTGGGGATCACGTCGCTTTTCAGCCCGGCGCGCATTCGGCGCAATCCGGAGACTTGCATTGATTGCGCGAAATGCGCCCAGGCTTGTCCTTCGGCGCTGCCCGTCGACAAGCTGGTGACGATCCGGTCGGCGGAGTGCACCGGGTGCCTGGAATGCGTGGCGGTCTGTCCGGCAAAAGATGCGCTCAGCCTTTCCTTATCCCTGCCCCTGCCGTTGCCGAAAATTCCGGCGCTTGGGCCTCGGCCGGCGAAGCTGCCGGTGTGGGCCATGGCGGCGGGAATTGCGGCGCTGTTCTTTGGCGTCGTTGGATTTGCCAAGACTGCGGGCTACTGGGATTCGCACGTGCCGCGAGCGATCTATCAGCAGTTAGTGCCGCACGCGGATGAAGCGCGGCATCCGATGCCGGGAGAGAACTGAGGCTGGCTGCTCGCCGCTATTCTGCGCGCCTGTTTGGGTTCATGTTTACTCGGAAGGTATTGACGCGTGTTTACTACCCCCCTCCCCCCCCACGGTCTTCTGGAATCATGGGGTTAGGAAGAAAATCCCGCAAGATCTTTGAGTTTAAAAGACTTATTCGTAAAATATTCCGGAATAAGGACTTAGCGGAAAACCCTCCACTTTTTGGGATTTTGGAGGGGTCTGACGCCTGGTAATCGCCTCAACTTTCACTTGTCAAAGAGCGCTGAAAAATTACTTTGGAGTAACTTCGCGGGCCGTCTTTGAAGACAGGCACACTTACTCACTGCCCTAATCAGGGAATATTGTCGCATGGGTCGGGCTGGATGTCTGTGATGGCACTCACAGGTTGGGTGTGATGAAAAGATGCCGGGGCGATGGGACTTGTACTGAGCGGAATGGCGCGGTCAAGCCCCCCGCTACTTCATAATCGCGCCTGGCAATAATCCTCAATCCGGATTTTTTTCAAAACGGAAAGCACGATTGGGCACCGGTGGGGTATTTGCTTGACGGCCAGGGTGGGCATTGTCGATACTTCGCCTTATGAAGGCTACGATTGCCTCTCCTCTAAAAGGACCGGGCCTATTCGATGCGCAGTTCGCCAACGAACATTGGGCCAACTGGCGCAGATACTTGCAGAGCATTTTGAAGTATCCATCCAGCCATCTCTTCGACCTTGGCGAAAACGCGCTAGCAGTTTACCGTGACAACTCTCTAAATGCTTGCTTGGCGATTATTGCCGACGCGGGGAGCAGTGAGGAGCATCGTGCGCTAGCGGTGGAACATGGAGCCGAATTTGTGGTCGTCGGTATTCCGACGAAATATAAGCTCCTACAAAGGGGCGAGTACGGTTTGCATCCGTCTCCGGCAAGTCGTCTTCCGATCTGCACTCGCACATTAGATCGGGCCTCTCTCATCAGCAAGCAGCACACCCTTCCGCCATTCCGTACTGAAGATGATCTGAGGCGTGCTTTTGGGGCTTGCCATAACGCAATCTATTTCGAAAGTGCGAATGACCCAGCATCTTCATTCGATCTGCTATCGCTCACAATCGCCGCAAAGATCATGGACGAGCAGAGTGATTCTCCTGAGTACCAATTCGGTGCTATCCGCGACGAGGATGAACTACGCACTTTGACGCGGTTCTCAGGACTATTGGAAAGAGCTCGAGAGTGGCTTTCTGGAAAGAACGGGTTCGAACCTCTGCTGCGCAATTTGCCACGACTGGGACCACGAACGGTGAGCACTGTTCTTCGAGAGCTGCAGGACTTTTCTCTGACCCTGACCGGCAGCTCTCCCGTTGGTACAGATCTTCTCGGAGTTGCTTACGAGCACCTCGTTGGCGCCACATTCCGAGGTGAACTAGGTTCTTACTTCACTCCTCGAAACATAGCGGATTTCATGGCGAGAATGCTCAGCGCAAGTGAGGGAAAGATTTTCGATCCCAGTTGCGGCAGCGCTGGACTGTTGATAGCCGCGTTCCGGTACGCTTCTTCTTTAGGGAGATCAATTGAGCTTTATGGCAATGACCTGAACCCGCGCATGGTCGAAGCTGCAAAGATAAACGTGCTTCTTCATGGCGTATCGACTGAGCGTATCACGTATGGTGACGGACTTGACCTATCCCGGATGCTAACGACGTGGTTCCGACGGGCATTTCAGCAATCGGTTCTGCCACTTTGGGATTGTGCACCCGGAGAATTTGATTTCGTGTTGGCAAATCCACCATTCGCCGGGCACGAGAAGAATGCTGAGGTTCTTTCTAGGTTTGCTACCTCTAGGCGTAATGATGGGTCGGTTCGATCTCTAAACAAAACGCTGCCATTCCTCGAATTGATTGTTGCTTCACTTCGTTTTGGTGGCAAAGCCGGTATCGTTGTTCCGACGAGCATCTTGAATGCTGAGGAAGAATCATTCGTGCGCTTTCGTGAATTGCTCCTGAACCACGTTGAGCTGCTGGCAATTATCGGTCTTCCAGAGAAAGCATTTGTGCACACCGACTGCGGGGTGCACGGGGCGTTGCTATTCTTCGAGCGCCGTAGAAACCCCCGCTCCGAATATAAGGTATTTGTCGGAAGGGCGGTGTCGCTCGGATATGATCGACTCGGCAAGCCCACTCGAGAGTCCGATCTACCGATGCTGCTTGAACGGTACAAGAGTGGCGAATGGGATAAGCATCATTTTGTTAGTATCCGTGATCTGCGGAAACACGAAAGATGGGACGTCAATTGGATTGAGCTCTCCCGTTCAATGGATGTTGAGGCGGACACAATCGCGCTTACTGAGATTGTTGAGGTGAGGAATGCGAGGTGGTCGCGTCGCGAGCTAGTGAACGACTCTGAGTATCGCTACTTTGAGGTGGCTGATGCCGACATTCACACGGGCGTAGTTCGTGAGGTCCACCTTACATCAGGTTTTGAGCTCTCCAAGAAGGGTCGGATTCGTAACCGAGTCAGAACTGGGGACCTCCTGCTCCCTAACCATCGCGACTCCTTAATGGCGGCTGGATCTGAAAACGGACGCAGTGTTGTATTAGCCGATGAATCACTCGATGGTGTCCTTACAACCGACAGGTTTATGGTTCTCCGTCCAAAGGTCGAGCCTCGGCTTGCGGCGGCGATATTGAACTCGAAGGGCGTCCGCCGGCAATTGATCGCGCAGTGTAGAGGCGCGGCCTCCCTAGACATACGCGAGCACACATTAGCGAAGGTTCAGGTGCCACGGAGGCTACTTCTGAAGCCGTATTCACAGAAAGTGCAAAAGCTGGCTTCGGAAATGGAATCACTGCGCGCGGAACTGACAGAGAGGACCGCAGAACTGAATCGCACAATCGAAGATCTGTTTGGTGCGAGCGGGCAGCCCCTACGACCGGCTTCCGCGCGTTAGTACCTGTTTGCTTTTTTCAGCCACTCAGCCAAAGCCCACGCTTCCTGGAAACGGATGTCGGCCATTGTCATACCATAATCTCGGCATAGCTTCTTGAAGACGTCGTAAGTCTTGGGATGGAACTGCAGCAAGATCCACATCAGGCCGGATTCGGCGGTCAGGTGTGTGAGCCCGGCGTTCTTGTGCGAAGGACGTTTCTTCGCGTTGCAGCGTTTGCATAGGAGCTGAAGGTTGTCGAGATTGTCCGCCGCATCCCCCAGCTCTTCCTTCGGAACGATGTGCTCCGCCTCCAGCTTCAGGAGGGTTTTGCACTCACGGCACCCAAGTGGCTGGTCATAGAACCAGCTCTTCACCGCCTGCCACGCCTTTTTAGGCGGATACCGTTTCTTGATGTTGGCATTCGACGCGAGAGAGGTGCCAACCTGCGGGGGATTCAACTCCCCTAGCGTAACCGCTGCTACTCCTTGCCAGTTGACCAGACCTTCAGAGACAAGCTTTTCTATCAGCTTGCGCCAGTCCTCTTCTTTCCAGGTCTTTCCAATATGAACGTCGAGCTTCTCTGGCACAGACTCCTGTAGCTCGGCTTCGACAGCTTCTGGTGGCTGTTCGGGCACGTCTTGCTCCTGTTCTTCGAGAGTGTTGTTGCCATCTTTGTCTGCAGTCATTGCCGCTCCTACGAAACGTGAACAACGAAACCAGAGGCAGGCGCCTATGAGCGTGTGGTCTGATCGCATCACGGCTGCCGCTCCACATCCTTGCCCTCCCACAAATCTTTGCCGTGGCATCGTCTCAACGAAAAAGGGCCACGGGTGTGGAATGGAGTGCACCCCAAAAGTGAGACAGACTATTAAGGGGCCAGCTACATTGAATGG
>OCTA010005024.1_pt1 | contig 11496 bp, 8 predicted proteins | sample 1538991 | NCBI WGS metagenome assembly OCTA01 (sample SAMEA3539302, study PRJEB22396) | soil metagenome | biome: tundra; feature: field; material: soil | place: USA | collected 2010-05 | depth 0.15 m | reverse complement strand
GCTCTTCCGATCTGGAAATGAAAGGATTCCAAAATGGCGGTTGATTTCTTTTTGAAGCTCGATGGTATCCAAGGCGAGTCGGCCGACGAAAAGCACAAGGACCAGATCACGCTTCTTTCTTGGAGCCTTGGTGCATCTCAGGTCACCTCGGTTGCAGGTACAGGCGGATCCGGCGCAGGTAAGGCCGACCTCTCTGACCTTAGCATCATGAAGTATCTGGACAAAGCAAGCGCACCGATTTTCAAGGCGCTCGTTGCCGGAACGCACGTCAAGACGGGTGTTCTTGAAGCTGTGAAAGCTGGCGGCGACGGCAAGCCCTTCCTCAAACTCAGCTTCGACGAACTGTTTGTGACCTCGCAGCAGTATTCCGCTTCGAGCGAGATTCCCTCGGAAAGCGTTTCTTTCAGCTACAACAAAATCAAGGTCGAGTACAGCACCCAGAATGAGCAGGGCATTCTGACTGCCACCGGAGCTGTAACGTACGAATTGAAGGTAAACAAGGTCTCCTGAGGAGCAATGACACCACTTGCGCTTTACCGCGAAGGGAAGCTGCGGGAGGCCATCAAGGTGCTTGGCGACGAGTTGAGGTCCAATCCACTCGACGCCAAGCGCCGCACGTTCCTGTTCGAGCTTCTGTTGTTTGCCGGTGAGTATGACCGGGCAGAGAAGCAGTTGGATCTGCTGGCGGGTGCGAGTGCCGATGCTGCCGCGGGGACCCTGCTTTATCGCAGTGCGCTGCATGCCGAGCGCACCAGGCAAAACATGTTTGCCAACCGCGAGACACCGCCTGTCCGGGATGAAGCGGTTCCGGGAGGAGTGTGGAACGGAACGCCCTTCCACGAGTTGAGCGATGCGGATCCTCGCATCGGCCCCAACCTGGAGGTGTTCCTGGCGGGAACCTATACCTGGATTCCCTTTCACTCGCTCCAGAGGCTTGAAGTAGATCCTCCCGCCAACCTGCGCGATCTGGTGTGGGCGCGGGCCCGTGTGGAAACCACTCCGGACTTCCGTCTTCAGGAGCTTGGTGAAGTCTTGCTTCCTGCGTTGTGCCCTCTCTCGTTCCGTCATGCGGATGAGTCGGTCCACCTGGGCCGCGAGTCGGCGTGGGAACTCGACGACGCACACGGCGAGGTTCCTTATGGCGCCAAGATGATGCTGATCGATGGGGCCGATGTTCCGCTTCTGAACATTCGCAGCGTGGAGTGGACCGCGGTGGTCAAGGAGCCTCAAAATGCCTCTGCGTGAGGACTTGCTTACGCCGATTGCAGGGGAAAATCCCTCGGGCGTGGATCTTTATTACGACCGGATATTCGACCAGATAAAGGAAGCACGCAGGGAGGACGAAGACGATCTTCCTGAAGGGGACTGGGAACGGGCGCAGAAGAAGAAGGCCGACCATCGTGCGGTGATCAAGATGGCGGACGAGGCGCTGGCAAATAAGAGCAAGGACCTTCGTCTGGCCGGATGGCTGGCCGAATCGTATCTGCGGATGGATGGGTTCCAGGTACTTGTACCTTGCATCGAACTTCTGCAAAACCTCCAACAGTCGTTTTGGGCTACGCTCTATCCGGTGATCGAAGAGGGCGGAGACCTGGAACTGCGGATGCTCGCGGTGGAGACGGCAGGGAGGCTGATCGCCGCTGCAATTCGCAAAGCGCCACTGACCCGCAGCGGACTTAACCTTGAAGATTATCTGCAATCGCGCGTCGTGGGCTATGAGAAAGACGCGACGACCGACGCCAAACAGGAAGAGCGAAAGTACGCGATCGACCACGGTAGATTAACCGCCGAGGACTTCGATCATGCGTTTGGGGCGAGCCCCAAGAGCCTGTACGTCGAGACGGACGCTGCGCTGACCGAAGCTCTTCTTGCGGTTGAGCGGCTGGATGAATTCAGTCGGGAAGCCTACGGGGACAACTCGCCTGATCTGTCGAAGCTGACCGACGGCCTGTCGCAAGTGCAACAGGTCACGGAAGCGCTTCTCAGCGAAAGGCGCAAGACAGAACCCGATCCTGTGGCAGCGGTTGTGCAGCCCGAGCCGGGAGAAGACACCCAGGCCCGGACAGGCGGCCAGGCGGAAGTATTTGGAGAGCGGCCCACGCAGGCAGCCCAATTCAGGCAATCCTCGGCTGGTCCGGTGGGCGGTATAGAGGATGCCTATGCCCGGGTGGTCGAAAGCGCGGAGTACCTCTTTGCACGGGACCCGATGTCTCCCGTGCCCTACCTTGTGTGCGCCGGATTGCGGCTGGGGGAAACGCGCATGCAGGGATCGTCGCCGGCGCCGGGGTTTGCGGTCGGACCAAGTTCAGAGGTAAGACAGTCCCTCCGCGCGATGGCAAATCGGGGCGCGTGGAAGGAACTGCTTCAGGCTTCGCTTCCGATTCTTGCCGCCCAATGCGCCAGGGCGTGGCTCGACCTGCATCGATATGTCTGGCGGGCCGGACAGGAAATTGGCGCGGAGGCAATCTCGGTGGCGGTTGTGGGGACCGTGAAGAGCTTGCTTGTCGTTCAGCCCGAGTTACGGTATTGGACGCTTGAAGATGACACTGGGGCCGCGAACCCAGAAACCCAGCAGTGGCTGGACGCGACCGTTTTGCAATAGGGCGTCGGCTGCATTCCTTCAGGGGCCGACAGGGGAGACAGGTGGATTCGACTTCCACTTCGACAAAAGGCCAGTATCCCGGGGTGCTGGAAAAGAAGAGTTCATCTGCACACACAGCCTCCTGAACACCAATTCGGGGAAGGTGATTGCATTGATTTCGGGAGGAAGAGTTGGCCAGAACCAAGTCAGAGATTCTGATCACGCAGCCGCTTATCGACCGATTGGTCGATCAGGAGCAGTGGCCCGAGACGCGTGCGGCATCCATCAACATGTATCGCGACTCGCTCAAGCGTGACCTGGAATGGCTTTTGAACACCCGACAGCCCGTGTTGCCGGAGCTGGAATCCTTCCCCGCCGTGGCCACTTCGGTGTTCAATTATGGGTTCCCTGACATTCATAGTTTTGACGGCTCCGCGGGCAGGGAGCAGAATGCCCTTACCCTCTCCCTGGAAAGATGCATTCGTGCGTTTGAACCAAGAATCAATCAGCCGCGGGTGTATCTCACTCGTTCGGACCACCTGACACGAAGTCTCAAGTTTCACATCGAGGGTCAGGTTTCCTACGAAAACATGGATGAGGAAATCAAGTTTGACACAGTGCTGGAGTTAATCAGGGGCGAGTACGAGGTGAAGTAGACCCATGCGCGAGGAACTCCTGGAATACTATGAGCGCGAACTGACCTATCTGCGCCAGATGGGTGGGGAGTTTGCGCGCAAGTATCCGAAGGTGGCGGGGCGGCTGTTGCTTGACCCCGAACACTGCGACGATCCGCACGTGAGCCGTCTCCTCGAAGGATTTGCGTTTCTTGCCGCACGCGTCCACCGCAGGATCGATGATGATTTTCCCGAGATCAGTGAAGCGCTGACGAAGATTATTCATCCCGGCTACCTCCGTCCAATCCCATCGATGACCATCGTGGAGTGCCAGCGCGACCCGGCGCAGGGAAAGAAGACCACGGGGATGCGCATTCCGCGCGGCACGCCGCTGGTGACCAAGGCGACAGTGGAAGGGCTGCCTTGCCGCTTTCTTACGGCGTATGATGTGGACCTTTGGCCCTTCTCGGTCGCGGCAGCGGAGTGGCGTCAGCCCGAGCGCATGCAGCGGCCACCCCGGGCGTCCACCGGCGTGCAGGCAGTGGCGGCGGCCCGCCTGCGGCTTCGTTGCCAGCGGGACGTGCTGTTCTCCGGGCTTCCGCTTTCGTGCCTTCGCTTTCACCTTGCGGGCGACGCGAGCGTTGTATACAGCCTGTATGAACTGCTTGCTGAAAAGTGCATCGAGATTCAGCTTCGCGACCCCAAGGATGAAAAGAAGCTGATTGTTCTGGAGCCGTCGCGGCTCCGCATGGTCGGATTCGACGCCGATGAAAGCCTGCTGCCCTTTGAGCGGCGTTCGATGGATGGACACCGGCTGCTGCAGGAGTACTTTGCACTGCCTGAGAAGTTTTTGTTCTTCGACCTCGACGGGCTGGAGCCATTGGTCGAGGCCGGATTTGGAGAAGAGGCGGAGATTATTTTCCTGTTCTCGAGCTTCGAACGCGCGGAGAGGCAACAGGTTCTGGAACTCGGCGTCAACGAGCGCACATTCCGCCTGGGATGCAGCCCCGCAATCAACCTTTTTCCGCAGACGTCCGAGCCTATCCTGCTGAACCAGACGCGGCATGAGTACACCATCATTCCGGACAATCGGCATTCGGCGGTGATGGAGATCTTCAGTATTGAAGAGGTGATTGCCACCAACCCAAGGCTGCGGCAATCCATCACGCTGGAGCCGATGCATGCGTACCGGTACCAAACTCGCAACCGTGACGATCTTGCGTTCTGGGTAGCCACGCGTCACCAGAATGAGTTTGGCGAACACGAACCATCCACGATGACGATTTCGGTTGTCGATCTGGCGGGGAAATTCACTGAACCCGAGGCGGACGTCCTCACGGTGCGGATGCGCTGTACCAACTTCGACTTACCGACGCGCTTCCAGTTTGGATCCGACTCGGGAGATTTCGAAGCCACAGGCTATTCCGCGGCCAAGAGCGTCGTGGCCTTGCGCCGTCCTACCGCCAGCATCAATCCTCCGAGCGGACAAGGGCATCTGTGGCGTCTCATCTCGCTGCTCTCGCTCAACTATCTTTCTCTGAACGAGGAGGGCCGCACCGCGATGCAGGAGATACTGCGCTTGCATAACCTGACCGGCTCCACGGCCAGCGATAACCAGGTGGGATCGATCCTGGGTATGAAGTCTTCTCCCAATTTCGCCCTGGTGGACTCAGCCTATGGGCTCATTCCAGCGCGGGGGACGCAGGTGGAGATGGAGTTTGACGAGCAACAGTTTGCCGGCAGCGGCCTCTATCTGTTCGCTGCCGTGCTCGATCGTTTTCTTGCCAGCTACGCCTCCATGAACAGCTTTTCGCAACTCACTGCACGGAGCACTCTTCGAAAGGAGGTGCTGGGGAAATGGCCGCCGAGAGCTGGGACGCAAGCCCTGTTGTAACCGGGCCAAAATTCGAGAACCACGAACGACCCGAGTTCCGGAATGTGCGCAAGCTTCTGGAAGAAGAGCCGTTCCGCGTGCATTTCTTCCAGGCCGTGCGGATGCTCCAGAAGATGGACCAGGATCGCGGGCCGGTCGGGCACTTCATCACGCCCCAGGGAGAAACGATCCGGTTCTCCGCCCGCACGTCGCTGGCCTTTCCACCCAGCGAATTGTACGATCTGCACCGCATGGAAAATGGCCAGTTAAGCATGACGGTGGAGTTCATGGGCCTGTGTTCCGCGATCGCTGTGATGCCTCCTCCCTATACGGAATTTCTGCTGGCACGGACCAAGCAAAAAGATTACGCGATGGAGGAGTTTTTCAATATCTTCAACCATCGCATGATTTCTTTCTTTTACCGCGGATGGGAGAAGTATCGTTTTTTCATCGAGTATGAGAAATCGAGAGAAGACCGGCTCTCGGCGCTTCTGCTGGATCTGCTGGGCATGGGCACTGAGGGGATGCGCGGACGCGGCGGAATTCAGGATGCCGCATATCTCAACTACACCGCCTTGTTGGCGCGGCACATTCGGTCCGCCGCTTCACTGCAGCAAATTCTCGAGGATTACTTCGGCGTGCAGGTCCACATCCAGCAGTTTGCCGGCGCATGGCGAAGGCTGAGTGTCGAGAATCAGACCTGCTTTCTGGGGCGTGGCGGCGCAAACGAGCGTCTCGGCGTCGGAGTGGTGGCGGGGGACGAGGTATGGGATCATCACGGACGCATCCGCATTTCACTCGGTCCCATGCCGATTGATCAATACCTGAAGTTGTTACCGGGCCAGGACGCATACCACGAACTCGTCGCGTGGTTGAGGTTCTATTCCAATGGGAGCTATGAAACAGAAGTCCAACTGGTGTTGGCGCGAGCAGACGCACCCCCGTGCGAGTTGGGTTCGAGCGGGAAAACGCGTCCGCAACTCGGGCTGGTAAGCTGGCTGCGAACCAAACCGCTCAATCGCGACCCCGCCGATGCCACTTACCTGGTGCACTGAACCACTCTTGAGTCCGGAGGACATGGAAGGCTATGAGCACAAACCTGAAAGCACTCATCGACAAGCTGAACGATACGACGCGGCATGCACTGGAAGCCGCCGCTGGCCTGTGTGTCGCGAGGACGCACTATGACATCGAGATTGAACACTACCTGTTGAAGGCGCTCGATGCCAGCGACAACGACATTGCTGCGATTCTCAAGCACTTTGGAGTCGACCGCTCCCGTTTGGCCAAGGAACTGGAACGCAGCCTCGACAATTTGAAGAGCGGAAATGCGCGCTCGCCCGCATTCAGCCCGTCCGTGGTAAAGATGCTTTCTGAAGCGTGGACGGTGGCAAGCATCGACTTCAACGCCGGCACCATCCGCTCGGGGTTCACACTGCTTGCCCTGCTGGGTCACGACGAGCTGTCGCGGATGGTGAGGGACTTCAGCGTCGAGTTGCAAAATGTTCCTCCGGATGGCCTGCGGGCCAATTTCTATGAGATTGTCGCCGCTTCTCGAGAGACGCAGACCAGCCTGGCTGCCGCCGGCGAAGCAAAGCAGGAACGCGCCGGAGAGGGTGCTCCCGGGGCGCCGAAGGGCAAAACGCAGCACCTGGATCAATACACGGTCAACCTGACGGCAAACGCCAAAGCAGGAAAGATCGACCCGGTGCTGGGGCGCGACAAAGAAATTCGTCAAATGATCGACATTCTGATGCGCCGCCGCCAGAACAATCCCATTCTGACTGGAGAGGCCGGTGTGGGCAAAACCGCCGTGGTGGAGGGCTTTGCCAACCGCGTGGTCCAGGGAGATGTGCCTCCCGCGTTGCTGGGAGTCCATATCCACAGCCTCGATTTGGCGTTGCTTCAGGCCGGCGCGGGCGTCAAGGGCGAGTTTGAAAACCGATTGAAGGGGCTCATCAACGAGGTAAAATCTTCAACCGAGAAGATCATTCTCTTTATCGATGAGGCGCACACTATGATCGGCGCCGGCGGCTCGGCAGGACAGGGCGACGCGGCGAATCTGTTGAAGCCCGCGCTGGCCCGCGGCGAGCTCCGCACCATCGCGGCAACCACCTGGTCGGAGTACAAGAAGTACTTTGAAAAGGATCCGGCCCTTACCAGAAGGTTCCAGGTAGTAAAGGTGGATGAGCCAACTGAGGACGTTGCCTGCACCATGCTGCGGGGCATTGTGGCATCGCTCGAAAAGCACCACAAGCTGCGCATTCTCGATGAGGCGGTCACAGCAACGGTTCGCCTGTCGCATCGCTATATCGCCGGGCGGCAACTGCCTGACAAAGCGGTCAGCGTGCTCGATACGGCTTGCGCGCGCCTGTCCCTGGGACAGAACTCAACGCCTCCTCGGCTTGAGGACTTTCAGCGCCAACTCGATGCGCTCGAAGTGCAAAAACGGGTGCTCGATCGCGAGACCAAGCTCGGCGCCGATCACGCAGAGCGGCTGACATTAATTGACACCCAGATTGCCGCTGCGAAGGAGGAGATGGCCGTCCTCAACGAACAGTGGACCAAGGAACGCGACCTGATTGAACGGATTCGCATTCTGCAGGAGCAGCTGGAAGCGAAAGAGAAACCGGCTTCTGAACCGCTGGTGACGGACACCGAGGCACAGGCTGAACTGCTGCGCCTTGAGTCGGAGCTCGCCACGCTGCAAGGCGAAAAGGGAATGATGAGGGTCTCCGTCGATGCGCAAATCGTCGGCGAAGTCATCTCGGCCTGGACTGGAATTCCCCTGGGCAAAATGGTGCGCAATGAAATCGACACCGTCCTCTCGCTCGATCAGCACCTGAAGAAACGCGTGATCGGCCAGGACAATGCGCTGGCTGCCATTGCGCAGCGGATTCTTACTTCGCGCGCCAATCTTGACGATCCGGTCAAGCCGGTTGGCGTGTTCCTGCTGATAGGGCCCAGCGGCGTTGGAAAAACCGAAACCGCGATTGCACTCGCCGACGTTCTGTACGGTGGGGAACGCAACATGATCACCATCAACATGTCGGAGTTCCAGGAAGCCCATACTGTTTCCACCTTGAAGGGTTCGCCTCCGGGGTATGTGGGATACGGCGAGGGTGGCGTGTTGACTGAGGCAGTGCGCCGCAGGCCCTACTCCGTCGTCCTGCTCGACGAAGTCGAGAAGGCGCATCCCGACGTGCTGGAACTCTTCTTCCAGGTCTTTGATAAAGGCCGCATGGAAGATGGCGAAGGCCGCGAGATCGACTTCCGCAATACCATTATTCTGTTAACCAGCAATGCGGCAACCGACACCTTTATGAAACTGTGTGCCGATCCGGAGACGATGCCCGACAGTCAGGCCATTCTCCAGGCGCTGAAGCCTGAATTGAACAAGATCTTCAAGCCGGCATTCCTTGGCAGGCTGATGATCGTACCGTACTTCCCGGTGCGCGATGAAGCTCTCAAGCAGATCATCCGGCTCAAACTCGGCAAGATTCAGAAGCGCCTCGCAGAGACACACAAGGTGGCTCTCGAATATGACGACGTTCTTTTGAACGAGGTGGCCAACCGCTGCACTGAAGTTGAGAGTGGAGCACGAAATGTCGATAACATTCTTTCCAACACGATGCTGCCTGATCTGTCCCGTCAGATTTTGACGCAGATAGCAGCTGGGACAAAGACAAACCGAGTGAGCGTTTCCGTCCACGAAGGTGCATTGACCTATGCTTGGGATGAAGCGCCTAGCGCAAGCAACGTCTTGGCGGCGCAGGTCTAACCATCTGCGCGCGTATCTTGGCAAGAGACAGGCAGGATTGACATGGCAAGTCTGAATCAGGCAGGCCGATTGATGCAGTTTACGAGCCCGTTGGGCAAAGACGTGCTGGTGATTGAATCACTTGATGGCGCGGAAGGAATTTCGCGCCTGTTTGAATTCCATGCCGAGTTGCTTGCAAGCGCCGACACCGTGATCGATCCCAAGTCGCTCATTGGTGCCAAGGTCACGGTTGGAATTGCCCTCAACGATGTAAAGGGCTCCCGGTGGGTCAACGGCATTATCGCGTCGTTTGAACAGTGCGCGGGCGATGGAGAGTTGGACGTCTATCGCGCGCGCATTGTGCCCTCGATGTGGCAACTTACCCTCAGCGCTAACTGCCGAGTCTTCCAGAACAAGACGGTCCTTGATATTACCAAAGAAGTGTTCGGCGAGTACGGATTTTCCGTCTCCGATAAGACGAAGGAAACTTACAAGCAGCTCGAGTACTGCACACAGTATGCGGAAACAGATTTCCATTTCGTCTCGCGCATCCTGGAAGAGAGCGGCATTTTTTATTGGTTCGAGCATACCGACCAGGACAACAAGATCCTGTTGGGAGACGATCGGACTGCGTACCAGGACTGCCCGTTGTCGGCCAGTTTTGAGTATGCGCTCAATTTGAAAGGCGCAGAGGGGACCTACGGCGCCTGGATACGTGAGTTTACCTCTACGGCAACCATGGTTTCAGGCAAGCACACAACCGCGGACTATAACTTCCGCGATTATGCTCGTCAGGATGTGACAGAGAAAACGAGTTCCAGCGATTTCGGCAAGAATGCCTTCGATCAATATCTCTATCCCGCGGGCGAAGAAGGTTACCTAAAGGACGAGGACACGAAATCGAGTATGGAATTCGAAAAGTTGTTCCTCAAAACGCGCTGTGAGGCCTCCGACACCATGGCGGAAGTCTATCGTGGCTCTTCCAACGCCCGCTCTCTTTGTGCGGGGTATGCTTTCACCCAGTCTAAGCATCCCCGGAGTGCGTGGGCCCGAAAGTACTTGTTGACTTCGGTGACCCACAACGCCAGCCAGGTACCGTCCTATCGATCCGCCGACTCTCAGGGAGCCGGCTACACCAATCACTTTACCGCCGTTTCCTCGGATATCACCTTCAAGCCCGCGCTGAATTTTGTGAAGCCGAAGATCTACGGTCCGCAGACCGCCATTGTTGTCGCGCCTTCCGGGGATGAGATGCATATCGACAAATTCGGGCGCGTCAACATTCAGTTCCTGTGGGACAGGATTAGAAAGCCAAACACGGTCGACAACACCTGGGTGCGCGTTGCCCAGCAATGGGCCGGCAGTGGCTGGGGAACCTTCTTCTGGCCGCGCTTGAAAGACGAAGTGGTGGTCCAGTTTCTTAACGGCGATCCTGACAATCCGGTGGTCGTGGGCTCGGTGTATAACGGCGTCAACGTTCCCAAATACGAGTTGCCTGACCACAGTACCCGCTCTGGACTGGTTACACGGAGCAGCAAGGGTGGTTCGGCGAAGAATGCGAATGAGTTGCGCTTTGAAGACAAGACCGGTAGCGAGCAGATATTTCTCAATGCCGAAATGGACATGGATCAGCGGACAGAAAAGGACCATCGCCGCTTTGTCGGCCAAAAGGACTCGCTGATCGTCAAAGGTGGCCAGTTTGAGGAGATAGGTGCGGACCACCACGTCAACGTCAAAGGCGGTTCCATTGAGAAGATCGCTGCAAAATCGGAAATCGACATAGGAGCCGATCTCAACGAAAAGGTGGGCGGAAACGTCTCCCAGAAGGTGGGCTCCAATACGGCCGAAAAAATAGGCATGAATTACTCCATGGACGCGGGCATGAATGTGTACATCAAGGGCGGCATGTCCGTGGTGATCGAAGCCGGGTTGGAGCTTACCCTGAAAGGCTCAGGCGGCTTTATCACCATCGGGCCTTCCGGGGTTGCGATTTCAGGGACCATGGTCATGATCAACAGCGGTGGCGCAGCGGGTTCAGGCAGCCCCGGAACGATAACCGACCCTGGAGCGCCAACTGCTCCCGACGAAGCGGACGACGGCAGCAAGGGCGGAAAAATGTAGGAGTCGGAATTCGGACTCGGACCGTCGCCAATAAAGCGGTTTGCCGCATGGGAAAAGCTGAGTGACGTTTGACGCAATTGACGGAAGAATTCGGCGCGGTGCAGGACATTCAGATTGATGATTGTGGGGCGCGCATTGTTCCTGCCGGCATGCCCAGCCTCCAGGTCCAGTTGCGCCAATGTCAATTCACTCGATATGCGGCGTTCAAAACCGAACTCACTGCAGATCGGAAGCGGAGCTGGCTGCCATGAACATGGTGTTTAAAATCTCGCACAATCAGGTCTCCGCATTCGAAAAGGACGCGGAGGAGAAATACATTCGCGACTTGGTGAAGTTTCTCCAGGACGAAGTGCCTGGGGCTGCCGAGGACGATAGCGAAAAGCTGTTTGAATTCACGAGGGCAATGGTCAAGAAGGCAGCCGATTATGGCCTCAAGACCAAACGCGATGCAGCAATCTACGTGACCACCGCCTATACGTTGGGACTGGACTTTGAAGAAGACTTTCACGTCGCCAAGGAGATTCTGACCTCTTCTCTGCCGGGAATG
>OCTA010005023.1_pt1 | contig 11496 bp, 8 predicted proteins | sample 1538991 | NCBI WGS metagenome assembly OCTA01 (sample SAMEA3539302, study PRJEB22396) | soil metagenome | biome: tundra; feature: field; material: soil | place: USA | collected 2010-05 | depth 0.15 m | reverse complement strand
AGGTGACCAGGCCGAGTCCCGCGGCCGCCTCGGCCTCCAGCGGCTTTCCCGCCCGGTCGCGCAGGATGGCCGCCGTCGCGTCGTCGTCGAGGAACCGGGTCTGCAGCCGGGTCAGCCCGTTGCCCATCGGCAGCAAGCCCAGATTCATCTCGCTGAGCGTGACCGTGGCGGGCGCCGCGTCCGGGTCGATGTCCTCGAACACGCCGGACAGCATGTACGAGCGGTCGGCGGCCAGGGCCAGCTCGAACAGCGACCCGGCGAAGCAGCTGCCCGGCTCGATCAGCGCGATCAGGCTGCGGCTGGTCACGTCCAGCCGCTTCAGGGTGCGCTTGAGGTAGAGCACGATCTCGTTGACCAGCCAGTCGCCGGCGTTGTCCGCCAGCAGCTGGTCATGGGCGAGTACGCGCTCCGGGTCGCCGGCAGTCTTGATCACCCACGTGCCCACCTCGGTTTCGTTGGTACGCAGATCGAGGATCAGGTCATCGAGCTCACGGGTCACCGCGAGGGTCCAGAACCCGCAGCCCTGCTCGTGGATAGCGGACACGCCGGTGGGCGCGTCCTGCTCAGGGCCGGTGATGGTGATCGTCGCCGTGCCGGCCGCCCGGTCCAGTTCCGCGGTCAGGTAGGCGTAGCCGATCCGGTCGTCATCGCGCTGCTTGGCCAGCGGGCTCAGCGTGATCCCGGGCTGGGCGATCCCAGGCCCGCGCGGCGGGCGGCGGGACCGGGCCGCGAACTCGGCCGCGCGCTCGGCGACAGTCTCCTCCCACTTCGGCCGCGGGACGGCCTCGTCCACCAGCTTCCAGGCCGCCGCCTGCGCCGCGCCCAGTCCTTCTGATTTCGTGGCGAAATAGTCAGCCAGGTCGCGGCGCACGTGCCGCTTGTCGACCATCCGGGTCAGGCCGCCCGTGCCGGGCAGCACCCCGAGCAACGGCAGTTCCGGCAGGGACACCGCCGAGGAACGGTCATCGACCAGCATGATGTGCTCGCACGCCAGGGCTAGCTCGTACCCGCCGCCCGACGCGGTTCCGTTCAGCGCGGCCAGGTACGTCTGCCCGGAGCTGGCCGTCGCGTCTTCTATTCCGTTGCGTGTCTCATTGGTGAATTTGCAGAAGTTGACCTTCCACGCGTGCGGCGATGCCGCCAGCATGCGGATGTTCGCACCAGCGGAAAAGACTTTTTCCTTAGCGCTGGTCAGCACCACGGCCCGGACCTCAGGATGCTCGAACCGCAGCCGCTGGACCGCGTCATACAGCTCGATGTCCACGCCCAGGTCATACGAGTTCAGCTTCAGCTCATAGCCCTCACGCAGCCCGCCGTGCTCATCGACGTCCATCGCGAGCGTCGCCACCGCGCCCCCGACCGCCAGCCTCCAGTGCCGGTAGTGGCCCGGCTCGACCTGGAATTCCACCCGCTCGGATGCCTCCACGGGGTCTATGTTCTACATGTGCGTCTTACTTCGTCAAGTAGTAGTAGCACGTCGTTCTTCGGCGAGATGCATCCTGATCACGGAGTCGAAATCCGGATCCGGGGCGAGGCCCAGCCGGGCCGCCCGGTCGGCGCGGAACCGGGCCGGCCAGCTCGTCACGATCCTGGCCACCGCCGGGTCCGGAACCCAGTCGACCAGCGCGCTCACCGCAGGTCCGGCCACCCGCTCCAGCGCGGCGACCATGTCCGCCACGGTCACTGTGAGCGGCGGCAGGTTGACCGCGCTACGGCCACCCCAGGCCCCGTCGGACGACGTGGCCGCGCAGAGCAGCCCGTCGATGGCCCGGGCCGGCGAGGCGAGGGCCACCTCGGTCCGCGCGTCGACCGGGCAGATCGCGCGCTGGCCGGCCAGCGGCTCCCGGATGATGCCGGAGAGGAAACCCGACGCCGCGCCGTTGGGGCGGCCCGGGCGCACGCTGACGGTCATCAGCCGGACGGTGCGGCCGCGCAGGAATCCCTTGCGGGTGTAGTCGGCCATCAACTGCTCGCCGATGACCTTCTGCACGCCGTAGCTCGTCTGTGGATTGGCCAGGGTCTGATCGTCGACGACCGCCGGGAGCGGGTGCTCGCCGGACGCCCCGAATACGGCCAGCGAACTCGCGAACACCACGACCGGGGACGTCCCGAGGGCGCGGCACGACGCGAGCAGCGACTCGGTGGCGCGCAGGTTGGCCCGGACGCCGAGGTCGAAATCCGCTTCGCATTCCGCGCTGACCGCCGCGGCGAGATGGAATATCACGTCCGCCCCGGCGAGCGCGTTCCATCCGGCGCCGGCCGGATCCAGCAGTTCGCCGAGCTCACCCCGGATCGCCACCACCCGCTCGTCCGCGGCGAGATCCGGGGGGACCGGCGCACGGTCCAGCAGCGTCACCCGCCGCAACGGCCGCGAGGCGCGGCCGGCCACGTCGAGCGAGCCAAGAGCAAGCAGTTCCCGGGCCAGCCGGGCACCCAGAAAGCCGGCACCGCCGATGACCAGCACGTTCGTCACGGCCTCTCCCGTCTCCCGGTCGGCCTGGCGTTGAATACGGTGATTCTTGGGTGCCCGATAGCCTGGAGCTGACTCAACGAAAGGGTCAGGTTGCTGCGAGACAGTGGGCCTGCCGCATCCGAGGTGTTCGCCAAGCTACCCGACGCCCTCCCGGACGACGACGCCCTCCGGGCCTCGATCCGTGCGGCGCGGGCCGCAGACGGCTTGCTGCTGGGCGTGCTCGACGACGACCCGACCGGGTCGCAGGCGGTGCACGACGTCCAGGTCGTGACGGTCCTCGAGGAGGACGCGTACGAGGCCGCGCTCGGCGGCGCCGCCGCGACGTGCTTCGTCCTGACCAATACGCGCAGCCTCGACGAGGCTGCCGCGGCCGACCGCACTATGCTCGCCGCGCGCGGCCTGCTCGCCGTCGCGCAGCGACGCGGCGCACGGATCCAGCTCATCAGCCGCAGCGACTCGACCCTGCGCGGCCATGTGCTGGCGGAGGTGGCGGTGCTGCAGGCCGTCCGCCGGGAGGTGCTCGGCCGCGGCTTCGACGGGGTGCTGCTGGCCCCCGCCTTTCTCGAGGCCGGACGGCTGACCGCCGCCGACATCCAGTGGGCCCGCACCGGCGGGAGCCTGGTCCCGGTGGGCGAGACCGAATTCGCGCGGGATCCGGCATTCGGCTACACCGCATCGGACCTGCGGGACTTCGTCTCGGAGAAGAGCGGCGGGGCGATCGGGCGGGCGGCCGTGGCCAGCATCAGCCTCGCGGACATCAGGCTCGGCGGGCCGCGCCGGGTCCGCGACCTGCTGGCCGGCGTGCAGAACGGGATGTGGGTCGTCATCAACGCCACCGAATACTCCGACCTGGAGACGGTGGCCTACGGTGTGCTGCTGGCCGAGCGCGCAGGCCAATCGTTTCTGTTCCGCACCGGGCCGTCGTTCGTGCGCGCGCTGAGCGGCCTCGGTCCCCGGGCGCCGCTGCGCGGCGCGGACCTCTGGCCACCCGGAAGGGGCGGCGGGCACGGGCGGGGCGGGCACGGCTTGATCGTGGTCGGATCGCATGTCAGCCAGACGAGCCGACAGGTGGCCGCCCTCCGCGCGGGTGGTGGCACCACCGACATCGAACTCGACGTTCCGTCCGTGATCAGTGGCGCCGGTGACGTGGTGGCCGCGGCGGCTCAGCAGGTCGCCGACGCGCTGAGCCGGTCGGACGTCTTGCTCTACACCAGCCGCACCGTCGCCGCGGGCCGCGACGGCGCGAGCAGCCTGGCCATCGCCCGCCAAGTTTCCGCTGCCCTGTCGCGGACGGTCCGCGGCGCGCTGGCCGCGAAGCCCGCCTGGATCATCGCCAAGGGCGGGATCACCTCGCACGATGTCGCACGCCGCGGCCTGGGTATCCGCCGCGCGGAGGTGGCCGGCCAGCTGTTTCCCGGTGTGATCTCGGTGCTGCGCCCGATCGATGCGGCCGCCGAGGCGATCGGTATGCCCTACGTCGTCTTCGCCGGAAACGTCGGCGACGACGGAACGCTTGGGCAGGTCGTGACGATCCTCAACGGTGAGCAGGAGGACCCCTGATGCGAGTCGGCTGGCTCGGGCTCGGCGCCATGGGCGCGCCGATGGCGGCGTGCCTGGCCCGCTCGGGCCTCTCGGTCCACGGGTACGACATCGCCCCGGAGCGCGCCGCCGCCCTGGCGGCGGACGGTGTGCACGGCGCGGAGACCATCGCCGCGGCCGTCGATGGCGCGGATGTGGTCGTGATCATGGTCGCGACCCCTGACCAGGTGGAGCAGGCCCTGTTCGCACCGGGCGGGGCGGCCGGGACGCTGCCGGGCGGCACCGTCGTCATGATCATGGCGACCGTCGGGCCCGAGGCCGTCGTCTCGGTCGCCGGCCGTCTGGCCGGCCGCGGCGTCGCCGTGGTCGACGCCCCGGTGTCGGGTGGCGCGGCGCGGGCCGGCGCCGGCGACCTGCTGATCATGGTGTCCGGCCCGGCCGGCCCGATCGCGCGGGCCCAGCCGCTGCTTGACGCACTGGCCAGGAGCGCTCCGGTGGTCGGCGCCTCTCCCGGCGACGGCCAGCGGATGAAACTGGTCAACCAACTGCTGTGCGGTGTGCACATCGCGGCGGCCGCCGAGGCCCTCGCGTTCGCCGAGGCGCTCGGCCTGGAGGCGGCCGACTGCTGGACGGTGCTGCGCGACGGCGCCGCGGCGTCCTTCATGTTCGACGATCGCGGTGCCCGGATGGTCGCGGGCCAATTCAGCCAGCCGCGTAGCGCGATGGACATCTTCGTGAAGGACATGGGCCTGGTCGCCGCGGCGGCGGGCCAGGCCGGCGCCTCGGTGCCGCTCGCTGCTGCCGCGCGCCAGCTGTACGACCAGGGACACGACCTGGGCCTGGGCCGCCTCGACGATTCCGCGCTGATCGAGATGCTGCGCAAGGGCCGCTCAGGCCGGCTCACGCCAGGCAGCTGAGCGGCGCTCCGCCGTTGCAGGCCACCATGCCGCCGGGCGCGGCGATGATGTCGATGGGGGCGCCGGGTGGCCGGCCTCAGCGCGCGATGCCGACCGGGCACGGTGCGTGGCTAAGCACCGTGTGGCTGACGGAGCCGAGCATCATGCCACGGACACCGCCCAGGCCGCGGGCGCCCACGACAACCATCTGGGCCTCGAACGCCGCCGTCAGCAGCGCGGCCCGGGCGGAGCCGTCGGCGATGTGCCGGCGCACCGCCACCTCCGGATTCCCCTTCTCCGCTACTGCGATCAGCTCCTCGAAATCGTGCTTGACCTGGCCTCCGCCGCCCAGCACTCCAGGGGCGTCAGCGAGCGCACACACGGCCAGCAAGAAGGTCTCGCGGAGCGCGGCCTCCTCGAAGGCGAACACCACCGCGGCCGCGGAGGCGGCCGACCCCTCGGCGCCGACCACTACGGGTCCCGGGACATGCCCCGGGACACGCTGCCAGTGCCCGCGCACGACGACGACCCGCCCGCGCGCATGCGCGGCCACCTGCGAGCTGACCGACCCCAGCAGCAGCCCGGGCACGCCGCCCTGCCCGCGCGAGCCCACCACCACCATCTCGGCATCCCCACTGCACGCACACAGCGCAGCGGCGGCCGACTCATCGGCGAGCAGCGGCCGGATCTCCCTGACTCCCCTGAGATCCCGGGCGTACTGCAATCCCTGGGCCAGGATGCGTTCGCCGGATCCCCGGGCGAAGGCAGCGACCTCGGCGGCCGGCGCCGGGTACCCGGGCGCCCACCCATGGCAGACAGTGAGTACCGACCCCCGTGATCGGGCCTCCCTGGCGGCCCAGCCCAGTGCGGCCGAGCTGCCGGATGACCCGTCGTAGCCGACCAGGATCCCGCGCGGCGCGCTCATCTATGGCACCACCTTTGTGTGACGCTACTGCTCACCTTCGCTTCCTATGACTGATCTGCACAGAGGCCGCTGGCCCCGGGCGGCAGGGACGTTCGGGCAGCCGCAATTCCCGTAAGTCACCTCCTCGCGCCCGCACTCGGCCGCGCAGTGAGGTGAGCTTTAGGCCAGTGAGGCCCTGACCCCCCGGCTACCATGCGGCGTATGAGGTTCGCGATCTCGATCCCCCAGTTCTACTCCGATGGCCAGTTCAATCCGGCGGCGTTCCGCGCCTACTTCGCGCGTGCCGAGGAACTGGGTTTCGACAGCGCGTGGGCGCAGGAACAGGTGCTGGGATCGGCGCCACAGCTCGGGCCAGTCGAGACGATGACCTATGCGGCCGCGTGCACCCAGCGGCTGCGGCTCGGGTGCGTGGTGTTCGTGTCCACTTTGCACAGCCCGGTGCACCTGGCGAAGAGCCTGAGCACGCTAGACCAGCTCAGCCGCGGCCGGATCGAGATCGGCGTCGGCACCGGCGGCAAGGGGCGGCAGTTCGCCGCCTTCGGGGTAGACCCGCAGCGTTACGTCGCCCGGTTCACCGAGGGACTAACGCTTATGAAGGCACTGTGGACCGATTCCCGCGTCACCTTCAACGGCGAGTTCTGGGCGCTGCGGGATGCGGCGATGGAGCCCAAGCCGTTCCAGAAGCCCTTCCCGCCGATCTGGTTCGGCGGGGCAGGCCCGGCCGCGCTGCGGCGAGCGGCCGCGCTAGGCAGCGGCTTCTTCGGCGCGGGGTCCTCCCCCACCGCGGCGTTCGCCAGCCAGGTCCAGATCGTGCGCGAAGCGCTCGCCCATACGGGCCGGCGGGCGGCGGATTTCCCCATCGCGAAGCGCGTGTACATCGCGGTAGACGACGACGCCGAGCGCGCACGCAAGCGGATCAACACCGAACTGGAACGGCTCTACGGCCGCCGGTCGCCGGACATCGAGGCCGCCGCGATCGCGGGCACTCCGGCCGACTGTGTCCGCGAGCTCCGCAAGGTCGCCGAGGCCGGCGCCGAACTGATCCTGTTCACGTCAATGTTCGAGCAAGCCGAGCACGCCGAGCGGCTAGCCGCGGAGGTCATCCCCCAGCTCGGGTAGCGCCCCGCTGGCATCAAGGGCACCATGACGGGCATCACGGCCCGGCTTTCCTGCCGCCGCTCCGCCGGCCCGGTCAGATAGCAGGATCCAGTCAAGCAGCCATGCTGCGGCGGCGATCAGCAGACAGCAGTCAAGGTAGTGGCAGGCCATGGCGCCGAGGTAGCTGGGACCACCCCAGGCGTTGACCGCCTACTTCGCCGCGGCCGGGGATGTCCCGGCGGGGGATGCCGGGACCTGCGGTGCCGTCCCGTGCTGGGCTAGCCGGCGGAACGCTGCCTGGGTGGGTGAGCCGGGGGCGGCGCAGTAGGTGATGAGCCGCTGGCCGGTGTCGGGGATGTGCAGGACCTGGCATTCGAATTCGAGCGGCCCGGTCAGGGGGTGATCGACGCGCTTGACGAGGGGGTGCCGGGACTCAACGTCATGTGCTTCCCACATCTCGGCGAACTGCGGAGAGGTGCCCAGCAGCTCGGTGACCAGCCCCTGGATGCCTTGGTCGGCGGGGTAACGGGCGTAGGCTGCGCGCAGGTCCGCGACGGTCGACCGGGTGAACCGGACGGCTTCGGAATCGGTCCACGGCACCGCGGTGGCGGGGAGGCGGAAGATCCAGCGGATCATGTTCCGGTCAGACTCGGGGAATCCTGACAGGTCCCCGATGAAGTGGGTGGCGAGGGTGTTCCAGGCGAGCACGTCATATTTCGCATCCACCACGTAGGCGGGGGTTTCCGGCAGGCTGTCGATCAGGTTGCGGATACCGGGGCTGATCTCGCGGGATGGGCTGGCCACGGGTGGCGGGCTCTCACCGGCGATGCGGAACAGGTACTCGCGCTCGTCTGCGGTGAGCATCAGCGCGCGGGCGAGCGCGGCCAGGACCTGGCGCGAGGGGTGCGGGCCGCGGGCCTGCTCCAGCCGGATGTAGTAATCCACCGACATCCCGGCCAGCTGGGCGACTTCCTGGCGGCGCAGTCCCGGTGTGCGCCGCCTGCCCACGTCAGGCAGGCCGACGTCGCCCGGCCGCAGCCGGTGCCGGCGGGTCCGCAGGAACGCGGCCAGGTCATCGCGGTTCAGCATGCCACCTCCTCACATCCCGTCCTGACATCCGTCCTGGCCCGCGCCTGGCTGGGACGGCACCCCTCCCCGCCGCGGCGGCGGAGCGGGCCAGGGCTGTGCTTCCAGCTTGCCGTATGCCCGGCCGGGCAGGGTGGTACTGCTGGTCCCAGTCTCAGCGGGGCTCTCCCGGGCCCCGCCAGCCTGCGCCAGGATCGGTGGCATGACAACCATTGCGCTGATCACCGGGGCCAACAAGGGCATCGGGTTCGAGACCGCCCGGCTGCTCGGCACCCAGAGCATGACCGTCATCGTGGGCGCCCGGGATGAGACCCGGGGACGGGATGCGGAGCGGGCGCTGCGTGAGGGTGGCGCGGATGCCCGGTTCGTCCCCCTCGACGTCACCGATGAGAAGTCGGTGCAGCAGGCCGCGGAGTGGATCGACGGCGAGTACGGCCTGCTGGACATCCTGGTCAACAACGCCGGCATCGCGCGCGGGGACGGCAGTGGGCGGCCCAGCCAGACCACGCTCGCGACGATGCGCACGGTGTATGAGACCAACGTGTTCGGCGTCGTCGCGGTGACCAACGCCATGCTGCCGCTGCTGCGCCGGGCACCGGCCGGACGGATCGTGAATGTCTCCAGTGAGGTCGGCTCGATTACCTCGATGACCGACCCGGCCGGCCCGATGGCGATGATGGCCTCGGTGCCTTACCCGTCGTCGAAGACCGCGCTGAACATGGTGACCGCCATGTACGCCAAGGAACTTAAGGACACCCCGATCAAGATCAATGCCGCCAACCCCGGCTACTGCGCCACCGACCTCAACGGCAAGACTGGCTTCCGAACCCCGCAGCAGGGCGCCGAAGTCAGCGTGCACCTGGCCACACTGCCTGAAGACGGGCCGACCGGCACACTCTGGGGCCACCTGTGGACCACCGACGGCGATGGGTCCAGCGGAGTGCTGCCCTGGTAGATCGCCGAGGTGGAGGCCCGGCACCGCGTGCATCTCCGAGCCGCCAGCCACGGCTGGTCAGCCGGTCGTGACGTGGCCGTCTGTGACGCTGAGCCGCCGGGTGGTCGTTACCTCCCCGAGCATCCGGCGGTCATGCGTGACCAGCAGCAGGGTGCCCCGGTAGGAGGCGAGCGCCGATTCCAGCTGCTCGATGGCGGGCAGATCAAGATGGTTGGTGGGCTCGTCGAGCACCAGCAGATTGACGCCACGGGCCTGCAGCAGCGCCAGCGCGGCCCGCGTTCGCTCGCCGGGCGAGAGGCGGTCGGCGGCCCGCAGCACGTGGGCGGCCCGCAGGCCGAACTTCGCCAGCAGCGTCCGGACTTCGGCCGGCCTCATATCCGGCGCCGCGGCCCCGAAAGCGCCCATGAGGGGCTCGCCGCCCAGGAACAGACCGCGGGCCTGGTCGATGTGGCCGACGATGACGCCCGGGCCCAGCGCGGCGTGCCCCTCGTCCAGCGGTATCCGGCCAAGCAGCGCCCCCAGCAGCGTCGTCTTGCCTGAGCCGTTCGCGCCGGTAATCGCGACGCGGTCGGCCCAGTCGATCTGGAGGTCGACGGGGCCAAGCGTGAACGTGCCACGCCGGACGACGGCGCCGCGCAGCGAGGCGACGATCGCCCCCGCCCGCGGCGCGGCCGCGATCTCCATCCGCAGGTCCCACTCCTTGCGCGGCTCCTCAACGACATCCATCCGCTCGATGAGACGCTCAGTCTGGCGGGCCTTTGCCGCCTGCTTCTCCGTTGCCTCGGTACGGAACTTGCGGCCCACCTTGTCGTTGTCCGGCTGCTTGCGCCGGGCATTCCTGACCCCCTTCTCCATCCAGGCGCGCTGTGATCGGGCGCGCTCCTCGAGGCTCGCGCGGGTGTCGGCGTACTCGTCGTACTCGGCACGCGCGTGCCGCTTGGCCACCTCACGCTCGGCCAGGTAGCCCGCGTAACCGCCGCCATACGTCATGACCTGCTGCTGGGCCAGGTCGAGTTCCACCACCCGGGTCACCGTCCGGGCCAGGAACTCGCGGTCGTGGCTGACGAGGACCGTCCCGGCGCGCAGGCCCTGGACAAAAGCCTCCAGCCGGATCAGCCCACCGAGGTCGAGGTCGTTTGTCGGCTCATCGAGCAGGACCACCTCATACCGGCTGAGCAGCAGCGACGCGAGGCTAGCCCGCGCCGCCTGGCCACCCGACAGCGCGGTCATCGCATGATCGAGGCCGACAGTCAGGCCGAGCCCGGCCACCACGGCACCGGCCCGCTCGTCCAGGTCCGCACCGCCCAGCGCGAGCCACCGCTCCAGCCCGCGGGAGTAGTCATCGTCCGCGCCCGGTGTGCCGGCCGTCAGCGCGTTCGCGGCCGCCTGCATCTCCTCGTCCGCCGCCGCCACGCCGGTCCGCCGGGTCAGGAACTGCCGGACGCTCTCACCCGGGTAGCCCTCCCGCTCCTGCGGCAGATAACCGATCGTCGCATCCGGCGGGCTGACGGTCACCGTACCGGCATCCGCCGCGGCCACGCCCGCGAGCACCCGCAGCAACGTCGACTTACCAGCACCATTCGCGCCGACCAGGCCGACGACATCGCCGGGACCGACCACCAGATCGAGACCGGCGAACAGCACACGGTCACCGTGCCCGGCCGCCAGGCCCTTGGCCACAAGCGTGGCACTCACCGAGACCCCATCCCAGCCGGCCCTCCAGACGATCGGGGTTACCCGGGCAACTACCCCGCATGGTCGCCGTTTCGGCGAGCCCCCGATGCTGTACCATCTACATGCTTGTAGAAGTTCGATCCGTGGACCTAGCACACCCGCGAGGAGCTTGTGACATGACCATCTGATCATGACCTTCGGCGGCGCGCTCGCCGGTGGAGCCGTCGCGGTCGCCACACTGAGCCTAGGCGGTGAGCAGAGCGAGAGGACGGGCGGGCGGCAGTGCCGCGACGGTGACGTCGGCCAGCGGAAGGAGCGCATGATGCCCAGGTTCCGGGCAGTCAGCGTTCTGGTCTGCATCTGCATAACCGCAGCCTGCAGTTCTCCATCAACGGTGACGCCGGCCGCCAGCCAGGCCGGCGGCGGCAAGGCGGCGAGCACCCCAGCCACCTCGCCGTCTCGGGCCGGCCCGGCCCCCCGGGCCAGCACGGATGCCACTCCGGCGGCCAGCGCCGTCACTGCACCCGTGCCCATGCCGCAGGTCATCATCTCCCACGTGCGAACCGGGGACGGCTCCGTGGTGACCGTGGCGACCTTCGGCGGCCCGGTGCAGTACATGCTGCACAATGGCAGCGCGGACCCCGGGCCCGCCGCTGCCGGGCTGGTGCGCGCGGGCCCCGCCGTGACCGGCGCCGACCGCCAGCGGCTGCTCGCCGTCTTCAACGGCGGGTTCAAGCTGGGGGTGGGCGCCGGCGGTTACGAGCAAGAGGGCCACGTCATCAGCGCACTGGGCAACGGCTTCGCCAGCCTGGTGATCGACCGTTCCGGCCGGGCCCGGATCGGGGTCTGG
>OCTA010005021.1_pt1 | contig 11497 bp, 11 predicted proteins | sample 1538991 | NCBI WGS metagenome assembly OCTA01 (sample SAMEA3539302, study PRJEB22396) | soil metagenome | biome: tundra; feature: field; material: soil | place: USA | collected 2010-05 | depth 0.15 m | reverse complement strand
GCCTGGCTCAAGGAGCAGAACAAGGCGAGTGCTTCTCGCTGACAAAAGTAACTCAATAGAGATCAGCAGAATTGCTCATGGTTTCGTGGTCGCGCACTTCCACTACGTGCTTGTGGGCACCATCGTCTTCATGATCTTCGCCGCGCTCTATTTCTGGTATCCAAAGATGACGGGCCGCATGTTAGACATGCGACTTGGCAAGTGGCATTTCTGGCTGATGGTCATCGGCTTTCATCTCACTTTTGACGTCATGCATATCCCGGTCTCCTGGGAATGCCGCGCCAGATCTGCACCTATGAGCCAGACTGCGGCTGGACCTTGCTGAATCAGATCGTTTCTGCGGGCGCTGCCGTTCAGGGCATTGCAGTTCTCATCTTCGTGTACAACCTGGTGCATTCGTACTTCCGCGGCGAGACGGCTGGGCCCGACCCCTGGGACGCCTGAACGCTCGAGTGGTCGGTTCCGTCGCCGCCTCCCGTCTATAACTTCGCTGTCGATCCTGAGCCTGCAAGCCGGCGTCACTGGCCGCGTTGGATGGTGATACCGTACCTGCTCAGCGCCGACATTCTGAATACGATCCTCTCGGCCACACTCACATTCGCAGGAAGAGTTCTATATCCCTCATACGCACAGACGGAACGGATCACATGGCTAACGCCCCTGCAGGATCAAATTGCAGCGGGAGCCGAGATGTGGATTCTCAATTCGCTGGTGTTTCTCATTCCCGCCGTGGTTCTTACCATCAGGATGCTTTCGCCGCGATTCCTGCTGCCGCATATACAACCAAATACTTCCAGATGAATATCACTCTTGTCGCGGCGAACGGCACGGAGCAGGCGAAACGGGCGGTTGTGGGTGGCAATGTCCAGCAGGGGATAAAGCCGTGCCCTGTTACAAAGCCACTGTCTTTTGGGAAATGCTGGAGCTATTTGGATATCCACCTATTTCCATTCATCAGACCGTTGTCATCCAGACAACTGACACTGTCGATGAGTGTGAATCATCTATATCGTGATGCGATATATCTATGAGTGCACGATTCTACGTTTCCGGGCAGGATCCGCTGCTGCCAAGGACGCTGGCTGACTTCCGTTTTGAACTGCGGCGCTTTCTGCACTTCAGCGAGTGCAACGCTAACGACGCGGGATTGCAGCCGCAGCAACACCAACTCCTTCTCCACGTGGCAGGCGCCCCTGAAGGAACCGATGTCACCATCGCCTATGCGTGTTGCGCTTGTTCTTTCATCTGAACGACCAGCATGCGAAGCGGGGTTCTGGCCGATATCGCGTGAGGCAGCATGGGCGGCATGTAGACGAAAGAACCTGCCTTTGCGTTGACCTTGTCCTCTCCCAACTGGACTTCCGCCTCGCCTTCAATGAAGTAGAGGATTGCAGGCGTCGGGGCCGCATGCGCTGAGAGTTCCTCGCCCTCAGAGAATCCAAACAGAGTGACGTTGACCTTATCGTCCTTATGAAGAACGCGGCTTAACACTCCCTTTTCGGGTAACGCGAACTCTTGCTGCAGATTGGCAAAGAATGTGTAGTCCACTGATTTCACCTTCGATTCGTAAAACATCATCGATTGGTTGGATGCGGCGCGATAGGGCTATGATCGCTCCTCTATCGCGCCGCATGGATGTTAAGGGCAGATCAACGGCCTGCCAGCACCGCTGTGCATTCTTCATCCCTCTCGCTCAAGGATGTGCTTGCGTCAACGGACTTCTTGTCGTCGTAGGAATGCCCAGTCAACAGCCCAAGCACAAACCACGCGAAGAGAGCGGCTCCGATGGCGAACAGGATATCTCCCGGAACTCGCATCCAACGCAGGGTATTCATTGGGCCGGTCTGCAGGAACTCCGCCGAGCGCGCATACCACGTGCCGCGTTCGATCGAAGCCATGGCTTGCAGCAATCCGATTGGGAGCATGCTGAGAATGACCATGAAGACCAAGCCCCAATTGAGCGACCAGAAGGATGCCTTCAAGATGCCCTGCTTCCACTTGCGACCCGGGTTGAAGGCCCGCAGGCAGAACAGCGTGAGGCCCAGGCCAAGCATTCCGTAGACGCCAAACAATGCCGTATGGCCGTGGACCGGTGTTAGGTTGAGGCCCTGCATGTAGTAGAGAGCCACGGGAGGATTGATAAGGAAGCCGAACAGCCCGGCTCCCACCAGGTTCCAGAAAGCCACTGCCACAAAGAAGTAGATCGGCCATTTGTAGTTCGCGATCCATGGCGACTTCTTGGTGGGCTGAGCGAGGCGAAGGTTCTCCCAAGCCTCATAGCCGATGAGCGTCAGCGGCACAACTTCAAACGCACTGAAGATGGCTCCGAGAGCGATGACTGCAGGCGTAGAACCCGCGAAGTAGAGGTGGTGGAAGGTGCCGATGATTCCGCCCGACAGGAAGATGATGGTCGAGAACAGAGCCGCCTTCGTAGCCGAGCGAATGTCAATGAGCTTGAGGCGCGTGAATAGATACGCGATTACGACGGTTGCAAATACTTCAAAGAAGCCTTCGACCCAGAGGTGAACCACCCACCAGCGCCAGTATTCGGCGGTGACCAGATGGCTTCGCTGCCCGTACATGAGGCCCGCCGAATAGAACAGCGGAATCGCGATGCTGGAGATAAGGAACAGAATGAGCAGGGAACGTTCCTCGCTTTTGCGCACGAGCGCCGGCTTGAGCGCAGCCACCATCAACACCAGCCACAGGACGAGGCCCACAAGCAGCAGGATCTGCCAGAATCTTCCCAGGTCGACGTACTCATAGCCCTGGCTGCCAAACCAGAACCACAGGTTGCCGAGTCGCTGCTGAATGCCCATCCATTCGCCGGCAAGCGAGCCGCCGACAACAAGGATGAGAGCACCGAACAGCGCATTGACCCCCAGCCTCTGATACTTCGGCTCATGACCGCTGATGGCGGGGCCAACATAGAGACCCGTCGCGAGCCACGATGTGGCAATCCAGAAGATTGCGAGTTGCAGATGCCAGGTGCGGGTGATGGCGTAGGGCAGATAGCGGTCCAACTGGAAGCCGTAGAACCCCTTGCCTTCCACTCCGTAATGTGCGGTCAGCACGCCCATCAGAATCTGCACGCCCCACAGAACGACCACGACGAAGAAATATTTCATGGCGGCGCGCTGAGACGGTGTCGGTTTGAATGCCAGGAACGGATCCATCTCAGGATAGGGGCCGTGCATGACAACCTTCTCCTGCGAGGCATACCACCAGACCAGGCCGCCTATTCCGGCCAGCAGACCCACAAAACTCAGGATGCTCCACAGCACGGCGCCGGGCGCGGGCTCGTTCGCGACCAAAGGCTCATGCGGCCAGTTGTTGGTGTAAGTCACGTCCGAACCGGGGCGCTGGGTGCTGGCGGCCCACGACGTCCACCAGAAGAAAGCTGCAAGCTGCTTCTGCTTGGCAGCATCGACGAGTGCGCCATGCGGGATGGCATACTCCGAACGGCCGGTTGCGAACACGTCGGCGTAATACGCAGCAAGCTGATTGAATGCAGCGGCGCGGTCGGTGCTGATGACGACACGGTTGGTTGCGGCATCGTATGTGTTGGTTCGCATTTGGTGAATCAACCGCGATTTGAATACGGCTTGTTGATCAGGGTTGAGAGCAGAGAAGTCGGAAGACCCGGCCTTGACCGCCCAGGTGTTGAGCAGGATGTTTGACTCACGATGCAGCCAGTCCGCGCTCCAATCGGGGGCAACGTAAGCGCCATGGCCCCAGACTGTGCCGATCTCCTGACCGCCGATGGATTGCCAGACTCCTTGCCCATCTGTGATGGAGGCGCCGGTGAAGAGGAGTTGCCCGTCCGTCGTGTAGACGTCAGGAAGGGGAGGAGCCTGACTGATCATCTTCCGTCCCACAGTTCCCAGGACGGCAAAAGATCCAATGATGACAACGGCCAGCGCTAGCCAATAACGCTTGTATGACATTGTTATGCCTCGATTCGTACTTTGAAGTGCATCTCACGTACCGCTAACCGTTACGGTAGAGCGAAGACGATTCTGACGCAGGGACTTTAGTCACAGGGAGTTCGGAAAGCGATGGTAATCTGCGAGTTCATCCATCTCGCAAAGCTCGCTTTTGCATCGCAGGTATACGACGAACCTGATACAGTTCGCAATGGCCCCTCTTGCGCGCGGAGAGCAACAACCGCGAGATGACTGCTGAAGTCCGTCCCCGGAGGTTCCATTCGATGTCGTTTCGCTCGGTGTTCGTTGCGGTTGTCATCGCGTTTGCTCTTATTCTTTCGGCATTCCTCATCAATCGGGCCCGCCCAAAGGTCGAAACCGCTCAACCGACCGCTGACTTTGTGCGGGCATCGGGCAAGTGCGCGGAGTGCCATGCGCGCCTGCAATACTCCGTGGTGCACGAATACGAGATGTCGGCGCACGCGAAGAAGAGCGTGAACTGCCTGGATTGTCACCAGCCGGCGGCCGGCCAGCAGAAGGTCGATCATCATGGATTCGTGATCAGTGCACATCTCACGGCGGGCAACTGCCGCTCGTGCCATGAGCCCATCTACCAGGAATTTCTGCGCAGCCGCCACGCCGCTCCCAGTTGGGCCGCTGTTCACGGTGAAAAGAGCCTCACGCCGGAACAGGTCGCCTACAGCGAGCAGTTCCAGCCAGGCGGCACCAAGCGCCCGCCAAATCCACTCACCCTTCCTGAAGGTCACCCCGCTATCAACTCCGGTTGCGAGCAGTGCCACGCCATCGGCAAGCCCAACGACGACGGCACCATCGGCAACTGCACGGAATGCCACTCCCGCCACACCAGTTCCGTTGCTCTGGCGCGGCTGCCGTCAACATGCGGTCAATGCCACATGGGCCCCGACCACTCGCAAGTGGAGATCTACAACGAGTCAAAACACGGCGTGATGTTTGCCGCACAGCGCAACCTGCTGCGCCTCGACGCCGATCCACGAACGTTAACGACACGCGACATGTTTGTGCCCACCTGTGCCACCTGTCACATGAGCGGCATCAATGGGCTGAAGGTGACCCACAATCCTTCTGATCGTCTCAGTTGGTATCTTGCCGACGCCGTTACGACCCATCGCCCCAACTATCTGCAGGCACAGATCAACATGAAGCAAATCTGTACGCAGTGCCACACACAGACTCTCGTCGATCGCGTCTATACGCAGGCCGAGCAGGTGGTCGCCAGCACCAATGCCAAGGTCCTCAACGCCAAGGCCATCATGGATGGACTACACAAAGACGGCACTCTTACCAGCCAGAACTTCACGCAGCCGATCGACTTTACCTACTTCAACCTCTGGCACTACGACGGCCGCACCAGCAAGCACGGCGCCTTCATGGGCGGAGCTGACTTTGTACAGTGGCATGGCAATTACGAACTGCTCTCAAAAACAGTGGAACTCGAACACGAGGCTGGCGAGTTGCGGAGAGACCATGCGCACAAATAGAGCGCTCGCGCGCATGCAGGAAGTCGTGACCGGCCGGCGCCTGCGCTGGGCGCGGGATCCGCAGCTTTGGGTAGAGTTGTTCGTCACGATGAATCTTGCGTTCCTTGCGGCAGACATTTACATCGCACACTCGGTCAATCATTTTCAGAAAGCGGCAGAATTCATTCCACTGTACTTCTCGATGGCCGCGCCGGTGATGGTTGCCGTCGTGATCGCCCTGCGCTGGATGGGTCGAATGCAAGCGCCCTGGCGCGATGTCGGCTACATGGTTGGCTGGCTCGCGGTGCTCGTGGGGATGAGTGGTGTTCTGTACCACCTTGAGAGCCGGTTCTTTCTCGACAACACGCTCAAGAGCCTTACGTATGCGGCGCCGTTCGCAGCGCCCCTGGCGTATACGGGCCTTGGATTCCTTCTGATTGCGAATCGGATGGTGGCCCCGCGCAGCGCCGAGTGGGCGCGTTGGATCATCCTGCTGGCACTCGGTGGTTTCTTCGGCAACTTCATTCTTTCTCTAACCGATCATGCGTCGAATGGGTTCTTTGCCAAGACTGAGTGGATCCCCGTCATTTCGTCGGCGTTCGCTACGGGATTCCTCATCGTTCCGGTCATAGCTCCTGTCACGCGCCGTTTCCTCGATATGTGCCTGGTCGTCATGTTCGGCCAGGCATTCGTCGGCGTGCTGGGATTCTGGTTCCACCTGCGCGCGAACCTCGTCGAGCCGGGCCATAGCCTCTTCGAAAAACTTGTGAACGGCGCGCCTCCCATGGCTCCGCTGCTTTTCCCGAATCTCGTGGGTCTGGCATTCATTGGTCTTTGGGCCCTGATTCCGCATCTGCCTGAAGCTGCTCCGCGCACTTCGTGGCTGGGAGCCACTTACATGTGGGCGCATCCGGCAGAGGAAACGGATGTCACCGACTGACGAACTGGTCGTTTCCGTCTCATTGCTTCGCGCCTATTCCGCAGCAGGGGCTTCGCTCGAAGAATTCACAGCAAACGCGGAGCGGCCCAGTACAAACGTAAGCGCGAGGTTAGTTGCGAAGATCAGCACGCCGCCCAACTCGAGCATGCCGGACATGGGAAGAACCTTCCACGCGAATGGCAGCAGTCCCTCATACGCTAATGGCTCCGACCAGACGCGCAGCGTGCAGCCAACTTGAAGGAGCAGCAAGGCAACGAACATCAGCCGCTTGCTGAAGATGGTGTAGACGCCGCCAAAGTGGGGCAAGATGCGCGGTCCGATGGAGAAGACCATTGTGGCCCCGAAGCCCACGGTGAGGGCGTGGCGAGAGGCTCCCCAGATGCCTCCATGCTGATCCGCAAAGGCCGCCCACATGCCCATGGATCCCGCGATCACAAGCCACGCATAGGCGATCCGAATAAACGACGGAAAGCTCGGGTGGATGCCCTGGACCTTCGCATGTCCGTGAGGCCGCTGTGTGAGGTGCAGCGCTAGCACAATGGCGACTGCGCTTGAGGCTAGCAGCATGGTCGCGAGCTTGGCCCATCCGACAACGCCGCACAGCACGCCGACTACATCGAGCAGCAGAGCCATGCGAAATATGCGGACATCAGGCCTGGAAATCGCGAGGAATGCCGGCAGCCAGCGCGCCGAGAAACCCCACACCGTTGGCACGAGAAATCCCCAGCCCAGAAGCACCAGGTATTTTTGATCGAGCGCGTGCGGAAAAGAGAGGAGCGATCCACGATTCGAAAGCAGCAGGCATTCCGCAAAGTTGAAGATCACTCCGGCGACAAGGCCAGCGGTTCCCAGCAGCACCGAAATCATCCAGACTTCCATTTGCGGTTTGGCAGACTTCCCTTGCGCCGCTTCAGGGAGCTTGTGGTGAGACGCGGCGGACAGGAATAACAGGACCGCAATCAATTCAAAACCGGCGGAGAGTGGAAAGAGGATGCGCCAGTGCCATCCGTAGATGTTAGCCACCCACCGCATGCCGACGCCCGATGTCCAGAGCGCGAAAGTGAACATTGGAATTCTGAGCACCGACCGCCCGTGCGCGGGTGGCGAATAGAAACCGATGCCAAGAATGAAGCTGCCGATCCAGCCGAACATCTGCGCGTGGCCGTGACCCTCCATCCATGCAGCCGGGAGCGTGCCCAGCCCGTGATGCGTGCTGATAGCCATCAGGTTTGAGAAGCCGAGCAGTGTGCCGGGCAGCGCCATAAAGAAGAGCCCGCTTAGAATCCACGCGCGCAGCATGAGGCTCTTCTGTCGTTCACGCAGAGCGATCGCGCGATTCGGATTGTTGGCCTCAGATGTGGGCGTTGCGTTGAAATGAGACTCTGCAATCATGTTTACCCCCTGTGACTCAATACGGTTTCCATTGCAAGGGCGCGCGGAAACAGAACATCATTTTCAAGATGGACGTGCTGCTTTAAATCGGCTTCGAACGCGCGCAGGCCGGCGTAGAGCGCGATATGTGTGGCGCACGCCCAGGCCGGCGGCTGAAATCCATGAGTGAGACGATGGAGGCCCTCGACAAGACTGGCGGCAGCTTCATGCTCCTGCACCATCATGAAAACAGGCCTTGTAATCGAATCGAAGCAAGAGTGTGTGGGCCGATAGGCAATGATCGAATCCTGATCCATTTGCGAAATGAACGGAAACAGGATCTGTTCTTCCTTTTGAATGTGCGCCAACATATCGGCGTGGAGATCATCGATCAAAGTTTCGACTTTCTTCAACTCGGGTGCGCGATCGCTGCGCTTGGCAGCAAGCGTGTGAGCCATTGCGGCGAGGCGCGGCAGCTCCTGGCGAGCGCACCGGTGATGAACGCGCACAATATGCTGGATCAATCGACTCAAAGACAGGCGACTCAAAGACAGGCTGGTGGGATCGGCAAGCGCCACTCCGCGTTCAAGGTCTTCAGCATCTGAGAGCTTTTCGAGAACTTGATCGACCGACAGTTGCAGGTGAGAGCAGGCCTGTTGGAGAGACTCGTCTGCTTGCGAGCACAAGTCAATGTCGAAACGTAGCAGAATGCCGGCTGCAGATTGCTGCTTGGAAACGATCTCGCGGATGGACTGTGTTGAGGTAGGCATGACCACTCTCCACCTGCAACACTAGAGAGTGTCCAATTCGCCCGCAGTAACTTATGTCACTTGGAGCCGAAGTCTGCTAGGTAGTCGATTCCAGAAGTGCCCTGAGACTCTTCATATCCTTGACGACAATCTGTCGCGCGTCCACATCGAGCAGCCCCTCAGCCTGCAACCGCATGAGATTTCGTGAAATCAGTTCGCGCACGGTTCCAAGCTGGTTGGCAAGTTCCTGATGGGTAGCCGGCAGTTGAAATTCAATGCCGCGCGGCGTGTGCTTTCCTTCACTTTGAGCAAGTTTCACAAGCGCGGCAATCAGCCGCTGCCGAATCGTCGTGAACGACAGTTCCTCAATAATCCCCACGAGACGCCGCAGCCGGGCACCCACCACAGAGAGCACCTTGAGTGCCACCTCCGGATGTTCCAGGCAATAGGCGTTGAAGTCGCGCCGCGAGATGAAGGCGATCTCGGTGTCTTCAATGGCGACCGCGGAAGCCGGGTACGGACCACCGTCAAAGACGGGCAGCTCGGCGATGGATTCGCCCGGAACGTTTACAGCCAGCACCTGCTCTCGACCGCTCACTGAAGTCTTGAAGATCCGGACTTTGCCGCGCGCGATAATATTCAGGCCGTTACAGGGCTCGCCTTCAGAAAAGAGCAACTCCCCGGCGCTGAATAGTTTGCGCACCGTGCGGGCGGCGAGCATCTGCAGCTCCGGCTGCGAAAGGTTCGACAGCAGGGCGGCTTTTTGAAGGATGGCGGCGAGATCGATTCGTTGAACGGTCACTCAACGAATTCTACCAGCGAGCGACTTAGGTCACTGCGCAGCAACCCCGTTGCGCCGTCTCATAAGGTCATGAACCCGCAAATCAATGCGATTGACTTTAACGAGCGTCCCTTCATCGCAATCTGGGAAGTGACACAGGCGTGCGATCTGGCGTGCGTTCACTGCCGCGCCTCAGCCCAGCCCGATCGTCACCCGATGGAACTCAGTACCGATGAAGGCAAAGAGCTTATCGACCAGATTGCCGTCTTGAAGGTTCCGGTCTTTGTGCTCACCGGCGGTGATCCCATCAAGCGGCCTGATCTGTTCGAACTGATCGGTCACGCGCGGTCTGCCGGTGTGCGCGTGTCGCTGACACCAAGCGCGACGCCTCTGTTGACGCGGGAGATTGTCGTGCGGCTCAAGGAGGCCGGCCTTGCGCGGCTTGCGGTGAGTCTGGATGGCGCGAGCGCGCAGACTCATGACGCGTTCCGCGGCATGACTGGATCGTTTGCGCGGACGCTTGACGCGGTGCGCTGGGCCAACGAGATTGGCTTGCCTGCGCAGATCAATACGACTTTCAGTCGCAGGAACATCGCGGAGATGGACGCCATCGCGTCGCTCATCGAGAGCCTGAAGATCACCTTGTGGAGCGTGTTCTTTCTGGTTCCCACGGGACGCGGAAAACTGAACGACCTGCTGAGCGCCGACGAGTTTGAACAAGTCTTTGCAAGGATCCACACACTCTCAAAGACCGCGACCTTCGACATCAAGACCACCGAGGCGCAGCACTACAGACGCTACGTACTTCAGCAAAAGGTTGCCGACCGCAAGGCTGGTTCCGTAGCGCCGGCTGCCCAGCAGAAGGTTGACGATGCCATTGGCAGGGCGCCGCGCGGACTGAACGACGGAAAGGGATTTGCTTTCATCTCGCATACGGGAGAGGTTTTCCCGAGCGGATTCATGCCCTTGTCCGCAGGCAACATTCGCCAGCAGCCGTTGAGTGTCATCTACCGTGAGTCGCCTCTTTTCCTGGGCTTGCGCGATACATCGAAGCTGGAAGGCAAGTGCGGCTCCTGCGAGTTCAAGGAGATATGTGGCGGATCGCGGGCGCGGGCCTATGCGCTCACAGGCAATCCGCACGGCGAAGAGCCTTGCTGCTCCTACGTTCCGAAGGGATACGTGCAGGTTCCTCCAACGGTGAAACGGGCATCGAATCTTCATGTGCTGCAGGGCGCGTAACTGATCTCGCAGCTTGAACTTCCAGACAGTGGAATGATGCTTCCGAATCATCGACAATGAACGTGACCACGCGAAGGAGCGGATAGATGGCGATACAAATTGGTGCCAAACCGGATGCGGGGTTCGATGACCCGCTCGGCATGCTCAAGGACTGCCATCGCAGGATTGAGCGCTTTCTTCACATCCAGTGTGTGGTGGTGGATCGTGCCAGGGGAAGAGCGTTGACGGAAGAGGAGGCAGCGGCCGTGGAGTCGGCGCTGCAATACTTCCGTGCAGGTGGACGCCGACACACCGCTGACGAAGAAGAATCCTTATTTCCCAGGCTGCGCAGAGGGTTGACTGCCGCGAGTTTTGAAGAGCTTGGCGGTCTTGAAAGCGATCATCGCGATGCCGACGAATTACACGCAGCGCTGGACACTCTCTACTCGGCATGGATCGCGTCAGGCCGGCTGAGCCACGAGGACGAACAGCGCCTTCTGGCGGCCACCAAACGGCTCAAGCATCTGTACGAACAGCACATCCAGGTGGAAGAGAAGATCGTCTTTCCACGTGCGGCGCAGGTGTTGGACGGCCAGACCATTGCAGCCATCGGACAGGAATTCCGCGAGCGACGGAAGTAGTCTCATATATTTATGGTTCTCGGCGCGTTCGTTTGATTTAGGGAATCTACGCATGTTGGAGGATCCCTAAATTGCTGTGCCTCGCGCGGCCCACTTCTTACATGCCCGGGTGAGTTACCTGGTTCGCATGCGGCACAAGCTTCATATACAGTTCGTGCGGCAAGTTGGTCTGCCAATGATTCGTCGTCCTTGCCACCAGGACCAGCCCGAAGAAGATATACGCAAGGATGGCCGTGACAGCGAGCGGCCCGACGGTGCGGCGGTACCAGCGCTGTGCGGGCGCCTCGGCCTTTTTAGGAGGCAGAGAGAATTGCAGCGCATCCTGCGCCGGACAAACCGCAACGCACCATGCACGCGCTGCACTCCGCTGAC
>OCTA010005020.1_pt1 | contig 11499 bp, 10 predicted proteins | sample 1538991 | NCBI WGS metagenome assembly OCTA01 (sample SAMEA3539302, study PRJEB22396) | soil metagenome | biome: tundra; feature: field; material: soil | place: USA | collected 2010-05 | depth 0.15 m | reverse complement strand
TTACAGTTTTAATTTGTTCAATGAGAATAGATTTTTTGTCGTCCATTAATTCAAGCCCTGATTTGTGTAAAGCAGTTTTGAGTTTGTCATGGTTTTCAGAAGAAAGTTCTTCTTTGATTTCTACTTCACCTAATTCAACCATGATGTCCTGAAGTCCAAGTTTTTCTAATTCTGACTTCACTAACATTTTGCAGCGAATGCTAACCATATTTTTTATAAAGAGTTTCATTCCTTATTCATCCGTTTGAAGTTGCTGTGTTGCACAAGAGTTGCGTATAACAACGATAGGGCCTGCAGCTGTGCTGGAATTTATTATATGTCCAAGCCCGAACCGCAGCCAATGAAAAACTATTGATGAAGATAATGAAAAAGATGAATAATGATATCTGCCGGCCTGCTGCTGAATACCAAACAATAAGTTGAGAATATATTCGTCGCCCCGATATATTTTCACAAGGCCGCCCCGTTCCCATATCTATACTGTGCTATGATATTCAACGGAAGGTTATCCCGCATGGTCTGAATATAAAGCCGTCGCCGGTGATCGGCGAAGGTGGTGACGAACTGTTTTTTCAGGTTGCTGCTATATCCAATGCCATTTAAAAATTTAGACCCGCATCAACTTCTCCTGAACCTTGACCATAGACGGCAATAGGATTCGCGAACCTCCGAAAAATTTTTAATAATGAGGTTGTAAATTCGGCGCCAACAACCCGAGCCTTTGCCAATATTGAAACTAAAGTGAAACCCTTAGGGGAACTAAAATAGAACTAATACGTTATAATTAATTCATTTACAATATACTAGGTGGGATAAATTGTGGTGTGGGGCGTCCTTACCAACTCCTTTGAGTTCAAGCTTATTTCAATTAAGAACCTGATTCACAGTGAAATTCATACCCTGGTTATACTGGAATATACTCGTCTAAATCGAATGTTTATGAATTAATCCGCGCACTGTTCCGCGCACTCTTAAAATTAACCTTCTTCCCTAAAAAAAATTGAATCTGATTTTTACGAAGGGTTCCCTAAGTGATGACGCACATTTTATAAACTGACTCTGTATAATGGCTACAGATTTATGAACAGGGATTTGTGGTCGTCTCTGTTCTTCTTTTCTTAAAATACTCAACAATTTCCTGCCTGGTCATTTTAGATAACTTTTCTGTTACCCTTTTTCGTTGTTCGCGCATATATTTAACAGCGTCAAACTTTTTGTCAGTCGTTGTCTTCATAATTAATAAAATCTATACGTGAGCGAATTTATAATAATTTATACTCAAATTCAAATGTGCGCAAAAGTAATAAACGTGGTTGGTATATCTGCGATTGTGCCTCCCAATCCCTTCAAAAAATGCATCAGCAATTCTCCAGAAGTTATGCACAATAGGATTCCGGCATTATTAAATTTTGTTCATTCCAGTTATTTACTTACTTTTGACGTTAGTAACTTTAGACAGGAGCAATGATATTATCATTTGGAAATTCAGAAACAGAAAAAGTATGGAACGGCACCAGAGTCAAAGAATTACCTAATGAAATTCAAAATATCGGAAGAAGGAAATTAAGAATGCTAAATAATTCTGTTGACTTGGCTGATTTAAGAATCCCCCCTTCCAATAGACTTGAAAAGCTATCTGGAAATCTTAAAGACTTTTATAGCATCCGTATAAATGATCAATGGAGAATTATTTTCAAATGGAATTCAGGTAATACTCTAAAAGTTGAAATTATTGACTACCATTAATTAAATTAAATATGACAAAACTAAAAAATATTCACCCTGGTGAAGTACTTGTTGAAGAATTTCTCAAACCTTTTAATATAACTGCATACAAACTTTCAAAAGATATTGAAATTCCACAGACAAGGGTTTCCGAGATAGTTAAGGGCAATAGACGAATTACAGCTGATACCGCCCTCAGACTAAGCAAGTACTTCGGCAACAGCGCTAAATTCTGGCTTGGACTGCAAGACGATTTTGACCTAGAAGAAGAAATGTCTAAAAAAGGTGCAACTCTTAAGATGATAAAATCAATTACTTCAAAAGTTGCATAATGGAAAAATGACCTCCTTCAATAAGTGCCTATCTTTGTTCTTTTGCGAATATTTTCACGCCACAGAACAGCGCCGCGGGCAGGTGTATCTGGAGAATACTTTGTTGCAGCCGAATTATCCAGACGAGGATATATTTGCTCCGTGACCCTAAAGAACACTAAAGGAATTGACATATTGGTTACTAACGAATCTGCGACAAGGACCATTGGAATCCAAGTAAAAACAAATCAGAATGACAGGAGGGCTTGGGTTCTTAATAACAAAGCAGAGGAATTTTATGCAGAAGATTTATTCTACGTCTTTGTTAATTTAATCGGCATCGGACAGCTATCAGAATATTATATTGTGCCAAGCAAGACTGTTGCTGACAAAGTTAAAACTGGATATAAAGCATGGCTTGGTACACTTGGTAAAAAAGGACAGACTCACAATGACACTCAAATGAGAATTTTCGAAGATCAGGAACATGAATACTTTGGCAAATGGGACAAATTAAAACTGTGAAATACCACGGAGCACAACATTGTTTGGCACTATGGCGGGGAAAATAAGACACTTAACCTGAAAAAATGTAGGTGTTTTTTATTTCATGCCTGGTTTGAGCCAGGTTTTATAAACTTCCTGTCAGGTGACGTGAAATTTTACTTTCAAAATATTGATGCTCTTAGTGAAGGATCTTATACAACTATTTGGGATCATTTAATGAACTGACCTATATCATTCAGGTTAAAATGGAAAGAAAATAACTTTAATTCCCAAAGCACGGGCCCAGGCAAAATGTAAAACCAAGATCCGTTCCTGAAAGAATAGGAGCATAGATAAAATCGTCTCTGCATAAATTTACCATGAATCAATAGGGGATTGTTCATTTGTTTGAATTTTCTTTAATTCTTTGAAGAGCATCCCCAGGTATGCTTTGTACTTATTATAGCGGTTACCCGAAAAGCGATCATTAGTTGCCTTACAATAATCAAGTAATGAAATAATATGCCTTCTCTTGATATCAACAACTGGTATATTGTCGATGTTTATGCCCCTTGCTTTACCGATTCCGATTAATACACTGGACAAGTCACTCATTGTAGAAGGGGATTTTTCTAGTCTCTTGCAGGCAAGTTTAAGGGCATCCATTAAACCTGTAGATGGATCTATTATATGATCGCTTGTTAAACAGATACACCTGTTTAATATCGGATTATAGCCCCTCAGTTCGAGTAGCTCTATCTCGTTTTTGATTAAAGCCGATACACCCTTCCTTCTATCGGGGAGATTTTTGATTTCATTGATACCACTCTTTATGATTTTGAGCATCCCTTTGGGCCAGCGGGCAAGATGATTGGGGTCTTTAAACCGGTAATAGATATACCACCGGCGATTAATTGGCGCATTCGTTGATTTCCAGTTTTTGGGAACCACCTTTAAGGGGGAGTAAGAACATCCGTTTTCAAGTTTGATCATAGCTAGAAGTTTAAAAGTGTTAACTAAAGTGTTAACTTTTTAAAAAAATTTGCTATGAGTCCTGAAATCTTTTAGGCTAAAACCCGCATTGGTATTGTGTTTCAGCCCTGTGGTGTGGGGCGGGATCGAACCGCCGACACAAGGATTTTCAGTCCTTTGCTCTACCGACTGAGCTACCGCACCGATGGGCCGCAAAAATAGAATTATTAACCAAAAATAAAAATTTGAATTTTTCTCCAATAAAAGAAATGAGCTGAGCTATTTTGCCTTATTAAATCAATTGCCATATTCGCACAGAAATTTTATACGCATTATTTTTAATTGTTCCATACTGTAATTTCCATCGGAAAGTTCTTCCAGCGCTTTTTCAAGACTTGAAGTTTGACAACCCTTAAAGTACTCGATTATTTCTTCACGTTCTTCTTCTTCGATCCAGTCCTCTATTGCATAATCAAGGTTAAGTTTAGTGCCACTTGCAACAATAGTTTCCATTTCTTCAAGTAATTCTTCCAGCTTCAGTGTTTTATGTTTGGCAATAGTTTCCAAAGGCATTTTTTTATCTACATTCTGAATAATAAAAACCTTATTACTGTTCTTATTTACCACACTTTTCATCACAAAATCATCCGGCTTTTGAATATCATTTTCCTCAACATACCTTTCAATAAGACTTACGAAAGGCTTACCAAATTTTAGAGCTTTCCCAACACTTACGCCCTGGCATTTTTCTAATTCCTTCAATGAGGTAGGATAAAGAGTGGCCATATCTATAAGACTGTTTTCAAGAAATAAAACGAACGGCGGAAGATTGTGCTTTTTGGCTTCCTTTAATCTCAGATCCTTCATCAATTCAAAAAGTTTTTCATCAGTAGCAATCGCCTCGCCGTCTCCAGATTCATCATCGTCATCAGGTTCCTCTTCGAAAACATGATTTAGGGCAATCCTGAAGGAACCAGGTTTCTTCAGAAATGATTCACCTTTTGGAGTAAATTTTAAGACCCCATAATCCTCAATATCTTTTTTGATGATATTTTCGAGCAGCATTTGCCTGATCAATGAATTCCAAAAATGTTCATCCTTATATTTCCCATTTCCAAATACAGGCAATTCCTCGTGTCGGTACATTTTGATTTGAGGATTCAGTTTACCTAAAATAACCGGTATCACATAGGTAATGGGAAACCGTTCACCCAAAGTCAGAATGGTTTTTAATGCTATGATGACTTCGTTTTTAGCCTCATGAAGTTCCTTGGGGTTCTTACAATTATCGCACATACTACCGCAATTATCTTTATCATAAATCTCCCCAAAATAATTAAGCAAAATTTTCCTTCGGCAGGAAGCGCTTTCAGAATAAGCAACGGTTTCATGAATTAACTGAGCTCCAACCTCCCTTTCACTCAAAGACTTATCCCGCATTAAATGCTCCAGCTTTGAAACATCCTTGTGAGAATAATATAATATACACTTTCCTTCAAGCCCATCTCGTCCTGCTCTTCCGGTTTCCTGGTAATAATTCTCAATAGATTTGGGCATATTATAATGAATAACAAATCTTACATCCGGCTTATCAATCCCCATTCCAAATGCAATGGTAGCAACTATCACCTGCATCTCCTCGCCCAAAAACTGATCTTGTCTTGAAGATCTAAGTTTTGAATCAAGCCCAGCATGGTATGCAACAGCCTTAATCCCATTTGCCATAAGCATTCCGGCTAATTCCTCGGTGGTCTTCCGGTTTAAAGTATAAATAATGCCACTTTTTCCTTTATTCTGAGATATAAATTTTACAATATTCTTTACAACCTGTTCTTTTTTTTGCTTGGGTTGAACTTCATAATAAAGATTGGCCCGGTTAAAAGATGATATAAAAATACCGGGATCTCGTAATCCAAGATTCTTCACTATATCGCTTTGCACCTTTGGCGTCGCGGTTGCTGTCAATGCAATAACCGGAATTTTGTCGTTTATCTGTTCCATTATTTCCCGCAGCCTTCTGTATTCCGGCCTAAAATCATGACCCCACTCACTAATGCAATGAGCTTCATCAACGGCAAAAAAAGACACTTTCAGATCTTTGAAAAATTCGACATTTTCTTCCTTTGTCAGTGTTTCCGGAGCTATATAGAGCATTTTTGTTTTTCCTGAAACAAGATCATCTTTAACCACTTTTTGCTGGCCCTTATTCAATGTACTGTTTAAAAAATGAGCAATATGATCAGTACTGCTGTAACCTCTAATCAGGTCCACCTGGTTTTTCATCAGTGCAATAAGGGGGGATACAATGATCGCACAACCTTCACTTATAATTGCCGGTAATTGATAGCAAAGGCTTTTACCGCCGCCGGTTGGCATAATTACAAAAGTGTCTTTGCCAGCCAATAAATTGTTAATGATTTCTTCCTGAGGTTCTTTGAAAGAATCGAATCCGAAATTTTGCTGTAGATGTGATGTCAGATCATCAGTTTGCTGACTTTTTTCCTTTTTACTGGTACTGCTCTTTTTTACAGATTTGGTTTTAGTTTTTAATTTTGAAACAGGCATAATTTTATTTTCTACTCCACGTGGGTTTTTTAAAGGATTGCAAATTTATTTCAATATTCTTTCAATATCAGGGTATTTCGGTCAATCAAAACTTGATTACTATTTCACTTCAATATTATTCTTGTTAAGATACGAAGAAATTTGATAGTTCTGTAAAACCTTTTCCTTTGTCCTACGATCCTTTTAAAGTAGGTTTGCATTTTTTAGCCTCATAAATCATGCTCCAAAAGAATTCTTAACTTTTCTCATTTTCAATTTTGAATGATAAGCAAAATCATTACCTCAGCAAAAAAAACGATCCGGCTCGAAGCTCAGTCAATAAACGAACTTGCCGGTTTCATTAATGAAGATTTTGAAAAAGTTGTAAAAGCAATTCTTAATGCTAAAGGAAGATTGGTTGTTAGCGGTATTGGTAAAAGCGCCATAATAGCTCAAAAGATTGTAGCAACGCTTAACAGCACAGGTACCCCTTCGATTTTCCTGCATGCGGCAGACGCTATACATGGAGATATCGGTATGGTTCAGAAACATGACCTGTTGATGATAATAAGCAAGAGCGGAGACAGCCCGGAAATAAAAATTCTTATCCCCGTAGTCAAAAATTTCAAAAATCCTATTATTGCCATTTGTGGTAATATGCAGAGTTACCTGGCTAAATCGGCCGACATGGTTCTGGATACTACTGTTAGTGAAGAAGCCTGCCCTAATAACCTTGCTCCCACCACCAGTACTACTGCCCAAATGGTTATGGGTGATGCCCTTGCAATTTGTCTTATGGAATTAAGGGGCTTTGGCAAAGAAGATTTTGCAAAGTTTCACCCAGGCGGAACGCTGGGGAAAAAACTCTACCTGCAGGTGGCTGATCTCATCGTTAATAATGAAAAACCAGCAGTGAAACCAGACAGTCTTTTGAAAGATATTATAATAGAAATGACAAAAAAACGTTTAGGATCTACAGTTATTCTTGATAAAAATGAAATGGTTCTGGGTATTATAACTGACGGTGACCTTAGAAGAATGTTGGAGAAAGATCTTTCTCCGCAGAAAATAAGGGCTAAGGATATAATGACATCTAACCCAAAATCCATCGAAAGCAGCAAACTTGCAATTGATGCACTCGATATGATGAGGAAGAAAAATATAACGCAACTTGTTGTAATAAATAAGCGTCGCTACGCGGGTATTGTTCACTTGCATGATCTGGTGCGGGAAGGAATTATTTAATCTTGAAAACAATGAATAAAAACAATTACGTCGCAATTATGGCCGGAGGTATTGGAAGCCGGTTCTGGCCCGTCAGCCGTTTAAATTATCCTAAACAATTTCTTGATATTTTAAATCACGGAAAGACATTAATACAGGCCACCTATGATCGGTTTGCACAATATATTCCAAATCAAAATATTTTTGTGGTAACCTCCTCACATTACAGAGATATTGTTGAAAAACAATTACCACTAATAAAACCGGAGAATATATTATGCGAACCTTCCAGAAAAAATACGGCTCCTTGCATAGCCTACATTTCTTATAAACTGAATGTACTTAATCCCAATAGTAATCTAATATGTGCCCCTGCAGACCACCTTATAATGGATGATATTTCATTCCGAAAGGTTAGCCTCGAAGCCCTGGAATTTACAGAAAAAAATAGCGCACTTATCACCCTCGGCATTAAACCCGTTTCTCCTAATACCGGCTATGGTTATATTCAACATGATGTACATGCTGTCAGTGATGGTATCTTCAAGGTGAAAACTTTTACAGAAAAACCAGACCTGGAACTTGCAAAAAAATTTATTATCAGCGGCGATTTCTTATGGAACGCGGGCATTTTCGTGTGGCGCACCGAAAATATCATCAAAGCATTCGAAAAATATCTTCCGGAAATTCATGAAATTTTTTATGGAGCAAGGAAGGCTCTCATATCCTCAGAAGAAATGTCGGCTATTGAATTAATTTATCCTCTTTGCGTAAACATTTCTATTGATTACGGTATCCTGGAAAAAGCAGACAATGTATATGTGATCCCCTCTTCATTTGGCTGGAGTGATTTGGGAACGTGGGGAAGTGCATACGAGAATCTAGAAAAAGATTATATGGAAAATGCCGTAGTTGGCGGTAATGTAATCCTCTTCGATTCTACAAAAAATGTTGTTCATTCTGATAATGAAAAATTAATTCTATTGCAAGGCCTCGAAGATTTTATTGTTGTTGATACTAAGGATGTTTTAATGGTTTGCAAAAAAGAAAAAGAGCAAAATATCAAGGAATATGTTGCAGAAGTGAAAAGAAATACCGGGGATAAATATCTCTAGATTAATCCGGATTAATCCTCAAAAGCAATATACACCCAGACTTCGTATGAAATAAATAATAATATTATAGTCAATTCGTTTTCTATATGTCCCTAACATTACTAATGCGGGACACTTATGAAATATTTATTTATTTTACTAATTCCAATCCTGATTTTACCCTTATTTTTAAATATATCGCCCGGAGAAGTTCCAGTAAATAATCATATAGAAACCTTCGACCCTTCGTTATCAAGGTTAAACTCCACTCAGAAGCTTATAGACTTTGCTGATAGCTCTGCCAATATAAATCATGTTAGAGATGAATCCTTAGGGTATGGTGTCCTGGTGGCTTCTATAATAAGAAAAAGATTTTATCATGGATTTTCCCGCTATTCTCTCCAATCAAACTGGATAGCCTATATAGCGCAATATTTATGTGGTCACGGACTGGCGGCACCGGTAAATCCTGATGACATCTTAAAATTTCCCTATGCAGGGTGCTCACAACAGGCAATTGTTTTGATGAGCCTTATGAAAAAGAAAAATATACCTTATAGAAGTATCGGATTTCCTCACCATTATGCTACTGAATTAAGTTTTGGTGGTAATTGGTATTTTTTTGATCCTAATATGGAACCTGATATAAATGCAGATGACAGAATTGAAAAAAAATGGAGGCGATCAGGAGATTTCCTGAAGAAATACTATCATTTAAACCACAATTTATTAAACTGGACTTTCGGGAATTCTATACCTCCTGTATTTGGTAAAATAAACGGATCTCCGGCACCCCATGCCAATATTTTTCAGTCTGTTACAAAATATCTTTCCAAAATTCTGTGGATCTTTCCTTTCCTTTTAGTGGTTTACCGAAAGAAGACCTATGCCGAAAATTTGACATAAACTTTGTATATTTTTGATTCCTATTCATCAAAAATAAAACATTGATTTCTCCTTCCATAAAAAGCAAGCTTCCCGATACAGGCCAAACCATCTTTTCGGTAATGAGTTCGCTTGCAGTAAAACATAATGCAATTAATTTAGGACAGGGCTTTCCTGATTTTCCAATGAATCACAAATTGATTTCCCTCGTAAATAAAGCCATGGCGGAAGGGCATAATCAATACGTAAACATGAATGGATTAATGCAATTAAGAGAAAGTATTGCCGAAAAAATATTTTTTTTATATCATAAAAACATTGAACCAGAAACCGAAATTACCATTACGCCAGGTGCAACATATGCTATATATACCGCGCTTACTTCTGTTTTAAGGCCCGGAGATGAGGTAATTGTCTTTGAGCCCGCCTATGATAGTTATATTCCAAATATAGAAATTAACGGAGCTACACCAGTTATCCTTCCGCTGACCTATCCTGGATATAAAATAAACTGGGAAGAGGTGAAACAAAAAATTACCCCGGCAACAAGAATGATTATGATCAATTCACCTCATAATCCTACTGGCAGTGTGTTAGATAAAAATGATATGATTCATCTGGGTAAAATCGTTTCCGGCACAAATATTTTAATTTCAAGTGATGAAGTTTATGAACATATTATTTTTGATGGGAAACAACATGAAAGCATTTTAAAATATCCCGACCTTTTTAACAGAAGCTTTATTTCATTTTCTTTCGGAAAAGTTTACAGTTGCACCGGCTGGAAGATTGGCTATTCAGTCGCACCTAAATATCTAATGAATGAATTTAGAAAAGTGCACCAGTATAATTGTTTTACCTGTAATTCGCCGGTCCAATTTGCTCTTGCAAAATTTTTGAAAGAGAAAGATGTCTACCTGTCACTAAGCGAAACTCTTCAGCAGAAAAGAGATTATTTCGGGGACCTAATGTCTCAAACCAACTTTAACCCTATACCGACACATGGAAGTTATTTCCAGATTTATGATTATTCTTCAATAAGTGATGAAAAGGAAGATGATATTGCTATTCGCCTGACCAAAGAGGTTGGAGTAACTACAATACCTGTATCAGCATTTTATAAAAATAAACAGGAAAATAAGGTATTAAGATTTTGCTTTGCAAAAAAAGAAAGCACTCTGGAAACGGCAGCTGAAAGATTATTGAAATAGCATTGACAATGATACCTTCTAATTACAAACCATACTTTTGGCTAATTTCAAGCATACGCATTATTGGCTTTTTCGATGCATCAATCAGTGATTTTTCCATAGTTATTTGGGGCTCTTCATATTCCATACATAAATACAATTTTTCAAGTGTATTTAATTTCATATAAGGGCAATCATTGCATGCGCACATATTATCAGGAGGTGCTGGAATAAATGTTTTTCCGGGAGATTGAATCTGCATTTGGTGAAGAATTCCCGTCTCAGTTGCCACAATAAATTCCTTTGAATCAGATTCTATAGTGTATTTCAGTAAGGATGTAGTACTTCCTATAAAATCTGATATTCGCAATATAGGTTCTTCGCATTCCGGATGAGCTATTAATAAGGCCTTAGGGTGTCTTATTTTAAGTTTAGTTATCTTTTCAAGGCTAAATATTTCATGTACAATACAGGCGCCGTTCCATAAAACCATATCCCTTCCTGTTTTCTTTTTCAGGTAAGCGCCAAGATTCTTATCGGGAGCAAATATTATTTTTTGATCAGCAGGCAGGCTTTCAATAATGGCCTGCGCATTGGAGGAAGTACAAATAATATCGCTCAAAGCTTTCATCCCTGCTGAGCAGTTGATATAAGTGATCACCAAATGGTCCGGATATTGATCCCTGAATTTCTTAAAAAGCTCCGGTGGAGCTGAATCACTTAATGAACATCCGGCTTTTAAATCTGGTAGCAGAACCTTTTTTTCCGGATTTAGTATCTTGGCAGTTTCAGCCATAAAATGCACGCCGGCAAAAACAATTATATCAGCATCTGTAGATTGTGCCTTTTGTGCAAGTCCAAGACTGTCGCCAATAAAATCTGCAACATCCTGAATATCGGGTTCCTGGTAATAATGGGCAAGTATGATAGCATTTTTTTCCTTTTTTAATCTTTCAATTTCTGAGAAGAGGTCTAAGTTAATATCAATCTCCATATCAAGGAAACCTTTTTTTTCCAAATTAGCCAGCGCAGCATCAATGTGTATATCTGCCATAGTATATAATATTA
>OCTA010005019.1_pt1 | contig 11500 bp, 9 predicted proteins | sample 1538991 | NCBI WGS metagenome assembly OCTA01 (sample SAMEA3539302, study PRJEB22396) | soil metagenome | biome: tundra; feature: field; material: soil | place: USA | collected 2010-05 | depth 0.15 m | reverse complement strand
GATATGACCTAATTCGCCTGGAACAGATGCCGCAATTGCGCGAAACGTTGGTCCCCACCCGATCGCAGGCTCTAATCGTGGCCATTAATCCCGGTCTACAAAGGTGTTTTCCCCCACGACCAAAATTCGCAAGACTTTAAATTGATCGTCGAGCCACAATTGCCAGTCCCCGGCATCGTTCTTCAATTCCACTTTCAGCAGATCCTGCGGTCCGTTCTTAAGATTCACTTTCTCGCGGCCCAGAAACTCGGCGCTCAGCAGTGACTGCGCTTGTTCGTGCGGGTTCAAAGTTCCAAACTGTGTCCGTTGCTTGGGCTGGCATTGCAACTGTCCCTTGTCTTGCTTGCAGACCATCGCCAGAAACTTCCATACCAGAACTTCGCGATGAATAAAAAAATAATCGTCTAAAATGCTGGTCGACGTGGGCAGAAGGTAAGGCTGTTCACGCTCTTTTTCACCCGCCTTGGTCGTCCACTTCTGATTTAGAAAATCGTCATTTGGAACTACTGTCGATTGCGCCGATCCTGGACTCAATTCTTTCCACTCGTAGCGCCGGATGTTGCCGTTGGTCGAAAGTTGCATCTCTGAGCTTTGGACATCCGTGGTGGGAGCATTCTCGGTCTTGAACTCCGACCGGATCAGGCTGCCATAGCTGGTCTGATAGATCGCAAACGTTTCTGTGCCGACGCGACGGCCTTTCTGAAACACGCCAAACGAGCCGGGCATCGATTTGTTTCCCTGGCTCGCCTTCTTTGTCTTTCGCCAGAACAGAGGTGGATGCTCCAAAGCAGCACACCAACGTCGCAGCAAGAACCAGCAGCCGATTACGCCTGGACAACTTCACTGTACGTCTCCTATTTCTGAACTAGTTTCTAAACTAATCGAAGAAATCTCCGAATCATGCGAGTACTTTTTGCCCCAATCCAGCAAATTACGCTGGATTTCGTCGCAAATAGAGGCGGGGTCCTTTTCTGACGTCACGATGGTAGCGGTCGCTTGACGATAGAAGGGAAGACGCGCCTGGTAAAGTTCGGCAAACTGCTCCGAGTCGGTTCGCAGCGGCCGTTCGATGCCATCGGTCAAGCTGCGTTGCCAGAGCTCAGAAACAGATGCTTCAAGAAAAATCGACGGCCATTCTCGCAGCAATTCCCGGTTCATCTCTTGCGCAAAACAACCACCGCCGAGCGCGACCACGCTGTCACGCTTGAGCGATCCTGTCACCAAATTTCGAAGCGCGGCCGTTTCGGCTAGGCGAAACCCCTGTTCTCCTCCGTCCCTAAAAATCTCGCTGACGGTTTGATTTTCGCGCGACTGGATCAGGGCGTCTAGATCCACAAAATCCCAGCCCATCCGCCGCGCCAGTTCCTGGCCCACGGTGGTCTTGCCCGACGCCATGAATCCCACAAGAAACACCGCGCGCACTCCCATGCCGCTCCTGGGCTCGTCATGGGATGTCGCTAATGGAGAGCCGGAAGTCGTCGTCCGTCCGCACAAATGTCGAACGGGCAAAAACCCAGCGCCTCAAAAACACACCCAGGGATCGAGGCCCTCTGTTGCTTTGAGTTTTTCAGCGTTGCTTTAGGCGGATTTTACCACTGAAAGAGCGGAGCACAACTTCAGACGAAGCTTGTCCGGTACTCCCAATAAAGGAACGTCCTACTTCTTCGGAGAAGCGGGAGTGTCTCGGCTTGAGCGGAAAGTCGTGATGCACGCGGCCTATGACCGAATGCGCCCTGAAGTCGGCGGAGACATCCGCTGGTACGAGCGCATGAATGTCCCCGGTATGGGTCGTAAAGTTATAGTCACCGCCGGAGCCGAAGTCGCCGTCGTAAAAGATCTTTCCACTACCCGAAGTTGCTTGCACCACCGGACCGGTTACCGCAGTCAAGTGAATCTCGCCACTGATCGAAGCGACTTCCACGTGACCGTTACTGACATTAATCAGCGTGATCGGACCCCGCATGGTGCGAACGTGCACATGGCCGTTATCGACGTTTCGCACGTTTATTACTGCGTCCGTTCCCTCCAGGGTCAAGTCGCCCTGTAATCGCTCGGCCGATATGGGACCACTTGATGAACGCAGATTTACCGTCGCATCGGGAGGCACCACCACTTCGTAATCTACGTGGGCCGTCTGCTGGTCGGTGCCGTGCAATAAGTGAGACGCGATCTCGATACGGTTGCCATTTTGCTGCTGGTCAACTTCCACATTGCCCGACTTGAAGGTAGCGGTTACTACGACCTGGTTATCGGCTCCAGGCTTAACGGAGATCGCCCCGTACTGAGTGTCGACTGAAATATTGGCGTGGGGGCCGACGGTGTAACTGAATTCTTTGACCGCGGCAAAGGCCGCCGGCGCGGACAAAAGACTGGTTAGGAGAACCACGGTTGCAACCGTGGGGTAGTAAATATGCGCTCGATCGACAACCGCCATAAGAATACCGCCCCTGCAGCCGGAAATTCCGGTCCGCCATGTCTAACTGTTGAACACGATCCAGTAACTCTTGAGATCGGTAACTATTGAATACGATCCAGCGCAATCTGATAAAGAAGTGCTTTTTGCTGATAAGCGTCCATCAACTGCTGGCGGGCGTCCGCGTCTCCGGGATTCCGCTGCAGATATTCCTGCACCTGCCGAATGTCGGCATTCACCGCTTGCAACTGATTCTCATAGGCGGCGCGCTGTGCCGGGGCACGGGTCGACACCATGCTCAGAAACTGCCGATCATCCTGATTGGGACCAGGCTCGACTTCAGTCTTCGCAATGGTAGCCGCAGCGTTCGTCTTAATTGAGGTTTGTGCGGCGGCGGCGGACTTTGTCTGCGCCGTTTGTTTGGGCGCGGCGGCAATTGCGGTAGATTCGGTAGGAGTGTTTGCCGCGCTTTCTGGGGAATTCTCTTGCGCCAGCGTTGCTGCGGGTGCCTGCGCCGGTAGAGCAACCTGCTGGGCTATTTGTTCAGCTGGCTTGTGATTCACGATATAAGACCCGGCTGCCACTATCGCAGCCGCCACGGGTACCAACCACCAAGCTCGCCAGCGGCGCCCGGAAGACGCCACCGGAATAGCGGTCGATCCAGGCTCGCGGATCAGGCCTTCCGAACGTAACTGGGCGGCGATTCGCACCCAAACCCGCTCGGCCGGCTCTTCAGACTCTGCGAGTTGTCGCGCTTCGTTCGCGATCAACTTCAAATCCGAAACCAGTTCCGCGCAAGCCTGACACGACTTCACATGAAGATCAAAGGCACTCTGAAAAGAATCATCCGGAGCGCCGTCCATAAGTTCCGGCAAAACCCGTTCTACGTCAGTACAAGTCATAGCCACTCTCTCCCCCAATAACTACCACTTCAATTATCCCGTCTTGGCCTTTTCGGCTCTCATGAACTTCAAAAAATCTCGCAGTTTCAACCTCGCCTTGTGTAACTGCGACTTGCTATTGCCAATTGAGCAGCCCACAATCTGGGCAATTTCGTTATGCTCGAATCCTTCTACATCGTGCAAGACAAAAACCGTTCTGTACCCGGGCGGTAAGCGATCAATTGCGCGTTGCAGTTGCAGACGATCGACCGAGCCCGTCAGCTTCAGATCCTGTGTTCCAAACTCTTTTCGCGGAGCCTCGTCGTCGGCTTCCAGCGTCTCTTCCAGCGAAACCAGTGGCAGCCCCTTCTTGCGGAGTTGCATCAGGACGACGTTCACCGTCATGCGATGAAGCCAGGTAGAGAATGCCGATTCGCCGCGAAAGGTTCCAATCTTTCGGAATAGCTGAAGAAATGCTTCCTGGGCCAGATCTTCGGCCTGCGCGGGATTGGAGACCATGCGCAAACATAAGGAGTACACGCGGCGCTTGTGCAACTGATACAGGGTTTCGAATGCAGCCTCGTTGCCCTGCTTCGCCTGCTCAATCGCTTCTGCTTCGGTGATTCGCTGCTTCTGGTCGGTCAAGTCGCCTTTTTCCGGCCGCTACTGCATCAGATGCGGCTTCAAACTCTTTTCGTTGTACAAATTTGCCGAGGAAGTTACCGAAGGGCTCTCGACCGATTTCGACTCGTCAGAATACCAAAAACCGTAGAGTTCGAGTCGGCCAAGCCAAGTATTTAAGCACCCCCGCGATCCAAGCGTACAACGATCCGTCAAGTTCTGGTCCGTCAGTTGAACTGCATTTTTAGGGTCAGACTCATTCTCAGACTCTGGCTAGCCGAACTTGTCTAAGCCTTGGCCGTAATCGTCTCCAATCCATGCCCCTCTGGACCAGTCTCCCGAATTCGCAACAAAATGGCGAACGCTAATCCCACAAAACCGAGAATCGAAAAGATCCACATGCCCAGTCCGTATCCCCCTGGATTATCGAGGCCCGCATGGGAGTAATCGTTTGCCTTGCCGATCAACAAGTTCAAAATGAAAAATCCGATCTGCTGAATCAAGGTCATCAAGGCGTAAGCCGTTCCCAGCCGGTTCTGGTCGACGATATAGGCCACCGACGGCCACATCACGGCAGGAATCAGCGAGAACGCCACTCCCATCATGCAAACTGGCACGAAGAGCGAGATGTTCGTGTAGCCCATCATCAAATAAACCGGCATCAGCAGGATGGAACCGAACATCATCAAAAATGCGCGCTTTCCGATCTTGTCGGCAAGCAATCCAAACAGCGGAGTTGCGATCATGGCTGACAAAGGCAGCAAGCTATTGAACATGCCCGCCCGCTCGTGCGCCAGTATTCGCATAGTCTCAGAGGCATTTATGCCGCCGTTGGTTGCCAAAATCTTGTTGGTGAAAAGGTCAATGGCGAACGTGCGGAAAGGGAAGATGGCGGAGTAGAACGTGAAGCACAGTCCCACCACTAGCCAGTAGGACTTGTTGAATCGGAAAATCTGTCCGAACTCCAGCTTATCGATCGAACCCTCTTTTCCCAGTTCGTATCGTGCCTCCGCCCGGCTTTCAAGCGCCCAGTAGACGGCTGAACAGACCACCGCCAGAACTCCCGCGCCGACCGCAATAAATAAAGGCCCCTGCCAGCTGGGTTCGCCCGCGGGTCCGTTCGGATAAAACGCCTTGTTAGCCCAGGTCGGAGAATTATCCGCCGCTACAGATGCCAGGCGGGCGATGGTGAGGTTGATTCCGAAAGCGAAGCTCAGTTCTTTGCCCTTAAACCATTTCGCCAGAACGGTCGTGACGGCAACGATCATGGATTCCGCGCCGAGGCCCAATACCGTACGGCCGGCGATCATTACCCCTGGACGCCCGCGCGCAGCGGTCAGAGCGGCGCCCAATAGGCAAAGCATGGCAAAAAATGTAATGGCCTTCTTTGTGCCGATGCGGTCAATGATGATTCCGCCGATCAGCAAAGTGGCCACCGCAGCCACGCTATAAGCTGAATTTAGCCAGCCAAAGGCCGTGGCTGAAAATCCCAGCTTGTCGATGAAGACTCGTTCCAGCGGATTAATGCTGTCGTAGATGTAGTAATTGCCGCCCATCGCGACGCTTACAAATAGCAGGACGGTCCAGCGATAAAGGCGAGAGGGTTCCGGACGAGCCAACTCAGGCATGGAACATCTTTCCTTGGCGCCAGATGTCGGCGCAGAAATAATTTATGGAGAAGAGTAACGGCAAGAAGATAACAGATTGAATGAAGGGGTGTTTGAGTTTTGAATGCGCGATAAGAAAAATCCCAGCCGGTGTGAAACGCGACTGGGATTGGGTTGAGAGCCGACGGCTGACTGCGGTACCGAGCCTCGCTCGGCTAGACGGGGCAAGCCCCGTCTCTACATGCCAAGCGATGAAAGCTAAATTTTCTCTGTCTTACCGCCGTACTTCACCACGCCATTATTCTCATTTTGGCGTGCGACATCTTCGTTGTTCAGAGTCCGCTCCGCCTTCTTCACTCCACTTCCTTCCGCTGCTGGACCGTTAATATAAGTCCAGACTAAAGGCCGTTGCTCGGACTTAGCGGCCTTTTCAGCTGCACTTGCTTGGCGAGAATTCCGCAGACGTTCTTCTCGCACTCGCGTCCCGTAACGCTCTTCTCGGATATCTTCGCGCATGCCCTCATACATTCGGCCATCAGATCTCAGCGGCTCCGGCGAGAGATCCACCTCTGGGGTCAGCAATGGAGCGCCTCCACCCTGGTACCAAACGGGCAAGGTATATACCGAACTGGTTGAGCCTTGAATCTGCGATAGCGTCGAGTTGGTCGCGCCCGCGATCAGGCCGGTTGTAGCGTTGGTCGCTCCGACTGGGTTCGGCGAAACCTGCTCCAACGAAATCTCCGGCGTGGTGAGGCGCGGAACGCAACCATAAAAGCAAAGTGGATCGTACGGATACTGATAAGGCTGCTGTCCAAAGGCCGCCGTCGCCAAGAGAACCACCGCAATCATCAACAAATAGGGTCGCATAGTGCCTCCACAGGAACTCGCTCGTCAAAGTATCTGATGCAGTTTGTGTGCGAAGGGGCCACGCGCCCTCAGTTCGCTTCGCGCGAAAAGAAAAGTTTTGCAGTCTATGGCGTTTCTATGGCGTTCCGAGAGGAGATTAACTGTCAAAACCGGCCCGGGACACGTACTTTGTGAAAGATTGTGCAATCAACCTGCAACGGATTGGAGTATCCGCAAACTGTTAGCTTCCAACGAATCGCGCATACAAACTTCTAGCAATCGCCGTATCGGTAGTTCCCTTGATGATGGCTCTACCGTCGGGAAACAACGTCATCTCGTATGGCGCACGCCAGAACTTCAACACAAACTCATTGTGGCGAACGCTCCCATGGGGCTCGAGGCGCGTCGTCAATTCCGCGAAGTCGACAGGCCGTTGTTGTTCATGAATCTGCACGGAGTTTCGCCCGCACAATGTAATGTGCGGACGTCCTTCGCCCGCGAGATGAATAAACTCGCCGGCGCAAGCGCGGCATCCGGGGCGCCGGTGTTCCGCTGACAACTCCGCCCGCTCGTTCGACCAGACATCCCATGACAGCAAAGTCCGGCGCATCTTCGAGCGCGCCCCGACCAAGAACTTCATCGCCTCAGTTGCCGCAATCGAAGCGACCAGATTTACCGCGGAATTCAAAATTCCCGAAGTTTCACAGGTCTCCGTCGTGCCGCGCGGAGAGTCGGGGAAGATGCAGGCCAGGCACGCCGTTTCGCCCGGCAACACGTTCATCGTCACGCCATAACTTCCAACTGCCGCGGAGTAGATCCAGGCCACGGCGTTTTTGACTGCATAGTCGTTGATTAGATACCGGGTCTCAAAATTGTCGGTGCCATCGAGAATCAAATCACAACCGCTAAGCAGGGAATTGACATTAGACGGAATCAGATCGGCGACGTGGGGCTCGATGACGATCTCAGAATTGAAGCGCGCAATCTGTCGCGCCGCTGCGATCGCCTTTGGCAGCGACTCGCGCGCATCATTCTCGTCAAATAACGACTGCCGCTGCAGATTGCTCGGTTCGACGTAATCGCGATCGAGAATCCGAAGACTGCCGACACCCGATCGTGACAGCAACGAGGCGAGCACCGAACCGGTCGCGCCGCAGCCTACGATGACAAGGCGCGACTGCCGGAGCTTCTTCTGACCGTCGATTCCGATCTCTTTGAACAACACCTGCCGCGAGTATCGATCGTCTTTTTGCACCGCACTGTCCATTATTTCCGACGCCCTAACCTTGGCGATTACCTTTCAGGGAGCGTTCAGCAAGTATTATAGGTGCCAACGCACAACTACATCTTTCGAGCAACGTGTGCCCTTGAGTGCCTCATCGAACCCGACAGGTCTAGTGATCAACAAACTCATAGTCCCATTGGTGCTCGCGATTTTTCTCATCCTGCCACAAGCAATCGCGCAGTCTCCGGCCACACCTCAAGATCCGCAGCAACCCGTAGATTCTGCGCCATCTACCAACCAACTGACGCCGCAACCTCCCTCCGAAAATCAGTTCGGAACCATTACCCCTTATCTGGGCCTTGCCATTGATCAAATCGAACTGCCCGGCGTGCCGCCCGACGAAGCCGCTTCCGCCATAGCCACGATCTCGCTGAAAGTCGGTGACCCCCTAACTCGCGAATCGCTCCACGATGCCATGCAGGCGCTCGTCTCCACCGGACGGTTCTCGGACGTGCAAGCGGAAGTCGACCGCACCGAAACGGCTGGCGTCAAACTGCGTTTTCTTACAACCGCCAACTTCTTTGTCGGGATGATAGTGATTCAAGGCGTTTCCACGAATCCATCCGCCAATCAACTGACCAGCGCGACTCGGCTGCGACTCGGCGAACTTTATACTCACGAAAAAATTGATCGAGCCATGGCCGGAATTACGCGTGTGATGGAAGAAAATGGATTTCATCAATCAAAAGTGACCCTCGCCGAACAGCGCGACGATGCGCAACATCAAGTCAACTTCACTTTTCGCGTGATTCCCGGACCGCGCGCATCGGTCGGCGAGATTACCGTTGAAGGTGACACGGGCTACACCGTTGCCGAAATTAAAGAGATTGCGAGACTCCATTCCGGCGACGCCGTCGTCTCCAATCGCATCACGGGCGCTCTGCAACGAATCCGCGCTCGCTATCAGAAGCAAGACCGTCTTCTGGCCCAGGTCGAAGTCGCCAACCACGTCTACCATCCCGAGACCAACCTGGTTGATTACGTGCTTAAGGTAGACCGGGGCCCGACCGTCGAAATCTTGGCTGAGGGTTTCAAGATTAGCCAGCGCGTCCTGCATAAACTCGTCCCCATTTATGAAGAGGGAGCCGTCGACGACGATCTGCTCAATGAAGGTCGCCGCAACATTCAAAACCATCTCGAGACTCTCGGCTACTTTGAGGCCACCGTCACCGTCAACCAGCACAGCACGCAGGGCGGAAAGAATGTGGAAGTGGTGTATGAGGTCCATCCCGGGGACCGCCATAAACTTGTCGTGATTCACATCTCCGGCAACCGATTTTTCTCGGACGAACTGATTCGCACACGCATGCAAAGCCAGGCTGCAGGGCGCCTCTTCAGCCACGGCCGTTACAGCGAATCGCTTCTTGAAGAAGATGTGCGAGGAATTCAGGCTCTCTATCGGTCAAGCGGTTTTCGCCAAGCTGATGTGAAAAGCCAACTGCTGACCGGCTATCATGGCGATCCCGCTGAACTCGCGGTCGAAATCGTTATAAAAGAGGGTCCCCAAACGCGCGTTGCCTGGGTGCGGCGCGAAGGCAGCTACATGCTCCCGGAAGAACAGTTGCCCGAAACATCAACTTCTGAAGGGCAAGGTTTCGATGAGTCGAGCCTGGCCGATGATCGCGATCGTATTCTGAGCAAATATTTCAACAATGGCTTTCCCAACGCCACGGTCGACGTAACTTACGTTCCCGTTCCATCATCTGCTGACCTTCCGCGCGTTGGTGTTACGTTTACGATTCACGAGGGCGAACAATTTTTTGTCAGCCAGCTTTTTCTCGACGGACTGAACCACACTCGTCCCGGAGTCGCCCGTCGAGCCATCACCATCCAGCAGGGCGGCCCTTTGAGCCAGCAGGACCTGCTCGAGAGCCAGCGCCGCCTTTACGATCTCGGCCTTTTCAAGCAGGTTGATACCGCCATCCAAAACCCGGATGGCACCGAGTCCCACAAAGATGTGCTCGTAACCGTGAGCGAAGCCGATAGGTACACGTTCGATTACGGGGGCGGCCTTGAATTCCAGACAGGACAGCCCTCGTTTGGTGCGAACCAACCGCTCGGGCAAACCGGAGTCAGTCCCCGCGTCTCGCTCGGCGTCAGTCGCATCAACGTGGGTGGTCGCCATCAGATAATCAGCTTCAAGGGCAACCTAGGGCGACTGCAGCAGCGCGCTCTGCTCAGTTACGACATCCCTCAATTGCTCAACCAAGAGAAACTTCGTTTCACCGCTACCGTCCATTACGACAACACGGTAGATGTTTCCACATTCACTTCGAAGCGCCTGGAGGGGACGTTGCAACTCTCGCAGGTGCTTTACAAGTTGCAGGACCGCGACCTGACTACGATGGCATGGCGCTTCAGTTATCGCCGCGTGGAGGCGAGCAACATCGAGGTCACCAGCAACCTCATACCGCTGCTCTCGCAGCCCACCCGCGTAGGAACTCCCAATTTCATCTTCACTCGCAACCGCCGAGATAATGACCTGGAAAGCACTCGCGGCAGCTACACCACCATTGAAGGTGGAGTGGCCGCCGGCTACTTTGGCTCCGAGGCAGACTTTAGCCGTTTTTTGGCGAAAAACTCCACTTACCACACTCTTTTTCGCAATCGCAGCAACGGACAGCGCTTTGTTTTCGCCCGATCCACCACCATCGGCGTCGAAAACGGATTCGCCGGTACGGTTTTGGTAGATCCGGGCCAAAGCGTTCCGGCGGGCGCGACTCTCATCCCACTGCCTGAGCGTTTTTATAGCGGAGGGGGCAACTCTAACCGCGGATTCGGGTTAAATCAGGCAGGCCCTCGCGACAGCTTAACCGGATTTCCAGTAGGCGGGAGCGCTGTGTTTCTTAATAATTTGGAGCTTCGCTTTCCCAACATCAGAATGCCTTACCTGAACGACTACATCGGCTTCACCGTCTTTCACGATATGGGCAACGTGTTTGCCAAGCCGCAGGAGATGTTTCCGAGCCTCGGACGCTTTCACCAACCCGACCTCCAGTTCTGTTTTCGCGCTCTTCCGCCGCCCCAGTATTCGCAGTGCAATTACAACTACGCCTCTCATGCCATCGGCACGGGCGTGCGCTACCAGACTCCTATCGGGCCACTGCGTTTCGATTTCGGATACAATCTAAACCCGCCCTACTTTCCAAGCTATACCAACATCACCACCAATAAAGGGGGGCAGGTGGGCCAGTTCGCGGTGCAACGCGCCGGCCATTTTAATTTCTCATTTAGCGTAGGTCAGTCATTTTGATGAAGAAGATTTTCGCAATTCGGTGGAGCGACGGGCATCCCTCAACTCCTAATCTCTGTCGATGGAGCGACGGGCGTCCTCGCCCGTCCCGCAAGAAACTACTCGAAGCGAAATACTGTGCTCTTCTCTTAGTCCTGTTTTCGCTTGCAGTCTCTGCCTTCGGCGGGCAAATCGTAGATCGCGTAGTCACCACCGTGAACGGCCATGTCATCTTACAAAGCGATTGGGAGCAGGAAGTAGCGTTGGAAGCTCTGTCCAACGGCCGCGATCCGGATTCCTTTACCATCCCAGAGCGCAAAGCGGCGCTTGATCGTCTGGTGGATCAGGAACTTTTGCGCGAGCAGGTTCGCCCCTCTCAGCCCGCCGCAAGTGAGCAGGTCGCAGCCCGGGTCGCTGAAGTCCGGAAGCTTCAACCGAATTGGGCCACGGAACAGGGATGGCACGCAACGCTACAACGTTACGGACTGACCCAGGCAGAGCTCGAAAAGCGCATGAGCGATGAGATTCAGTTGATGAAGCTCGTCGAAGACCGATTGCGCCCCTCGATTCAGATCGATCAGCATGCGGTAGAGAGTTACTATCACGATCAGTTGT
>OCTA010005018.1_pt1 | contig 11503 bp, 9 predicted proteins | sample 1538991 | NCBI WGS metagenome assembly OCTA01 (sample SAMEA3539302, study PRJEB22396) | soil metagenome | biome: tundra; feature: field; material: soil | place: USA | collected 2010-05 | depth 0.15 m | reverse complement strand
CTCGCGCGGAATTCCCGGTCCACTGTCGATCACATCAATGTAGAGGTAAGGGTCCTGTACGCGGACGCGCAGCCGGACCGACCCGTGCTGGGTGTATTTGATGGCGTTGCCCAGCAAGTTGCGAAGGATCACGGGCAGGAGCATCGCGTCACTGCGCGCGAATTCCGTGGATTCCTCGACCTGGAGGGCTAGCGACTTGCTGGCGGCGAAATAGCCGAATTCCGACCGTAAGCGAGGCAGTATCTCCTGCAACGCGAAATCGCGAATCACCGGGTGGATGGCACCCTGCTCCAGGCGATTGATGTCAATCAGCGAGGAGAGCATCTGATCCATACTACGCACGGCCTCTTCGAGCAGCGCAAGCTGCGGCGCGATCGCGGTGTCCTTAAGCGCTCGGCTGAGAATCGAGTGCAAACTCCAGATCGTCTGCAACGGTTGCCTAAGGTCGTGGCTAGCCGCGGCCAGAAATCGCGACTTCACTTCGTTGGCTCGGACAGCGGAATCTCGCACATGCGTGAAGGCCTCCTCCAAGAGTGTGCGTTCGGTGCTGTCGCGTACGATTGCAATCGTGACCGGATCCGCGCCATCGCTGCTGGAGTTCAGCTCGATATCAATGGGAAATTCAGTACCGTCGCGTCGGCAGCCAAATGACGTAAGCCCTGTGCTCATTGCACGGAGCCGTGGAGCCTCGGCATAGTCGTGGCGATGGTGAATGTGCCGATCTAAGAGACGATGCGGTACGAGCAATTCGATGGGTTGCCCGATGAGCGCGCCGCGTTCGTAACCGAACATTCGACTCGCCTGAAGGTTCGCATAGAGGATCCGGCCGTCAGCGGCGCCTTGGGCGACGACAAACACGGCGTCCGGCAACAACTCTAGGATATCCACCCGGGTGTGAGGCGACGCAGAGCCTGTCGGGTCGGGGGCGTCGCTGCGTGCAACATGGGAATCCACAAGATCTCCTGGAACGAGCGCTGCAGGCGCGATTTACTGCCAAAGCGCTCAAAACGGACTGCATGCGACTTCCGGGCCAGTTGCGCTGGGGATAGCGACGGTCACCGGCGACCCGTACGGCCCTGTGATCGGGCGCCGGAAGGTCTTCGCCGCAGCTTGAACCTCCGATTCGGCTCGACGCCGGCGATACGTCGTTGGAACGCAAGCAGGCCGTACGTTACCCCAGTAGGACAAATTTCGGATACTCAGCGTTTTGGGTAACTGAACTACCTAATCTCAAGTAGGCGGATTAAGGAGATTATGGACCGGGATCTAGCCATCGGCCGTAAGCGGGGCCCGTCGCCCCGTGAATCGCAGGATTGCCGCCGTTCTTGTACCTTTCCTGGGTGTTCCCCGCACTTGGGCGATCGCAAGTGACACAATCACGACCGGCATGACCAAAAAGAAGCACCCCAAAGTCACTTCCGCCACGGGGAAGCCTCGCACTAAAAAAGCCACGGGTAGCCGCTACGGTAAATCTCGCCGAACGAGCGCGCCGGGGGTCGCAGCGCTTCCCGCTCCCGCACCGGCGGCTAGACCCTGTGTCGTGGGCATTGGCGCTTCAGCCGGCGGTTTCGAAGCCACCGCCTCCCTCCTCGCGGGCCTACCGGTCGACTGCGGTTTGGCGATCGTCATCGTACAGCATCTCGACCCTAGGCATCCCAGTCAGGCCGCTGAACTGCTGGCGCGTCGGGCCAAGCTCGCAGTCGAAACCGCGCAAGACGGTATCCAGCTTGAGGTGAACCACGTTTACACGATTCCCTCAGACCGTGACGCCTACATGGAGGGCGAGCGCCTGCGCTTGGTCAAGCAGCCCGACAAACCGCAGCCTCATTTGCCGATCGATCGGTTCTTTCGTTCGTTGGGCGAAGCGCTGAAGGAACGCGCCATCGGCATCGTGCTGTCCGGCACGGGTTCCGACGGAGGCCTGGGTCTCGAGGTGATTGTCGCCCACGGCGGCATCATCCTCGTTCAGGAGCCAACCACCGCGCAGTACGACGGAATGCCTAATAGCGCGATTGCGACCGGTATGGTCAGCAGTGTTCTGCCAGTGGCTGACATGCCTGCGGTTCTGTGCGAGTACGCCCGACACCCGTATGCGACGAGGCCAGCGGGCACCATGCCCATTTCGGCGGCGCAAGAGGCATCGCTTGAGCAGATTCTTGCAGCCCTGCGCGCCTCACACTCGTTGGACTTCTCTGGCTACAAGCGCACGATGGTGATGCGGCGGATCGAGCGACGCATGGGACTGCGGCGTGTCGTGACCCTCGCGGACTATGCCAAGCTCTTGATCCGGGAGCCGGGCGAACTGGATGCGCTGCGTCGAGACTTGCTGATCGGCGTCACCGGGTTTTTTCGTGATCCCGATGCCTGGCAGGTGCTCGAGCAGGAGGTCATCGAGCCGATCGTGACCGCCCGACACAACACAGAGCCCATCCGCGTTTGGGTGGCCGGCGCGGCGACGGGCGAGGAAGCGTACTCCATTGCGATGTTGTTGCTGGAGGTGCGCGAACGGCTCGGCAAACAGTGCGTGCTGCAGGTGTTCGCCACGGACGCGAGCGAAGAAGCCATCGCGTTCGCCCGCCGCGGTCGGTATCCGGCCGGTATAGCCGATCAGATATCGGCTGATCGGCTGCGTCGATTCTTCGAACGGGTTGGCGACAATCAGCTGTTCCAGGTCCGGCCGGATCTTCGCGCCTGTGTGATATTCGGCACTCAGAAACTGATCGACGATCCCCCCTTTTCGCGTCTCGATCTCATCAGCTGCCGCAACGTCCTGATGTACCTCGAGCCCGCGGCACAGCGGAAGGTTCTGGGTCGGTTGCATTTCGCGCTTCGTCCTGGCGGCTTTCTGTTTCTCGGCACTGCCGAGAGCGCCGAGCCCGGTACACGGCTTCGCCCAGTATCAAAGCTCTGGCACATCTATCAACAAACTGGGGCGTCGCGTCCAACGTCGGCATCTGTGGTTACGGCGAAGCCGGGCATGCATGAGAATGTGCCGCTTCCTCAGCTGAGCCATGCGACGCGACCCGCTCATGAGTTCGCCGCAACCGCCGAGCAGATCCTGCTCGAGCGCTACTGCGCGGCGGCATTCCTGGTGAACCGCGCCGGCGAAGCGCTGTACCTGTATGGGCGCACGGAGCCCTATTTGGTCCGCCGGAGTGGCGCGCCCACCCACGATCTTCTGAGGATGCTCCGGCCGGACCTGCGCGTACCGCTGCGCCGCGTGCTGCGCAAAGTTTTGAAGCAAGAGGTCCACACGGCGGTCGAGGACGCCCGCGTGCGTCGCGATCATGACCTCATGACGATCCGTATGACGATCGTCCCGGCAGCCGGTACAAGGGCGCCATCGCCCTTGTGGCTCGTGATATTGCAGGACATTGCTGCGGTTCAAGCCCCCGCCAAACCTATCCGCGGGGCGCTGGCGGGCGTCGTCAAACAATTGGAAGAGGAGTTGCGCTCGACCCAGCACGATCTTCGAAACAGCGTTGAACAGATGGAAGCGTCCACTCAGGAGCTGAAATCCTCAAACGAGGAGCTGGTCACGGTCAATGAGGAGCTGCAGGTTGCCAACGAGGAACTCCAGAGTTCCAAGGAGGAGTTGCAATCCCTCAATGAGGAGCTGCAAACCGTTAATCAGCAGCTGCAGAGTAAGGTGACGGAGCTTGAGACCAGCAGTAACGATCTCGACAACTTGCTAGCAAGCAGTCAGATCATCACCGTGTGCTTCGATAAAGATCTTCGCGTGCGGTGGTTTGCACCCACCGCCCGCGCTGCCTTTAATTTGCTTCCGAACGACATCGGGCGGGCGATGGCTACATTCATCGACACCCCAATCGGGCCGCCCGCGGCCACGGACGCGCATAGCGTGTTGGGGGGCAAGGTCTCTGCGGTTGCGGAGGTGTCATGGAATAAACGCTGGTACGTGCGCCGCGTGCTTCCCTATCGCATCGCCCAGGATCAAGTAGACGGCGTCATTGTGACTTTGACCGATATTACCGAGAGCAAGGAAGCCGCCGAAGCGCGGTTGGCTGAACGCGCGAGCCAGGCGGCTGCGCTGGAAAAAGGCATTGCCGACCGGACTGCACAACTGCGCGAGCTGTCGGTCGCGCTGGCGTTGACGGAAGAGCGTGAACGACGCGCGGTCGCTGTGGACCTGCACGACGATCTGGGTCAACTGCTGGCGCTGCTGAAGATGCGGTTAGACGTTCTGCGGCGCCAGGCGCCGGCGGGACCGTTGCCAGATGAATTGCAGAGCGCCTCGGAGCTCCTACTACAGGCTAGCGACAGAGTGCGCTCGTTGGCGTTTCAGCTGAGCCCGACGATTCTCTATGAACTCGGTCTTGTTCCTGCGCTCGAGTGGCTTGGCGATGAGATGAAGCGCCTGTATTCGTTGAGGGTCACGGTTGAGGCTGATGCCGCTGCGCACGACCCCCTGGACCCGAGCCTGCGGACGGTTCTGTTCCGGGCGGTGAGAGAGTTGCTGATTAATGTCGGCAAGCACGCCGACACCAGTGCCGCCCACGTGGAATGCCGGCGCCAGGAAGGCCGGATGGTGATTACGGTTGCAGACAGCGGCAACGGTTTTGATCCCAAAGTCGCATTCGCCGCGAGCGGCAATCGCGGCTTCGGTTTGCCCAGCATTCGCGAGCGAATGGCAGCACTTGGCGGTACGATGGAATGCGAAAGTGTGACCGGTGATGGCACTCGGGTGACCTTGCGGGTGCCGGTAGCGGCCTCGACTCAATCCAAGGAGATGACGTGACGACGCGTTTGTTACTGGTTGATGATCACACGATTTTTCGAGAGGCATTGCGAACGATGTTACGGGCGGAGACCGACATCGAGGTCGTCGGTGAAGCCGGAAACGGTCGCGATGCGATCGATCTTGCGCGGGAATTGAGCCCGGACATTATCGTCCTCGACGTCGGTATGCCAGACATGAATGGCATCGAAGCCACCGCGGCGATTGTGGACCGATCACCGGAGATAAAAGTGATCGCATTATCGACACATTCCGATCGCCGATTCGTCGCCGAGATGATCAAGGCTGGTGCGAGTGGCTACGTGGTGAAGACCGCCGCGAGCAGCGAGCTGCTGAGAGCAATTCGCGCAGTCGCGCAGGGCCAGTCCTACTTGTGCCCGCAGGTCGCGGCAGGCGTGATGCGCGCGTCCACCGAGGATCCACAACGGCGACGATCTGGGCCGCCCGAGTTGACCCGGCGGGAACGAGAGGTACTGAAATTATTGGCGGAAGGACTGCGAACCGCGAGCATCGCCGCGCGCATGCACTTGGCGGCATCGACCGTCGAGGTGCACCGGCGCAATCTGATGCGAAAGCTCGATCTGCATTCTGTGGCAGATCTGACTAAGTACGCACTGCGTGAAGGCCTCACAGAACTTTAAGTAGTACTGTGACCAGTGCGCTGCGTGCTCTCGTTGGACCCGGGTGCACGAGCCACCCAGACGTGGCGTCCGTGCTTCTTCCCTTAGCGCTTCGAACGGACGGTCCGCAGGCTATCTGGCCTACGAAGTGGCTGCGCGACGCGCGGGCTTTCGACCAACCGTAATTCTACCTACTGAAATACTGGTAGGACAATTCCCGATTTTGAAGTATCGCGCGTTCCGGCCAACGGACAGATACTTTATCTGATATCGCGGTCGGGGCTCGGCGGTTCGCGACGAACCAAACATGCAGGTCAATGACCTATGTGCGACGTCGCGGCGAACGCCCCGCGAGCGTGGCCGCAGTCGACCGAGACGACCAGCGGGCTGAAGGGCGGAGGCATCCCGTGTTTACAACGGTGATGTATTAAATTGAAGCGTCGTTGACCGAAGGAGAGAGAGACCATGGCGGACATCAAAGTTCAGAAGGTCGAGAAAGCCGAAGACAGGGCTTTGCCCATCTTCCAGCAGGTCGACGAGATGTTGGGGCGCATGCAGCAGCGGGCATATGAACTCTTTGCAGGGCGCAGCTTTGCTCATGGCTATGACGTTGAGGACTGGCTCGCCGCAGAGCGCGAGCTGTGCTGGCCCGCCACGGAGCTAGCGGAGCGGGAGAAGGACTACGTCGTGAGCGTCGCATTGCCCGGGTTCGAACCAGGCCAAGTCTCGGTGACGGCGACGCCGCGCGAGCTGATTGTGCACGCGTCCGCGAAGACGGAGCGCCGCGAGGAGCCGGCAAAGAAAGAGCCCAAGGTCCTCTGGTCGGAATTCCGGAGCAACGACGTTTACCGGCGTATCGAGTTGTCGGAGCCTATTGATGTGGCGAAGGTATCCGCGACGCTGTCACAGGGCCTTCTCAAGATCGTCGCGGAGAAAGCCGTAAAGAAGGTTGTGAGCGTCCCGGTCGCGGCGGCGGCCTGAGAACGTTGGATGTCGCGACCGATGGCATGTTGGGGGGCTAGAGGAGTCTGGGTGGCGCGGGCAGAGTTCGCGACGGCGGGCGCTCCATGCTCCAAACCATCGGCCGGCCTGCGACGTGGCGCGATGTTTGGGTCCGACGGGAACTCGGTCGAATGACAATGTCCAGCTCCACCGTCGAGGCCGCGCGAGCATTAGAGCGCCGTTGGAACGAAGCGACAGTCGCGGTCATCCGCGCACAGGTCGCATACGCGGAGCTTGAGTCTCACGGTAACGCCGATGACGGCACCGTCGTGGCCGCGTGGCTGCGGTTGTGGCGCGCGCAGGAACGGCAGCGGCAGCTGTCGGCGGAGCTGGATCGGGTGTCGAAGCACGATGGCTGACGCACGCGTCAATTTAGGCATTGGCGCAGATCTGTTCGGACCGGTGCAGCTGGGACCCTACCGGCTAGCGAACCGCGTCGTCATGGCACCCCTGACGCGGAGCCGCTCGAGCGAAGACGGTGTGCCCCGTCCATTGATGGCCGAGTACTACGGACAGCGTGCGTCGGCAGGGCTGATTGTCGCCGAGGGCACGAATGTTTCGGCGCAGGGGAGGGGCTACGCGCTCACGCCAGGGCTCTACACTGATCATCAAGTGCAAGGATGGCGACCGATCACTTTCGCCGTGCACGCCCGCGGTGGCCGGATCTTTCCCCAGCTCTGGCACGTCGGGCGCGTTTCGCATCCGTCTCTGCAACCCGGAGGAGCGCTGCCCATAGCCCCATCGGCGATTCGACCGGATGCCACATCATTTACGAATGGCGGCTTTGAGCCGTGCGTGACCCCGCGCGCGCTCGAAACGACGGAGATTCCGGCTATCGTCGAGCAGTACAGACGGGCTGCCCGCAACGCGCTGGCAGCGCGCTTTGACGGTGTCGAGATTCACGCAGCCAACGGCTACCTGCTCGAGCAGTTTCTGCGTGACAGCACGAACAAGCGCACCGATGCCTATGGCGGCTCCCTCGAGAACCGCGCGCGCCTGCTGCTTGAGGTCGCCGAGGCAGTGGCCCGTGAGTGCGGCGGCGAGAGAGTCGGCATACGGCTGTCACCTCTGAACCGAGGCAACGGCGCCGATCTCGACAGCGACCCTGCCGGAACCTATGGGTACGTCGTCGAACGCCTCAATAGGCTCGGACTTGTCTACATCCATGTGATCGAAGGGGCAACCCAGGGACCGCGCGAGGTCCCCGGCGGGTTCGACCTGCAAAACCTGCGACAGTCGTTCAAGGGCGTCTATATGGCGAACAACGGCTACGATTTGGAGCTCGCTCTCGAGGCGCGCCGCCGTGATCTCGCCGACCTCATTTCCTTCGGGCGGCTGTATATCGCCAACCCCGACCTAGTTGAGCGCCTGCGAACTGGCGCACCGCTGAACGTCCCTGATCGCCAGACGTTTTTCGGCGGCGGAGCGGCGGGCTATACGGACTACCCCACGCTGCGGTTCAAAGCCGCTGGATAGACTTTGATGACAGATTGGGCGACGGCTCTCGGGGTGTTGTGCGCTGCTCCGCAGCGGCGGTGCTCAACACAAACCAGCGGCTATACTAATCGAAATCGATTGGCACGAGGGTTTTCGACTAGCCACCGGACGAGGACGTTGCTGTCACCGGCGTACGCAGTGGCAGCCGCACGAAACCCACTCGGGTCGGTCAACCACAGCGGATCCCGCACTTCTACGATCAGCCGCCTATGCTCTGTACCCGCTTCATCTGTCGGCGATCTTAATCGTAAAACTGGAGTGGTTTTAGCGGCTGGGTACCTGGCTTCAGCGGGTGGACAAACGGTTTTCCTTTGTAACGAACGGGAGCATGACAATGTTCAAGTGGCTGAGAGAGATTAGGCGCACAGACAAAAGCACGTCGTTCCGGCAGTCGAGTCCTTGCCGCTCCGAGTCGGAATGCAGTCCGGGCATTGGGCAGCAACCTCTAAGATTCCTCATTAGGCAGAGCCCTGCCCAGATAGAGGAACTCTAGGGCCCGATGCCTGAATCACTCCGCGCGAACAATCCAAAGGTCGGGATTCCGCTCGGCCCATGTAAGGATGAATGACAAAAGGCCACAACAGCCCTAGCGTCATTGTATGGCCGCGAATGGATCAGATCCGTGCTCCTTGGAACGACCCAATCAATCCGCTGTTGCCGATCCCATCCGGCGACCTAAGGCCTAGCTGTCGAGGATTCAGCCTGAGCTGAGCCACTCGTGCCCGCAGCCTCGGGTTCTGCCTCAGCCTTCTGCCAGCTCGAATCCGGCTCGTATGCGTTCATTGCTTTGGCGATCTCACCGGTTTTCTTGCCCAGATCCTTCTGATATACGACCCCATCCTCACTGACGACGAACGTCATGACACCCGATGATCGATACTCCGCAGGGTAAGCGACGAACGCAAAGCCCGTCATCTTCCCATTGACCAGATAAGTGTGGGCACCACCGGGTGCCTGGGCGCTCTGGCTGGTGAGAATGTGGTAGTAATAACCACGGAAAGGAACCGGAGTGACCCCACTGTGTTCGCTGGCGTCGCCTGTCGCGACAGCCCGGGCAACCAACGGACCTATCGGACTCTTGGCTTTCCCCTCGGCCGTGTTCCAGTAAAGACCGTCGTGCGTTCCCGTAGTGCTGAAGATCCTTCGGGCATACTCGTCGTGTCGGATCGAGTGATAGTCTTTTTCTGCCTCGACGAGCTGCTCGCTGACCCGGATGGCAGACAGCTCGTTGCGCCCGATGCGGCGATAGAGTATCTCGCGTCTCGCGGCCTCGGTATCGAAATACCACGTCTTGCCTGCGTGCATGAGCGGAATGGGCGTGGGCCAGTTCGCCGCGCCGATGTAGAGCGTCGTCGTCCCATCAGGCTCGTTCACGAAGCGATGCATTTGTTCATAACGCTGCACGAATTTGGCGCGCTCGTCCGCATCCTCGGCGGCATCTCCGGACGAGACCAGACGTTTGGCGCGCGGACCCAAGACATCGAGCATCGCCTTTTCATCGCCGCTGCGTACTGCGGTCACCAGCGCCGTCGCGGCAGCGTTGGGCGATGAGAAAGTCTTCTGTCCGGGCTCCTGTGCGCAGGAGCCTTCGGGAAAGCATCCGGCCACTATCAAAAGGGTGACGGTCGCTTTGAGAAGCTCGCCGCCACAGGATTTCCGCTGGCCCAACTGCGCTTGCCGCATAGATCTGATCTCCTTACTCACCGATGCCCGCCGCCGCGAGCGCCGCCACCGCGAGCGCCGCCACCGCGAGCGCCGCCACCGCCGAAGCTCGTGCTACCGCGCGAGGCGAAGCTGCGCGTTTCACCGCCGTGGTTGTAGCCGCTGAAAGCACCCGAGCGAATTCCGCTCTCACCGCGCGGAGCGGCATAACCGCGAGCCGCAGGCACGCTGCCATTGAAAGGTCGGGCCACCACGCCGGGAGTGCTGAACGGACGCCCCGCGGGCTGTCCTCGCTGCACTCCGCCTGCGAAGCCTACGCCCGGATGTCCGCCGCGGTAGAAATTGCTGCGGTTGTAGAACGTCGTGCTGTGTGAGAAGTACGGATTGTGATCGAACACGACATGATGGTGGGGCCAATCAAATCCCCAATGATGCCAGCCCCACCCAAACCCACCGAAGAAGCCGATCGGAAAGCCGATGCCAAACGAGAGATAGGGGCCCCCATACCAGATTCCGGGGTACAGGTACCAATCGGGCCACGGAATCAGTGGGACGCCATAGACGACCCAGGGGTCGTACGCAGGGACATAGACAACATCCGGACTCGCCGGCTCGATGTCGATATCCTGGCCTTGCGTGCTGACGACCTGCTGCGGCGTGGTCTTGAGAGTGCCGGTCGCTGAGGCACGCTGGCGCATTACCTGGACGGCAGCCATGACATCTTCAGGCTGGTTGTAGTCCGCATCTCCCAACGAGGACGTCCAGGAGAGGTTCTTGTCCATGTTCCCCAGAACCGCGGGGAAGGCGGTCAATGCCTTGACGCTTGCATCCCAGGGCTGCCCATTGGCCGCCTGAGCCAAGGCCTCGCCCTGTAGTCCCGAATTCCGTTGCAGCCACCGCTCCGCTTCAACGACCTGCACGGGAAAGGTGGACGCGGCAAGAACCTGCGCCACTAGCGAGTCCGGGTAGAGCGCGATTGGCGCCACCAGCTGTTGTAATTGTTCCGGGGATTGCTGCACATGGGCAGGAGGAGGAGTTCCGGCGGACGGTGGTGTCTCTTGCGCCGCCACGAGCCCCATCATCCCGAGCATGAGCACGAGGCACGGGAGCTGCAGCACGCCGATGCCCCATTCCCTTAATCTCCGTCGCTCTCTCATCGCCATAGACTCCTGAAGGACCGTAACCAATCCTGAAGCGGTACCGTCACATTCGTCTATCACGGCTTCTGCGTATAGCATGCGTGCGTCCAGCATTTGACGGCATGTTTACTCATCCACACGTCTCCTTCGCCAGGAGCCTAGGCATCACTTGGGCGGCTTGGGACGCATGCTAAGGATATAGTGGGCCAGATCGACCCGCTGATTAGCCATCAACACAGGATTGGGCATGGTCATGGGGATCGTTTTTTCGTCCCAATGCGCATTCTTGAGGAAATCCATTATCGATTTCTCCGTGGTGGTAGGGCGATTGGCGATCTCCTCGAAACTCGGCGGCGGCGTCTTCAGGATTGGCGTGAACTCTTGATTCGGTGCGACGATATGGCACGCTGAGCAAATCATTTGCGCCAGGCGTTCGCCTCTCGCGACCGCCGGATCCGCCTTTGCTTCGGCCGCGTGTACGGTATGTATGCCCAGCCACAGCGCGGCGATCCATACAAGCTGGCTCCCAAACCCAGAACGGCACATCGCTGTCATTCTCATCGCCAGCCTCCTCTGTGGTGCTATCGACCGTATCGCAAGCATCGCTGCCGACATCTCGGCGTGGCGGCCACCGCCAGACTCGCCACCGAGCTCCCTAAGCTTGATCGTAACTCCGTTAACACCGCCCTAAACAAACATCTTCAGCAACATGTCTCTCATGCGCGGCGGGATATCCGGTGGCAGACTCGCTTCGGTTCTGGTGCATTCGGGGGCATCCAGTAAGATGCGCTGTCCTTGCAGAGGTGCTGAATGACGAAGCCGAT
>OCTA010005017.1_pt1 | contig 11503 bp, 10 predicted proteins | sample 1538991 | NCBI WGS metagenome assembly OCTA01 (sample SAMEA3539302, study PRJEB22396) | soil metagenome | biome: tundra; feature: field; material: soil | place: USA | collected 2010-05 | depth 0.15 m | reverse complement strand
TTCACCCGCTTAGTCGCGTTATTGAGATATGCCACTCCGAGCAGTCGCCTGCGGCCGCGTCCATGGACTGGACAACGTCACCTTCAACGTCACCCCCCGATGTCACCCTCCCTGGTCAGCGACCTGAGCCGTGGCCCTGCTGTGTCCCGAGTCGAATCGGAGTGGCACCGGGCGCAGGGCCCCACGTCTGCCCGTCTGGCTATTCACGATGGCCACGGGAGCTCACACGGGCCCAGGCTAGCCCAGTAGGGATAAAGTAGGGATGAGAGGCGAACAAGTGAATAATTCGCTCCGCACAGCGGGGCCATAAACCCTATCTGAGTAGCTGCTTTGCGATCACTACCCGCTGGACTTGATTGGTGCCCTCGTAGATCTGGGTGATCTTGGCATCGCGCATGAAGCGCTCCACCGGAAAGTCTTTGGTGAATCCGTAGCCGCCCAGGAGCTGCACCGCATCAGTGGTCACCGACATGGCGGTATCCGAGGCGAAGCACTTGGCCATCGCCCCTATCTTGGTGAGTTCGCCCTCCGGATCGCCACTATCGACCAATGAGCACGCCCGGTAGACCAGCGTCCGGGCCGCCTCGGTGCGCATGGCCATGTCGGCCAACATGAAGCGCAGACCCTGCAGATCGGCAATGGGTTTGCCGAATGCCTTGCGCTCTTTCATGTACCCGGCGGCATAGTCGATGGCACCCTGAGCGATACCTACCGCCTGGGCACCGATGGTGGGCCGGCTGCGATCGAGGGTATGCATGGCGATGGTGAAGCCTTTCCCTTCCTCGCCCACAAGATTGGCCGACGGTATCCGCACCTCGTCGAATACCACCTCGCCGGTGGGGCTGCCGCGCACGCCGAGCTTGTCCTCCAGCTTGGCCACCTTCACCCCCCAATCAGCCTCGACCACGAAGCAGCTGATCCCACGCCGACCGGCTTCGGGATCGGTGACGGCGAACACGGTGTAGACGTCGGACACACCAGCATTGGTGATCCAATACTTTGTTCCGGTGATGACGTAGTCGTCACCGTCTCGCACCGCCCGGGTGCGCATCGAGGCCACGTCGCTGCCGGCGTCGGCTTCCGACAGGCAGTAACTGACCTGGGACTCACCTGAAGCCACCCGCGGAAGATATTTACGCTTCAGATCCTCTGACGCCCAGTTCATGACCGGCAGCATCCCCAACTTTGAGATCAACATCGTCAAGGAGGTGGAGGCACACACTCGAGCCAGCTCTTCGGCCATGATCGCCTGAGTGACCAGGTCGGCGCCGGCCCCTCCGTACTCGGTGGGGATGCCCAACGATGGCAGCTCGAGTTCCACACAAGCGTCGAACGAGGCTCGCGGATAGGCCGAATCACGATCGGCGGCGGCGGCATGCGGGGCGATCCGGGCCTCGGAGAACTGACGCATGGTGTCCCGGAACTGCCGATGGGTGTCGGACAGGGCAAAGAGCGGAGAAGTCATCCATGCACGTTACTCACTGCCGGCAAGCGACCAACAACCGGAGGGCGGTTGCCCCACTTTCGGTCATCTCCCACGCGGACACCGCCGGAGTGGCACCCGGTCCGGAAGAGGCTTCGGAGAGTTCGACCAATCAGGGGATGGAAGGACCAACGGCAACTGCGATGACCAAGAGGTCCCGCCACTGGCCCAGGCGGGCGGCCACAGCTTCCGGGCTCAGCCGGAGCGTATCTGCGGCTACCGCGTCGGCGATGGCCCGTCGGGCGCTGTAGTGGTGGGCCGCCGAGCGGAAGAGCGGAGCCCGTTCGGCCACCAGATCGTCAGGCGCGCCACCAAGGAAACCCCACAAGGTGAAGGCGAACTCGAGATCGTGGATGAGAGGTGCCCGCCCAAATCGGGCGGCCCGGCGCATGGCCACCGCGGTGCAGCCGGAAATGACATCCTCCGCCGACTCCCCCGCCGACACCTCCAACCGGTCCTCGAATCGCCGCGCCAACTTGAGCGCGAAACCCTGATCAGGCCCAGGGGTGCCGAACGACGGGCCCACCGGAGCGGCTGTCCCCCTCAATTCGGATGGCCGCGACTGGGTCCATATTCCGGGTACGCGTAAGCGGTACGTCGAACGAACCTGGTCGGCCTCGACGATAGGTACGAAACTGGGTTGGGTCATTGCTGTGAACTTCCGATCCTTCTCTGGCTGATCCTACGACGCCTGACCCGGGTTGCCCTATTCCTTGACGGCGGCCGTGGCTCGCAGCAGACCGTAGACGATGGAGTCGGAGAGGGCCTGCCAGGAGGCCTCGATGATGTCCTCGGAGACCCCGATGGTGGTCCATGTCCTGTCGCCGTCGGTCGAATCGATGAGTACCCGGGTCACCGACCCGGTGCCCTTGGATGAATTGAGCACACGTACCCGGTAGTCAACCAGGTGGATGTCCGCCAACGCGGGGTAGCGACATCCGATCGCGCCGCGCAGCGCACCGTCGAGGGCGTTCACCGGTCCATTGCCCTCGGCACAAGCCACGATGCGCTCATCTTCCACCAACACCTTGACAGTGGCTTCCGTCGATCGAACCAGCGTGTGGTCGGCGATGACCCGGTACGACTCGAGTTCGAAGAACCTCTGTTCCCATCCGGTCGAATTGCGGAGCAGCAACTCGAGCGAGGCATCCGCCACCTCAAAGTGATAGCCCTCGTGTTCGAGTCGCTTCAGCGAGTCGAGGACGGACCCCATGGCATCCGAATCGAGCTCGAGACCCAGTTCCGCCGCCTTGAAGGCCAAGGTGGAACGGCCGGCCAATTCCGAGACAACGAAGCGGGTGCCATTGCCGACCAGCTCGGGCGAGATGTGCTCGTAGGCATCGGAACGCCGGGCGATGGCCGAAGTATGGAGCCCCGCCTTGTGGGCAAAGACCGAGGCGCCCACAAACGGCTGTTGTGGGTTCGGCGCGATGTTCACCAGTTCAGCGATGTGATGGGCCACCGGTGTGAGTCGCTCGAGGCGGTCCTCCGGAATGGTCTTCACTCGCAGCTTCAGCGACAAGTTCGGGATTGTGGCCGACAGATCGGTATTGCCGGCACGCTCCCCGTAGCCATTGACACAGCCTTGGACGTGGGTGGCACCCACACCGACAGCGGCCAATGAGTTGGCCACTGCACATCCGCTGTCGTTGTGGAAATGGACACCGAGTTGGGTGTCGAATCCACTGAACACGCTGGCCACGATGCGTTCCACTTCATGAGGCAACGTGCCCCCGTTGGTGTCACACAAGACGAGAGTCTCGGCACCCGCCTCTTCGGCGGCGCGAAGGATTCGCATGGTGAACTCGGGATTGGCCTTGTAGCCGTCGAAGAAGTGCTCGGCGTCGAGGAAGACCCGAAGGCCGTTGGCCCGGAGGAACTCCACCGAATCTGTCACCATGGCCACTGCTTCATCGAGTGAGGTCCGGAGAGCATCGACCACATGCATCTCGGATGACTTGGCCACGATGCAGACCGCCGGAGTCTGGGCCTTCACGAGGTGCCTCAGGGTCTCATCATCCTCAGCCTTCACCCCGGCGCGACGGGTTGATCCGAAGGCAACCAAGGTGGCGGTGGAGAGCGCCAGTTCCGACGGGGCCCGGGCGAAGAACTCCTCGTCTTTCGGATTGGCACCCGGCCATCCTCCCTCGATGAAGGTCACACCCAGGTGGTCGAGTTGCTCCGCCACCCGGAGCTTGTCATCGACGGTGAGAGAAAGGCCCTCCTGCTGGGAGCCGTCTCGCAGGGTGGTATCGAATACGTCGACGGCGCTGGGCATCACCGGGAGGTCGAACAGGTGACCGGCTCCCTCGGCCGGCGAGTAGAGGTGGTCTTCTACAGTTGGCTGCTTTCTTTTGGCCGACTGCCCCTTTTCGTGGCTGTGTGCCTGTTGGCCCGCCGTCAGTGGGTGTGAGTGGGCATGGCCGTGACCGTGGTTGTGACCGGGCCCGTCGTTCAGGGTGGGACCATCACCTGACATAGTCCAACCAGTCCTTGTAACGGTCGATTTCGCCCCGCACGGTGGAAAAGTACGCCTGTTGCAACTGCTTGGTGATGGGACCCGGCTTGCCGGTACCCACGTCGCGATCGTCCACCGACCGGATCGGCACGACTTCAGCTGCGGTTCCTGTGAGGAACGCTTCCTCAGCGGCATAGAGGTCGGTCCGGATCATCTGTTCGTAGACAACCTCATAGCCGAGATCGCGCGCGATCGTCTCCACCGACCGCTGGGTGATGCCGGCCAACGCCCCCGAATCCGAGGTGTGCGGCGTGACCAAATGGCCATTGAGAACAATGAAGATGTTCTCTCCCGTGCACTCGCTGACGTTTCCGTCGGCAGAGAGAAGAATGGCCTCGTCGTAACCGCCACGGAGTGCCTCCATCTTGGCCAACGAGGAGTTCACGTACATACCTGTCCCTTTGGCAGCGGTCGGCACTGCGTTCGGGTCATGACGACGCCACGAACTGATCTTCGTCGAGACCCCGTTGGCCACTCCTTCGTCGCCGAGGTAGGTGCCCCATGGCCAGGCGGCGATGGACACCTTGACCGGGCACGGGATGGGGTTCAACCCCATTTCGCCGTAGCCGAGGTAGACCAGTGGCCGAATGTAGCAACCATCATCGAGACCGTTCACCCGGACGAGCGCAATGGTGGCGTCGACCAGCTCATCGACGGTATAGGGAATGTCGATCATGAAGACCTTGGCCGAGGCGAAGAGCCGCTTGATGTGGTCCCGGAGCCGGAAGACGGCAACGCCGTTCGGCGTCCGATAGGCCCGGATGCCCTCGAAGACGCCAGTGCCGTAGTGCATGGTATGGGTGAGCACATGGACCGTGGCATCGGCCCAGTCCACGAAGTCCCCGTCCATCCAGATCTTGTCAGTGGGGGTGAGAGGCACGGCTCACAGCCTTTCTGCGATGGCGTCGCCGATGGCGGCGGTCGAGAGTTGAGGGTCGGGGGTTGAGGCAATGAACTCCTGTACCGCCCTGGTTACCCGTTCGGCGGCAGCCACCTCCCCCAGGTGGTCAAGCATAAGCGCAGCCGATCGGATAGCGGCAGCCGGGTTGGCCTTGCCGGTGCCGGCGATGTCGTGGGCGGCTCCGTGAACGGGTTCGAACAACGACGGTCCGGTGCGAGCGGGATTCAGGTTTGCCGATGCGGCATATCCGATACCACCGGCGATCGCGCCGGCCAGGTCGGTGATGATGTCTCCGAAGAGGTTGTCGGTGACGATCACGTCGTAGCGCCCGGGGTTCTCCACCAGATAGATGCAGGTGGCGTCGACGTGGTTGTAATCGCGGGACACGCCGGGGTAGTCGGAGGCGATCTCGTTCACCGTCCGGTTCCACAGATCCCCGGCAAACGTGAGTACGTTCGTCTTGTGCACGAGGGTCAGGCGATGCCGAGGTCGCTTGGCCGCCAACTCGAATGCGAATCGGGCGCATCTCTCGACACCGTGCCGGGTATTGACCGAACCCTGGGTGGCCACTTCGAACGGTGTTCCTTTGCGCAGAAACCCACCCTCCCCGGCATAGGTCCCTTCGGTGTTCTCCCGGATGACCACAAAATCGCAGTCGGGTGCAAGTGCATGCGGGACACCGGTGAACGGCCGCAGGTTGATGTAGAGATCGAGATCGAATCGGAGACGGAGAAGTAGACCGCGCTCGAGGGTGCCGGGGGGAACATCGGTGGATCCCACCGGAGGGCCAACGGCGCCAAGGAGGATGGCATCTTGCCCGCGCAACTCCTCGAGAACGCTGTCGGGAAGCACCTCTCCGGTGCGGAGATATCGATCGGCACCGAGGTCGTACTCGGTGGTGGCCAGTGACAAGCCGGCCGCTTCGACCACCTTGAGCGCTTCCGCCACCACCTCGGGACCGATTCCATCGCCCCCGATAAGGCCAACCTTGTACGTAGTCACGCTTCTATCCAATCCTTCCCTGTTGCCTGTCCCCGGACATTGTCTGCCCGTTGATGAACATGCAATTGAAAAACCGCCCACCAAGTGGACGGCCGAGAGCCACACACCGGATCGGTGAGTGGCTAGTCGAAAATAATTACGTGTTGGCGAGACGCCATACGGCTCGACATCAGGGACCCAGTGTCCCTCGGCCGGAGCTATATCGTCAATCCAGCGCCTCCGGAGGCCTTGGTGGGGCCATCCCAACGGATGCCTCCCTCCCGAAGGCATCGTGACGCCAGACCCCGGCACTCCACCACCGTCGATGGGGCACCATCACACAAGCCTCCGTCCAATACCCCCGACAGACGGTCGTCACCGGTGAACGCCACAATGACGTCCTCCGCGGAAGTAGCCGGGCGTTCCGCATGCCGGTTGGCGCTGGTGACCGCCAGAGGCCCAATGGCCGTACAGAGAGCCCGGACTACCGGATGGTCGGGCCACCGCACTCCCACCGTCCACTTCGCCGCCATCTCGCCCCCCAGGTCAGCACGAAACCAGCCCCTGCGGGGCACCACCAGAGTCAGCGGGCCCGGCCAGTACTGATCGGCAAATCCCTGCGCCGCCACCTCGAGGGTGCCCGCCACCATCCCGACCTGGCCCCATCCGGTCACCAATACCGGAAGGGCCACCTCGCCGGGCCGCTCCTTCAGCGCGAAGACCCGGTCGACGGCTCCGGCTTGCGACGGGTCGACGGCCAGGCCGTACACGGTGTCGGTGGGAATCGCGACCACCATGCCGGCGGCCAGGAGGTCGGCTGCCTTTCCAACCTCAACCGGGTCACCGGCGTGCAACCGGATAACCACCGTCAGCGCCTCGCCACCAGCATCCGGAGCCGACCGGCCAGGTCGCGCTCCGTGGTGACCTGGGCGAAACCGGCTCGTCGGGCGGCATCAATGGCGGCGTAGGCCTGCCGCGGCGCCATCTCCACCACCAACACTCCTCTCGCATGGAGCCACCCGGGCGCATTGGCCACGATCGTCTCGATGTCGGCCATCCCACCCACGCCTCCGGCCCCGAACGGAGCCACCAGCGCCCTCCGCGGCTCCCAGTCCCGAACCCCGGGTTCGAGTTCGTCGTATTCGGACTCGGACACATACGGCGGGTTGGAGACGATCAGGTCGACCCGACCCCTCAGTTCGGGAGGAAGGGCATCGAACCACCACCCATGGCCGAATCGCACGCGGACGCCCCCGTCCTCGCCACCCTTGGAGGTGCTAGCCAAATTCAGGCGCGCCACCTCCAGCGCCTCGTCGGAGACATCGGTAGCCCACACTTCGATCTTCGGGAACCGCAGGGACCCTTCGGTAGCCGTCGCCAACGCAATGGCTCCCGACCCGGTGCCGAGATCCACGCAGACCGGAGACACCACCGACGGTTCATTCCCACCGCGCTGTGCTCCATTGGACATGGCCCCGGCGTGCATCCGGTGCAGTTCGGCCAACGCCACACCGACCACCTGCTCGGTTTCAGGCCGGGGAATCAGAACACGGGGATCAACCCTCAGCTCCAATGAGCGGAATGGCCAACTGCCCAGTACGTACTGCAGTGGCTCGCCGGATACCCGCCGGGTGACCAGCCGCGCCACCTGTCGGGTTCGCTCGTCAGGTGTCATCGGGGCGGCGTCTTCTGCCTCGACGTGCTCGACGTGCTCGACAATCCACCGGGCCTCTCGCTCCGAGCCCAGCCGATCAGCTGTCGATGCCAGCAACCGACGGCGCTGGTTTCCCCAAACGGTCGCCCCTGCGCCACCGGGGGTCTCGACCACCGTCATCTCAGCCTTCGGCCAGTTGACGGGCACGCTTGTCGGCCATCAGCGCGTCAGTCAGGTCATCGAGGTCCCCCATCAGGATGCGATCGAGCTTATGCAAGGTGAGCCGAATGCGATGATCGGTGACCCGGTTCTCTTTGTAGTTGTAGGTCCGGATCTTCTCCGATCGGCCGCCTCCACCCACCTGGCTCCGGCGCGCCGCTGACAGCTCGGCGGCCTGGCGATCCTGTTCCGCCTTCAGCAGACGGGACCGCAACACGATCATGGCCTTGGCGCGGTTCTGGATCTGACTCTTCTCGTCTTGCATGGCCACCACGATGCCGGTGGGAAGGTGGGTGATACGAACCGCAGAGTCAGTGGTGTTGACGGACTGCCCACCTGGTCCGGTGGACCGGTACACATCGATTTTGAGGTCGCTCTGGTCGATGGCCACGTCCACCTCTTTGGCTTCCGGCAGCACCGCCACCGCCGCGGCGGAAGTGTGGATCCTTCCCTGTGACTCGGTCACCGGCACCCGTTGCACCCGGTGCGGTCCACCCTCGTGCTCGAGGTGTTGCCAGGCACCTTCCCCCTTCACCAGAAAGGTGACATCGCTCAATCCCTCGCGCTCGGAGGGGCTGGACGAGAGAACCTCGATCTTCCATCCCTTGGCCGCGGCATACCGGGTGTACATGTCGAACAGGTCCTTGGCGAAGAGATTCGCCTCTTCCCCGCCCTCGGTGCCGCGAATCTCCATGATCACGTTCCGGTCGGCGTTGGGGTCTTTTGGCAAGAGTTGCAGCCGAAGCTCTTCCTCGAGATGGCTGAGGTCGGATTCGGCCCGCTCCACCTCGTCCCGGGCCAGCTCTCGTTCTTCGCCGACGGAGTCGGAGACCATTTCTCTGGCCGCCTCGAGATCAGATTCCGCCTGTTGGAGTCGTCGCCAGGTGCCGACCACCTCTTCGAGCTCTTTGTGACGGCGGGATACGTCCCGCAGTCGCCGGGGATCGGCCGACACGTTCGGATCGTTCAACTCGGTAACCACCGCCTCGTACTCACGCTCGAGTTCGTTCAGACGGTCGCTCAGCACGGCCCAAGGGTAGCGGCCGCCGGTGGAGGTGCCACCCACATCGTCGTCGATGGTAAAGCTGGATCGAAAAGCCGTCCGATCAGGATGCCGACGGTGCCGACGGCTTCTTCCGCGAGCCCGACTTCGCGTAGCGACGCTGAAAGCGCTCCACCCGGCCACCCGAGTCGACCAGCTTCTGTTTGCCGGTAAAGAACGGGTGGCACTCGTTGCATAGCTCGAGGTGGATATCGTCCTTGGTCGACCGCGTCTTGAAGGTATTGCCGCATGAGCAGCGCACGGTGGCTTCGATGTAGTTGGGATGGATGTCTGTCTTCATTGGGTTCTCCCGTGGTGGTGGCGCTCCGGAGTCGGCCCGCACCCGATTCGCGGCGTGCCGATCATATCGGAATGGGGCAACGGTTCGATCAAGACGGAGTGGCTGGGCCCTTGGCGATCTCGGCCAGAAACTCGTCGTTGCTCTTGGTGGTGCGGATCTTGTCCAACAGCAGCTCCAGGCCTGCGGCGGCGCTGCCGTCGTTGGCCAGGGCGTTGAGCACCCGGCGGAGCTTCCAGACCTGCTGAAGCTGGGACTTGTCGAAGAGCAGCTCTTCGTGGCGGGTGGAGCTGGCATTGACGTCGATCGCCGGGTAGATCCGCCGTTCGGCCAGTCGCCGGTCGAGCCGGAGCTCCATGTTGCCGGTGCCCTTGAACTCCTCGAAAATGACCTCGTCCATTTTGGATCCGGTCTCCACCAAGGCAGTGGCCAGGATGGTGAGAGACCCGCCCTCTTCGATATTGCGGGCCGCCCCGAAGAACTTCTTGGGTGGGTACAGGGCACCCGAATCGACGCCACCGGACATGATCCGGCCGGTCGCGGGCTGGGCCAGGTTGTAGGCCCGGGCCAAGCGGGTGATGCCGTCGAGAATAATCACGACGTCCCTGCCCACTTCTACCAGGCGCTTCGCCCTCTCGATGGCCAGTTCAGCCACCGCGGTGTGCTCGTCGGACGGACGATCGAAGGTGGAGGCAACCACTTCGCCCTTGACCGAACGACGCATGTCGGTGACCTCTTCGGGGCGCTCGTCCACCAGCAGGACCATGAGGTGCACGTCGGGGTTGTTGGCTTCGATGGATTGGGCGATGTGCTTCATCACCGTCGTCTTGCCGGCCTTCGGCGGCGAGACGATCAGTCCACGCTGACCCTTGCCGATTGGCGAAAGCAGATCGACGATCCGCGTCGTCATGTTCTCCTTGTCGCCCGGCGCCTCGAGGTTGAGACGTTCATCAGGAAAGAGGGGAGTCAGGTCCTCAAACCGGGAGCGGTTGCGGGCCTCTTCAGGATCGAGCCCGGAGACCATGTCGATACGCAACAGCGCAGGGAACTTCTCGGTGTTTCCGGCCGGTCGGCACGCACCCTCGAGATGGTCGCCCTTGCGAAGGGCAAAACGCCGCGCCTGGCTGATGGATACATACACGTCCTTGACGGAAGGGAGGTACCCGTCGCATCGGAGGAATCCGTAGCCCTCGTCGCGGAGGTCAAGCAGGCCGCGCACCGGGATGAGCTCGCCCTGGTATGGCTGCTCTTGATTGCCGCCTGCCCCTTGGAGGTCGCGCTCGGTGCCCTCACCTGGGCGGTCGCGGCCACGGCGGCGGCGATTGTTGCGCCGATTGCCGGCGTCGTCGTTGCTCCCGCCCTGGTTGCCCTGCCCGCCCTGGTTGGCCTGACGGTTGCCCTGCCCACCCTGGTTGCCCTGACGGTTGCCCTGTCCGCCCTGGTTGCCCTGCCCGCCCTGGTTGGCCTGACGGTTACCCTGCCCGCCCTGGTTGGCCTGACGGTTGCCCTGTCCGCCCTGTCCGCCCTGGTTGGCCTGACGGTTGCCCTGTCCGCCCTGTCCACCGGAAGCGTTCTGACTATTCTGACCACTCTGGTTCTGGCGGTTCTGGCGGCCTTCATCGGTGGACCTGGCTGTCGATTCGTCATCTCCGGCCGCCACCGAAGCCTCGCCCGACGGTTGCCCGGACCCGTCGCCGCTAGCCATATCGACCTCCGCCGACTTGGCGTCATCGTCCGGGCCGAAGGAGAGAGTGGCTGCCGGGCCACGCCCGGCGCCTCGTCTGGTCGGTGACCCTGTTGCATCTTCATCTCCCGCCGGGTCGGACCTGTCCGAGGTCGATCGACCGGACGAGCCATTCGTCGACCCGTTGGTCGGCCGGCCCGAAGAGCTGGTGTCTCCATTGGTGGCTCCGGCACCTGGTGTGGCGGCATGACCCACCGTGACGCCGGTGGCCGTCAGGATGCCGTCGATCATGTCTGCTTTTTTGGTCCGGGTGGTGGTCTTTACAGACAGTGCCTGCGCGATGGCATGAAGCTCATCGCGTTCTTTGCCTTCCAACACCGAGCGCTCGAGCTGCTGTTCCGCAGTCATCGGCCTCCTCGTTTCGAATGTCCTCGTCGGGAAGATGGATCAAAACCATCTTCCAGGGAATCAGGGGCGGGGGAGTTGAGTACGCCGGGCGACACGCCCGTCTACAACCCCCACCTACGCCGTATGCGGGCTGGTCGCACCCAGAGATGCGATTCAGGAGATCCCGCCCAAGTGCCAGAACGGGCACATCTGGAAGCGAAGGTGAAGATAGCTTACCCGCCCAAACGCCGAACAGCAACAACCTCCAAGTGGCCACCTCTACAACGAGAGCTCAGCAAGCACGGCACCCAGGTCGGCGTCGATCACAGTCGGCAC
>OCTA010005012.1_pt1 | contig 11510 bp, 8 predicted proteins | sample 1538991 | NCBI WGS metagenome assembly OCTA01 (sample SAMEA3539302, study PRJEB22396) | soil metagenome | biome: tundra; feature: field; material: soil | place: USA | collected 2010-05 | depth 0.15 m | reverse complement strand
GCGACCGCTTGAAAGTGGAGTTCCACGTCGATCAAACGGCGCTGGACGTGCCGGTTCCAGTGCTCTCGGTGCAACCCCTCGTGGAGAATGCGATCAAGCACGGGATCGCGCAGAGCGCGGAGCCTGGGTACGTTCATGTGCGGATCGAATTGCGCGGAGGCGAACTTCGCATCATCGTGGAAAACAGCAGCGACAAAACCACCGTAGAAGCGGCGGGGGCCGGTGTCGGATTGCAGAATGTGCGGCGGCGCTTGGAGATTTGCTACGGAACGGGTGCAACTCTCACCTTGGCGCCAGATTGGCAGAAGACCACCGCCGAAATCTGCATTCCGCTGGCTGTGCGGTGAGTGGCGCCAAGCCGCCGCGGCGGAGTCCAACTATCGCAGTGTTGGTTGGCACAGCGATGCCACCTTGGATGGTGTAGAGAGGGGTACCGCAAGGTTCATCAGGCAATTCGTTCGGCACTACCCGCGAGCAACCGGTAGCGTTTAATTAAGGCTTCCTGTCGACAGATACCCGATGGCGGCAGCGGTCGCTCGCATCTCGAAGCCACTCTGCCGATTCGCCGAGCCTTACGTGTCACTTCACGAGATAGATCCTGGGAAGTCGCGTTACATCCTGTTGGCGGAAAACGGCAACCTCCCAGGAACAACGCGCCGCGACTCTCTACTGCGTCTCCCGGCATGACCTCGACGGCACGCGGCGCCTGCCGCGCGTCCTCTGACTCGTTCCTTCACCCAGGCTCCCTCTGTGCCGCTGGGGCACCCTGGTGCTCGTGGCGGGCCGCCTGGGCGCTTCCGAAGCCGGGGAGGACGTCGTGGCTACTCTAACGCATTGCGGTGGGCTTCTGGGCCAGGGCTGCTCCTCGGCGGCCATGGCGGGGCCACCCTCGCCACCCTGCGTGCCGATGCGCCGTACCTGGGGCGTTGCTGCAGCCGTTTAGGGAAAGGGCGATCCCGCCGGCGCGGTCGCATCGCAGGTAGCCGGCAGATCTGGTAGAGCTGGACCGCCTCGCCCTCCTTCGCCACCAGGATCGCGGCTTCATTCTTACGCTACTCGCCGCATATTGACCGGCAACGGCCCCTTGATGTTGAACGCCCGGATCGGCGGCTTGCGCCGGATCGGCATGACGTAGGCGCTTTCATAGGTCTTCCCATCAGCCAGAATGGGCATGTAGGGGATCTCGATCCAGCCAGCAGGCTTTCCGTATTTCATGCGGTACCGCCGTGGGCAGGACATCAGCTCTTCCTGGACAAGTTCTCCCTCAAGGATCGCCTCTACTTCCTTTGCCATCGCTGGTTCAGGATCTACTACCCTGCACGAAGAGGAGAGACTTTCCCTGCGCCGCATCCGGTGGATGGCCTTCCTGACGGTCTCGATCTTGATGTCGAGTTCGTCGGCGATTCCCTGGTATGTCAATTCCGGCCGGGCGGCGCGCAAGGTAATGATCGCCGTGGTGGTCACGGACCGGGGCCGACCATCGCGGCCACCCCTCGGCTTCCGGACGTTCGGTTTCGCCGGCACCCAGTAGACGCCTTTGGCGCGTTGCCGCCGGGCAGCGTTCCAGAGCGTGATCCCGAGATAGTCTCCGGCGATGGCGCGCGGGCTTAGCGTCTTCCCCCGCACCAGGGCCGACTGCAGGAACAGGCGGCGCATCTGATCCATGTCGCCGCCGCAGTAGAACGCCAGCTTGCAGGCCAGCGCGAAGTCGGCTTCGCTGGGATTCATGGCGCCGACTTCACCGTCGAAGTACCGCCGGGCGACCCGATCATGCAGCAACATTCCAAGCACCCGCCGATCGGGGATCGCCGGTTCCGCCCCTACAATTCCTACTTCTCCCTCTCCTGCACCTCTCCCTCCCTCTCCCTTCTCCGGTGTATTAGCGTGCGCAGTTGTGTCCACTGTCTCAACTGGCTGATTCCCAAAGACTTGACCGTGAATGGCGTCAATGGCAGCCTGCGCGGGCATGATCTCGTCCGGCGTCCCGGTGACCTGCCTGCCGGTAACCACGAAGTACCGCTTGCGGTCGTACCAGATTTGCCGGGTCGGGACCGCCATGCGAGGTACGTGATCCTGCTGCACGCCGCCGAGGTGTTGAAGATCTGGAAACAGCTACCTACCTCGACGATTCCCTTCCCGAACCCCGCCGCTTTCGCCGCAACCAGTGCCCGTGATAGCCCGTCACGATGCCTTGCCAGGGCACGGACTGTGCCGGTGGGATTATGGGTTAGAGGATATGGAAAGGATCACGGTTGGGCTTCTCCAGCCCAAGGGTGTCATGCCGCCCAATCCTTGCACAGCACTTCTGCCTGCTCCAGTACCGTGATGGTCGCCTTCTCCTGTTTGTCGGGCGGGTAGCCGTACTTCTTCAGGATGCGCTTCACCATTACGCGAATCTGCGCCCGTACCGACTCCTTAATGGTCCAGTCGATCCGGGCATTCTTGCGCACTCCGTCTACAAGCTCGCGTGCGATCTTCCGAAGTGTCTTATCCCCGAGGACGGCCACCGCGCTATCGTTCACTTCGAGTGCGTCGTAGAACGCCAGTTCGTCATCGGTCAAACCGAGCTCGTCGCCGCGACTATTCGCCGCGCGCATCTCCTTCGCAAGCTCGATCAACTCTTCAATCACCTGCGCTGTCTCGACGGCGCGGTTGTGGTATTTGCGGATCGCGCCTTCCAGCATCTCGGAGAACAGGCGCGACTTCACGAGATTGGTCTTGGTGCGCAGCTTCAACTCGGAGTTCAAGAGCTTGCGAAGAAGTTCCACCGCCAGGTTCCGGTAGGGCATCCCGCGCACTTCGGCCAGAAACTCGTCCGACAAGATGGAGATGTCCGGCTTCTTCAGCCCCGCCGCCGAGAACAGATCCACTACGCCGTCCGTTGAAATGGCGCGGCACACGATCTGCCGGATGGCGTGATCCAAGTCTTCTCCGGGCTGGCCGGGCCCGGCCGTGGACTTCATCAGCGCGGCCTTCACCGCCTGGAAGAATGCCACGTCATCGCGGATGCGGATGCTCTCGGGGTCAGGCACCGAAAGCGCGAATGCCTGCGATAGTTCCGTCACGGCCTTCAGGAGGCGCACCTTGCCTTCCTCCTGGGCTAGGATGTGTTCCTGCGCTGGCGGAAGCAACCCGAGCCTCTGGTGCGGCGTCCCGGCCGTCCACAGTGACCAGTCGAAGCCGGCAAACAACCCGCAGCAGATTTCGTGCTTTTCTAGCATGACTGCGACGGCCTCTTCCTTGTCGATCTTCGCTTCGCCACGGCCGCCGCTTTCCGTGTACGTCGACAGGGCGGCCTTCAACTCCTCGGCAAGACCCAGGTAATCGACGACCAGACCGCCCGGTTTGTCCTTGAATACCCGGTTTACGCGCGCGATCCCCTGCATGAGCCCGTGGCCCTTCATGGGCTTGTCGATGTACATGGTGTGCAGGCAGGGCGCGTCGAAACCGGTGAGCCACATGTCGCGCACGATCACGATCTTGAACGGGTCGCTGGGGTTCTTGAATCGCTTCCGAAGTTCCTCGAGCCGAGGTTTATTGCGGATATGCTCCTGCCAGTCCTCGGGGTCCGAAGGGGACCCAGTCATGACCACTTTCAGGCTGCCCTTCGCATCGTCCGTGTCGTGCCACATCGGGCGCAGTTTCACCAGGGTCTTGTACAGCTCCACGCAGATGCGGCGGCTCATGCACACGACCATGGCCTTGCCGTCCATTGCCTCCAGCCGTTGCTCGAAATGCGCCACCAGATCCTCGGCGATCAGGTTGATACGCTTCTCCGCGCCTACAACAGCTTCCAGTGCGGCCCATTTACTCTTCAGCTTCTCCTTCCTGTCCTGCTCCTCGGTCTCGGTCACTTCTTCGAAAGCGGCATCCACTTTCGGCATTTCCGTGGCGTCCAGGTCGAGTTTGGCCAGGCGGCTCTCGTAGTAGATCGGAACCGTTGCCCCGTCCTGCACAGCGCGGTGAATGTCGTAAACGCTGATGTAGTCGCCGAACACCGCCTGCGTGTTCTTGTCGCTTAGCTCAATGGGCGTGCCGGTGAACCCGATGAATGACGCCTTTGGCAGAGCGTCGCGCATGTGCCGGGCGAACCCGTCGATGAAGTCGTACTGGGTCCGGTGCGCTTCGTCGGCGATCACCACGATGTTGCGCCGGTCGGAGAGTAGCGGGTGCTGGTCGCCCTTCTCCTCCGGAAAGAACTTCTGGATCGTGGTGAATACAACGCCTCCCGCCGCCACGGACAGGAGTTGCCGCAGGTGCGCGCGGTTCGCGGCCTGTACTGGCTTCTGGCGCAGGATGTCTTGGCACCGGGCAAAAGTGTCGAAAAGCTGGCCGTCCAGGTCGTTCCGATCGGTCAGTACCACGATTGTCGGGTTCTCCATCGCCGGGTGGAGGATGATGCGCCCGGCAAAGAACACCATCGTCAAGCTCTTGCCGGAACCCTGCGTGTGCCACACCACGCCGCATCGCCGGTCGCCATCCGGCCGGGACGCCGTCACCGTGGCGTCTACAGCCGCCTGGATGGCGTGGAACTGGTGGTAGCCCGCGAGGATCTTTGTCAGCCGGTCCTTGGAATCGCGGTCAAAGACGACGCCGTAGCGTAACAGATCCAGGAACCGGCGCCGCTCAAAAGCGCCGCGGATCAGGACTTCCAGTTGCAGCATAGTGGCGGGAGCCAGATCCTGCCCTTCGATGGTGCGCCAGGGCATGAACCGCTCCTTGTCGGCGGTAAGCGAGCCAATACGGGCCTCCAGGCCATCGGAGATTACCAGGACCTCGTTGTACGTGAAAAGGTCGGGGATCTGGTTCTTGTACGTTTGCAGTTGGTGGAACGCCTTCCAGATAGTCGCGTCCTGGTCTGCCGGATTCTTTAGCTCCACCACGCCGAACGGCAGGCCGTTGACGAAGATCACGATGTCGGGCCGGCGCTTGTGCTGGCCGTCGACCAGAGTGAACTGGTTGACCGCCAGCCAGTCGTTTTCGTCCGGGTCGTCGAAGTCTACCAAGCGGACCTTGTCCCCGGCGATGGTGCCGTCCGCGCGCCGGTACTCCACGTCCACGCCATCGACAAGCATGCGGTGGAAGGCGCGGTTGTTGGCGACCAGCGTGGGGTGCTCGGCGCGCAGGACCTTCCGGAGCGCGTCATCCTGCGCATCCTGCGGGATATTTGGGTTCAGGCGCCGCACCGCCGCCCGGAGCCGCCCCTGCAGCACGACCTCCTTGTAGCTGGACCTTTCCGCCAGCAGTTCACCGGGCGCGATGTCAGGGCCCGCGGCGACGGTGTACCCAAGAGAGCAGAGCCACTGCAGGGCGGCAGTTTCGACGGTGGACTCGGCGATCATAGGTGCGATTCGACCAACTTCTCGGCGTCACGGATGCGGATCTCGCCGGAGAGTAGTTTGGGAAGAAGGGTGTCGCGGATTCCGGTCAATGTCACGCTCTCCTGACGGTTGGCGCAGACGCGTCCGAGTAGGGGACGCGCAATTCCGGTGAATCGTTCAATCACTGGCATGGGTGGCACGATCATCTGCAACCGATACAAATCATCAGGGCGAACGCGCTGGTGAGAGCCAGATGTTCCGGTCGTCATTCCACCGTACCTTTCACAAAATGGGTCCGAGCCGAGTAGGCAGTAGGCGAACTCGCGGGTGTTCGGTCCAGCCGGGTCGAGCACTATAAACTCAGTGGAGCAAATCGATCTACAACCCGAGTCAACCTGCGGTAGCCACACGCGAGGAATTCGTGGATTCAGCTTTGAGAGCAGAACCGAGTGCCCGTTCACGACAAACTTGTTACTCAGAATTGTCTCGCCTGCGTCACGCACTGGCATACGCCCTGCGTCGAATGCGGGGATACTGTAATGATCGAAGTACTCGCCCGGGTGTTGTGTCGGTGTTAGTGTTTGTCGCGATATTCTGACGAGTGATTCGATGCTCTTGCAGTCCCACCCAAGCGGACCTGAAACCTCTCCTATTGGAAGAGAATTCGGGAACAACGCCGCCGTATCCGCGTCCATGCCCGCTGGCTTTCGCCCCGCTGCTTTCGCGCGCACGGGGTCGAAATCGACGAACCAGGACTTAAAGATCGCGCGCGCCATGCTCTCCAGGGTCTCGTTCATGCGGCGGTTCAGGTCGATCTTGTCGTCCAGGCAGGAAAGGAGGGCGCTGATCGCTTTCTGTTGGTCAATCGGGGGCAGGGGGAAGACCAGACTTCTGGCTATCGTGGTATTCAGGTTCGGTTGCGTTGTCCCATCAGCGAACTTGCGAATCCTGGGAGTGAAGTGGTTGATGCAGTACAGCAAAAACTCCCGATCAGTTTCAGGAGTGAGCTGATCCAGTAGCAGCCAGCCGTCATGAATGCACCCCTCGACCTCCGTTAGTACAGCGAACCCTAACGACACACCACTGTTTGCGACGATAAGGCTGCCGGGCGGAATACGGACACTGTGGGCCGCGCCCGCTTCGTTGACGAAATCCTCCGTCTCCCGCAGCCACCGGGCTCCCCGCTTTGTGGCATCCCCTATCTTGAACCACGGGATAGTGCCGCCGAAAAACCGAGGATCGCCCGCAGGGCGAGGCGAGGCTCCGCGCCTTACAGTGCAAAGGTGCTTTAGCAACTCGAAACGCCAACCGGGGGGCAAAGTGGTCCAGTCAAAGGTCCATATCCCCCCCCTTAATCGCGGATCAGACCTCATAGCCGATGCCCTTCAGCGACATCCGAATTGCTCGCTCCAGTCGCGCCGATTCCGCAAACTGCTCATCCAGTTTCGCCGTCAGCCGTTTCATCTTGTCCTCGAACGGCTCACCATCGTCCACAACATCTTCAGCACCAACGTACCGGCCCGGCGTTAGTATGTATCCGCAGCCCACGATGTCATCGGTGGTTGCCGATTTGCAGAAGCCCGGCACGTCCTGGTACTTGCCCGCACCCTTGTCACCGCGCCACGCGTGATAGGTTCCCGCGATGCGCTCGATCTCCTCCGCGGGCAAGTCCCGGTGGACCCGGTCGACCAGCATGCCCATCTTGCGGGCGTCGATGAACAGCGTCTCCTTACGCCGGTCACGGAATTTGCCGTTCTTTTTGGCCCGCGCCAGGAACCAAAGGCAGACCGGGATCTGCGTGGAGTAGAACAACTGGCCGGGCATGGCGACCATGCAGTCCACAAGGTCAGCCTCGATGATCGCCTTGCGAATGTCGCCCTCCCCGGATTGGTTGCTGGACATGCTGCCATTCGCCAGCACGAAGCCTGCGATCCCCGAGGGGGCCAAGTGATGGATGAAGTGCTGGACCCAGGCAAAGTTGGCGTTGCCGGCCGGGGGCGCTCCGTATTTCCAGCGAGGATCGTCGCGGAGCTGCGCGCCGCTCCAATCGCTATCGTTGAAGGGTGGATTCGCTAGCACGTAATCAGCCTTCAGGTCGGGGTGCAGGTCGCGCCGGAAGCTATCTGCATGCTCCCCACCGAGGTGGGCTTCGATGCCGCGAATTGCCAGATTCATCTCCGCCAGGCGCCAAGTGGTAGGGTTTGATTCCTGCCCGTAGACGGCGATGTCACCAATCCGGCCGCCGTGCGCCTCGACGAACTTCTCGCTCTGCACAAACATGCCGCCCGAGCCGCAACAGGGATCGAAGACCCGGCCCTTGTAGGGCGCAAGCATCTCGACCAGCACGCGGACCACGCAGCGGGGCGTGTAGAACTGGCCGCCCTTCTTGCCCTCGGCGCTGGCAAACTGCGAGAGGAAGTACTCGTAGACGCGGCCCAGGATGTCCTTGCTGCGATTCTCCTTGTCGCCCATCGCGATCGTGCCGATCAGGTCGATCAGTTCACCGAGGCGTTGCTTGTCCAGCGCGGGCCGCGCGTATTCCTTCGGCAGGACCCCCTTCAACTGCTTGTTGTCGCGCTCGATGGCAAGCATGGCGTCGTCGATGAGCTTGCCGATAGTTGGCTGCTTGGCCGCCGCCTGAAGCTGCGCCCATCGCGCCTCCTTTGGGACCCAGAATACGTTGGCGGCCCGGTACTCATCGGCATCCTCGGGGTCGGCCCCTTCGCCAACATCTGCAAGCAGACGGGCGTGCCGTTCGTCGAAAGCATCGGAGATGTACTTGAGGAAGATCAGCCCAAGGACGACGTGTTTGTACTCGGCCGCGTCCATGTTATTACGCATCTTGTCGGCGGCAGACCAGAGCGTGGCTTCGAAGCCAAGGTTTGCGCCGTTGCCGCTGGCAGGGGACTTCTTCTTGGGGGGCATCGTGAATGACTATCTTAGTCCCATTCATCAGGTTGCGGAGCTTTGCGCGGGGCGGGACGACGCCAGATCAGCTCAGCCTGAAGTGGTCCAGCGCCGCGGGGCGCGTTGGACGCCACTGCGAAACCTGCCCGTCAGTCCTCGATCATTTCCAGGATACGCTGCGTGATCACGGCCGGGTCCTCGGCGACGTCGAACGTGACGGTCCGGTCGAATGCCTCCGGGCCGGTGATCATCACCCGCACCGCACCTCGAGGGATATCGGCGGCGATCCAGGCTTCGTAGGGTAATAATATAGTTGACAAAATCGCTGGCACGGAGCTAGGCTGGTACCGGCGTGACAGGTTGGCGAACTCCGTAGAGGGTCAATCGATTCCCATGCTTCGCGCGTATTGACCCATCTCTTCGATGCGCCTAGTAAGCGCTGCGTGTTCCCGGATCAACCGGGCTAGCTTGGATGGTTCCAGCAGGTCCGCATGCTGATCGAGCAGTGCGATAGGATCTTCGGTGCTGACGTGCGGCTGGTTGATATAAGTGAGGGCTTGGCCGAGGGACTGCAAAACGTACGCTGCCGCCTTGAGTTCCGCAGCCAAAGCAGCGTGCTGGCGTCGGGCCTCAGCCCGATCCTTCACCAAGCGAAGCATCGCGGCGTCCATCTCCTCGTTGCTCATACCTTATTGTAGTCCTCCTCAGAGGAACCCCAGGTAGCGGCATGTCTCGATGCTATGGAGTTCCGCCGGGGTCACTTGGGACACCGGCTTGCGGCTCAACTGGACGCAGTACTCGATGTGCCGCTCCAGTTCTTCCTGAGCACGCCGTTTCTCTTCGGCCTTCTTTTCTGCCTTCAATCGCTTGGCCTGCTCTTTGATCTGCGTTTTCGTCAGCGTGGGAGGCGCTCCTGTCTTATCGGGAGCGGGCACCGCGGTTTGAGCAGAGGCGTTTTTTGTCGCGAATATCTGAACCTCAGAGTTCGCCTCGCATGGACCGTTGGTCATAACGACAGTAACGGTGTCCGAAACAGGCGGGAGCAGAAAGCCAACCTCGCCAACCGGCCAAAGGTCACCGAATCGCTTGGATGCCAAGTCGATATTGTTGCCCCGCGCGGTAATGATGAGGCTGCGTGGCGATGGGCACGGAGAACTCCATTTGAATTTCAATTGCACCCACGAGTGGTCAATGCCAGCAATCGCGCCATTGACGTTGCCTGGGCCACTGAGCACTTTGATGTAGTGCCACGAATCAGTCGCTTGAGCGCAAACGGCCGTGGCAATGGCAGCCACGAAACAGAGCCCCATGAAGACGGCACAACAGGTTCGCTTCACGATTTCTTCTTTCTTCCAGGAGCGCGTACCCGCTTCGATTTCGCCTCTTCCCTTAGTAGATCTTGCTTTGAAACGGTGAACATCTTGCGGACGGCGTTGTCGAAGCGTTCGGCTTCCGTGCTGCCGGGTACGGACGGGGCTGGTAACGGTTTCATCTCGCATCCATGATAGCGCCATCCGCGCGTGATAGAATATGCCCTTCGGGCCGGATCTTTGGCGATGGCGTTGGTAGCGCGTGTACAGCAAAGAAGAATTTCCGCCCCTTCTCGGAGAAGGGTTTCATCGCATGTCCCTTGCGGGCGTGGAGAATCTATGCGTCGCCCCATTCTCCCTTTCGACAACACGTAACAAAATCATGGCGGGCCTTCACGCAGTTGCGAAGCGAATTGCCAAAGCTGGAATTACCGGCGAGATCTGGCTCGATGGCAGTTTCGTTACCGAGAAGATGGACCCAAGCGACTCAGATATCGTGGTCATGGTTCCAGCGGAATTCTACGACGCTGGCACGGAAGAACAGCGCTCAGTTATTGAATGGCTCATTAGTAACGAAAATGAGCCGAAACGGCTTCACGCGTGCGACACGTATGTACATCTCAGATATCGCGATGAATCGCCCGAAAAGGACCTGTGGCTGCCTACTCTGAACCGGTGGCAGCGGATCTACGGCCATAGCGCCAAAACCGCTGAGCCCAAGGGAATCGTTATCCTGGATCTGGAGGGCTTATGAGCGCAATCATCGAGATTCAGCAACGCATTCAAGGCACGAATGCTCTTATCGCTGAATACGAGAGAGCTGCGTTGCGGCCCGACGCTCCACCATCGCTCTCAATAAACATTCGATCCCTGGAGAAGTCGAAGCGCGAGCTTGAGTTGGACTTTGACGAAATGGCCAGACGTGAAGAACTTGATGTATGCAGGTACAGGCTGCTCACAGACGCGCAGCCAACGCTGGCCTCCGTGAGTAGCGCATGGGGACGATTTCAAGATTTGTTCTCATCCGTTTATGACGCGCTAAAAAACGGTCCAAGAAAACAGGGCCAAATTGCCAAGCATGATCTGGCGGCTACTCAGTTTGGATTCGGCTTTACCTTCGAGGGCTCTGTAGGCGTGGCGCTTACTCTGCCGATGAAGGATGAGGGGACTGATTTACAGGCCGCTGTTATGGCGATGTTTGAAATGGCAAAGGCCCAAAACGCAGAAGCGCTAGCTACTTTCGTTGAGCGCCTGGGTATTCCTCCGATAGTTCGACTAAAGCGCTGGGTTAAGGCTCATACCAAGTCTCGATCAGGCGCAATCATAGAATGGCACGCGACGAATCAGCCGATCACTAATCTGCATGTTCAATACCAGGAGTTCATCGTGCTGCAAGATGCCATTCAGACTGTGAGCGAGCCAAGAATAGTAGAGTTACCGATGCCGGGGTTATTAATTGGCGCCAGTGTCCGGAAGCACAGGTTCGAAATGAAGCTGGACACCGGCGAGGAAATAGAAGGCACGTTCGGTGATGCCATAAACCAAGAGCACGCTGTAACTCTACCCAAGCACTACCAAGCTCTAATCCGCAAAACCACCAAAATCAAAGAAGCAACAGAGGAAGAGGAAATATCATACTTTCTGGTCCGCCTTGGTCGCCAAATTCAAACGTAAAGATCGCACCTTTGGTTGCATCCCTTTGCGGGGTCTCTTGCCGCGTCGCTGTCTCTTGGCTAAATTCCCGCCTCAGTCGCCGTCTTTCCGGTCAATTGATCGAACGTGAGCCGCTTGCCGACGATCTGCCGCACGGCCAAATCGAAACGCTGGCCATCGTTAAGGCCCTTGCGGTGGTTGTAGCGAAACGCCCGCCCATCGAGGTACCGGAACAGGTGGAAGGGCTCCACGCTCACGTAGGTGCCGCTCAAGCCGCGCTTCAGGAGACTCCAGAAGTTCTCAAGCCCGTTGGTGTGGA
>OCTA010005010.1_pt1 | contig 11510 bp, 8 predicted proteins | sample 1538991 | NCBI WGS metagenome assembly OCTA01 (sample SAMEA3539302, study PRJEB22396) | soil metagenome | biome: tundra; feature: field; material: soil | place: USA | collected 2010-05 | depth 0.15 m | reverse complement strand
GGCGCCTCCCAGGCGCGAGGAGGATGTGATCGTTTTTTCCGGCAATCTCGAGTACTCTCCGAATGTCTCCGCCGTGCGCTACTTCCGGGACGAGATTTGGCCGGAACTGCGCGCGCGCTGGCCGGGATTGGTGTGGCGGCTGATCGGCAAGAACCCGCAAACTGTTGCAAAAATCACCAGTGGCGATTCGCGCATTGACCTCGCTGGCCCGGTTGCGGATGCAGTTTCGGAACTGGCGCGCGCCAAGGTGGCTATAGTACCGGTTTTGGCGGGCAGTGGCACGCGCGTCAAGATCGTCGAGGCGTGGGCCGCGGGCGTGCCGGTGGTCTCGACGCGGGTGGGCGCGGAAGGCCTTCCAGCGCGGGCGGGCGAGCATTTATTGCTGGCGGACGGCGCGCCGGGCTTCCGGGATGCCGTGTCTAGCTTGCTCGCCAGTCCGGAACTGCGGGACCGCATCGGACGTGCGGGCCGGTACCTGTTTGAATGTGAATTCACCTGGGAAGCCGCCTGGAAGTGCTTGCAATTCCTAGATCCTGCTACCATGGAAAGATCTGATGCGCTTCGCGATTGATGCTCACGCCATCGGCCGCCATCTCACCGGAAACGAAGTGTATGTTCGCAGCCTGCTGCGGAGCTTTGCGGCGTTGGACCACGAATCGGACTTCGTAACTTACTTCTCCGCCGACGATGCGCGGCAGTGGACAGCCGAGCGGTTTCAAGCCCGGCAAGTCTCCCCGAACCCGTTCGTTCGGCTGGGGGTCGAACTGGCCATGAAGCTCCGCCAGGATCGTCCCGACCTGTTGCACGTACAGTACACCGCCCCGCTGGGCTGCCCCGTGCCGGTGGTGGTGAGCGTACACGACGTCAGTTTCCTGGTGCATCCCGAGTATTTCCCCAAGCTACGCGCGTTACAACTACGCTGGACCGTGGAGCGCACCATTCGCTCCGCCACGCGGATTCTGACGGGGAGCGACTTCTCCCGGGATTCCATCATTCAGGCTTATGGCGAGTCCTGCGCGCGCAAAATCGTGGTGGTGCCCAACGCGGCGGCCAGCGGCTTGCGCCCCATTTCGCGCGAGGGCGCCATTGCCGCCGTGCGGGAGCGTTTTCATATCGCGAAACCATTCATTCTTTCGGTCGGCGACCTGCAGCCGCGCAAGAACCACATCGGGCTGATCGCTGCATTCGCGGAGCTAGTCCGCGCTTATCCGCAGTTGACGCATCACTTAATGTTGGCCGGCAAAGATACCTGGTTCAGCCCGAAAGTTCGGGAGGCTGCCCGCCAATCGGGCGTGGCGGACCGCATCCAGTTCGCCGGGTTCGTTTCCGACGACGATTTGCTGCATCTGTATAATGCCTGCGACCTGTTTGTCTTTCCATCCTTCTACGAGGGCTTCGGCTTGCCCGTGCTGGAAGCCATGGCCTGCGGCCGCGCCGTAGCCTGCTCGCGCACCTCGTCCATCCCTGAAGTGGCCGATGGCGCGGGCATCATGTTCGATCCTTACTCTTCGAGCGAGATGGTAAGCGCCATGGCGGACCTGCTGCGCGACGCCGAACTGCGGGCGCGCATGGAGCGTCTCGGGTTGCAGCGGGCATCGCGTTTCAGTTGGCGCGCTACCGCGCAGCAGACTCTGGAAGTTTACCGCGAAGTGGCCGAGCGCCATCGCGCGCGGACGAGGGAATTCGTGCATCGATGAGCAAGCGTGCAGTTCTTTTGTGTGTCTCGCTGGGATTGCTGCTGTTGGCGGCGGCGGCGTGGTCATGGCAAAAGCCGGCGGATCCGCCCGCGGACGCCAAGCCCGCGCCGGTCGCCAGCGCCCCTGCTAGCACCAACGCAACCCCTCCCGCAAAGGACGCCACACCTCCCAATCCAACCGGCTTTCCGAATACCGGCGAATCGCTCAATTACTCGTTGAATTGGCCAGGCGGTGCGAGTCTGGGCGAGGCCCATCTGAGCGCCTCCAAAAGCGACAAGGGCTGGCAATTCGATTTTTCGCTGGACGCCTCCGTTCCCGGATTTGCCGTCGCGGACCATTATCATTCCCGAGCCAACGCCGACATGTGCTCGCTGGAGTTGGAAAAGCAATCTACACATGGCCAGCGCCGCACGCACGAAAAAACCGTCTTCGACTACAAGGCGGGCAGCGCCACGCGCACGACCTTAGTGGAGGGCGGCGGCCATACCGACATCGATATCAACAACTGCGCGCACGATGGCCTGGACTACGTCTTCTATGCGCGCCGCGAACTGGGGCTGGGCCATGGCGTTCCTCAGCGGGAGGACGTGCTGTTCGGCGCGTCTTACTCGGTGCGTATGGAATTCGCCGGGGTGCAGGATGTGACCGTGTCAGGCAAGCGCCGGCAGGCCGATCACGTCATACTCTACCTGAAGGGACCCGCCTCCGATTCCAAACTCGAGATCTTTTTCGAGCGCGACCCCGCCCGCACGCCCTTAATCATCAAGGCGCCGCTCCCAGTCGGCACGTTGTCGATGGAGCTTGTGCGCTGAATGCGCGTGGCGTTGTTTTCTCCGCTGCCGCCCTGCCGCAGCGGGATCGCCGACTATTCCGAAACCCTGGTCGAACATCTGAAGCCCCTGGTCGATCTGGAGGTCTTCGCGGATGGGGACCGGCCCTTCGATCCGTCCCGCTTTGACATCGCGCTTTATCATCTGGGGAACAACCCGCACCACGGTTTCGTTTACGAAGCCGCGCTGCGGCATCCGGGCGTGGTGGTGATGCATGAATCGAACCTGCATCACCTGATGGCGGACCTCACCATCCGGCGCAACGATTGGGACGCCTACCTGCGCGCGTGCGAATACGAGGGCGGCCCGGAGGCGTTGGCCTATGCGCGCCGCGTGCGCGCGCTCGAGGTGGGACCGGATTACGAAGGAGTCCGCATGACTCGCCGCGTGCTCGAATCGGCCCGCGCCGTGGTCGTTCACAGCCAGTTCATGGTCGACGAAATGCGTGCGGCCGGTTTTGACGGACCCATCGCGCGCATTCCACATGGCGCATGGATTCCGCAAGCCGATCGCAATGCCTGGCGCTACCGCTTGGGGCTAGACGAAGCCACGCCGCTCATCGGAATCTTCGGCTTTCTGAAGCCCTACAAGCGCATCGCCGAATCGTTGCGCGCCTTTCGCCGGCTGCTGCGCGTGGCGCCGGCGGCCAAGATGATTCTGGTGGGCGAGCCGCACCCGGAGTTTCCGTTGCAGTCGCCGATCCACACTTTGGGGCTCTCGGCGGCCGTGCGTGTGATGGGATTCACACCCATCGACGACTTCACAGGCTACATGGCCGCCTGCGATATCGTGCTGAATCTGCGCTATCCCACAGTCGGCGAAAGTTCCGGTAGCCTGCTGCGCGCGCTTGGATTGGGCAAGGCTGTGCTGGTTTCCGGCATCGGCGCATTTCAAGAGTTCCCGGATGACGTCTGCCTCAAGGTGCCGGTGGGCGCGGGAGAGGAAGACCTCATCTTCGAATACCTCAACCTGCTGGCCTCGCGCCCGGACGTGGCCCGCGCGCTGGGCGAGCGCGCCGCCCGCTACGTGAAAGAAGAATGCAACTGGGATCGTGTGGCCTGTCTTTATGCATCGTTCCTAAAGTCAGTCGTCGAACGTACCGAATGGAAGACAGAAGTCAGAAGTCAGGAGTCACAGATCAGCAGCACCCAGCACCCAGCACCCGTCCAGCCCGAGTACGTCGCGAGCTGGGCTGCCGATACGGAAGCCCTCGGGTATGTCGACACGCATCTGACGCGCCTCGTCAAGACACTCGAAATCACGCCGCCGGGCGGCCCGGAAGACCGCATCCTGGAAATGGGCGCGTACCTTCAAATCACCCCGGCGCTGCGCTCCAAGCTGGGTTACGGTTGCGTGCGCGGCTGCTACTATGGACCTGCCGGCAAAATCGATCGGCGCAGCGCGATTTCGACCGAAGGCGAAACGTTCGACTGCGAGATCGATCTGTTCAACGCCGAGAAAGATCCGTTTCCGTACCCGGACGGGCACTTTTCGACCGTGCTCTGCTGTGAGTTGATCGAGCATCTGACGGAAGATCCCATGCACCTGATGAGCGAGGTCAATCGCATCGTGAAGCCCGGCGGACATCTGGTGCTGACCACGCCGAACATCGGGAGCCTGCGCGGCATCGCCGCCATTCTGGAAGGCTATCATCCCGGCATCTTCACGGCCTACATCCGGCCGCGCGCCGCGGGCGAGGTGGAAGCCCGGCACAACCGCGAGTACACCCCCAAAGAGATCGAGCGGCTCTTGATGAACTCGGGTTTCACGGTCACGCTGATCGAGACCGGACCGTTCCGCCAAACTCCCCGCCCGGAGGAAGGCTGGGTGCTGAATCTGCTCGAACGGTTCGAACTGCCGAAGGACTTGCGCGGCGACGATATCTACGTGGTGGGCCGCAAGACCGGCGGGGTGCGCCAGCGCTTTCCGGACTGGTTGTATTCATGAACGCCGCTTATGAAGATGCCGACGTGCGGCTCTCCGGCGAGTTGGGCGAGCTGCAGGTGGAAGCGCGCTTCAACCTGCGGAACACATCCGGCGATCCCTGGCGTCCGGAAGAGGGTTTCGCCACCGGCTTTCATATCTACGATTCCGAAACCGGAACATTGGTGGTGGATGGCGAACGCCAAGCGCCGCCCGGCGATGTCGCACCAGGCGGCTCCGTGCCCGTGGATCTGCGCTTCACGCTGCCGCCCGAATCCGGCCGCTACGACGTTTTCATCTCACCCATGCGCGAGAACGTCTGCTGGTTCTACACTCTGGGCTGGCCCTTCTTGCGCGTGGAAGCGATTGTGGAAGACGGGCGCGCACGGCTGGAACGCGTTCGCGTCGTAACGCTCGGCACCATTCGCCGCGAAAACCTGTTGCGTGCCGTGGGCCGGGCGTTCACGCTGCCGATCTCGACCATCGCGCGCAACCGCAGCCTGATCCGCACCATGGTCCGCCGCGATATCTTGGGCCGCTACCGCGGCTCCTTTGGCGGTGTGTTCTGGACCATCCTGAACCCGCTCCTGCTGATGCTGACCTACTTCTTCGTATTCGGCGTGGTGCTGCAGACGCGTTTCGGCTCGGACCCCAGCCGCGCCAGCTTCGCTCTCTATTTCCTCGCCGGGATGCTGCCGTGGCTGGCCTTCAGCGAGGCGGCCGGACGCGCCCCCAGCGTGATGCTGGAGCATCGCAACTTCGTCAAGAAGCTGGTCTTCGCCGTGGAAACGCTGCCCGTCAACCTGGTGGTCTCCGGACTGGTAAGCGAGGTTTTCGCGCTGCTGTTGTTCACCATCGGCTTGTTCCTGTCTCACGGGAAAGTGCCTGCTTCGGTCGTGTGGCTGCCCGTGTTGATCGTGCCGCAGGTGCTCTTCACCGCAGGCATCTGCTGGTTCCTCGGCGCGCTCGGCGTGTTCGTGCGCGACCTGGGACAGGTGATCGGCTTCCTGCTGACCCTCTGGTTTTTCCTGACGCCCATCTGTTATCCGGAAGCGTCGCTGCCCGCCGCGGCGCTGCCGTTGCTCGCGAAGAACCCCATGTTCGTGCTGGTGCGCGGCTATCGCGCCATCTTTCTGGAGGGACATGCGCCCGTGTGGGGATCGCTCTGGAAGTTGTGGATCGCGTCGGCGGCCGTCTTCATCCTGGGACACGCCTGGTTCTACAAGCTGCGCCGGTCGTTCGCCGATATCATCTGAGACCGACCTATGCTGGCCAAGCTGACCGCCGTCCTCATCGCGTATGGACCCGCAGGTATCCTGGTGTTGGCATTCATCGATTCGGCCGGCATTCCGGTGGCCTCGGGCATGGACGCGCTGGTGATCCTGGTGGCCGCCAAAGCCCCGTCGCGCGCGCTGTTCGCGGCGTCCATGGGGGTGCTCGGATCGCTGATCGGCAACTTGGTGCTGTTCCTGGGCGCCCGGGCCGGCGCGCGGCGCTTCGTTAAAGTCGCGCCGCTGCCCGGAGACAAGCAGCGCTTCCGCGAGTGGTTCGAGCGCTATGGCTTGCTGACCATCTTCATTCCGGCCATGCTGCCCATCCCGCTTCCCTTGAAGGTATTCGTTATTTCGGCCGCGGTGGTGGGCACGCCGCTGCGGACATTTGTGTTCGTGATCGTGCTCGGCCGGTCGATCCGCTATGGCGGCGAAGCGTATCTGGGGGTGAAACTGGGCGAGGGATCGGCGCAGTTCCTGCGCACGTACACCTGGCATCTGGTGGGCGGCGCGGTGGTGCTGTTCGCCGTGCTGTATGCGCTGCTGATGCTGACCGAGCGCAGGCGAAGGCGGGCGGATCTGCCATAATAGGTCCGATGATCGATCAGCCGTTCTTCCAGCTTACATTACCGCTGATGGTCACCATTGTGATCGCGGCCTTTACGGCGGCTTGGTCCAGCAACAAGCGGATTGATGAAATCAGCCATCGGCTGGATGACACGAATCGGCGCCTTGATGACGTAGACCGGCGATTTGGTGACGTCGACCGGCGCTTCGACGAGGTGCTGAGAGTACTAATGTCTATCGATCATCGCCTCACTGTACTGGAAGAACGTAGCTCGCTGGTGCGCGGATAGGTCACTCCTCGCGGAGCGCGGCCATGGGGTCCAGACGCGCGGCGCGATGCGCGGGCAGATAAGCGGCGATTCCGGTCGCGATTCCCAAAACTACCGCCGCGATGGCGAGCGGCGCTGCATCGTACGACTTCACGCCATAAAGCAGACCCGCGACCAGCCGCCCGGCAGCCAGTGACGCGCCCAGGCCGAGCACCGTGCCGATGGCCAGCATCATGGCCACTTCGCGCAGCACCAGCCAGACTACCGATCCCGGCTGCGCTCCGAGCGCCATGCGGATGCCGATCTCGGCTTGCCGCCGCGCGACCCCGTAAGCGGTCACGCCGTACAGCCCGATCATGGCCAACAGCAGCGCCAGGCCGCCGAAGAACGCCGAGAGCAGGGCTACCATTCTGGCTTGCAGCAGCGAGTCGTCCACCTGCGTCTCGAAGTTGCGAAACTCCAGAGAGATGCCCCGGTTCACTTCGCCGATGGCGACGCGAACCGCCGGAATGAACGCCTCGACCGGACGCTCGGAACGGACCTCGAAGGTGACTTCCGGCCAGGGATCGGTGTCCTGCGCGCAGGCGACGTAGACCGACAGGAGCAAGTCTTCGTTGACGGCCTCGTACTTGGCATCTTTGACCACGCCGATCACCTGGTAGACATCCTTCTTGCCGTGGGAATCCTCTGCGTTCACACGGATGGTCCTGTCGATAGGATTCGCCTGGCCGAAGAACCGGCGGGCCGCCGATTCGCCGATCAGCATGACCTTGGGCGCGCCGGTATCGTCGTGCTCGGAGAAATCGCGGCCCAGCAATAACGGCGTACGCATCGTCTCGAAGTACCCGGGCGAAACACGGTTGAAGTACACCTGCGTGTCGTATTTTCCTCTTGGTGAATAGCCCTCGGGATCCACAACGCGATCCCACTCGTCGTTGCCGATGGGCGTCAACACGGAACTGGAGACCGATGACACGCCGGGGATGGCGCGCAAGCGACCTACAATCTCGCGGTACACACGCGGGCGCTGCGCCTTTGGAACGTTGGTCTGCATCAAGCCGGCCCGGACCAGAAGAATATTGTGGCGGCTGAAGCCCAGGTCGATACTCAACAGATTGCGGAGCGTGCCGAGGAAGAGGCCCGCGCCCACCAGCAGCATCAGCGAAAGCGCGACCTGGCCAGTGACCAGCGCCCTGCCGAGATTGAAGCGGCTTCCCACCATGCCGCGCGCGTGCTCCTTCAGGACGTTGTTGGGCGAGACGCTGGTCGCGCGCAGCGCCGGCGCCAATCCGAACAGGAGCCCCGTGAGAACGGCCACGCCCATCGTAAAGGCGAGCACGCGCAGATCCGGCGCTGTGTCGAGTTGGAGTTCACTTCCGGCTTTCGATAGGAAGCGGACCAGCAGGCGGCTTCCCCAGACGGCAAAGAGCAAGCCGCCCACGGCGCCCATTATGGAGAGCAGCAGGCTTTCCGACATGAGTTGGCGCATGACGCGGCGGCGCGCCGCGCCGATAGCCATGCGGATGGAGATCTCCCGCTGGCGAGCCGCGGCGCGAGCCAGTAACAGGTTGGCGATATTGGCGCAGGCGATGAGGAGCACCAGGCCGACGACCACCATCAGGGTGAAGAGCGCCGTGCGGTACTGGCTGCCTGTATCCGAGAAGCCCGTGTTGGCGGGGCGCAGGCTGAACGATCGCCGCAGGTATTGCCGCTGGCCGTCCGCGTCCCAATTCGTGGGAAGCGTGGCGCGACTGACTTCCGGCGCCAGCGCCTTCATCCTGGCTTCCGCCTGTTGCCGAGTGTCGCCCGGGAGGAGCCGGCCCAGAATGCGCAGCCACCACCAGCTTCGTGCGTTCAACGTGCTGAAGTCGGTGTGCAGGAGCGGTTCGCATCCGATCGGGATGGCGACGTCGTAGGACTTATCCACATCCAGGCCCGTGAACCAGGGCGGCGTCACCCCGATGATCGTGAACGGGCGCCGGTTCAGCTTGATGGTCTTACCGACGATATCGGGATCGCTCGCGAAATGCCGCTTCCAGAAGCCGTGGCTGATCACCGCCACGGGTCCCGCGTGGCCGCCGCCATGCAGATCGTCATCGGCAGTGAACACGCGCCCGCGCATAGCCGGAACGCCGAGGACGCGGAAGAAATCGCCGCTGGCCCACAGGCCTTCCGCGAAATGGCTCTCGCCGCCCGCGGCCAGGTCGAAGCGGTCGGTGCTGAAGGCCAAGGCTCCCGAGAAAGCCTGCTGGTGATCGCGCACTTGCTCCCAGATCGGGTTGGTGAAACGGCCTTGCGAAGAGTCTACCTGCACCAGCCGCTGCGGATCTTCCACCGGCAGCGAGCGCAGCATCACCGCGTTCAGGATGCTGAAAATGGCCGTGTTTGCGCCGATGCCTAGCGCCAGCGATAGAACGGCCGTGGCGGCGAAACCGGGATTGGCGCGCAGCGTTCGCAGAGCGTAGCGGGTATCTTGAGCGAGGGTTTCGAGGAACGGCCAGACCCAGACGGCGCGGCTGGCTTCCTGGAGCTGGGTCACGTTGCCGAAGGACCGGCCGGAGGCCAGGTCCTGATGCAGGCGCATCTCGTCGGCCAGATCTTGTTCGTTCTGCCTACGGTTTAGGAGATAACGCAACCGACGCCACATCTCTGACATAGTTAGACTATGCCAGATGCGGTAGGGTTAGGTCAAGCGGTTAGTTTATGTCGTAGGTGTGGATGTCCTGGCCCTCCAGGTATTTGTCGAACCAGGCGACGATGTGCTGCAAACGCTCGACGCGATGGACCGGCTTGCCGGAGCGCGACAGTTCGTGCGTCTCGCCCGGAAAACGCACCATCACCACCGGCTTCTTCAGGTACTTCAGGGCGCGGAACATCTGCTCGCCGCCCGCGCCGGGTGGGGTGCGGAAGTCGGACTCGCCTTCGATCAGCATCAGCGGCGTGGCAATCTTGTCGACGTAGGTGATGGGCGAGCGCTCCTTGAAATCCGCCTCCTGCTCCCAGGGAGCGCCGCGGAACCAGAAGGGCGTGAACAGGGTGAAATCCGCGGTGTACCAGAAGTCGCGCCAATCGGCGATGGACCGCTGCGAAACGGCGGCTTTGAAGCGGGTGGTGTGGCCGATGGTCCAGTTGGTCAGCACGCCGCCGCCGCTGCCGCCTGTGACGCCCAGCTTGGCGGGGTCCACCCAACCGCGCGCGATGAGTTCGTCCACGCCTGCCATAAGGTCCTTGAAGTCGTCGCCCGGATAGGCGTACTGGATGAGATTGCCGAACTCCTGGCCGTAGCTGGTGCTGCCGCGCGGATTGGGATAGAGCACGACGTAGCCTTTGGCCGCCATCCACTGGAATTCGTGGTCGAAGGTGTAGCCGTATGCGGAATGCGGGCCGCCGTGGATATCGAGGATCAGCGGATACTTCTTGCCAGGCGCGAAATCAGGCGGCCGCTGCACCCAGGCCTGGATGCGGCGACCATCGAAGCTCTTGTACCAGATCGTCTCGGGCTCGGTGAGGTTGAGCTTGGCGAACAGCTCATCGTTGATGCGGGTGAGGCGGTCGAGACGGCCTGAGGCGCCATCGAGCAGGAACAGGTCGCCGATGTTGGTGGGCGTCGAAACGAGCACGGCGGCCTTCGATCCATCGGGCGTGGCGCTATAGGAGAAGACGTCCTGATCGCCGCTCGAGAGCGGTTCCACCTTGCCGGTTTCGGCGTCGATCCGCTTGAGGTTGGCGCGGCCCTCTTCGGCGGAATCGACGAAGATGCTGCGGCCGTCCGCGCTCCAGTAGGGCTTCGATGGACCCGAGCCGCGCGGCGGCGCCTGGTCGCCGCCCACGCCACCGCCAATATCGAAGTCATAAGCGGCGGTTAGATTTCGGGGAGCGCCGCCCGGTTCCACCGGGGTGATGAAGAGGTCCGGCTGGCTGTAAGAGCGCTGCGGCAGGCCGTCGCCGCGATTGAGCGAACCAACGAAGGCGATGTGGCTGCCGTCCGGGCTGAGCGAGATGGCGTGGATGGAACCGTCGATCCCGGCAACTTTGGCGATGTCGCCACCGGCCGCTTTGACGGCATAGATCTCGTCATGCGGCGGCTCGTAATAAGGCTCGCGCACACGATTCGACGTGAAGTAGATCTTCGAGCCGTCGCGCGACCAGACGATGTCCGACTCGCTGAACTCGCCGGTGGTGACTTGCTTGGCTCTTTCGGGCCCGGCGGGGATTTTGGGCACGGGGGGTACGGGCACAGTCCAGATGTGACTGGGCCGATCCGGCTCATAATATCCTTCGCCGTTCATGCGGTACGCGGCTTTGACGATCACGCGGACGTCGCTTTCTTCTTCGTCTTTAGCGTCCTTCTTTTTGTCGAAGTCCTTGGCCAGCGTGGTGGACAGGAACGCGATGGACTGGCCATCGGGCGCCCACGCGAGGCCGCCCGCGCCTTTAGGGATGTCGGTGAGCGGGCGCGCTTCGCCGCCATCCATGGAGAGCAGATAGATTTGCGCCGGTTGCGGCTTGCCGTCTTTGTCCTTTTGCTCGGGCGCGCGGAGGAAGGCCAGCGTACGGCCGTCCGGCGACCAGCGCGCACTGGAATCGCGCGTTGCGGCGGTGAGCGGGCGCGCGGCGCCGCCGCTGGCGGGGACGATCCATAGCGACGTTTCGTAGTTATCGTGCTTGGCATTCACGGTGACGAGCGTGTAGACGATCTTGGCGCCGTCCGGCGAGATCTGCGGCGAGGCGATCCAGCGGAAGGCGTACAGATCGGTCTCGGCGATGGGGCGCTTGGCTGCGGCGGCCACGGACACGGAGACGATTGCGAGGGCGGCCAGGAGGCGGAGGTGTGAGTGCATAAGGAGCATTAGATCACAAGAGAGACAGCGGGGCCGGGGGCCCCGCGCAGACCACGACGCAGACCACGGGTCTGCCCCACAGACACAGCCTGCCTACACAAACATATGTGAG
>OCTA010005008.1_pt1 | contig 11512 bp, 6 predicted proteins | sample 1538991 | NCBI WGS metagenome assembly OCTA01 (sample SAMEA3539302, study PRJEB22396) | soil metagenome | biome: tundra; feature: field; material: soil | place: USA | collected 2010-05 | depth 0.15 m | reverse complement strand
TCGATTCGGTCGTCTATTTTGTCCGAGATGGCAGGCAGCTTCCAGAACCCTTCTGGAACAGGGCTGTCGATTGGTGGTGGACGATAGACGCCGTCAGCAAGCCGAAAATTCCTACCGATTGACGCCGAGCGTTCCGGGATTTCTCGAGTTAAGGGGGCGCTTCAGCCGCTTCCCTTTTTCGCATTAGATGATCATTTTTGGTTAATCCGATCAATCTAGCGTTAAATCTTTGCTTATAATGAAGTCAGATTCATCTAACATTGGGCACAAAGGGCCAAAATCTGCAGAATAGAAGGTAGAATTTGTCCAGTATGCCCGAGCAACTGAATCATCGTTCCGAACAGATCATCAAGTTCCTTCTGCGTGTAGGAACGGCAACGATTGAGGAGATTCTTGCTGTCGCTGGCTCCTCGGCACCCAGTATTCGCCGTGACTTGGTCCGTCTCGAGAATCGGGGACTGATCCGCCGTACACATGGAGGCGCCGCGCTGGTCGAGCCGCTGCTCTACGAGCCTTTTCGCTATGACAGTTCTTTCCTGGCGAGGGAGCAGCGTTTCGCCATGGAGAAACGCCGCATCGGCCTGGCTGCCGCAGAATTGATACAACCCAATGAAACAGTGGGGCTTACAGCGGGAACTACCACGACCCATATCGGGCGCAGCTTGCGCCATCGCGAGAAGATTCAAGTGATCACCAACGCGGTCAACATTGGTATGGAACTGTGCAATCAGCCTGGAATTCGTACATATTTGACGGGTGGCGTCATTCCCTGGGCTTGGTCGTTCTCGCTTACGGGCAACGCGGCGCTCACATTTCTGGATGATGTCTACATGGACAAGGTCTTTTTAAGCGTGACAGGCCTGGACTTCGAACGGGGAGCGACCACGCTTGAGACCGATGAGGCCCTGATCTACCGCAAAATGCTCAAGCAGTCTAAACAGGTGATTGTGGTCACCGATTCCAGCAAACTGGGCAATGTGAGCCCCGCATTTGTCTGCCCGGCCAGCGATATCAACGTGATTATCACCAATGTCGGTGCCTCAGCAGAGGCGCTTGCTCCCTTTGAGCGGCAGGGGATCCGTGTCATTCGCGCTTGAACGAGAGCAGTCCGAGCCTCTGTTCCCGATCTCTTCGGGTGATCATTTGACTTAACTCTATTCACAGCGCTGGTTTAAGAACCCTCCAGCTACTTGAGCCCTCGATTTCAGTTTGAAGCCCTCAATTCCAACCTGAATAGAGCATATTGCGCATCTTTACACGATCCTTGTGCCTTATATGCGTGAATATGAAACGGGACTTGGGTCCTTTTCCAGGAAGGTGCGATTCGCAGTTTTGATCATTTTTGGCACTTTTGTTCATTTTATACTTGAAATCTATTGCCTTTCGCCCTATCGTTCCTATCAAAGACATTTTCGGGTTCAGGCGCGTATCGATCACGACGCCGAAAGAAGTTTCGATTGCAGTCTTCGAGGACCCGGCGGCTGGCGTGTTTCAGAGTGACTCGTCGGCCACACCTGAACCATCTTGGGAGAACGTGATGCACAATCAGAAAAGTCCATTGGCGAGTCCTGGCTTTGCAACCTCTTTCCATCGAGAGAAGGCTAGCTTGAGAACGACAGCTTCGGACCATCGCTTTTCTGAGAATCCCAGGGTGAATCTCTTCGCGGCAAAGGCCGCAACCTCATTTGGCTCTTGAATTCACCCGTCGATACGTGCCTACGTATGGACTTCACAGGATTTCGAAGAAAGGTGCGATGGCAATGATTGATGTTGAGCGGGTTTTCAATCACAAGCTGATATCACAAAGTTTCAACCCCGCCCTCGAGGGCTCTGCCAAAAGGAAGAGCTCGATCAAAGGGCCTCCACCCCTGTTTTGGCTGATGGCAGTCCTGCTGCTTTTCTGCCCCCTCATGACGCGTGCGCAGGAACTGTCGGCGACTCTTGTCGGCACGGTGACTGACACCAGCGGAGCCGTGATTCCAAATGCAACCATCACCATCACGCTCAACGGCGTCAACGGAGCCGCTCGCGTTTTGCAATCGGATGGCGCCGGCAGCTACGTCGCGTCGAACCTCACGGCCGGGACCTACTCCGTCACTGCGGTGGCAGCGGGGTTCGAGACGTTCAAGGGCAGCAACATCACCCTGGATGTGGCGGAAAAGCATGCGTTTAACATTCAATTGAAAGCGGGTTCGGTCACCACCACAGTCACGGTGGAAGACAATCCGGTTTCAGTCGACACGGAGACCAGCGGCCAGGCGGGCACCATTTCGGGAATCCAGATCCGGGAACTCGAGATCAGCAGCCGCAACTTCGAGCAGTTGCTCACCCTGCAGCCGGGTGTTGTAAGCCAGTTGGGCGACGAGCCTTCGGCCGGTGCCACGGCCATGTCGGTCAACGGAGCGCGCACCACGGCCAATAACTGGACGGTCGACGGCGCCGACATCAACGACAGCGGCTCCAACGGCACAGTGGTGAATGAGCCAAGCATGGACGCTATTCAGGAAATCACGCTGGAACGAGGCAACTACGACGCGGGCTACGGTCGGTCGGGCGGCGGCCAGGTTTTGGTGGCCACGCGCAGCGGCGGCAGTTCCTTCCATGGCGAGGGTTATGAGTACGTCCGCAATACCATGTTCGACGCCAACGACTGGCTCAACAAGCATAGCCAGGTGGCGGCGGGCCAGCCGAATGAAGCCGGTGTGAACCATCACAACGTGTATGGCTTTACGATTGGCGGCCCGATCCACATTCCGAGGGTCTACAACGTCGACAAAAAGAAGACCTTCTTCTTCTGGTCGGAGGATTGGCATAAGATCACTCAGGCCGCCTCCAGCGTGACCGTTAACACGCCAACCACGGCTGAAGTGGGAGGTGTCTTCGCGGGCAATATCACGGCCAAGTATCCGCAGGCCACATACGACCCGAGCACCGGCATGTCGACGATTCCTTCGAGCGCCTTCAGCCAGAACTCCCAGGTGTATCTGACCGGCCTCTTTGCCAAGAACGCGACCAGCGCCGGGGTTGAGACCCTTAACCTTCCGGCTGAAAACAGCTACCGCGATGACATCGTCCGCATCGACCACTACTTCAACGACAAGGTTCACTTCTACGCGCGCGGCATGAACGATGTCATGCCGGTCACTCAGCCGATGGGCCTTTGGGCAGGCAACAACTACCCTGGGGCAGCGGCTGCTGCGGTCGATTCCCCAGGCAAGAATGTGGTCGGCAACCTGACGTGGACAATCTCGCCAAGGATCGTCAACGAGTTGGAATTTGTCTACTCCCAGGGAACCTATCATTCGAGCTTCATCGGCTCTCCCTTCGCCACTTCGGCGACTGCGCTCAGCGCGCTGCAGCCAAACACGGAGCAGTTCAAAGATCCTTACGGACGCCTTCCCGGAGTCGGCATCACCGGCCTCACGGGCTTCTCGCCAGGCTCCACGCCGTGGAAAGAGCGCAACCTCGACCGCAGCTATTTCGACAACCTGGCTCTGACCTATGGCAAGCACACCCTTCGCTTCGGCTTCCAACTGCAACAGATGCTGAAGAGCGAAAATGCCGTGGCCGGCGGAGCCAACTTCAGCTTTGGCACTGGGGCGACAGGCGATGTTCCGTTTGCCGACTTCCTGGTGGGCAACGTGAGCCAATATACCCAGCAGAACAAGGACACCATCCCCGATCTCCAGTACCTCAACAGCGAAGCCTACATCCAGGACGACTGGAAGCTGAGCCATAAACTGACTCTCAACCTCGGCCTTCGCTGGAGCAGCTTCCCTTCGCCTGATGACAAGGCCAACATCCTTGCGAACTTCGATCCGGCTCTCTACAGCCCGCAACTCGCGCCGAACATTGATCCGGTAACCGGCAATTTCATCCCCGGTCAGGTCATTGGCGGCTTTGCCCTCAACCCGGCCACTTACGCCAACGGCATCATCTTCCCGCAGGGCGCAGCCTGCAGCACGGCGAAGACCTACTCTGCTCAGGTCCAATGCTCGCCCTATGGCAAGACCATCGACCCGACCTACAGCGACAACTTTGCTCCGCGCGTGGGCTTTGCCTATAACCCGGACGGCCGTGGAGTCACCTCCATCCGCGCCGGCTTCGGAATCTTTTACGATCGCGTGCTGAACGGAATCTTCGAACAGAGCGCCTTCTACGACCCGCCGGAGGTGCAGTCCGTTACCGTCAACAACACCTCCTTCGATAAGCCGCTAGCCGTGGCCGGCGCTACGAACTACGGGCCCAACTTGTTGTGGACGACCGGAACCCCGGCCTTCAAAGTTCCCAACTACGCCGACTATAACCTCACCATCGAGCGGCAGCTCCTGCCTACAACCGTCCTTTCCGTGGCCTACGTGGGCAGCAAAGCGCGCCACCTGATCGGCGAGTTCGACATGAACCAACCCACAGTCGGTTCCCGCCTGGCTGCGGATCCCAACACAGATGTCAATGCGCTGCGACCCTACGCGGGATACAGCTACTTTGATACCAAGAGCACGATCTTCACGAGCAACTACAACGGGTTGCAAATCTCTCTGAACCATCGCTCCTCCAGGGGCCTGACAGTGGGCGCGGCGTATACCTGGTCGAAGACTCTGACCACGAACTCCAATGACCGCGGAACGGCGGCCACAGACACTTACAACCTGAGGCAGGATTACGGTCCGTCCACCTTCAATCAACCACAGACGCTGATGGTGAACTACGTCTACGACCTGCCCTTCTTCAAAGGACAAAGCGGCCTGGAAGGCAAGGTCCTGGGCGGCTGGGAATTATCCGGAATCACTCAGGCGCTCTCCGGCTCATCCTTCTCCGTGGTGCAGTCTTCGGATCCGTATGCATGTCCCACTCTCTCGAGCGGGCTCTGCGATACGAACCCGGCGCACGGCTATGTGGCAGGACAAGGCCTTCGCGGCATCGGTATCGGCACTCCCGATGGCCATATCGCTGCCCGCGTCGACCAGATTGCTCCAGTTCACATGACTAAGACAGTGGCTCAGTGGTTCACCACCTCCTCCTACCAGGCTGCTGCCGGCCACTTCGGCAACATAGGAGCCGGCTCGCTCCTTGGTCCCGGACTGCAAAGATGGGATATGGCCCTGGCCAAGAACACCAAGGCTGGCGAGTGGGTCAATATCCAGTTACGCGCCGAGGCTTTCGACGTATTCAACCACCCGAACTTCATGGGTGTTGACGCCAGCATCAGCGACGGAACCAACTTCGGAATTGTTAACAGCGACCACGAGCCGCGCATCCTGCAGCTCGGTGCAAAGGTCACCTTCTAGTTCTGAACGATTTAACGCAGCAAAACCGAAGGCCGGGGCGAAAGCTCCGGCCTTCGCTTCATATAGGCACCGATTTTCGCGGCTCCGATTTTGAATGGAAGCGGATCGTCACAGCAGTTATTTGACCGCCGGCGTAGTTACCGCTCCTTGCGGTGCGCGGTCCGGAGGCGGAACTCTGGACATCACCTTAATGAGTCCTTCATCGGCTGCCTTGTTGAGGCTTTTGGATTTGTCGAATTCAGCTTTGGCCTCCGCGGTCCTGCCCATGGAGCGGTAGAGTCGGCCCAGGCGGTAATGGGCGCTGACATCGCCGGGCTTGAGGGTGACGGCCTGCTTTAACTCGCGGAGTGCGTCTTCATTGCGGCCAGCTTCAGAATAGACAATGCCCAGATCCAGATGCCCCATGGCGTTGGCGGGGTTGATGCTTACCACTTTTTCCAAGAGCGGGAGTGCGTCTTCCAGCCTGTTTATCTGGATCAGCGAATCGGCGAGGTAGAGCATGGCCTGTGCGTGCCCCGGATAGTTGTCGAGTTCGGCCTGAAACTCGCGAGCGGCGTCCTGGGTCTGCCCCTGGATCCACAACAGATACCCGAGTCCGAAGTGAACATTTGGCTCCTTGGGATTTGCCGCGGCTGCGGCACGAAGCTCCCTTATAGCGCCAGCCGTGTCTTTCATTTCGTCCAAAGCCTCGCCGGCCAGCATATGGGCCTCGGCTGAATCCGCATTCAAAGCCACAATCTGATGAAACGTATTAAGGACGCATGGATACTGCCGAGACAGCAGGCAACTGTGCGCCAAAGTCAGCAGGAGTGGCAGATTTGTCGAATCGTGAGCTGCGGCCTGCTTCAAGTACGGATCCGCAGCGGCAAACTCACCGAGCCCATAGTGAGACATCCCCACTAGAATTGTCAGACGTTGATCGCCGGGCTCAGCCTTCAGCAGCGGGCTGAATTCGTGAATGGCCTCGCGGTAACTGCCCGCCTTGAAGAAGGCGAGACCGAGATTCAAGCGGAGGCTAGGCATGGACGGATTCAATGCCATTGCTTTTTTGTAGAAGGCAATGGCTTCCGCGTAGTGCTCCTGGCGTGCTTCGAGAAGCCCGAGATGAGCAAAGGGCTCAGGATTCGCTGGATCCTCTCTGGATAGGTTGGTCCAAGCTGCTTCAGCCTCCGCGTTCTTTCCCTGGCGCTCGAGCGATATAGCCTCTTGAGCCTGGCTGTTTTGCGCCAACGCCGGCGATGCGCAACTGGCGAAGAGACAGACCAGCGGTATCGCCAGCCAGGGCTCGATTCGAAGTCTCAAATGTTATCTCCATTCGGATTTTCGCTCCCGGACGCCGCGACATGCAACCAGCATTTATTGTGTATGCGCACCAGAGCAAAACCGTGCCGCTGAGGGCCGCGTATGCGGGGTGCTGCGGCGGATTGAGAGTTTGCCGCAGCCGGATCTTGTCTTTCGTAATCTACCCAACACCATCTGGACCCTTTCGCGGGCCAAGGACAATTGCGCAGGCCTATTTCACTATGCAGAAGCCGCATTCAATCCGATCTGAATGGCTTCGCGCGGAGAGTATTGGATGCGCGCAGGTCCGGCAAATACGTTTCCCGTGACCACTGCGCAATCGACTGCATCGCCCAAAGAGATGTGCGGTTTCTTCTCACGGAATTCGCAACCGCGAATCAGAACACGGCCTCCGCTAGCCTGGATTGCTGCATGCTCCCCTTCGGCTCCCCACTGCACGAATGTGCAATCACTGAATCCAACCGTGCCGGCGCCGCCGATCCTGGCAATTTGATTGCACGGTCCCCAGAAGGCGCTGTTGTTGATGCGAATGACTCCTCGATTCGTTGCGCGCACTTCCACCATGGTCGGATCCTCAGCATGAAACGAAGTGAACTCCGCGTTTGTAATCAGCAATCCATACTCCGCGCTCTGTTCCACAAGAACTGCACGATTGCAATCATCCGCGCCGATGCCGAGGAAGTTGCCGTTGCACTCGCCGGTGCCCGAAGAGACGAATTTGTAACCGACCTTGTAACCGAAGCAGAAGGTGTTCAGCACATACTCCCAGTCGGCGCGGGCGAAGATGAATGCTTCGCCATTCTCCATTTGCCACTTGTACGCCTTGCCGCTGGAGTGCCACCAAGGATTGAAGTGAATGTTCTCGATACGGCCAATATCGTAGATCGCATCCACCCAGATGCCGCGGCGCAAGGGTTGTCCGGTAATGTTTCTCAGGTTGTGCCGCTCGTTGCTGCTGGCGTCGATTCCCTGATAAGGATTGAGCAGTTCCAAATCAAATGCAGCAGGATTTTTCCCCCGCATGGCGATGGTCCACGGATAGCGAATCGGCTCTGCATCCGGGTTCTGTTCGGGATAGTAGATGCTCAATCCGCTGACGGAACTATTCGTGCTTAATGTCAGGAACGGCTTGCCCACTTCCCTGTCTTTGCCGGCGACGACATAAAGCGCAGTTCCATCATCTCCCGGCTTGCTCTGCCCATGATCGCGCAAGCCGGTGTGCGCTGGAACACACAGATACGATCCGCGCAAGTGAACTCCTTCGGGAATGTTGAGTTCACTTGTGAAGAGGTAGCGTCCAGGGGGCGCGTAAACAACGCCACCCCCGATGCGGCTGACAGCATCGAGAGCACGCTGAAATGCCACGCTATCGTCGGTTACCGCATCGCCGATGGCGCCGAAAGTGCGTACGTTCTCTTCTCGGGATTCGTGGGGACCTTTCGTCCCCACGGTCTGCGCATAGTCCGGCTTCGCAATCAGCGCCAATGCCCCGGCTGCCGAGCCCATTCCGAACAGATCACGTCGGGACGGCAGCCCCGGTTCGTTCCCACTCATCACGACCTTCTTTCCATTAACACGTGCTTCCTGGTTGTCGAATTACTCAGCTGCGTTCGCCGGATTGCTCATGGAATGCGGCGCATCCTGAGCAGCAGCTCCCCCGTTCGTATTCGGTTGATCGCCCATCTCCAGGACCAGCGTTGCCCGTTGGCGATCTCCACCTATGAGTGGACCTCTTGTCCATTCGCCGACGACTTTTCTCCCTATCAGCAGACCGCGTCGAATGCCTGTCCTCAGCTACCCCCAACCCTATCGGAACTTTGAGATAGCTAACAAGGTTAGGAGACACCTAACCTTCTTCTTATCATTATGAATATAAGAGTCTTGATAAACTCTCCCGAGATTAACAGTAGGTACAGCGTGATAACGCATTTCGAATTTCAAAATCTACTTAGTTCAGAACCAGAGTCCAGCTTCCGGCCCTCTTCCCGCTTTGATTGGTATCCTAGGTGTGCCGGTCTGCGTGCCTTTCTTGGCGCGGGATGCGCCAGCCAGGAATGAAATGAAAGATATGAGGCGCCGAAGTTTCTTGGCCTCGATTGCGGCCTGCCTATCCGGCCTGGCCGTCCGGCGGGCCTTTCCGCTGGACCTGCCCTCGGAAGCGGGTCTGTCCCAGGCCGCCAAGCCTTCGCCTTCTGCCCCGGCGCAATCGTCCAACACACCCCCGCAGCCCGATCGCCGAACGCTGGACCACAATCCGTCGAAGACCGGTTCCTACTGGTTCACCGATGTCGCCAGCCGGTCGCAGTTTGCCTACCGGACCAACAACAACTTCACGGGCAGAAAGTACTTCCCGCAGCCGATGTGCGGCGGGGTTGCGGCTATTGACTATAACAACGACGGACTAATGGACCTGTTCTTTACCAACGGCGCCAAGCTGCCCGAGTTGGAGAAGACCTCGCCCGCCTATTACAACTGCCTGCTGCGCAACAACGGCGATGGAACGTTTGAGGAAGTGACCGCCAAGGCCGGCCTAACCGGAGCCGGCCTCGGCTACTGTTTTGGTGTTGCTGTTGCGGACTACGACAACGACGGCTACGAGGATCTCTTCATTTGCAATGCGGGTAGGAATGCTCTCTACCATAACAACGGCGACGGCACATTTACCGATGTGACCGCCGGATCGGGACTCGAACATAAACCGGAGACCGTGTTGAGTGTAGGGGCGGCCTGGTTCGACTACAACAACGACGGGCTTCTGGACTTGATCGTCACCAATTACACCACCTGGACTCCGCAGACCGACAAGCAGTGCTTCAAGGACGCCGCGCGCGAGGAGTATTGCAGCCCGACGATCTACAAGAGCATCGAGTCGAGGCTCTATCGCAATCTTGGCCATGGCCGCTTTGAGGACGCCACGGAAGCCGGCGCCATCGGAAAGGCTCTGGGCAAGGGGATGGGCATCTCGATCGCGGACTTCACCGGCGATGGGCTGATGGACATTTTCATCGCCAACGACACCGAGCCCAATTTCCTCTTTGTCAACCAGGGCAATGGAACATTCAAGGAGAGCGGCCTTGAATATGGCGTGGCCTACAACGATGAGGGTGATTTCGTATCGGGCATGGGCTCAGACGCCAAGGATTTCGACAACGACGGCTGGGTCGACATCATCTACAACGACCTGGCCGGGCAGATCTTTGGCATTCTCAAGAACGAAGGCGGAAGGTCATTCAGCGAAGTGACCTGGTCCACCAAGCTTGGCCCGCTGACCCGGAATCTGTCGGGATGGAGCATCGGGTTCATCGACTACAACAACGACGGCTGGAAGGACGTGTACTCCGCGAATGGAGATGTGGACGACCTGACCGAGTCTTCCAGGCAGCACGACACCATGTTCGAGAATGAAGGCGGCAAGACCTTTATCGATGTCACAGAAAAGATGGGACCGGATTTCACATTTGCCGGCTACCAGCGCGGTTCGGCGTTTGTCGATTTGAACAATGACGGCTTCATGGATCTGGTGGTGACTTCACTCGGCCAGAAGCCCCGTATTCTGATGAATAATGCCCTGGTCAAAAATCACTGGATCATGTTCGAACTACGCGGACACAAGAGCAATCGCGACGGGATTGGCGCCACCATCAAGGTGACCACCGGATCCGGCAGGATGCTCTATAACCACGTGACCACCAGTGTCGGGTTCATGTCGTCGAGCGATCGCCGTGCGCACTTTGGCCTTGGCGCCGAGACAGAAATCGACCACGTCGAGATTCGCTGGCCAAGCGGAATTGCGCAGCGGCTCGAGCACCCCGCCATAGATCGGATCGTAAAGGTTGAGGAGCCCAAAGAGTAGTATTCTCTGTGCCGTTCGCGGCGCACTTTGACGAGGCACACCTCACCTGCGAGTTGTCTGGGCAGCTGCTTGGAATTTCTCCAAATGGGCCTTCGCCAAATCAGGTTGTTTCAATTTCCGATAGAGATTTGCCAGGAGAAAATGAATCTGGGCGTCGCTGGTGCCGAACTCTGGCAGAGTCAGGGCTTGTTCTCCTTGGATCGCGGCATTCTTGAAATCTCCCTCATGGTCTAATCCCTTGGCCAATTCATAGTGCGCATCGCGGGACTTGGGGTCTTCCTCAATGGCTCGTCGATCTTTCTCAATACTGTCCTGGCTCCGGCCCAGTGAAAGTAGGAACCTCCCGTATGCAACGAGGATCGATGCGCTTTGCGGCGATTTCTGCGGAGAGAGATTCTCTGCATGCTGGTAGAGATCCAACGCGTTGGTCGTACCTCCCAGAGCTTCCTGCGTCATGGCAAGATAGAACACGGGCAGGGGACTTTTGGGAGAGATCCTTTGGGCTGTCTGAAGCGGTGAAAGCGCCAGTTTGAAATCGTTCTGCGTGTAGTAAAACACTCCGAGGAAAAACTGCGCCTCTTCGGATGTTGGATCGGCCGTAATGGCCGTGATCAGACAGCTCTTTTCTACATCCGGACGATGCGCAAAAGCAGCCAGCCGAGCCTTGAGGACCAGGGCTGGAACCATCTGCGGGCTCTCATGCAGAGCTGAATTGACTTCGCTATCAGCCTCGGTAAATTTCTTTTGCGCAAAATCCTGTTTTGCGTTCTCGTAATGTTGCGCAGGGCCGGCTGCGAGTTGGAGTGCGAGAAGCCAGATCATAGAAGCTTGCCCCCGGGCGCCAGGGAGTAGTACTTGCCGGCGCGCAAATGTTCGAAGCGGTCCGTGCGCCCGATCGCAGCGGGCCATTGAACCTGAGATCTCAATTTGGACGATCCGGCTTTTTGAGGACTGCCACTTTCTACGATTGTCAGGATCTGATCGGCCGGCACACTTGTGAGCACTTGTTTCACACCCGTGGGCCATGCGAGTTCAATTCGCTCCACAACGGTCGCGTTCCCCAATCCGA
>OCTA010005006.1_pt1 | contig 11515 bp, 10 predicted proteins | sample 1538991 | NCBI WGS metagenome assembly OCTA01 (sample SAMEA3539302, study PRJEB22396) | soil metagenome | biome: tundra; feature: field; material: soil | place: USA | collected 2010-05 | depth 0.15 m | reverse complement strand
AGGCCAACACCTCGGGCATCGCGCTGCCTGCTGCCCTGGCCGGAGCGGCCCGGCACAGCCTGCTGACGCTGACCGGCGGCTCGATCGGCCAAGGACTGCCCGTCGCGACTGGCGCGGCTGTCGCCGCCCCGGACCGCCGTGTCGTGTGCATCGAGGCCGACGGGAGCGCCATGTACACCATCCAGGCGCTGTGGACCCAGGCTCGCGAGCAGCTCGACGTCACCACAGTGCTGCTCAACAACAGCAGCTACGCCATCTTGCGGATCGAGCTTTCCCGGGTCGGCGCCGGCCCGGCCGGGGACCGCGCGGCCAGCATGCTCTCCCTGGCGAGCCCCACGCCGGACTTCACCAGCATCAGCCGCGGCCTGGGCGTGCCCGCCACCCGGGTGACCACCGCTGACGAGCTGCAGGATGCGCTGCGCGAAGCCCACGCCACCCCCGGCCCGCATCTGATCGAGGCCATTGTCCCGGCCATCGCGTAAGCAGCGATTCAGGGAGCACGGCCTTACTCACTGCCGGACTCACTGCCGGGTGCGGTAACGAAGTCGATCAGTTCCTCGACCCGGCCGAGGAACTCAGGCTCGAGGTCCGCGAAACACGTTACCGAGCGCAAGATACGCTGCCAGGCTGCCGCGGTGTCCTGCGGCCAGCCGATGGCCTGCAGCACGCCGTCCTTCCACGGTGAGCCTGGCGGAATCGCCGGCCAGCCGCGGATGCCGGCCGCGGCCGGCTTGACCGCGGCCCAGACGTCGATGAAGGGATGCCCGACGATCAGCACGTGCGGTGATCGCACCCGCGCCGCGATCCTGGTCTCCTTCGACCCGGCGACGAGGTGATCGACGAGGACTCCGAGCCTGCGCACCGGCCCGGGGGAGAAGTCGGCGACTATCGCGGGAAGGTCGTCGATGCCGCCGAGGTACTCGACGACGACGCCGACATCGCGCAGGTCATCACCCCAGATCTTCTCGACGAGCTCGGCGTCATGGCGGCCTTCGACATAGATCCGGCTGGCCCGGGCGACCTTGGCCCCGCTCTGCGGAGCCGCGATGGATCCTGAGGCGGTCCTGGCGGCCGCGCGGGCCGTGCCAGGCAACGGACCCGGCCGCAGCAGCATGACCGGCTTGCCGTCCAGCAGGAAAGGCGCTGGGCTGAGCGGGAACACTCGCTGCCTGCCGTGCCTGTCCTCCAGCGTGACGGCGTCCTTCTCGCACCAGACCACGGCCCCGCAGAACTCGCCGGTGACATCTTCAACGACCAGCCCTCGGTCCGCCGGTACCCGCGGCAGCTGCCGCTGACCTGGCCGCCGACGTACCTCCGCGAGCACGTCCGGGCCGTATTGCCTGCTCCGCACTGGTCGCCTCCTCGCCGGGCCCGGCAACCGCCGCGGCCCCTGCGCCGCCGCGGCCAGGTATCCGCCGGACCACGGGAAAATACCGCATTGCGGTTCCGGGAGGCGGCCTGCCACTCCGCAGGAGGCGGGCGGGAAGCTCAGCGAGGCGGGCGTCAGCGGGCGAGGGGGCGGCGGATCCTGGCCGCGAACAGATCACGCAGGCTTACCACCCCGCAGACAGTGCGGCCTTCCACGACCGGAAGGTGGCGGAATCCGTTCAGTAGCATGATCTGGGCCGCATCCTCGACGGTCGTTTCCGGGCTGGCCGAGTGCGGGTCGCGCGTCATCCACGCGGACACGGTGGCCGCGGAAAGGTCCTCGCCGGACGCGGCGGCCCGGAGCACGTCGCGCTCGGTGAGGATTCCGGCCAGGAATGATCCCTGCATGACGATGGCGGACCCCACGCTCGCCCGGACCATCTCCGCCGCCGCTGCCGCTACGGTTGCCTCGAGCGTTGTCACCGCGACGCTCGTAGTCATCAGGTCCCGAAGGACCCGCACGGCCGTCGCCCCTGGGCTTGGCCGGCTGTCAGTCACTGCCGCCCACCTCGTGCAGTTCGCCGTCGTGGTGCGGTGCGCCCGGGCCGGCTAGCTCCTCGGAGAGCATCTTCCACAGCGAGCCGGCCCAGGCGGACAGGGCGGGCCATTTCTTCCAGAAGACCTGGAGGGTGGTCTCATCGAACTCGGCGTGAGCGCGCTCGGGTGTGATGGCATCCCTGACCTCCTCGAGGCTGTGAATCAGTTCGAGGAACTGGTCGGCGACGTCATCCATGGAATCACCTCTCCGCGCGAGTCTAAGCCTGCGGCCCACGGCAGCGCGAGGGCCAGCGGCCGCGGCTGCTCCCCGCTCTGACCAGGTAACTATGCGTCACCGAGCTGAACGATGCCGGCTTCGCAGGCGTAGAGCGCGACGCGCTCGCGCAGTCCGGCCAGGCCGTGCCCGTGGCGGTCGGCATGCGCGGCGGTGCCGGTCTACGACAAGCGTCGTGCGGACGCGCGGCCACCATTGCAGGACTCGCTGCTGACACGCCGTCACGGTAACTAGGACTGCCGCGCCTCCTCGGATTAGCCGACGGGCCACCGGTGTTATAGCGGTCGTGGAGACGAACCCGGCGAGGTGCGCTACGGCATCTGGCAGTGCGGAGCCGCTCAGCCCTGCTAGTGAGTTGCTGCCCGGGGAGTTCCTGCTGCGGGACGGTACGCCTGCGCTGATCTGGCCGCTGCTGCGTACTGATGCCGAGATGCTGCGCGAGGGGTTCCGCCTCCTGTCGCCGGAGTCGCGCCGGCTCCGGTTCTTCACGGCGCTCGGTGAGCTCGATGACGCGATGATCCGGCGGCTCGTCGACAGCGTAGACGGGGTGCATCACATCGCCCTCTTGCTTATCGTTGTGCCGCCAGAGGGCGAGGAGAAGCCGGTCGGGGTCGGCCATCTCCTGCAGGTCCCGGCCGATCCCGCCACCGCCGACATCGCCATCACCGTTGCCGATGATTGGCAGGGACGCGGCGTCGGCTTCGCGCTGGGCTCGGCGTTGATGCAGCGACGCCCGGCGGCCGTCACCCGGCTGCGCACGGTGGTCGAGGAAGGCAACCGCGCCTCACTGGCGCTGCTCGCCCGGGCCGGGCGCATGTCGTCGGGCCTGGGTCACCTGGGCGTCGTCGACGTCACGGTAGACCTCACCGCAGCCTAGCGGGCCACGCTACCGGCGGAAGGAATCAGGTCGTCGTCCCGCCTGGGGTCATGGCTCACACGTCTTTCTGGCTGACGATCCATGACCCCGCCTACCCCCGGAAAGCTCTGCTCATTGCACGGCGTGACTGACTGGCGTTCACCCTCACGACTGACATGTGGCGGCGGGCGCCGAATGCGCACGGCACCAGTGGCGGGAGGACGCCGTGCGGCCGCTGGATGGTGCGGGCGCGCCCAGGAACCTTCTGACGGCGCTGTCAGACGGCACCATCGGGGAGCTTGCCGTACTTCGCCAAGAGCTCTCTCGCCCGGTTCTCGGCAGCCGAGCCTGGCCTGAAGCTGCCGATCATTGTCTTGGGCCCGAGGTCACGGTCATCGCTGGAGAAGGTGATCGTGCGGCTGGCGTGGTCGTACCAGACCTCGATCTCGAACTTCACACCGCCACTGGTGGGTGTCGCCATGCGACCTGATGGTAGCGGCCAAGGCAGCCCACCAGGCATAACTATCCATAGCCGACCTCGCGTTGCCTGCTCACGCCTCATGCGCGGGCGGGCCTTTCAGCCGGAGTCACGTCCCATTCATGATCGCGGCGCCGACGGCGACGGCTTGTCCGGCCAGGCCTGTACCGACCCAGAACTCGTCGCAGTGCGGTGAGCTGGGGATTCTGTCGGTCCGCGAGATTGCCGCCGCCCTTCCGCGACGGCTGCCGGCCCCTTCGGCGGGGGAGAGGCCGGGGACCAGCAGTCGCAGCCCCTGGCGGCGCGCTTCGGTATGACGCCGAACAGCGTCGTGCGCAGTGCCCGGTCCGCCCAGTTCAGCTTCGGGCGGCGTGCCTGATGGCGCTTCAGGACGGTGACCTGGTGGCGCAGAAGCAAAATCTCGGCGGTCTTCCAGATCTCCTCGCGCCGGGACAGCCGCAGCCATGTGATCACCCGCGTGATCAGGAGGAAGACCAACCGTAGGCACATGATCGGTGATCATCACGGCGGGACGGCTGGGAGAGCAACTCTGCTGGTCAGAGCCGCGGCGCTACCTCCTGCTGCCGATCCTCTGGTAACGGACACCCGCGCGGGGGCGGCGCGGTTGCCGTTCCCGCCTGCCGGCTACTCGCCGCCGAACTTCCTGATCTCCTCGAACTCGGCTTCGGTCAGGCTGCGCGGCACGTCGTCGTTGGCGACCTTCGCCTGCTGCACGTAGTGCCGGATGCTCTCGACGATCTCGGGGTTGGCCAGCGTGGTGACATCCCCGATGTCGGCGAAGTTCGAGATGGACGCGATGACCCGGCGCATGATCTTGCCTGACCTGGTCTTCGGCATGTCGGGCACGATCCAGACGTTCTTCGGCCGGGCGATCTTGCCGATCTCGGTCTCGATCGCCTTGGTGACCTTGGCCGCCATCTCCTTGCCCGGCTCATAGCCGGGCTTGAGCGAGACGTACACCTCCACGGCGCGGCCCCTGATGTCGTCGATCACCGGCACCGCGGCCGCCTCGGCCACCTCGGGCACGGTAAGCGCGGCGGACTCGATCTCCTTGGTCCCGAGCCGGTGCCCGGCCACATTGATCACGTCATCGACGCGGCCGAGGATCCGGAAGTAGCCGTCGGCGGCCTGCACCGCCCCGTCGCCGGCGAAGTACGGCCAGTCACGCCAGTCCTTGCTGCCTGAATCCTTGTTGTACTTCTGGTAGTAGGTGTCCACGAACCGCTCGGGCTGGCCCCAGATGGTCTCGAAGATGCCCGGCCACGGGTTGCGGATGCAGATGTTGCCCGCCTTGCCGCTTCCCGCCGGCACCTCGTTGCCGTCCTCGTCGTAGATGACCGGGTAGACGCCGAGGACGCCGGGCCCGCAGCTGCCGGGCTTCATCGGCTGAAGGGCCGGCAGGGTGCTGCCGAGGAATCCGCCGTTCTCCGTCTGCCACCAGGTGTCGACGATCGCCGCCTCGCCCTTGCCGACCTCGGAGTGGTACCAGCGCCAGACCTCGGGCTCGATCGGCTCGCCCACCGTCGTCATGTGCTTGAAGTGGTAGTCGTACTTCTTCGGCTCCTCCGGGCCGACCTTGCGCAGCATCCGGATCGCGGTGGGCGAGGTGTGGAAGATGTTCACCCCCAGCTTCTCCGCGATCCGCCATGGCCGCCCGCCGTCGGGATAATTGGGCACGCCCTCGTAGATCACTGTCGTGGTGCCGAGCGCCAGCGGCCCGTAGACGATGTAGGAGTGGCCGGTGATCCAGCCGATGTCGGCCATGCACCAGTACACGTCGTCGGGGTGAATGTCCTGGTAATACTTGGATGTCCCGGCCACGTAGGACAGGTATCCGCCGGTGCTGTGCACGCAGCCCTTGGGGCGGCCGGTCGTGCCGCTGGTGTACATCAGGAACAGCGGCGCCTCGGCCGGCATCGACACCGGCTCCACGACCTGGCCGCCGTAGTCGGCGAGCAGCTCGTCAACGAAGACATCCCTACCTTCAGCCATCGGGGTCTGCGAGGCGTACTGCCCGGCGCGGCGACGCCAGACGAGCACCTTGTCGACGTCCTGGCCTTCCTGGCTGGCCGCCGCGAGTGCCTCGTCGGCCTTGACCTTGTGGTCGGTCAGCTGGCCGCCACGGTAGTAGCCGTCCATCGTGACCAGGATCCGGCTGCCCGAGTCGGCGATCCTGTGCCCGCACGCGGTACCGCTGAACCCGCCGAACACCTGCGAGTGGATCACGCCGAGCCGCGCGCAGGCCAGCATGGTGACCGCCAGCTCGGGCACCATCGGCATGTGCAGCGTCACCCGGTCGCCGGCCTTCACGCCCAGGGAGCCGCGCAGCACCGCCGCGAACTCGTTCACCTGGCGGAGCAGGTCCGCGTAACTGATCTCGACATGGCCATCGGATTCCAGCTCCGGCACGAAGATGATCGCGGTCTTGTCCGGGCTGGCCGCGGCGTGCCGGTCCACGCAGTTATACGAGGCGTTCAGCTTGCCGCCGGTAAACCACTTCCAGAACGGCGGGCTGCTGGTGTCCAGGGTCGTGTGCCACGGCTCGTCCCACGTGAGCAGGTCCGCGTACTCCTTGAAGCAGTCGGGGAATTTGTCCTCGGAGAAACGCTCGAGGATGGCCGGGTCGGCGGCGTTTGCCTGCTCGACGAAACTCGGGGGCGGCGGGTAGGTCTTCTCCTCGCGCCAGTGCACCGCGATCTGTGCCTCGGAGACCTGCGCCGCAGAACCCTGCAGCTCCTGGCTTTCCGCCATTACCTTGACCTCTCGCTCGACAGTGACTACCGGAGAGCCGCCGGCAGGTCCGTGCTAGGCCTCCCTGAGCAGGCCGGCGCACACGCCGAACTCATGCAACTCAGCGCCGACCGCCGCCTGGCGGGTGAACGCCGCTATGTCGCCCCGGTTCAGCGAATCCCAGCACAGGCCCTCCGTGAATGCCAGCGCGCACACAGTCACAGACCGCAGCGCCCGGATTGGTTCCGTCTCAGCCGCGTGCCGCAAGGACCACGCCTCACGCCCGGCCGCCTCGGTCGTGGTGACCGCCTGCAAATGCGCGAGCAGCACCGACAACTCACCAGCCATGTACTGCCGGGTCATCGCCATCGCCATCGCGGCCGCCCGCGCCGCCCTGCCTCGGCCAGGTGGTGCGTACCGGCACATATCGCGCCACGCACCACGCTGCTGCCCATATCAAACCGCCTCCCAGGCTCCGGGAGTCAGTCAAATCTACCGCCGAGCGGCATCCAGCGCCAGAGCCCGGGACCGCAGCAATCGCACGACCGCCGGCCTGGCGCCACACGGGCGAGTCAGGGGCCCGGCCTCCGGTCTCCCCCATGCGGGCGAAGGTGCCGAGGGGGCTTCCGCTTGAGACAATGGCCGGGGTCCTTCGGCCTTGGGATGGTATGTGCCGCGCCAGGTAATGAGGGTGCAGGAGAAGGCTGTCATGTCGTCACAGGCGTTGAGGGTCTCGATCACAGCATCGACAAGACCACATGGTGCCCCGCCAGGACGAGGCAGACGGGCTCTCGGCCCTCGGGATGAAGATCCAGGGTGACGAGGGTTTAACGTGCAAGTGCGCAGCGAGCCTGGGAATCCCGGCCGGCCGCGCATGCGGGGTGCTATTCGGTGTCGCCCTTCTTGGCCGCCGGGTCTTCCTTGGCGCCCAGCAGCGGCATGGTTGCCTCGATCATGTTCTCAGCAAACTCCCGCTGGGTGGTGAGCAGCTGCTCTGCGAAGTCGTAGGCGCTGGCCACGAGTTCCTCGGGCTTGGGCGGCTTGCCGCGGGACGGCGCGCCGGGCGCCGGGATGGACGGCGTGCTCGACGGGTCGGTACCGAGCTTGTTCACCACGTCCACCACCCCGTCAATGTCCCAGGTCAGCCGAACCGCTACCCGGATCAGGTCACGCTGCTCAGCGGACCCGAGCCCGCCTGCCAGGGTTACGATGCCGTTCTGCACTCGTGCTGTGGCGCGTGCCGGGTCCGCGAGCAGGATCTGGGTGAGCATCTCGCGGACCTCCCGGGCGATGTCCTCGTCTGGGCGGAGGAAGACGCTCAGCAGGTCACAGCGGCTCACGATCCCGATCAGCTTGCCGCCGACGCCGCCCCCGATCACCGTGCCCGCCTCGACCACCGGCAGCCGCTTGATATGCCGGCTGTTCATCAGCCTCGCAGCGGCCGGCAGCGTCGCGTCCGGGTGGATCGTGATGGCCGGCGAAGTCATCAGCTCACCCGCCGTCAGGCCCCAGTGCTTCTGATCGCCGGCGTGCCAGTGCAGGCGGCCGCCCGATTCAAGCTGGGCCGCCCGCGCGCGCTTGTCCTGCACGCTGAGCAGGTCGGCCTCGGACACCACCCCGGTGACATGGCGGCCCATGATCAGCACCGGCACTGCGCTGATCTTGTGCTCGGCCATCAGGATGGCGATCTCCTTGTAGGGGGTCATCCGCTCAACAGCCACCACAGACGTCGTCATGACGTCCTCGACCCGGTGGTGCCATCGCCCGTGGTGCTGCTTCCCCTCGCCGTGGGCATGCGGACCGGCGGTCACGGACGCGGCTGTCCCAGCCCGCTCCCTTGAGTGCTCCAACGTGTGACCCTCGACGGAATGGAGTGCCCGGGACACATCAGCCGCGGTGGCCTTGCCGTGCAGGGACTCGTAGTATGTAACGCCGAGGCGACGGAGCATGGCCTCACGGTGGATATCGCTGCGTGTCATGGCCGCTCCCCCCTTCCGTGATCCGTTACTGGGGGGTACTGCACACTCCCGCAGGATCAGCGTCTCTCTCCAGGCGCCGGGTTCATCACGGCCGTATGTCACTGTCAGCAAGGACCTCAGTCACCAGCCGTGGTCCGTGGCAGGCGGGGCCCGAGTCTATGCCGGCTGCCGGATTAGCCGCGGACCCCGTCGGCAGCCATGTCTTCGCTGGGAGGGGGATGCCGTCCGATGGTTGCCCGGGAAGCACCGCCGCGCTCGGAGAGGGCGGGACCGCGAGGTCCCGCAAAGCCAGCCGCACTGTCGCTGGACAGCCAGGACTTTCCAGCTGGCCCGTCCCAGCAACCTCCTCCATGTACAGCTGCTCGACGCAGCACCCGCCAGCCGGGCACCCGCCAGCCGGGCGCCCGCCAGCCTCAGCTGCCGCACGCCTGGGAGCGCCAAGCTGGCCGTGCTCTGGTCGCGGGCACGGGGCATGGGCAGGCTCAGAGACCGCGCCGGTTCTCGCCGGGTTGTAGCCGGATGCCGGCGCCTAGTGAGCGCTGGCGCTGGGGAATCGGCGGAGAATGGTACTTAGAACCTGCCATCGCGCCGTGGGCGGCCCGCGGCGCGATCGGGCGCTGGAGGTGCCGCGTGAGCATCGGCGAGAACCTGACAGCGGCACGGCGGCAGGCTGGTCTGACCATTACGCAGGTCAGCCAGCGGACCCGCGTCAGGGAGACGATCATCCGGGGGATCGAACGGGACGACTTCTCCGCCTGCGGCGGGGACTTCTATGCGCGCGGGCACATCCGCGCCATCGCTCGTGCCGCGGGCGCGGACCCGGAGCCGCTGATCCGGGAGTATGACTCCAGCCACGGCACGCCGCAGGCCAATGCCGCCGCTGGCGTGCCCGGGCCGGCCGCCCCCCTCCGGCTCAGCGAGCGCCGCCGGCCGAACTGGAGCGTTGCGCTGCTGGTATTGCTCGCGGCAGTCATCGGCCTGGTTACTTATCACCTGGTGGCATCTCAGCCCGCTGGCAGCGGAACGGCCGCAGGCCGCAAGCCGGTCGCCGCGCATCAGGCCGGACGCAAGCACCCGGCCGCGACGAACACCGCTGCGCCGCCTGCCGCGCGCCATGGCTCACCCGGCGTGGTGATCTCCCTGACGGCGGTGAGCGAACCCTGCTGGGCCGACCTCACCACGTCCAGCGGCGCGCCGATCTTCCAGGGCATCATCGACCCGGGCACCTCGGAAACCTGGACGGAAATGCGGGCAGTCACCCTGCGGCTCGGCAACCCCGGCGCGATCAAGCTGACCGTGGACGGCAAGAGCCACGCGCTTGGGTCGGCGCCGGTCACGCTGAGCCTGGCACCCGGTCAGAGAATTTCCGGGTAGCGCCAGCGCGGGACGGGGGCCGGGTCTCTTGCTCTGGCAGAACGGTCCCCGGAATAGTCCCCATTCGGGCTCATGATCTTGAGCATTGTGCCTCTGAGCTGGTGGGCGGTACTGGGATTGAACCAGTGACCTCTTCCGTGTCAGCAGGGCGCGCCTGAGTACAAGCTGCCTGTTCAGGCTCGTCTACGCAGGTCAGCGGCATGTGGCCAGTGCGGGCGAGCGCGTCTGACAGGACCTGCCGGATGCTGTCCGCTCCCATTCCGCTCCCAAATTCGGACACCGCTCCGATGTGCCGTCGGCGGGTCTCGCACCAGGACCTCTGGCGCGACGGCAACACGCTTTCCAACACTGTTGGCCTGGGTTCACCGGCAGCCGCCACAGTCCGTGAGCTGCGCAAACATGTCTTTCATGGCCACTGGTGAACGGCCCCGGACGGGGGTGAATGAGACACAAACTGAGCCAAGGCCCGGCTCCAGAACCCACCGCGTGGCACGCTTTCGAGGACTGGGCAGCGCCATTCCCCACTGGCCGCCAACGTGCCTGACCTGGGCAGAGTGGAACCCGGCGTTCCCTGGAGAACCGCTGCGAACGGGGGTGAATGAGACCACAACTGAGACCAGACCCCGCCGAGCTAGCCGGCTGCCGCGGGGTGCCCGGTGAGCGTCGAGGCGATCTCCTGGGCGCTCAACGTGGCACCGGTTCCGGCCGACCGCGGCGGCCAGCCCTCCAGCGCCTGCAAGTTCGTGCTCGTCGGCCTGGCCAACCACGCTGGCCCCGACGGTACCGGGGCCTTCCCGTCCGTCGCCACGCTCGTCCGCTACACCGGGCTGTCTGAGCGGACCATCCGCACCAGCCTGGACCGGCTGCAGGCCGCGGGCATCATCACCCCGTGCGACCCCGACATCATCGCGGCGCGGATCAAGCGCGCCGACCGGCGCCCCCAGGGCTGGGACCTGGACCTGAGCTTGGCCCGCGACGACCTCCTCGCGACCCGACCGGCAAGCCAGCCCCCGGCCCGCCGGGAAGCCGGCGACGGAACCAGCCGGCCCGGTCGCGACGGCCAGCCGGACGGGGTGCAATCACCGCACCCCGCTGCCAGCCCTGTGGATAACACGGCCCGCGGGGTGCAGCCACTGCACCCCGCGCCCCGGACGGGGTGCAGCCAGCGCACCGACGGGGTGCAACCTGCGCAGCCACGGGGTGCAGTAGCTGCACCCGAACCGTACATAGAACCGTCCACAGAACCCGCCGCCTCCGCGCCCGCGCGCGGCGCACCGCCCGTCACGGCACACGTCGATGGCGGCGGGACAGTCCGCGAGTTCTTTCAAGCCCTCGGACCTGGGTGGCGTCTCACCGCCGCGCAGCGCGCCAGGCTCGCGCCTACGATCGCGACGGCGCTGGACTCCGGATGGACGCCGACGGCGCTGGCCGCGTTTACCGGTGCCAACACCGATCGCGTACGCAGCCCATACGCCGTGCTGGCCGCCAGGCTCTCACCCGCCGAGCTGCCCGCCCCGCATCGGCGACCGGCACGGCCGCCGTGGTGCGGCGATTGCGACGAGGTTACCCGGATGATCGGCTTTGACGGCGACGCCCCCTGGCCCTGCCCACGCTGCAAAACCACTGGCCTGCCTGAGAAAGCCAGGCATAGCTCGCTCACCGGTTGCCAGCCGGGAGTGCCTGCCTTCTGACGGCCTAGGCCTTACCCCTGAGCATCACGGACAGTAAACGAACTGCTCGGAGCTGGGCCTCTCGGGGTCACGCCGAACGCCGAATCTGTATCTGGACGGGCAGTGCCGTGAGTCGCGCAGCTAGTGTCCTGCGTCTTAAATTCGTTGAAGATGTATAGGCTGTCCCCTATGGCGAAAATGGGACGG
>OCTA010005004.1_pt1 | contig 11521 bp, 11 predicted proteins | sample 1538991 | NCBI WGS metagenome assembly OCTA01 (sample SAMEA3539302, study PRJEB22396) | soil metagenome | biome: tundra; feature: field; material: soil | place: USA | collected 2010-05 | depth 0.15 m | reverse complement strand
AAAGAGATAAATATCGCCAGTGAGCGGCGGCCGGCCAAGGCCGTGTTCGATCACCGCCTGCAGTTTGAAGCCTCGCCTGAGGTCGGTGACCCCAGTGGCGAGAAATATTTGGACGCGGCCGCCGCCGATCGCAACCATGGCGTCAGCGTGTCCGTAACTCACCCATCAGCCGGCCGACCCACGCAGGGTCGGCGCCGACGGGAATCTCGAGCAAGATCCCGGCGTTAAGGTGAACGACGATGTTCGACGACGTGCCCGCCGCCTCAACCTCCACCTCGGCAAAACCGGCTTTTGCGGCCGGCAGGATCGCGTCTCGGCGCAACCGCTTGCGCCAATAGTAAAAAGTCTGCTCGCACAGCCCATGCTCTCGGCAAAACGCCGACACCGACTTTCCGCTCCTCTCGAATAGCGCGAGCATCTCTGCCTTGTCCGCCCTGCTCCGCGATGGCCGTCTCGGGCCGCCTGCTGCCTTAGTCATTCTCGTACTGATTGCCGGGTTCATCCCTGCATAATATCAGGCAACCGGGGCGATGTCATCCTGTCGAAAATGACCGCGTACATTGATCCTTCGGCCAATTTGACGCCGTCGCTCGAGGCTCACCGGCCCCATGTCGGGTGAGTAGGCGGATTTTTCAGCGAGATATAATGGGCCGCAATCGACCGCTGGCGAAAAATCAAGGCCGTCGCCGCTGTTCGAGTGCACCTGCCAAGGGGCCAGGGATGCAACAGGCGCCCGCTTGCTTCCATACAGCACCTTGGTTCGAAGCATCTCCGGGTCGAGGCAACCTGTGAGTTACAACCCTCACGGTCACATGCCTGGATAGCGGCCATCTTTGGTTCTCCCCGATCAGGCCCCAAATTGCTCGTTGGTGACCTTCTCCATCCAGTCGGCGCTTTTCCCGTCGACCACTTCCACTATGGCGATATGTGTCATTGCGGTGGTGGGTGCAGCGCCGTGCCAGTGCTTCTCGCCCGGCGGAAACCATACAACGTCACCTGGACGGATCTCTTCAACTGGGCCGCCCCAGCGCTGCGCTCGGCCGCATCCGGCTGTTACGATCAGGACTTGCCCCATCGGGTGGGTGTGCCATGCGGTCCGGGCGCCGGGCTCGAACGTCACACTGGCGCCAAATCCGCGTGCCGGTTCCGACAGCTGGTACAGCGGATCGACGCGAATCGAGCCGGTGAAATATTGGGCCGGTCCTATGCCGGAGGGTTGGGATCCACTGAGTTTGATTTCCATATAAGACTCTTTCTCGTTTGATCCTATGATCGATTCCTTATCAGAGCTCCTGGCGGGTCGGCCGGAACAGGATCTCATTATCTTGAGGCGCCGGGCATTGCGCGAGTAAAGCGTTAGCCGGGTGTCGGGTCGCTTCAGAAAAAGGTCGGTGGCGACACGGGCAATCTGCCGTGGGCGCCGAGAATCAGTATATTGGTCACGGCGTGCAACGCTGTTTTGGCCGTACGTCCGTCAAAGTCCGGTGCGCTCTTCGAGTTCCTCGGGATAACGATCGCCCGCAACGTTGATCTTCTGCAACGCGGCATTGAGCTCATTCAACTCGGCGGGGCTTGGGCAAGCACCTTGCACGATTGAATCGGGTCCTCCATGGTACTTCATAAACTTCGATCAACGCGATGCCGGCAGTGTCGCTGAGGCTGTAGGCAACGGCGGTATGTGCGCCGGGTAGCGGCCCGACTCGTGCAGAAGACAACCCAAGTCACCCGTTGACTCTGCGGGTTGGGCGGTCATGAAACGCGGTGCGGAAATCGGACGTGCAGTCGTTTCCGCTTGAGACCGTTTCCGCAAATCCAAATTCCGTTAGGCCAGCTTCACCCCTGCTGGCGAAAGGCGACTCCGATGATTTTGAACCGCATGAGAACCATAATCGTTCGATGGTGGATCACTGTTATCGCATGCTTGGCGTTTGCTGCGAGCGCGCCAGCCCAGTCCCCCGAGTCCGCCGAGATCGACGGCGTGTACAATGGCAGCTATGCCGGCGAGCAAGGGCAGATCAAGTTCAAGCTGTCGATCACACAGCCGCGCCGCGGAATCCTCGCCGGCGTGTTCACGTTCTACCTGCCGGAAGGTTCCGACACGAAGGCGTACACCTGTGACTTCACGGGATACCTTCGAGCGAATCGAACGTTCCTACTGACGCGTCGCAAATGGGAAACTCCCCCGCCCAGCGGCATCGACATGGCGGCCGGAATGAACGGCCTGTTCGATCCCGCCGGCGGCAATGGCGCCGGGAAGATTTCGGGCAGAATGCGGGATCGTTCCGGCCCAAATTTCCAGGCCATTCGAGACGCGGATGAATCGGCCAATATGGCCAGTGCGAGCGCGGACACGAAGGAGGCAGGAGCGTCAGCCACGCCGGTCGCTCGGTCAGAGAGACGGCCAGCCGCCGCCAAGCCCGCCGCGCCGCCGCCGTCTTTACCGGCTCAGGGGCCCCACGTCAACTGGCTCACCGCCATCAACGGCGTCTATACTGGCACCTACGGAACCAACACAGACGACAACGTGACGGCCAAACTTTATGTCAAGTTCATCAAAGACGGATCCGTCGACGGACCCTTAACCGGTTTGTTCACGTTTGATCTACCGCCCTCCCTCGGGGCCAAACCCATCACCTACACCTATAAGCTGATCGGCGAAACTGAGCCGGGGAACGGGTTTGGATTCCGGTCCGCCAAGCCTTTGGGGAAACCCGCGCCGGACGCTTACGCGGTGACGCAGCTGTGGGTTAACTTCGGCAGGATTCCCTTGGTTAAGGATCGCAATGGACAATATGAAAACAGTTTTAATCCCGATCAGATTTCCGGGCGGGTTATCGGCAGCAATGGCCTTGCCAGCAATAACTTTGCAGCCGTACGGGACCAAGCCGGGTCGGCCGAACTCGACAGCCTCATGGCAGCGGCAGCCCAAGCCAGCGCCGCCGGCCCGGTGGTGAGTACGACCGAGCCCACCCAGCCGCCGACTGTCGCCCCCGTCGTTCGACCAGGCATCCAAGGCGTTTTCAACGGAACCTACACCAGAGAGAAAGAGCCGCCGACCAAGTTCAAGCTGACGATAACGCAGGAGCGCGACGGCCTCGCCGGTGTGGCCACGATTTATCTGCCGACCGACTCCGGCACGAAGGCCTACACGTATAGCCTCACAGGAGCCCAAGTCCCCTACGCCCCACGGGATTTCAATCTGAAGGTCATGGACTGGGAGGCGATCCCGCCCAAAGATTTCAAAAATTTTAGGGGAATGGGATTCAATGGCAGGTTCCTTTCCAATATGACCTGGAACACCGCGCGAATTATCAGCGTGCAGCAGTCCGGTTCCAACGCATCCCTATTCGTACCTCAGTTTGAGGCTGCCTGGGACGCAAAGGAATCGGCAGATATCAAAGGCACCATCGCAGCTCAGAAGGCGGTGGGGGACGCCGACCAGATCGCCGCCTTGAAGGCACAAGCCGAGGCGCAGCTCCTGGGGCCGGACCTCCGAACGTCGGGAATGGAAATTCGGTACTTCGATAGCATGGCGGACCAGGACCAGGAGGACTATATCGAGCGGCTGGTCCAGAAAGTGGAGAATGCCGTGAGCGGAGAAGAATACACCCGGGTCAAGGAATTCTTTGCGCCGAGGGACATTGGTGAAGGCGTTTCCGGCATGACCGCGTTTGAATATGATCTGGCGCTCGGCCGCGTGGCGGACCTGGAACTGGGGGACCCAAGGCTGCACCTCGAAGTTGGGGATGCGTTGCGGGCGACCTTGGAAAAGAACGACATCGTGCTGCCGCCTTCCTTTCGGTTTGTGGTCGCCGATTTTCGGCCCCGGTATTCGGTCCACCAGCCGGTCTCGAAAGAGGTGGCAGAGAGGTACCGGAAACAGCTGGAGGCGGAGATCGCCCGAAAGACGGGAGATGTGCCCCGGGCCGAGCTGGAAAACCCGCCGGACGCGGCTTGGGTGGACAAGCTCGACTTTGCCGAGCCGAAGATAATCAAGGCGCTGTTCACCGGAGACTTCACCTTGCCGCAGCTGAGAACCCAGGTGCTGACCTATATCGCGGCCCTAAACGAAAACCTCAAGGCGGACTGCCCGAATCTCTACGACTCAAGCATCACCAGCAAGGCTGAAGGCCAAATGGACGCGAGATTGGCGACAGGCTATGGATTGCCCGCCGGCGACCTTAGCGATCTGCGGATGCAATTGGAACGCCGGACGATGGATGCCGATAGCGGCGGCCGGGACGCCCACACGCTTTTCTCCCATGCTCCCGAAGGGGAGGGCAGTATCATTCTCAAGAGGATCTACCGGAACATGGAAATCTACGTGCAGCCTCGCTAGGGGCCGATCCAAGGGGTCACGTGCTGACTTCCGACAAGGCAGCTTGAAATTTCGACCGGCAGTTGGCGCCGCTCAGGCGGAATCGGCGGATGAACTGACTTACACTGCCGGGAGTGCCCATTCCCATGCGGATTGCCAACCATCCGTTTGATGCCGAAGTGGTGGCTCTGACCAATGCCGCAAGTTGCAGCCCCCCAACGACAATTACACCTCCCCACCGTGTTGCCTCATAAATGACGGTTACTGACCATGACTCACTATTATGTTAGTCTGAACGATTGAATCCAATCTTGCGGGTGTGTTCGGGTTCGGGTGAGGCGAGGAGCTGGCGGATGGCTTCGAAAATATTGGCGATCGCGGAGTCGTGGCTTTCGAGTTTCTGTTCAAGCTCGGTCAGCTTCACAGCGAGTTCCCGGCGGGTGGCCAGGAGTTCTCAGGAACGAATGGCCGAGTTCCTCGGAGTCGATGAGTCGAGCGTTTCAGGCTGGGAACGCCGAGAACACCGGCCGACGCAGAAACGCCGCCAGATGATTACTCAGGTGTTCGGCAATGAGGCTCAAGATTGTCCGTAGAGCGAGCCCGTCTTGATCTAGCCCGCGCCTCCAGTGTTAGAACGCCAGATTGCGGTCCACCGTTACAAAGAAATCAAATTCCTTCTCAGCCAATCGCAGGAGCGCTCCGTTCTTGATCGTCGCCCAGCCCATTTGCGGCACTGTGCGCGTCCAATGGCCCGGAAACTCCTTTGCCAGACGGCGATCGATGCACTCGTCCAGCAGCAGCTTCACATCAGCGCGCGGAAGCGACCATCTGATCTTTGGCGCTTTCGAGGAATGCGATCACCATCTTGCGGCTGACCGTGGGAAAACCTTCGAGAAAGTCGTCGATCGAGCCGCCCGCTTCGACGTAGTCAAGCAGCGTTTGCACGGGGACCCGCGTCCCCGAAAAGACAGGAGCCCCTCCCAGGATGTCCCGGTTGGTAGTTATTATCTTTTGTCGCACAGACATAGTGTCGGCCACAGATTGGCGAATGCAAGTCGGGAAGAAGCAGCATAGGGAAGGACCCAGCCGGGATCAGGCCGTTTTAGGCTGGTATGAGACCGCGCACATCTCCCGCGTGGCAGAAAAAAAACGCGAGACGAGATCCCTTGTGGGCGATGGAGTCCGAAATGAACGAGCGGTTGACGCCCACTCAATGCGATTCCGCAAAGCTGGTAATGGAATGCCATTCAATTACTTCCTGGAGCAGGGCTTGTTCCGTTTTCTGAACGATCCGCTCCAGGCTGTTCCAGGTGCGGCTATAAGCGATCTGCTTGCGCGCTGTCTGCAAGACCGCGCACATTTCCCAGTACCGGGCCACCCGGCGATGGAGGTCGTTGATGGAAATGAGGGAGATGAACGCCGCGGCCACGACCGGCAGAGATATGGGCAGGAAATGGAAGATCCATTGCTCGGCCCAGGGCGGGATGTTCGCGAAATTCCAAATCCGGTAAAGCGCGTAGACCGCCGTGCAGGTGATGGCCGCCAATGTAGAGCACCAGAAGCCAGCGCGCAGCCAGACGAGCTGGGGCAGTGCCTTCGCCAGGTGGCTCTCGTAGTAGTTCAGCTGGTCGTCGATCCGATGCGCGATGTAGAGCCGCTTGAATTCATCCATCGACACCGATTCCGCACCGGCGGCCCGTCGATGCAACACGTCGAGGGCGCGCGCCAGGAGCCGCAGACCCGGAAGGTCTAGCTCACCAAAGAGCAGCACTCCACGCGGCAAGCCCCAGGTGGCGAGCGCCGACCGGCAAAACTCCGCCGCCAGGCGGCAGCGGACCCAGTGATGGTGGGCCCCCTGCCTTCGCAGCAGGAGCGCGACGCCCAGCGCGCCGGCCAAGCAGGCGAGTTTCATCCATGGTAGCACCGACGATTCCAGGGCGAAGGCCAAACCGGCGGCGGCGATCAGCGTCGCCAGGACATGGAGGACGGTCGTCGAGGCGATCAGCCGCCGGAACTGCGGCGCGCCGCGGCTTGCCATGTGATCCACCTTGCGCTGAAAGTACAGAATATCGTCCGGCGCGCCGAAGGGATTGGCCGCACCCCCGGTCGCGGGCGGCGCCGCAGCCAGGCCGTTGAAATACGCCAAGTCGCGGTCCTGCGCCTTGTAGGCCGACGCGTTCTCCCGGCGAATCGTCAGGGTTCGGGCGTCAATGATGATGAGAGGTCGGCCGAGGTCCCGCGCATAGGAGATCACATCGCCGGTGCCGCCCTTCCCGCGCGCCGCTTCCCCGTCCCATACGGCGAGCACGATGTCCGCGTCGTGCACGGTTTCCATCCCAGCGTCGAGATAGGCGTCCTCGCGCGCGCCGATCTCGTCCAGAACGCGGACCTGCTCGGCCTGCGCAAGCAAAGCCTCGACTTCGCTCCATTCGGCCTCGCTGAAGTCCCGCTTGAACTCCGTGGGAGCCAGCGGCAAAACCGCATGCCAAGCACAACCCTGGGCGATCGCCTCCCGGGCAAACAGCATATCACTGCCAGCCGCGGCCGACGACAGGGCGATCCACTCGCCGGGCGCCTCCCGGCGCAGCGCCGCGATCGCTTCCCGGATGGCACCGGCCACGCCCGGGCCGTCCTCCAGCCGCCGGTGGCCGGTAAATCCGACGACATGAAATTGTGGCAGCCGGGCGGATACGATCATGACAGCCCCAGTGTCACCTTCAGGGATGCGGATGTGTCAACGGAGAAAAACAAAAGACTGAGCGGCACTGACCGATTTATGCTCGCTGGTTCAGAGTGAGTTTGGCACGTTTCCATCCCACGTCCGGCGCCGTATCCTAACCAACACCCACCCTTCAAGTGGTCTGAACGGGCGGGGCGGCTTCGGACTGCAGGCGGAAGAATGCAACGCTGACGCGATCGCTATGTTGGCTGGCGGTGCGTCCGATGATTTCCTGAAGCTCGATGGAGAGCGGAGGTGAATTGGTTGCGACCGCCAAGTCAGCGAGGCGATGGAGGGAGTCTTCCCGCGTCAAGCGGGCGATCTTCGCCTGATTGGCGCAAATCTTATGACCCCCTTGGCATCGAGCGAACGGTCGAACACCGTGAAATAATTGTTCATCAGGGGCAATCCGAGAATGGATTGGTTGGCGGCGTCCAACGGTCCGCTGATCTGGAACACGGCGTTGCCGGCGGCTGGGAAGTCCACCTGCCAATAGGTTTGCGGCGTGCAGGTCAGCTTCACGTCCTCGCCCTTCTCGCCCGTCAAAATAAAATTGATGTTCGGCCAGCTGTTCAGGTGCAACTTGGAAACCGGGACTGTCTGATTCGATTTTGACCGGGCTATCAGGGCGATGAATCGGGGATTCAGCTTTTCGAGCGCCATCATGACGCCGGAATAGACGTCGGCGGCAAGCGTCAGGTCGCTGGTGCCGCTGTCGACGATGCAATTGGATATCTGATCCGCCTTGTACTTTGCTTGCAGCGGCAAGGCCGGGCCCGCAGCGCAACCTTCCACCTGAACCGCCTTGAGATTGGTGTTGTAAAACAGATCATGCAGAACCCTCACGGCGACAAACTCGCCCCGATAGAGATCCTTCTGCTCCTCGCCGCCACCCAGAATGAAGAACCCTTTGTTGAGAGGATCCCTCGCGACCGCGCTCGCGCGCGAGCTCCTGCGGCTCACCAGCGAACGCAGGGTGTAAAAGGCAAATTTGTTCGCGATCGTTCCGTTCTTTTCCAACGCATCAAAATACGGTGTGACGTACACCTTGGGCATCCTGGACAGCACCTTCCCCAACCTCCTTGCCCAGGCGCCGAAGTTGCGCGAGGGAAATGGCCAAGGATAAGTCACGGCTGGATTGATGCCCCTGTTGGTGAGCAGCGACGTGAAGTCGTACGCGCCATTCAGGCGGTTGTAGGCAAGCCCAAGTATGCCATCCACACCGGTGAAATTTCCCCTCTGCTGCACATCTGCTATGGCGACGGGCACGCGCCGCAGGAACACCTTGTTGCCGCGAACGCCCATGGTGAGGCTGGTCGTGACCAAGGGCCCCGCCCAGCCGCCGGTGCCGTATTCAACCAGTTGCGCGTGCCTGGTCGCCTTGAGATGCGTGTCCTCAATTCCGCTGTAGACGGAAGGGCTGACCGCCAGCGTGCTGCTGCCCGTGTCCAGGATGACGTTGGCCGGAGTCTGTTTGCTGCCGACAAGGATTTGCGCGCTGTAATCACTCCCATCGAAGGCATTCGTTATCGGGATTTTAATCGGTTTTTTCATGATATGGATGACTCACAGCGGTTTTGCCGACTGAAGGATCTGTTCAAATCGTGGATCGTCCTTGAGCCGCGACCACACGGGATCGAAGCGGAAATAATTGAGGCCCACATCGAGGGGCTGGGCCAGAATCTGGCGTAGCGTGGAAAGCGCCTCTTCGCGGCGATTCGCGATGCACAGGATGGCGCCGTACGTGAGCCTCATGGTGTTTTCGTCGTAGGCATCCCTGGCGTGCTGCTCGGCGAGGGCAGCCCTGCTCTCGCGAAGCGCGTCCTCCACCCGGCCCGAACACGCCTCCGCCACGGCCATTCCCATCCGAGCCCAAACCTGCTGGCGCGGCGGCAGCCTTTGCCGGCTGTAGCTTGCAATCGCCTCATCGGCATATTGACGGGCCTCATTTTGCCGGCCGAGCAAGAACGCGACCAGCGCCCTGTGCATGGCAACCGGGTCCGCAATCGAGGGGCCATTCACGGTTATCAGCCGCGGGTCGGAGAGGGCGAGGTAGGCCGCCGACAGATCGCCGGCTGCCATGGCATACGAGTATTTGGCCTGCAGTCCGAACGGATCGTCGGCCCCATGCGGCAGCGCGGCCAAGGCGCCCAGGAAGGCCGCCCGGTCGCCTCCGACCTCGTACAGGGAATATATTCCGTAGGCCTTGACGTCGGTGTTGTCGGGATGGGACGGGAAATACCGGGTCACCAGATCGAGAGCCTGGTGATAGCGCCGCATTCCGAAGGTCATCTGGACCAACGTCTGGATGACAAAATTGTTGTTCGGATCGAGTTCGGCGGCGCGCTCAAACCGAGTGAGCGACTCGGCGTAACGGCCCAGCCGCCGGCAGCAGGTGCCGATCCTGAACTGCAGTTCTGCGTCGCTTGGCAGGTCGGCCTCAGCAACAAGCAACTCCTGCAGCGCCCGGGCCCATTCGTTTTCGCAAAGGTAATAGTACTCGCCCTGCGCCAGGTGGGTTTCGGGGGCGTCGGGAGCCAGCCGGTGGACGATATCCAGTTCGGCCCGCGCCTTCGCCTTTCGCTCCGGTGTGGGATCCAGGGCGGGAAACCAGTACATGGCGCCGTGCGCCAACGAGGCCTGCACGTGCGGCATTGCAAAGAATGGATCCATCGCCGCCGCCCGGTCATACAGCGCGATCACACGCTCGTAGTCGGCGACGCCTGAATTATTGTTCAGGTCTTCGTTCTCAACGCTAGCACGCAAATACAAATCGTAGGCGGCTTGATTCCGGGTGGGGCGTCGCGCGATCAGAGCCCGTTCGTCATCGGTCAAATTGGCGCTGAGCGCACTTGAAATCTCACCCGCCAGATTCGCCTCGAGCGTGAAGACGTCGGTCATGTCGTTCGTGAAGGATTCGGCCCAGAGATGAGAGTCCGAGCGCGCGTCGATCAGCTGGACGTTGAGATGCATCTTCCCGCCGGCCCGCTGAACGCTCCCCTCGAGCACACAGGCTACGCCGAGTTCCGCCGCGATCCTTTTCAGATTGCGCCCTTCCGGATTCTTGTAGGCCATGACGGAGGTGCGGGAAATGACTCGAAGATCGTGAATCTTGGCGAGCGCCGTGATCACCTCGTCCTGCAGCCCTTCGGCGAAGAATTCATTGTCAGGGTCCGTGCTGAGGTTTTCGAACGGCAGCACCGCAACCGACTTGCGGTCCTGCGCAGAGCCGGCGGCGGGCGGCATTGGCGCGGATGATGTAGGGGCCGCCACGGGTGCCGACGCCGCGGGTACGCCGCGCCCGCCGAGCAGCCACCAGCCTGCGCCAGCGGCGGCGATCACCACCGCGATCAGCGCGTACTTTGTCGCTCCGGGTCGGCCGATCGATTGAGCTGTGGATGGAGTGGCGCGCGGGGTCGCAACGGTCGAGGGCGTTGACTCGTGCTTCAGCACGCCCGTGCGGTGCGACCAGAGCTTGAGAAAACGCTGCAACACTTCAGGCGCAACGTCGCCGCCGCGCAGGCGCGTCCATTGCACTGCGCCGAAACGATCCGGCACGAGCGCGTCGGACTCGTGGGTATCGTCGATGACGACGGGCAAAATAAACGGCACGCCCGATGCGAAGCCCATCGCGCGCTGCGCGGCGAGCTCCCACTCGATGCGAAAATAGCCCTCATGCCGCGCCTGTGTATTGGCGGAGATCACGGGGATGAAGAGCACACACTCCTTTATCTGCCGGCGGATCTTCGCGTCCCACTCGTCGCCGTGCTCCAGTCCGCCGTCGGAGTCGAACCACACCTCGACTCCGCCCGAGCACAGCGCCTCACAAATGTGCCGCGCCGCCTCCGCATCCTGCGACGCGTAGCTCAGGAAAACGGCACGATTTGTAGGAGTTGGCTGGCTGTCTGACATTGGTCAGTGAGTGCCTTATGGATGCCCGAGCTGCCGCAGCGCGCGAGTTCATTTTTTTAGGCTAGAACTCCACCGGCAAACTGCTGATTCTTGCTGTGCCAAAAACCAAGGTATCGGAAACGGCGGCTCCGCTGGGTCCGCGGCAAGAAGCCGCCGATTCAATTTGGATGAGGTGCACGGAATTTTCTTGAGCCAGGGATGCGCCAGTCGGAGCTTGTGGGTAACTTTCATTAGCCCCCTTGAAGCGTCTGGAATGGAATGACTTGTGCACTTGCCAGGCGACGTTCGCGGATCGTTGTTACCTTCTCGATTACGATTACCTTCGGCAGCAGATCGCATGGATGCGTTGCCATCTTATTGGGGTAGGGCGTACCTCACATTAATGGACATTAAGCGAAGGAGTTACGCATATCCGAAGGAGCTAAAAACCATCGGAGATCACATCCGAAAACGTCGCTTGGACCTAGGACTGGATCAGAAAACAATTGGGCAACGAATCGGGGTGTGTTGCCTAACGATCACTGGTTGGGAGAAAGGGCACACGGAACCCAAGGTTAGGCACTTGCGGGACA
>OCTA010005003.1_pt1 | contig 11522 bp, 9 predicted proteins | sample 1538991 | NCBI WGS metagenome assembly OCTA01 (sample SAMEA3539302, study PRJEB22396) | soil metagenome | biome: tundra; feature: field; material: soil | place: USA | collected 2010-05 | depth 0.15 m | reverse complement strand
TTTATACATGCAATTTTAGAAAACTTTCATCGAGAACTTTTAAACGGATCAAAAGAACCAAATAATATTATAATGACAAGGGTTTATAAAGATGCCAAAGAAGAATATGCCGAAAAATTAACAAAGGCAATGTTAGATGAGGCGTACAAGATGATTAAGTCTTATTTAGAATATTTTGCTTCTGATATATATGATGGTGTACAAATTTTAAGTGTTGAGCAATCTTTTAATATTCCAATTACAGGCCATATAGTTTTAAATGGTTTTATTGATAGAGTTCAGATAGATAAAGATCAAGTGCTACATGTCGTGGACTATAAAACTGCAAAATCAAAACAATTTTTAAAAAATGATTGGTTTCAATTATTAACATACGCATATGCACTATTAATGGATAATCCTCATTTAGAAGTTATTAGAGGATCATATATGATGCTACGACATAAATTTGAATTAATTTCAAAAGATTTTACACGAGAAGAAATATTATCAATTAAAGATCAATATAAAGATTATGCTAAAAATATAGAGTCAGAAAAAGAATTTCCTGCAAATCCTACCTTTCTTTGCAACTACTGTGATTTTTTAGATATCTGCAGAGAAGGAAGTTTAAAGGTTAATAAAAATAATAATAGAGATTTTGGCGAAACAAGCTGGTAAAAATAAAACAACAAAAAGGAAAGTAAAAATGCAAATAGAATTAATAGAAAAAAACTATTGTCAGTATTTAGTTAAATACGAAGCAGATAAAGAAGAGATTAGTAATAAAAGAAAAGAAATTGTAAATAAGTTTCACGCATATAAAATTCCAGGGTTCAGAAAAGGAAAGTCAAATTCAGAAGCAGTTTCTATGTTTTTCAGAAAAGAAATTGATGAAAATTTAAAACAAGAACTGGCTAATGAGGCTATTAATAATACCTTGACTGAAAAAGATATTAAACCTTTTGGACAACCCAAATTCGAATCTATTAATTTAGAAAATAATAAGTTCAATTGTGAGTTTAGTATTCATACAAAACCAAACTTTGAGCTATCAACATATAAGGGATTTGAGATTCCAAAAGCCCCAAATAAAACAAACGCAGAAGAGTTTAGTCAAAAAATGCTACAAGAGATCAGGGTAAGAATGGGAACATCAATACCATTTACTGATACTGATTTTGCACAAGTTAACGATCAGGTTATTGTTGATTATAAAGGATCTATTGACGGAATTATTAATGAAAAATTATCGGTAAATGGTGAAATTTTAACAGTTGGTAAAGTTAATTTAGTTAATTTTGATGATAATATTTTGGGTATGAAGATAGATGAAGTTCGTAATTTTGATATTGTGATGCCAGAACAATACGGTGAAGAGTTAAATGGAAAAACAGTATCATTTGAAGTTAAACTTTTAAATGGCTCAAAGACTACTCCGGCCCCACTTGATGATGAGTTGGCTAAAAAATTAGGAATAGAAACTTTCGAATTATTAATGAATGAAATTAAATCCACTGCAGATGGTAGAATATATGAATTAGAAAGAGGACATAACGCAGATCAAGTTGCAAAACGTCTAATTGAAAATCATACATTTCAGGTACCAGATTGGATAATTGCAGCAGAGGCCCAAGTTAACACGAAGAATAATCAGAAGGACTGGTTATCGATTTCAGATGAAGATAAGCAAAAGTCCCTTGACGATGCTGAAAAGAGTGTTAAATTATCATTAATACTCGAACAAGTAAGAGACAGCGAACCAGATGCACAATTAACAGAAGATGAATTATTCAAATTAACTAAAATGAATATAGAAAAAACATCTCCTAATCCAGATCAAGTTTTAATGGAAATTGTAAAGAATGGGCACTTGCCTTTTGTTTTTAATCGAATAAAAGATGAATTCACTTTAGACTTCATTATTAAAAATTCAACAATTATAGAATAAGAAAGAGAGATTATTATGGCTGATAAATCATTCCCAGAACGATATAGAAAAAAAATGCCACCAGAGTTTATTGACGGCGTTAATTCGATGGATACAGATGAAATAAAACAGAAAATATTAGAGGCAGAATCACATATTTATGAAATTGAAAACGAAAAAGAGTTCAATATAAAACTTCAACAGGCAAAAGAGGACCTTAAATTAATGACGCAGCCCATTGCGGAGAGTAAGGGCATAGAAACAGCAAAAATTAAGTATTGTTTGTACGTTTTGGAAACAAGAGGCATATCATTATAAGGGATATATGTCAGAAGTTAAAAAGACACTGGTAAAAAGTAATTGTAATTGCGGGAAAGACCAAGTTATTTTAGAGCTTGGTTTTTCCCTCGATCACAAACATGCCGAGATTTTTAATGGTTTTGGCTTTAAAGTTAAGGATTCTTATCTTAAAAGCGGTATGTTATGTATAGATAATGAAAATTTGAAGGCAATAGGTCCAATAGGCTCTAATAGACTTCAAATTATGTGCAAAAATACCGAGTGTTTGGTTAATACAGATAAACTAATAGAGATTTTAAAGAGTTTATAAAACAATGATCTTAACAACAGCTAAAAAACAGTCTTTTGACTATGAATTAATTGCGTGTTGTTGGCATGAAGCTGGACATGTTATATGTAATCTTCATAATTATATGGGTGTTGATCATGTTAGTGTTATGACCCTCAAAGATAAAGAGGGAATTACACAGTATAATATTATTTATACATCACCAATTTTAGATGAAGCAACAGTAAAAACTATGGTATTACTAGATTTACAGGGAATTTATGCGGGGCTCTTAGCTGAGAAAATTTATTATAAAGAAGTTTGTGGTTCTGATAAATTTCCAATGCATTTAAAGTCAGGATCATCAGAAGACATGAAAAATGCTTATGATCTAATTCGCAAATATAAATTAGCAGAACCTGGGCAACAAACCATTGCATTAAAAAAACAAATTCAAAAAGATGTTAATCAACTTCTATATGATAATTGGGATGCTATAAAGGCAGTTGCTCACGCCCTTTATCAAAAAAAGAAGTTAAATTTTAAGGATTTGAAACATATCTTAACAAGAAAAACAGATCATAATGATTTTTGGAAAGATAAATTTAATAAGATAAAGATTATTCACAATGAAATTAATCCACCAGAATTAGTTAAGTGGAAAAGAATTATTCACTCTAATATTTATTTAAACATATAAGTAAGATAAAACAGTCGGTATTTTCCGATAGTCTATTTATTAGCTTGTTTTTCTTATACAAAGGAAATAAGATGTTCGTATCACTTCATAACCATACAAATTATTCTATTTTAAATTCACTTACAACTCCAAAAGAACTTTTAACAAGAGCAAAAGAACTAAACCACCATGCAGTTGCAATTACTGACTATGGAACTTTATCTGGGGCGTGGGATGCTTTAAATGCCTCAAGAGAAGTAGGTATAAAGTTAATTATTGGAAATAGTTTATACTTTACTAATGATGTTAATAACCATCAGGGAAAGTATAGAAATATAATTTTGATTGCAAAAAATCATCAAGGGTATAAAAATTTACTTGCATTGAGCCGAGATGGTTTTGATCATGCAATTCAGGTTATGAAAAAAGTCGTCCCGGTAGTAGATTGGAAGATTCTAGAAAAATATAAAGAGGGATTAATTTGTTTAACCGGAGATGGAAATGGTATCCTGGGACAATTAATTAATACTAAAAAATTTGAAGAAGCAGAAGATACAATTTATCATTTAAAACAAATTTTTGGAACTGAATTAGGAATAGAAATACAGACACATAATCTAAATAGAAATGGAAATAATTATATAGAGAGTATTAACCAAATATTCACTAACTATCATTGTGTAAGGTTGGCAGAAAAATGTGGAGTGAAAATTATTCCAACAAATAATTCTTTTTACTTAAAAAAGGAAGATGCAGAAATACACGATGTTTTATTGGCAATTGGAAGTATGCAGCCAGTATATTCTAATGCACGTCCAAAATATAATGTTCCAGATTTTTATTTAAAAGAATATAAAGAAGTAGTTGATTTTTTTGCGAGAAATTTTGGTGAAGAAAAAGCAAAATTATGGTGCGCAAATACAATTGAATTTTCAGATAAATGTGAAATATCTGATTGGATAGATCCAAAGTTTTCTAATCCAAGCGGAAAAGAACTACCATTATTTCCAATTAAAGATGAGAAAGATTATGATAATTTTTTAGTGTGGTTAGAAAAACAAAAACCAGAAATTCAAAAATTAGATAAAGATAAATCATTTTTAAGATTTCGATGTGGTAAAGCTTTTTTAAGTATGGTGCCAGCGGATAAAGAAAAAGAATATAGAGAAAGATTAGAAGAAGAACTTGACGTTTTAGAATATCATGGATTTTCTAGTTATATGTTGATTGTTTCTGATTATATAAATTGGGCAAAGAAAAATGGAATAAGGGTTGGCGCCGGCCGAGGTTGTAATATTTTTGACACAAAAGTATTAACAAAATATGGTTTTAAAAATTTAGGAGAAATAAATATAAATGAAGATGTTTATACGCATAAAGGCAAATTACAAAAAGTATTAAATAAATTTGAGTTTGATATAAGTGAAAATTTATTTGAAATAAGAACTACCGATGCATATAAAAAACTAGCAATGACAAACGATCATAAGGTGTTTGGACTAAAATCAATAGAGACAGATGAATATGAATTTTATAAAAAAAATAATAGCAAATTTAAAGATAAAGTCCAAAGATTTAAAAAAGTAAAAGAAAACCCAGAATGGATAAAAGCAGAGGAATTAAAAGTTAATGATTATATATACACAAGATTTCCAATTAGAAAATCTACAGCTGAACCAATAAGTGTTGATTTATCTCGGTGGCTACCAGAGAAATTTATAATTTCTTCTATAACAGAAAATAAAATTTTGTATAAAACATCATCAAGTAAAATACCATTATCTATTAATAGATATTGTAAATATGATAATAATTTTATGTATTTTTTAGGAAGGTTTATAGGAGATGGGTGGTTTTCATCAGGAACAAAACCCGGACACCATTATGATATGGGTATAGCATATGATTTATTGGATATAGAAGGAATAGATTATATGATGAAATACCTTAGAGAACTTGGATTTAATCCAAAATTTGTTAAACATAAAACAAAAAGAGTTGGACAAATAATTGTTTCTAATATATTATTACACTCATATTTAAAAAATATTTTTCCAAACTATAAACAAAAACCAAATACGAAATCATTTCCTGTATTTTTTAGATATATTACAAAAGAATTATTAAAATCAATGTTATGTGGATTGTCAGATGCTGACGGATGCATTGACGGAAATAGGGAGTGTATAGATACCGTTAGTATTCAATTGGCACTTGAAATCAAAGAGTGCCTTTTATATTTAAAAATTCCATCAACAATAAATATAAGAAAACCATACAGTAAAATTTTTGATGGTAAAAAATCTTATTGTCAAGTTTCTTATAAAATAAGATTTAGAGGATTAAATACTAAATCAAATGACAAGTTTATTATGGAACATGGATATTTTTCTCAAATTAAAGAAATTAATAAAGTAAATTCACATAAAAAAGTTTATGATATTACAGTTGAAGAAGATCACTCATATTTAACAACAAACGGTGTTGTTCATAATAGCGTAGGTGGCTCATTAGTTGGATATTTATTGAAAATACATGAGGCCGATCCAATTCAATATGGAATGATCTTTGCTAGATTTCATAATAAGTCAAAGACATCATATCCAGATATTGACGTAGACTTCTCATCAGAAGGTAGAGACAGGGTTCAAAAATACTTACGAGATAAGTATGGGGAAGATCAAATTGCAAGGGTTTCAAATTTTTCTACAATTACCCCTAAAGTTTTTGCCAGAGATCTTGCTCGCTCTTGTGAATTAGGTAGCGATCGCCAGGCTTCCGTACAATTAGGAACAGATATTGCCGATGTAATTCCTAAAAAATATAATGAAAAAGATGTAAAAACTTTTGATCAAGCAATTGCAGTATCGCCATTATTTGAGGAATATACAAAACGATATCCGCCTTTAAGAAAGTTTTCTAAAATTTGTGGAAGTTATCGAAATTATGCTACACACGCCGCGGGACTGGTTATTACTTCTAGACCAATTAGAGATTTCGTTCCAACAAGAAAAGATAAAGATGGACTTGTTGCATTAGAATTAGATAAAGATAGTGCAGAATCAAACGGACTAGTTAAATTTGATACACTTGGTGTTTCTACTCTTGATGTTATTGACAACACATATAGATTAATTAAAGAAGCCGGAAAACAACTTCCACCAGATCCACCTGATTATAATCAATATGATCAAAAAACATATGATTTAATTTCTCGTGGCGATACCTTGTGTGTCTTTCAATTGGGAACTAGCTCTGGCACAATGGATTTATGTAAAAGAATTAAGCCAAAGACTATTGAAGATATTAGTCATATTAACTCACTCGCACGCCCATCAGCACGAGGAATTAGAGATTTATTTATAGCAACAAAAGAAGGAAAGAAAAAAGCAATACTTATTCATCCGGCCTTAAAAAGAGCATTCGGCAGCACATATGGATTCGGATTGTATGAAGAATCACTTATGTATTTAGCCCAAGATGTAGCAGGGTGGGATCTACATAAAGCAGATCGTTTAAGGAAAATGACAAAAGCAAAAGGTAAAAATAATACAACAGAATTAAGGAGTGAATTTATTACAGATTCTAAAAACAATAATTTCCCAGAAGATATGGCAATTAAAATATGGGATGAGGTTATAGAAAAATTTACGGGATATGGATTTAATATTTCCCACTCAGTTCTTTATTCAATGATTGCTTATCATACAGCATATTTAAAAGCACATTTTCCAATTGAGTTTTTATTATCTAATTTAATAAATGAAAATCAATCTGGTGCGCTTGATGCAGAAAAAAAGATAAATGTTATTAAACAAGAAATTAGAAAATATGGAATTAAAATACTTCCACCAGATATTAATAAATCAGAAATGACTTATAAACTTCAACCAGATGGATCATTATTAACTGGACTTGACGCATTAAAGTTTGTTGGAACTGATGCGATTATTGATATTTTAAATAAACGACCATTTAATAGTTTTGATGAGTTTATTCAGAAAACAGATACAAGACAGGTGGCAGCAGGAACTATACGGGCATTATCAGTATCTGGCGCATTAGATTGTTTTGGAATATCTAAAAAATTAATGTATTCATATTGTTCTGATTATCGTAAAAAATATCAGGTATGGTTAAAGAAACACAATTCATTAACAGAAAAATTTGAATTTGAATGGCCAATTGAAAAAGAATTCTCACAGCAAGATCTTTATGCATTCGAGAAACATTATCTAGGTGAGGTTTTTTCTGCTCGTAAAAAAGATGCATATGGGCAAATTTTTCATAAGCCACATTATGTAATTAAAGATATAATAAAAATGAAAGATAAGGACAATGTTGCTTCTTGTGTGGCAGAAATAAAAGATTCGTTTGAGTTTAAGATAAAAAAAGAAACATCAAGATACTTTGGTCAGTTGATGATGAAGGTCCTGGTTGAAGATCAAAACGGAGATGTTATAGGATTAACTATTTTTCCAGATAGATTAAAGGAAATTAAAAAAGCAATTGATAGAAGTAAGGGAAAGTTTAAATTTGAAAGCGGATTGGTTATGCATTTTTCAGGCAAAGTTAATATGTATGAAAATAATCTTGGAATTATATTTGAAGGATTGTTTGATTTAGCCGCCCCACCCAAAATTCCTAAAAATCTAAAACATAAAAAAGTTATTTCTAAAAAATATTCTAATACAGTTGAGGATATTAAGAAAATCAATATTAACAACACTGAGAAAATGATTGAGAGTATTGAGGATGATCTTTTTACCGATGGGGTTATTGACCTTGACGAAGAAGATAAAGAGAATGAAGAAGAGAAAGAAAGGCAAATTGATTTCTTTTCATAAATCAAAATTAATATTTACCTTGACAAATAAATGCAAAATGTATAAACTATTAATAAGGAGTTAAAATGAAGTGTCAGTCCTGTAGTGAAAATGTGCCGGATAAGTTTAAAAGTGCAATCGCCAAAAACGAATGTCCTTTATGCGGAGATGTAATTATGTCCGAAAAATTAAAAGAATCATTAGCACTATTTAAAGAACTTATGGTTGATTTAGAGGAGTTTAAAGAACCATTTGAGGAATGGTTGTTTGCGAATTATTCATATCGTAAGGGTGGTGGAAATAATGATATAGACGAAAATGGACATATTGTAAATGGAAGCGGAGAAATGTCTATATTTGCAAAAAATGCCGGAATGAAAAATAAACCACTCAAACGAATTGTAGATCAGATCAAAGAAGGCGGTAGTTCAGGTGCAGCAGATCCAAGCGAGTTTGTTGGTGTAGATGATGAGTATGGGGTAATAACACCAGACAATATTGATGAAATTACTGGAACATTGAATCGCGGTGAAGAAACAGAGTTAGATGGATTATTTAATGAAAAGCCAAATCCACAGTTAGAAATGGAAAGATTAAAGAGATTACGATCGCGAAGTCAAGGTGGCGGATTTAACAGGGGAGGATGACAATTAAATGATGATAATTGATAATAAAAAAATCGATTTAACTGGTGATGAGTATGCTCTATATGATAAGATTTGCAGATCATATGATAGACCAAATTGTAAAGGTGAAGAATTATTTAAAGGATTATTTGAAACTGATGATAATGGTATAATAACATTTATAGTTCCACCAAGTATAAGACAGACTTCTATGGAAATATATTTATTTGTTTCTTCTATATATCAACATCAACATATGAGAATTTTATATAATAAGTTTGATGCTCTCGAAAAAAAGTTAAATGATAAAATGATAGAATTAGAAAAGAAAGCAGAAAAGAAAAAATGAGCCAAACAACATTAGGAAATTTACTTGGTAGTGAAATGGTAGATAAATTTGAAGATTTTGATTTGACAGAAATTCAACAGGTATTAAAATCTTTGGCAAATGAGAACGCGATTGATTTGGCACATTCTGATTTTTTGCAGCAAAAATGTTTATATGCTGCAAATTTGCTTGTAGATTATTTAGCACAGTTAGTTAAAAGTGTAAGTTATTTAGAGGGAAAAGTTAATTCAACAAAGAATAAAGCAGCACTTGATTATAAGTCTGGTGAGAGTAAAATTACTGCTGATATGAGACGTAGCGCAAGTGAGTCTGATCCAGAAGTAGAAAAATTAAATATTGCCCTTTCTCGTGCGAAGGGAGCAAAAGTTATGATAGAAAAGAAATTAGATATACTTATTAAAAGTCATCACTTCTATAAAGATATTTCTTCTGGCATGAGAAAAGGAATGATTGCAATGGGAGGCAATGCACCCACTAGTTCTTTAGACGAAAATGAAATTGTAAATGGGGAAACAAGTTGGGATAAATGAGTGATGAAAATTTAGAAATAGAAGAATGTTTAATTTGTAAAGAGATAAATAAAATTTCTTTATTTTTTAGAAAATCAAAAATATGTAAAAAATGCAAAGCAGAATTCGAGCACAATAAAAAAGAAAAGGAAAGGTTGTGTGGAAAATGTGCATTTATAGGCGACGAAAAATTATTTTTATCAGGATTGAGAAACACTTGCAGAAAATGTGGAGGAATGGAAATTCATATTCCACCAAAAGGAATGTTATATTGTACGGGATGTGAAGTAAATCATTTAATAGAAAATTTTGAATTTAGAAAAGATAATCAAAAATACAGGGGGCAATGTATTGAATATATCAAAATAATGAGAAAAATTTATTTTGAAGATAATGAAGAAAAAATACACGCAAAACAAAAAGAAAAAAGAGAAAAAAATAAATCAAAATCTAAAATAGAAAAACACGAGTACTATATAAAAAATCAAGAAAGACTTAAACAAAAAGCAAAACAATACAGGATAGATAATCCTGAGAAAATTCAAGCATATATTGATGTTAATAAATTAAAGCCAAAAACAAAAAAAGATAGATTAAAAAAGAATGAATATCAAAATAGAAGAAAAAAAGAAGATATTGAATTTCGTTTAAGAGCAATTGTATCCACTTCTATTGGTAGAGCATTAATGGCACAGGAATCTTCAAAAAGTGGAGGATCGATATTAAAATATTTATCCTATACAATAAAAGAATTAAAAAATTATTTAGAATCTCTTTTTGAACCTTGGATGAATTGGAGTAATTGGGGCCTATATAAGAGTAAATTATGGAATAAAGAAGATAAATCAACTTGGGTATGGCAGATAGATCATATAATTCCACATTCTGATTTGCCATATAACTCAATGAATCATCCAAACTTTCAAAAAGCGTGGGCACTTTCAAATCTTCGTCCCCTATCTGCAAAACAAAATCACGAAGATGGTGTAAATAGAACAAGACATAATACAAAGGAAAATAAAAATGAGTAAATCAGATAATATATTAGAAAATTTTTTTCGATCTTATTCGGATGCGGAAGATATGTTAGATTATAGAGTTGCAAATCAAGTGATTGCAGAGAAGTTAGAAGTTATAAAGACTGGTAGTGCCGGATTAGACGATGCATTATCTAGTGGCGGTTTACCATATGGGCGCATAATCCAATTTTATGGAAAATCACATTCGGGTAAGACAGTGGTATCAATGTTATGTATGTTAGAAGCACAAAAAAAGGATCCCAAATCTAAACAAATATTTATTGATGCCGAAGGTACATTTAGTGAGATTTGGGCTAGAGCACTTGGTCTAGATACAAGTCGTATTGTAGTTATTGACGGAGATACGGCGGTGAATGGAAGAAACTTGTTTAATATGCTCATCGGCGTACCCAAAGAGGATGCTAAACATATTCTCAGTGGAAAATCAAAATTAGGCTTGCTTGATCATATTGCTGCCAAAGATCCGGGTTTCGAATTTAATATGATAACTTTAGATTCATTAGGGGCAATTATTCCACCAATTGAAGACGTTTCGGCAGTAGGAAAATCAAATATGTCTACAATGGCACGATTTCTTTCCAGTGCCATGAAGAAGCTAAGTCTTGAAGTTAAGAAGGCTAACATTCCATTTGTTATAATTAATCATAATAGAGATAATATGGACCCCTACGGAAGTGATCACGGCTATTCTGGTGGAAATACATACTCACACTTTCTTTCGGCAAACATATATTTTGAGGCTGTTATGAGAAAAGATAGTCAGATATTAGATGACAAAGAACAGAAATTAGGACATACTATTCGTGCCACTGTAGAAAAATCAAAATTTGGAATAAGTCCGCGAAAAATAGAGTTCAAAATAGACTTTACAAAAGGATATGCAGATCAACACCTAGAAATTGCTAATCTCGCCCTATCATATGATATTGTCCAAAAACCAACAGCAGTTTCACACACATATAAAGATAAAAAGTGGGTTGGGTTTAATAATTTTGCCGAAGCCCTAAAAGAAGATA
>OCTA010005002.1_pt1 | contig 11523 bp, 3 predicted proteins | sample 1538991 | NCBI WGS metagenome assembly OCTA01 (sample SAMEA3539302, study PRJEB22396) | soil metagenome | biome: tundra; feature: field; material: soil | place: USA | collected 2010-05 | depth 0.15 m | reverse complement strand
TGGCGCACTTCCACATTTCCATTGGTGGATACCCCGATGTCCGTAACGCCGTTCGTCCACCAGCCGGACAAATCCGGACTCCACTGAACCTGCCAGGTCAAATCGGTGGCGGTCAGGCTGTGGGTGTAAGTCATGACCAGGTTGGTGTCCAGCATCGCCACGGCGGGCACGGTGGATGATGAATCTGTCACCAGCGGATTCAAGCCGAAAAATCGTTCCATTACGTTGGCGATGCCGTCGCCGTCGGGATCAGCATTGTCCGCCGCGTTGCCGGCGTTCGCGGTGGTGCCAAAAAATTGCTGCCGCCAACTGCCCGCTGTCGTGGTCAGCACCGTGACGAGAAATGAATTGGTCGCCGTGTTCACCGTCGGCTGGCCGTTGTTCACGATGAGCGTGATCGTCACCGAGCCGGATTGATATGCGGCTGGCGTCACTTGCACGGTGCGGAAATTGCCGCTGCCGCCGAGAATGATGTTCGTGTTTGAATTGGGAACCAGATTGGTGTTCGAGGAACTGGCCGTCAGCACCAGATTATTCCCCGTCACCAAGGCGTCGCCGAGCGTTACGGACAGCGGCACGGTGGAAGCGTTTTCGGCGATGACTTGATCCGACACGGCTGAAATCGTCGGCGGCGTGGGCGGCGAAAAAGACACGCTGGTGAAGGATGTGTTCGCAAGCTTGGTGTTGTCATGCGAGCAATCCACCAGGCCAACCACCGCCGCGCTCGCCATGCTGGTGGTGTGCGAACCAACTAATATCCAATTGGCCGTGGCCGGCACTCCGATGGTGGTGGCATACCAGGCGTAGAACGTGTTGTTGCTGCGCACGAGCCGGAACCAGACGGCGGGGTTGGTCACGATATTCGCACCTTGCTGTCCCGCGAGCGCGCCGGTGGCATCGCGATAGAGGAATTGCACGCCCTGAGTTTGATCATGCACGAGCGCGACGAACGGCGCGTTGGTGGCCAGCGAATCGCGGAACATGACGCCGGCCTTGGCGTTCGTATTAGTGGAGCCGTCGCTGATGATCGCGCCGGAAGTCAGCCGCGCCACGACACTGCCGGAGCCGGTGAAATTCGAATAGGCGAATTGAAATTGATCCGCGCCCGTCCAGATGTCCGCACCGCCGCCGCCAAGCGACCAGACACCCGTGTTTGAATTGTAGTTTGCGTAGCCGGGGCTGGCGGAACTGCCGATGTCACTGTTCGTCCAGGGCGCGGGCAAAGTTTGCGGTGCAACCAGGGTGGCAATCTGGCTGGCACTCAACTGATAATTGTAAAGCCGCACGTCGTCCACCGCGCCCGCGAAAAATCCGCCGCCCGATTGCAGGCTGCCGATGCGCAATCCCGTCGGCGCAGAGCGGGTGTTGGTCGGCCCATTGCCGGAAGCCTGCACGTTGCCGTCCACATAAAGCCTCATCGCGCCACTGGTGTTGTTGCGCGTGGCCGCGACGTGATGCCACTGGCCGTCGTTGATGGCGGTCGCGGAAGTGAGGGTAAAATCCGTATTGCCCACGCCAAAAGCGGCGTGGCTGCCCACGAGTGAAGTGCCAAAATCCGCCGCCGCGCCGGCCACTTCCCCGTCCACAATTCCCTGTCCGCTCCACCATTGGCCGGAGCCGCCGGTCGCGGTCGTCTTCACCCAATAGGCGATGCTGAAGTCATTTGCGATGCTGGCCGGAATTTGAATGTAGCTGCTCACGTCGTCAAACTGCGCAGCCTGCGCGCCCACCTTGCCGGCAACGAACGTGACGCTGTTGTTCGTGACGCCCATGTTGGCAAATCCGCTGCTATCCTGCGCGTTGCCTTCTAGGTTGTAACTGGCCACCAGCGTCGAACCGAGCGCGTTCAAGGCCTTGACCTCGGTGGCATTCAACGCGTAGTTGTAAAGCCGCACTTCGTCAATGGAACCGGCCAGAAAATTGTAGCCCGTTTGGATGTTGCCGATGTGCAGCGAGGCCGGCGTGGCATGGGTGCCGGTCGCTCCGGTGCCCGAAGCGCGCAGCGCGCCGTCCACATAAAGCTGCATCGCTCCGCTGGTCGAGACGCGCGTCGCGACGATGTGATGCCACTGCCCATTGTTGACTACATTGGTTGCCACGATGGTAACGTCGGCATTTCCAACACCAAATACGGCGTTGCTGCCGACCAGTGATACACCGAAATCATTTGTCGCGCCGGGCACTTCGCCGTCCACCAAACCTTTGCCCGCCCACCATTGACCAGCACCGCCAGTCGTGGTCGTGTTCATCCAAAATGAAATGCTAAAGTCGTTGCCAAGTGGATTGGGAATCTCCACGAAGGAAGCATCACCGCCGGTGAAATTAATTGCGGAAGAATCCACGTTGCCCGCCACGACGCTGGTGGTGCCATTGATCGTGCCATGATAGCGATTGCCGCTGCTGTCTTGGGCACCGTTCTCAAACTTATATTCCGCGACTAATCCGAGATTCGCACCGCTCGCCGGCGTGGCCGCGGCCTGGGTTGAATTTCCCGATTCCTTTTCCAAACTGTCCAGCGCGGTCACGACATAGTAGTAAGTGGTGCCGTTCGCCGCCGTGTTGTCGGTGTAAAAATTCCGTTTAATGTCCGAATTGATCTTGGTGTAGCCGCTGCCCGAAGTGGTGCTGCGATAAATGTTGTAGCGGGGCGCGCTGCCCGTCCAGCGCAGCGTGACGCTCCGGTCGGCTGACAAAGCAGTCAAGGCGGTCGGCGTGCTGACCGCGGCGAGTGACACCGGGTAGTAAGGTTTGACAAAGCGGAAGCGGGTGTTGTCCGAAGGCGAACCGAAGGGTGCCGTGCCCACCCCAATGGCCCCGCCAGAACCGCTGGCGTTCAAACTGACCTGGCTGTTGGGATTGTCTATGTAATAATAGCCATTGCCGTCCGGACCATTGAAGGTCCATTCCAGGTTGGTGCCCGTCAGGCCCGCCGACGCGAGCGACAGCCCGCTGCCATTGGTATAGGTCAAACGCCGGCCATCGGAAAGTGATTGGATGTAATAATGCCCGGCAGCCGGCGCATTGGTGAGGATCCATTGGGTGGTGGCGTCTTCGTGATGGATGGAGGTTGCGACCTGGCCAGCGGAGCCACGCGCCGAAGTCAGCCGGAAGCAGGTCGCGCAGTTATGAATGAAATAGGGCGTTTGTGGATGCAGCACCCGGTCGGCATCCCACGCCGCATAGAGTTCGCCATAAGGAGTGAAAGTATAGTTGTCCGGCAGGAAAACATCGCCGCGATGACCGTTGCCATCCCACGGATTGACCGACGGCGTGCCGCTGAAAAGGAAAAGCGAATAGCGTTTGAACCAGACCTGATCCTCCGCCTGCCACATGAACTCCGCCAGGAAACGGTAGTTGTCCTGTTCCGTCCAAGTGGCGGTGCCGCCCCAGTCCACCGGCGAAAATTCCGTGAGCCACACGGCGCGGCCCCACGTCGTGTAGGCGCTGTTCAACGTGCTGATCAGACTGCTGGCATTCGGACTGCCATACCAATGATAGGCGGTGTAATCCACGCGGTAACCATTGGCGGCAATTTTGTTGTAAAAATCCGCCAGCCAGCCGCCGAAATCATTGGCGCACGCCGGGCTGACGAGCGGCAGGTTCAACGCCTGCAGCGACGGCCAGAGCGCAATGGCCTGGTCGGTGGTCATGTTGGCCTGGTCGGTGTGGTCCGGCTCGTTAAAGGTCAGAACCTCCAAAGGTTTTTCAGTTGCATTATTTAAGGTGCCCACGCCCCAGTTGCCCCACTGCATCGGAGCGAAGACTTGCGAGGACGACAATCCCGTTCCCGTGCCCCAGCCCCAATTGTAAAGCCAGCTTGCGTTGAACCGCCACAATTGATCGTCCCATCCCGCCACGCCTTTCTTGGGATAGTGTGTCTGATAGGCAAAATGCCAGTTTTGATAAGTGCTCGAAGATGTCGGAACCAGCTTAACTTTGGCCGGCGAACCATTGTCCGTCTGCAACGCCAGGCCGCTCGCCACGTTCACGATCTGATAAACTCCGCTGCTCACGGTGACAAAATTCCATTTCTGCGACGTCGCGGCGGTGTAAGTCGAAACCGTCACAACCGGCGTGCCGTTGGTGGTCGCGCCGTTGAGCGCGCCGATGCATAGCCAACTGTCGTGATTGCGCAAACGAAACGTGCCGTCTTCCTCGTTGTAAAGCAGTTCAAACTGCTGCTGGAAAGCGGTGTTGATCCCCACCGCCTGGCTCGCGCCGCTGGCATTGACCACGAGCGTGTTCCCATTGCCGTTGTTGATGACCGTCCAGAAACCGTCGCCGAAAGAATCAAAGATGAACGCGCGCGCCGGCATGACCAATGCCAGCACCGTCAGCGCCGCGCTCACGCAGAGCCACCGGGCAATTCGTTCAAAACGCATGATAATGACATATAGAATGCGCCATATTACGCGTTTGTCATGTGACATGAAATGGCCACAACTGGAAGCGGCAAATGCCAGAAGCGTGACGCGTGACAAGTGACGCGTGAAAGGAAATCCTGCCACCCGTCACCCTCCTTGGCCACCGTGCCGCCCTATGCAGCCCAAGCCAGCGAAATTGTTGTTCGTCGGCCAGCGTGTGCTGCTACGCGTCGAAGTCTGCCATGATTCCCGTGACATCGCAGGAAATGAGATATGCCAAAGGTGGCGGTGCTTATCCCAATTTGTTAGATGCCTACCGCCGATGCAGATTGACGGGAGTTTTGGCATCACTGCGGCCATGGGCGAAATGCTGCTGCAATCGCAAGTGAATAAAATTGAATTGCTGCCCGCATTGCCAGGCGCGTGGAAAAATAAAAGAATTTCCGGCCTGCACGCGCGGCGGATTTCAAGTGGACATCACCTGCCAGGATGGAAATTTGACCTCGGCCACAATTCGTTCAGAAACGGGCGAACCCTGCTCCGTCAGCTATGGCGGCAAGAACATTGATTTCAAAATCAACAAAAGCAAGTCCACCGCCTCGAACGGAAACTTGGATTTGAATTGAAGTCTTAGAATTCCAATGAAAACAGAAGAACAACCATTGGCTTGGATGGTATGCACTTGAAGATTGGCGGTAGGTAAGTATTTTTTCGCCGCGTCAGGGCTTAAATTTCAATGACACAAGTTGAGCGGCAGGAATGCTTGAAAGATCATCCTGAAAAAAATACCATTGGTGGCCGGCCGTGTCATAAGTAGTGATCTGATACATTTTCTCCACTTTAACCCATGAAGCCGAGCCATCCGCGGTCAATGTGTTGCCGCCGTCGGGATAAGCTGTTCCGTGACGCCTGTGGTTTGCAGTCCAAGTGGTTCCATTGAACATAATGTCTTCCGCCGCCAGCACCCAGCCAGGCTTGGCTTGACTTAACTTTACCGGACTCAACGAGGGAAAAGTTCCCTGAGAATTATCCCATAACGTGACGCCTCCCAAATACTGATAGCCGATCTGCCATTGGGGCGGAATGGTGGTTGAATTATAGCTGGCCAATCCCTTGTTTTCTTCGGGGCACACCCAAATGGAAGCGTTATTTGTCTGGGTCGGGTCAAGACCGACCGACTTGGACTCCGTTGCCGTGTCATCATTCAACGCATGAAGATTATACCTGATGGGGGTGCCATTTACTGGCCGTGATGAAAAAAGCCTTTCATTGTTGTCGCCCGCATAAATGGTCAAGCCAATGCCGATTTGTTTCACATTGTTAAGGCACTGGATGCGCTTGGCCCTTTCCTTTGCACTCGCCAACGCTGGCAACAGCATCGCCGCCAGAATGGCAATGATGGCGATGACCACCAGGAGTTCAATCAAGGTAAAGGCTGCAGACTTGGAATGTCTTTCTTCTCTTTTCATTATCCGTTTTTGGCTCAAGGAACTAATCATTGGGTTTTTATTGAGCCGCCGGGCGAATGACTCGCCCGGCGCCCATGTTCAATTGCCTATTGAGAGATGATATAGAATTGCCGTGGCACAGCAGGATTGATGATGTTGGTGGACAGATTCAGGTTGCCGCTGCCATTGAAGTTGTTGGTCATTATCGGCGTCCATTGGCTTAACGGCTTTGCCACGTTGGTTGTGCCGAGCAACACATACTGGCCACCATGCACGCCGTTCGTCGCGCTGATGTTTAGCGTCGTTCCGCTCACGCTGATGCTGGTGATATGCACCGGTTGCGGCGTCGCTGTCGCCACCACACTGATCGTGCCGGTGGTGGTCAGAGCGTTCGTGTTCCAGGCCAACCCAGATCCTGGCGTCGCCGGCGTGATGGTGGCAAACGAACCCGAATAACTGGAGGCACTGAAGAGTTTGAAACTGCTGCCATTTGTCAGCGGGCTGCCAAGGTTCACAAAACTTAACGTGCCGCCGTAAGTAATGGTTGTGCCAGTTTTCAGCATGTCGTTGGTTCCATTGTCCTGATCAAGCTCCATGATGTTGGTGCCCGACAAGACGATGTTGTTGTTTACTGTCAGGACACCGATCGCGCCCACACCGGGCGAGATGGTGGAGCCGGCGTTTGCGGTGAGTTTGCCGTTGACGACGCCGTTGCCGCTAAGATTGTGGTCGCTAAACAGAATGAAAGTTGAATTGACCATGCCGGTCACGGTCAACGTGGATCCGGCATTAATGGTGATATTTGTGCTCCCCGAAAGATCAGCGCTGCCGTTGAGCCGCAGGGCGGCGGAGTTAAGGGTTGTATCGCCCGTGTAGGTTGTCGGGCCACTAAAAATGAGTGGTGACCCGCCGTTCTTGATCACGCCACCGTCGCCGCTGATCGTGTTGGTGATGGTCAGCGCTACGCCTCCGACATTAAAGACGACACCACCGTGCAGCACTATCGGACCGTCCAATTCGGGATTGCCGCCAGTTCCAATGTTCAGCGTCGTCGTTGACCCATTTCCGTTGAAGACGAACTGTTTGTTCCAGGCTAACGCGGTTTGTGCGAACGAGAGCGTCGCGCTTGTTTCGACGGTATTAGTGTAGGTAGCATCACCCATGGTCGGAGTCAGGCCGGACAGCTCCATGATTCCTTGTTGAATGTCAATATTTTGCAAACCTAGATCAACAACGGTTAAGTTTTGCAGGGTGAACTGGCCCGCACCGGTCTTGGTGAGGTTATATGCACCGGTCAAAGAGGCTGCGCCGCCGCTGTTATTCATGAGCACGGGTCCAGAACCGCCAACCGTGGCGTCGCCCCCGAGGGTCAGCAACCGGAGTGCTTGGACTGGCGACGCCCCACCATTGTTGACCAACGCCCCGGAAGACCCATCGGCCCCGGGACCGTTAATCGTGATCGCTTCATTCACCACGTTTTGCCCGTTTATGTCCAGCGTGCCACCTATTTCCACAGTTGTGCCGGCAGCAGTGCTTCCCAAAGCCGCAGTGTTGCCAATTTTCAAGGTGCCCGCCTGCACGTCCACTGCTCCGCTGAACGTGTTTGCGGTATCAATCTCCAGAGTGGAGAGGCCGGACTTCACAATGCCGGAACTGCCAGCAATATGGCCGGCACCGCTGATGACGAAATAGTTATTGGTTGCATTATCCGTGATGCTCGTGGGAGCCACATTCATCCCGGAAGGAATAGTAATTCCGGTGACAACACCGGGAGTATCGTCGAACAAGACAGTATCTCCGGCATTGAACGCGGACGGCAAGCTGATGCTCAAGTTGAGCCAGTTGATGGCGCTCTGATCCCATGTGGGATCGGACGTTGAAGCCCAACTAAGATCGGAACCCGAACCGCCAGTGACGTTCAAATACACAATGTTCGGGGTATTCGTGTCCACTACCACCGAGAAATGGGTTCCTACAACGGCAGGATTGAAGCTGCCGGAAAGGCTGCCGGTATAGGTGAATAGAGGATAGGAGCCACCTGACGGTGGACCGTCGAAATTAACCGTGATCGTATTGTTATTGACGTGAAGATTGCCCACCACGTTAATGGAATCACTAATGCCCGGATTGGCTGCGCTCAAATCAAAATTCAGCGTGCTTCCAGAGTTCAAGGTAAGTCCGCCATTCGCATTGAAGATTCCCATGCCGCCCGCCGAGCCGGGATTCATTTGTCCGCCAACCGTGATGGCGCCGTTGTTCGTCCCGCTGCCGGCCAGCACGGTGCCCGCAGAAGTTGTCAATACACCCGCACCCGACGAAGTCCCGTCTATTTGCAGCGTGCCGCCACTAAGGGTGGTGGCGCCACTGTAAGAGTTCGCACCGGACAGGATCAGGGTGCCATTGCCATTTTTAGTCAGCGTGCCATTGCCGGCGATGGCGCTGTTCAAGGTGAGGCTGCCGCTGCGGTTCACCACCAGCGCGCCGTTGTTGGTGATGTCGAGGGCGGAAATGGCGCCATTCAGGTCATTGGTTCCAATCTGCAAGGTGCCGCTGCTGATCACCACCGTGCCGATGTTATCAACACCTTGGTTGGCCACGATCAAAATATTCGTCCCTTTCTTGGTGAGCGAGCCGGCTCCGGCAATGTTGCCGCTGCCGACAAAAGTGTATTGCCTCGTGTTGTTGCTGACCGTGATGCTGCCGGGAGACAAGGCGGTGGTCAGAAAGATGTTCGTCTGCGTGGCGGTGTCGTCAAAGAGCGGCGCGGAACCGTTGAAAAAGTTCGTGGCATTGCCTTGGTAGTTCCAGTCATATGTGGTCAAGTCCCAGTTGTTATCCGTCGCACCCGTCCAACGTAGCGCCAGAACCGCAACCGGGCCGGCAGTCAATCGCAGTTGAATAACGCCCCCGCCGACATCCACGAGGGAGCCGATGTAACCACCCGGCGGCAATGTTCCGCGTGAAAGCGGCCCGGTGCCAGCAGTGTAGCCATTCTGATAATTGATCAGTGTGAAAGTGGCGGGATAGGAGGCAATGGGCGGAATGGAACTGATGTTAATGGTGTTTGCCGATCCGCCCACGGTCAGGGTTTTTACGGCCACCACTGCGCCACCGTTCAGCGCCGGGATGTTCAGCGTCGCGTCGGCCAGGCTGAGCGTGCCGATCGGAAAGGCCAGCGTGCCGGCTGTATTGGAGATGGTCAGCGTGCTGTTGGCGTTGACATTGATGGCACTGACACCACCACCGGAGACGATGGTGTTGGCTTGGACTGTGCCGCCAGTAATGTTGAGGGTTCCGGTGACAGTGGCGGAACCGCCGTTGGTGCGTGCCAGGCGCAACAGGGTGGGCACTTGAATTAGCGCACCTGCGGGGAAGAGGTTATTATTGTTGACGTTGACCGTTCCCGTCGTAGTGCCGCTGGCACCTGTCGCATTCCCCCAGCCGATTTCAAAGTCGTTGACATTGAATGTGCCCGCCCCGAGCGTGAGGGTTCCGCCGGAGGTGCCGACGCCCGTGCCGATAGGACCTTGGGGGACGTTGACCAAGTTCGCCAACAAATCTATCGTGCCGGCGGAGAAATCCGCCAACGCAACCGTGCTATTGCCGGTGCTGGCGGCAGCGTTGTAACCAACGTCAATTACGGTGCAGGGGCTGACTCCATCCGCGTTCCTTACTTTGAGCGACGGGAGACTGAAGGCACCGAAATTTACGGTTCCGTTGCCTTTCTGTCCGCCCCACCGCAGGGTATCCGCATTGAGAAAGTTCACCTGGCCGAAGGTCAGGACGGAAGGCGTGCTGCCGTTGGCGTTCGATCCGCCATCCTGAACCATGACTTGCGGTGAAGTCCCTGTGCAAGTGATGGTATTTGTCGCTGCCAGAATCAACGTGCCGGAGGGACGATTGACGGTTACGCCCCCGTTGGCTTGTCCGATCAAAAGCCGGCCAATGGTGGCGGTGAAACTGTTCAAACCTGACAGATCCAAGGTTGCCATGTGATTGGCGGCCGCGCCGCCGGAAGTGGTGCCCTCATGAATCACAATGTCGCCAAGGCCGCTCAAAACTAAACTGCCTCCACCGTTGATCGCACATGGGGTGAAGGTGGTGGTGGTGGGCGCAGCGGCCGCGCTGCCTTCTAAAAGCAGCGCACTATTGGCCGCGACGCTGCTGTTCACTGTCAGGGTTTGGCCGGATGGGATGACCGTCGTTTGTTGCGACCCATTGCTCCAATCATAAGTCAACGAGTTGATTGTTTCCGAAGAGATATTATTGGTGTTCGGAAAGCCTGAACCGGTATTTCCAAATATCACGTCGCTGGCGGTTCCCGGCACGCCGCTGGGCGACCAGTTGCCGGCGACGGACCAGTTGCCACCGGCGGCGTTATTCCAGGTGGGCGCGGCACCAGCCAGTTGAGTCAAGGCCAGCACAGTGACCAAAGCCAAAACTGTTGGGATTTGCAAATATAATTGGGGGCGAATACTGTTCATAATGATGGTAGCGGTTTGGGTAGGTTGGCTGCGGCTCCAATCGCCAGCAATAATGTGGTGACGGGAGCAAAGGGCGTCATAGATGTGATAATTTAACAGGATTTGCGGACGAATCATGTCCTCGTTTCATGTGACAGGCCGGGGACTATGAAATGGAAACGACTTCAATCAACCAGCAATGACCACCCGAAATTCATTCCTTGCCGGGCAGATTGACGCGGAACTTGGCGACGGCTTCCGTGCGGGAACTGACGTGCAGCTTCTCGTAGATGCGTTTGATGTAGGTGCGCACTGTGTTCTCGCTGATCTTGAGTTGAGAGGCGATTTCTTTGTAAAGCATTCCCTTGGCCAGAGCCGAGAGCACCTGGGCCTCGCGCTCGCTCAATTGTTCCGCGTCGGAAGCCGGGCCGGGAAGCTGGTTGAAGAAGGCGACGACTTTGCGCGCGATGCGCATGGACATCGGCGCGCCACCTTCATGAACCTGTTGGATCGCAGCCAGCAATTCCGCCGATGATTTGTTCTTGAGGATATAACCGGTGGCGCCGGCGCGAAGGGAATTGAAAATCAGATGGCTGTCTTCGTAGGTGGTCAGCATCAACACGCGCAATCCCGGCATTTGCGCCTTGAGTTTGACGAGGCAATCAATCCCGCTCATGCCCGGCAGGTTGATGTCCATCAAGACCACTTCCGGTTGTTCGGTCGGGACGTTGACGAGCGCGGCTTCGCCGGACGGATGCGCGCCCAGCAGGCGCACGCCGGACGCGCGGCGCAGCAACGCGACGAGGCTCTCGCGCGTTTTGCGGTCGTCTTCCACGATGGAAACAGCAATGGACATTTAATCAACTGGCGGCCACGGATAGTGGACGGAAATTTTTGTGCCCGTGCCTGTGGCGCGCTTTCGATGTGAAACTGCGCGCCCAATTCTTTCGCCCGCTGCCGCATATTATGCAAACCGTCCGCCAAAGTATCATCGGACTTTCGTTCGATGCCACGGCCGTTGTCCGCAATCAACAAATCGAGCGCGGCGGCGGTGATGGAAATTTGCAAACGCACTTCGCCCGCCTGCGCGTGACGCACCACGTTGTTGAGCGCTTCCTTGACGATCAGAAACAGGCTGTGCCGCAACTCCGCCGACACGGGACGCTCCAGCGGATGATAGGGCAAATCCAGGATGCAACGGATGTTCGCCTGTTGCAGGAATTCCATTCCGAACTGGCCGATGTAGGC
>OCTA010005001.1_pt1 | contig 11524 bp, 15 predicted proteins | sample 1538991 | NCBI WGS metagenome assembly OCTA01 (sample SAMEA3539302, study PRJEB22396) | soil metagenome | biome: tundra; feature: field; material: soil | place: USA | collected 2010-05 | depth 0.15 m | reverse complement strand
CTTCGTGGTCGGCTATCCGGCAGAGACGACGGAAGCCTTCTGCGATGGCCATGTTATTCGCTCGACGTCCTTCTTATCGATCCTAAAAAGAATACCGATTTTGGATCATGTTCAGGCCTCAACTTAGTTCTCATCGTCTTCTCAAATAATTGCGTGACGACCAGCCTGAGAGCGCACCCGTAGCTCGGCTCATGACAAATAATTAGAAACGAAATTCTGGGGGCATGAATTCGACGATCGTGGATGCCGGTACAAAGTGCCTTGCAATATCAACGGTGTTTCTGGCTAAATCTCTAACTATCCGCTCGTTTTCCATTCGAAAATTATATTCCCATATCTTACTTGTTAAGATGCCGAGGAGGCACTTTCTCTCAGCACGAAAAACACCAGATCCGGAACCCCCAGGTATCGGTACATCGCTGATGAAGGTGTTGAAATTAGTTCTATATCTCGGGGGAAGTGATTGCGGGAATATTATTCGGGAGCGTACCATCCCATACGAAAGAACAACAATGACATCCTCACCAGCCCTTGGAGGTTCTTTACACAGCGGATTCCGTCGCAACCGAAGGCTAACAGGCAGGCGCGCTTCGTCCACGGACAGAATCGCGAGGTCTATCGTTTCGAACGAGCCTTCTTTGATGATTTTGGCGGGAAGTTCTTGACCGGCAATCAGCACTCGCGGATTTGAAATGAAAGATGGCCAGCGGCCCACGACGTGAGCTGCTGTGATTACCGCCCCTTGGCCGAGATAGATGCCAAAACCGACGAACGGTTCTTTGAATGGGCGACTATGCACGACATTGACTGCATAAATTCTCAGAGAATCGTCAGGACTTAAAGAACCGTCGGAACTCTGTGCATGCAGAGGCACAGTTGCCGCCGCGATGGCGATGAAACCGAACCACGCGGCTAAGCGCATCGCCTGCCTTATCAATTTTGTTAGCACTGCAAAGCAATTCTAGCGAAGTTCGTGTCGAATACAAAGGATCCGGTCGTCAAGAAGTGGCTGCAGAAACTGGCCAAGAGCGCCGGCCGGAACCGCTCGTTCCTCGCCGCTGAAGCGATCAACGAGCGCCTCGGCTTGAACGAGTGGCAGTGAGTCGGCGTCGCTGCCACGCTGTTAATCTCCGGTTAAGCGGTCTGTAGGAGGATTAACCTACCGTTAACAAGCCCGATTCGGCTTTGAGATAGTTGATCAAACGCCAACAATTGATCGATATCCGTCGATGAAAATATTCCGCTTCTTTTTCGACGACCGCCCCAACTTCGCGGTCAAGAGACAGGGCTCCACAACACGGGCCAAAAATAGCTTTGACCAAGACGATGAGCAATTTTTGCCAGCCGCTATGCAGAGTGACCAACGTAAGAATGCGGCGCTTGATGCCGGAGGCAGGTGTTGGCCAGAACTCCCGATCATCTCACAAAATCGAATCGTTACGCTCGAAAGCAAGATAGCGGAGCAATCGGCAGAATTGACCCAGCGCTGCACTCAGGTCGCCGATCTATGCAATATTCGGGAACAGCAGGCTATCGAGCTACATGACGCTTGCGATCAGATAGATCGTCTCAGCGAATCTATCGCCGGGCTTCAAGGCACAATAATGCAGTATGAGACCGAAACCGCCGCCGCAAAGCAGAAACTCATACTGTTAGACAATGAAAGGTTCGCTTTACGGGCGCAATTAGATAAAGTGAAAGTTGAATGCGCTGATTTATTGCAACGATCACTCCGCGCCGAAACTGCACTCAATGATAAGAGTATTGTTATTGCTTCAGCTCAAGAGAAGATCGAAAATTTAAATGCAAAATTAATTGCGATACCTGCGGAAACAATCAGGCTAACAACGGCGATAAAAGAAGAAGCAAACACTCGGAATCGCCACGAGCTCAATCAGCAGTGTGCTTATTTCGACAATCAGGTCAAGAAACTTGAAGGCGTAGCTGCCAAGCGAGATATGCAGTTGAAGGATCTCGAAATAGCGCGGGCGGAACTCTCCGAACGTTGCAATGACCTTTCAAAAACCGTGAGTGTGCTTGAGAGTGCTCGCCAATTCGCTCAGGAAAGGATTGAATTGCAAACGGGACACATCCAGGCGTTTGAAACAATGTCGAGAATCGAACGTGAAGCTATGGAGCTCAAAATAAAAGAGTTGACCGTTGAGCTTCAATGCGAACGCGTGGAACGTTCTGTTGCGGAACGCATGTCAGCAGCGATACGTAAGAACATCGTACTTCTTTTGCCGAGACTTGCGGCGCGAAGAAATCCGCCCCTTTCGCGCGAACAGGAAAAATTCGTGCCGCACAATAATGCGGCCTAGCCTACATCGCCCACTGTACGGCTGCAAAGCTGATCTTCCTGCGCAGCGGGTCAAACTGCGAAACCGAGGCATGTTAGTATCACGGCTGCTTTGCCCCACCGGACATTCGCCGTTGCGATTGGCACGTTCGCATAGCGCCAACTGCTGACTTCCAGCCGCTGATCAATAACTTACCGTCTCCTACCGTTTGATTCTGGGTTTGATTTTCCTCACCGCCGCCAGCTCGGCTTCAGTGCTGGCTTTATACGCGTACAGCCAAGCTAGTGACGCCTGTGATTGCCGCGCGCTGTTCAACGCGTCGCGAAAACGCGTTGGAAGGTCAACGGTTTGGAACCACCACCTCACATTTTGTATTATAAAGATGATAAATGCGGTAGTTATTCGGAACTACGTACGGTTTTGCGAAGGCACCCAATGCGACAAGAAATTGTTCTGACCGTTCTCTAGTGACTCGAACTGCAATCCCCGCTCGGAAGCTTCACCGGCGACAGCATAAGATTTGGATCATGAGCGAGCCTGGCGCGCGGCCCAAGAGCAAAGAGGCACTAAAGGAAGCTCATCGGCTCCTTGGAAATTGCGTTTTATTTGCGGGCTTGAGCGCTGATGAGCGTGCTGCGCTCGCCGTACGGGCGCGTATTCGCGTCTTTAATTCGGGCGAGACCATCTTCACTATCAGCTCGCCTGGCAATCAGTTAATGGCGGTGCTAAACGGGACCGTACGTATCAGCGTACCTTCCTCGGATGAAAAAGCGTTAGTACTTGCAATAATTCAGCCCGGTGAAATATTCGGTGAGCTTGCAGTGTTGGATGGCAAAGAACGATCAGCAGATGCCGTCGCGGAGACCGAATGCTTGTTAGCGATTTTAGACCGTCATGACATTTTATCATTCCTTGAACGGAATTCCTCTGCCTGGCTCAAACTTGTAGAAGTCTTGTGTCAGCGATTACGTCAAACTAACGAAGTTTTTGCGGAGGTTGCACTGCTGCACCTTCCCGCACGATTGGCGAAGGCGATGCTGCGCATTTCAAAGACTAACTCTGCGGAAACGCAGACGGCAAAAATTAAGTTCAGTCAACGGGAATTGGCAAATATGCTCGGAGGGTCGCGCGAAAGTGTGAATAAGTGTCTTCGCAAATGGCAACTTAAAGGCATTGTCAAAATATCAGAGGGCTCAATCATTATTATCAAGCAAGCAGCTCTTGAAGATATAGCAGAGGAAAAATTAGGCGCGGCTCGCTGATGCGCAGCCAACCGGCGAACCGATTTTACGGCCGCCAGAGCCACTTCGCGGTCTCCGTTATGACATCAGCGATATCGCATGATAGCTCGGCGAGATCTAACGCGCTAAGCCTCATCATTTCATTGCAGCTGAGAATTCTATTGCGCCACTCAACTACCTACCGAGTGGCGATCAGGCCCAACGGGGAACGGCGTGGTCCCCTCCGTTCGTGAAATTCCACGCGGCAATTGTACGTATGGGGCATCCCAACCTGTGAGAAATTTTGCAGGATAAGCGATTATTTTGGGCGCAAGCAGCAGTGCGGAGTGACTGAGCATTGCTGAGATTGATGGCGCAAAACCGAGGAAAATCATCCAATTCAATTTCTACCGGTGGCCCCTGACATGAATTAGCAGGCTTGTGGGCATCATTTACCCGCGAAAACTCGAACATCAAAAATATTCGAGGACCTGTGAACTTTTTCACTCGCCCGCGCTCTGGGGGGAACTACACTTATTTTCGGATTAACGTCTACCAAACGGCGCATCGCGACTTTGGAGCCCATAATCCTGTGACAAGTACGAACCTTTTGTCAGGTTGTCACGACACTAAGGTTGAATACAAATGCTGGGATCCGCCACTCTCCAGCACTTTGTGTTCAATAGCCCCGCCCGATTTGAAGGCGGGCGGGGCTATTCTTGGGACGAGCAATATTTGGACATCAGAGCAGCCTCAAACCGCAATTGCGGCAACCGCCTTAGTGCCGACGGCAGATTTGCGCTCCGCCTCAACGGCCGATCCGCTCTTCTATCGAATTTTGCCACCAGCAATGATAGTGTTTGGATTAGGGCTCACTGCGGCTTGGGCATGTCTCTTAGTATACGGGCTCGTCAGCATAACATTGTTGCCGTAACATTGACGTGGGTTCTAATCCTGATGCTTCGACGATTGAGGAATAGCCAGATCACATTTGGCAATACTCGGAGGATCAACATTCGCCCAAGGAAGCAACCTGAGGTCGCCTTGATTGGCAGCTTCTTTAATTTTTCGGCGGTAAAGTCGTCTAGACGAAGCAGAATAAAGTAATGGCTGACGATCCTCCCATTCCGCGCAAGAAAACGCCAGGAGAGCTAAAAAGCGCGGCGATAGCCCAACTTGAACGCCGTGGTTATGACGTCCGCGGGAAAACGCCAGCGCAAATTAGACAAATACTTAAGCGGCGTCTCACGAAGCCAATGCGTACGAACGTTCCGGCGTGATGCCTTGGTCGCGCTGCCATCAGCTTCGGGTTCCCGACGAAGCGAGATTACCTGCCAGCCAACGAAGTCTGGGCGGGCTGTTCGACGAGTTCGAAGGTAATTCCCGTGGATGTGTTGTAGAAACGGCCCTCAAGGGCGCGGTGCATCATCCCGTTGGCAAGGTCAATGTCCACGTTAAACGTGCAGTCATAGCCCGCCTTTGCTCGTGATTGCTGACATTCGCGTTTTTGAAAAGCGCGAATTTCAAACCGGTCGTTTCCGGCTGCCTTGACACGCTCGACGGCGCTGGGACCGCCTGTTTCCTGGATGAACTCTACCGTCTGAGCCGTCTGATCCGCCAAGTAGTGCTCAAATGCATCGCGCATCTGAAATTCAGTTGGCGCATAGCTATGGCCGTAAAAAATTACGCCGATAGCGATCAGGATCACAACTAAAGCTCGCATCGGGATTAACGTCTCCGTTGCCCTATGGGCCTGTGAGTGCGTCATTCGAGGGCGCGATTATTTTGTACGCGAGCGCCGGCATCATCGCGAGCGGATCCGCTGAGTAAGCTGATCAAGTAACGTTAAGAGCGAAGCGGTAAACCGCCATATGCGCACCGCTATACAGAAAAACCGTCTCGCAGCGGTCTCTCCGAATTCCGATCAGGTTTTTAGCGTGCGTTGCACAAACGCCAGCGGCTAAAAAAGCCCAAGGCCGGGTAGGGGCGCTTGACACGCCCAAAGCTGCAATAACTGAACTCGCCACGAATGCGCGGGTTCAGCAACGACAAGGACCGAAGAGAACTATGTTTTTTCATCCGTAGCCGTTGCTGTGCTCACTTAAGCGGCGCACCTATAAGATTTTGGTAACGGATAATAATTTTGCGGACAGCCTGATATCGGTCGCTGCCACTGTGCCGGAATGGATATTTGTCCTTGATCATCATCGCGAACCACTCCGCGTGCGAATCGGCTTGACGTTTGATCTCGGGAAGCGCCCGCCATTCTCGAATGATTGCCTGTTCGGCATCATTCTTTGTGATCCTTGCCATTGCAAACCCCACTTCCCGCACGCCAATAATTGGTAAGACAATCACTGGCCGTGTAACGATCTGGTTATAAAATTCAATCAACTGCCATCTAACCGCCAGACTAGGCCGCCGGCTCCGCAGACATTCGCGCCCTTGGCTTGCCATCTAGATGAGATCATGCCGATGCAGTAATCTCTATCCCGCTGGTACAAAAAAACCGTCAGGTCATAAGAAACGCTAATTCTATTTTAGCGAGAACGGAATTGATTACTCATCCACGCTAGCCAACTACTGGGGGTGTAACATGCTGCTTGGGTAGGCAACGAGTGCCGACTATCACAATCCGCAGGGGCGATTGTAAAATCATAGCCCTTGGCAGTCATGCATCCGATTATGTACTGACTTCTAGGGTTGTCCACGCCGGCTGCGCGATATCCTTGATAGAAACGATCGGCTTCTGTCCGGCAAGCAGCCACATCTTTGGTTTGGTCCGGCATACAGCCTCCCAAGATAATTGCCGTAAACAAAACGACTTGACGTTTCATTTGATCCGCCGCTCCACAACGATTACCGCCCTCGTCAACCGTAACCGCCCTGCTTACGCGTACTATACCATTGTGCTGCTGGTAGCAGCGACTGACCATGTTTAAATTCGAGCATGTAATTTTGAGCGCGGCAGCGATCGCGGCGCTAGTTTCATTTGGCCCAACGGCTCAAGCAGCAACTTGTCCTTCGCCCATAATTTCCGGGGCTGGCTACGTAACCGTGAGCCCGACAACAGGCAGTCCTTCTTGCGTGGCCTATGGGACTACGGTGCATAGTTCAGACTTTAACATTAATGGCGGAAGTGACGATCCAATCATAGCGCTCGGCTACCATTATATTACTGGCCTTAACGGGAGCGGCACTTTCGGTCAGGTGACGCTTACAGAATCACCCTCAGGGTCCGGAACGGGGACCTTCACCGTTAATTCAGGTCCAGATCCTGGCTACAGCTAATACCAAATCGCGTTACCCGCGACCCATCTGCGACGTTGCGGCCGGTTTGTAACGCCCGTCCAGGTGTTTGATTTGACTCACGTTTACGATGCGACCATCCCGGCACAACGCCGGGTAACATGAGTCATGATTTCTGAGTTTGGGTATAATTCGTCCTTGCAATTAAGGACGGAAATTTAGGTCCTCACCCTCCAGCGGATGAACTCCTTCCGTGGGGTGTGTTTTTGCTTTCATCCGACCTTACGGAGGGCAGCTGGTCGTTGTTCAGCACCGTAAACGATACTTATCATGCTCTCTCCGGCTGGAGCTTATATGAGTGCTCGAGAGCCGGCGAAACGTTTCCCGCCACGCCCCTTCCTGGCGCAATGTGGTTGTTTGGGACAGTACTCACAGGTGTGGCTGACGTGAGAGGCTGGCGCCGCAAGAGACAGAAGGCTTCACTGGCTGTCTGATCGACATCTGAACCACAAGAGATACAAGAGCGATCCTTCGGGGCCGCTTTTTGTTTGGCTGATGTCACCGGCCTCGGCGCGACGGGGGTCTGCTCGGATAGCGCAGGAAGCGGAAGAACGCGGCCGCTATTGTGGTTGCCTGATCAAAACATCTGATCGAATTTCGGCAACACCGCCGTGAAGGCGGTCTTTCCGTTTCTGGAACATGCGCCCCACCCATGCCAATCGTTGTCGGATGCCAGCGCCGACCACCGCCTTATCAATGCGCAATCCTCTCAAGCCACGACAAACAAAGGCGTAAAGGGAGGTTGATAAATCTCGAAAGCTGGTGTTGCTGGCCAGCAACATCAATGTATATTCCATGGTTCAGGTCTTACTTCAGATCGTCGGGTCTCGCGTTTCCGATTGATTTGGCAATATGCTACGGGGACAGAACGTTTGGGTTAGGGGGCATCATGCGGGGGCTTATCGTTGGAGCGCTGGCAGCAACAATGTTATCCGGTTGCGCTTCAATGCCGGATCAGGATCGTACCATTCTCGCGGGCGCCACTGTCGGCGCCGGAGTAGGCGCGCTTATTGGCTCAGCCTCCGGCGGCCCGCCGGGCGGTTGGGCTGGCGCAGCGATTGGCGCCGCTGCCGGCGGGGTGGTTGGCTCCCTTATAAAAGATAATGCCTGTTACATCCGCAACCGGCGCGGCGAGATCTGGCGGGTGCCCTGTACGGACCAACGCGTCAGGGCCAAAGCTTGCTTTGTCGGCACCGCACCGAGCACACTTACGGAGGTCCCCTGTCCGCACTAGGTTGCGAGCTGGCGCTGACGCCGGAGTGGCCGGCGGAACCGGTCAGTCTCAATATGACTGAACGTCGGCTGGTATCGCAGCCGTCTGTTCAAGACATCTGGTGGGATTTCGGAGAGACAGCCGCATGGCGGTCTTTCTATTTAAGGAGCGGCGAGGCCACTAACCTAGTTAAAGAAATTAGTGGCCTCTAAATTTCTAGGTTATGAAACTAAACCAGACGGAGCCACCGAACATCAAACGGATCGGTGACTCCGCCGGCCATCCGGATTTTTTGTGGCTACAAACCCGAAGGCTCGATATCTGTAGCAGCACGCTTTCGCCGCGGCGATTTGATCCGTTGAGTAACCTGACGAAGTAACGTTAAGGGTGAGACAGTAACGAGTTCGCAGCTAGCAGGTCGCGCGTTTGCCACGTTCAGATCATGCTCTAAATCCCAGATCTGTTCCTATACGGTGTTTGTGTTGTCAGTATTTATGGCCCCGTTTCCTAATTTGATCTGGCGCGTGCTCTAGTTTTAGCTGCTAGCCGGTTTTGAAATTAAGGCTGGCCTAACTTCAACATTGCTTGCCTTCGCGGATTGCGCGTAGTGTCCAAAGCGTTGGGCCGTCCTGTGGAGTGCTTATGACAGCGTTCGAGAATTTATTGGCCCCGGGATCGACTGACTTACCCGATTGTCGATGCGGGGCTGAAATGCACATCTTCAGGGTTAAACCATGTGGAGACACGGAAATCCGTATTTTTAGATGTGATACTTGCCATCATGAATTTCAGTTGATGGGTTGGAGAATGCCTGAGGCGCAAGATAAAAAGGCGGCCACACAGCTTGATAGATGACACCGCAAAATCAAGCGTGAGCCGATCTCGCGGATTGCTTGAAAGCTCAGTTCAAATAAGGCGTCTTGAAAAGACCAGAGAGCGAGCGAGACCGTGAGCAAGGCAGTTATTATTGGGTGGATCGTCCAGTTAGTGGGGATGACGCTCTGGCTTTACGGATATTTTGCGACCGGCAATCCCTCGCTTATTGATTGGCACGCCCACACCCCTTGGTGGATTGCCGATTTCTTGCCGAACATCGAATCTGAAATAGGGATGGCGCTCGTCTGCGCTGGCTTGGTTCCGATCTACTGGCCGGCTCGGCGCTAACGACCAGACCAGTTCTCTGTATCGGAGGGCAAGGGCGAAAGTTGGCAGGGCGGCCAAGCGCAAGAAGCCGTCTGCGATATCCCTTTTCACATCGAAACTGAGCTCGTTTCCCGCCGCCGCATCAGATTGACGTGTTGCCAACAGGTGTAATTGATTTTGATCCGAGAGTTCGGCTGCCTCGACGAGGGCCGGGCGTGAATGACCGTGTTCGACCTTTCCGGGTTCTGCGGTCACAGACTTAAAAATGGCGGTCTCTATGCTGGTCGCGCGGCGAAGTGCAATCGGTCATTGTCTCAGCGCTGTGATCTATCGGCGATGGCAATAGTTTAGCCTTAAACGGTCTATCACGAGTCAATCGGCGGCTGTGCGCCGGGGCGAACCGCCATGATGATTTCAAGGCCAGGTTATGCGCTGAAGTTTTGACGCGAATTTCCAGCATGCTCGAGAACGCAACGGCCGTAAATTCCAGCAAGATACCCAACCTCAACCCAGACGACGTTTACCAGTGTCCACAGCCCTGCAATGGTGCCCTGCACAAGACCGAGCATTGTTGACCCAGCAAGGATAAGGCCCAGCGCTATCAATAAGGTTCGGACATTAAAAATAGATCCGGTCACCACACCGGCAAGAAAACAGAGCATTGTGGCGTAGCCCAAATTCAAGGTCCCCACGTCGAGTTTGGCTGACTTAGATCCGAATCAGATACGCCACCCAAGCGTAGGCACTAATGTACACGCCTAGCAACAGTCGTCGTTCTTTGCCCACATCCAACACTAAAGCGAGAGCAACAGTTTGCGGTCCCCGATCCTACGATGCGTAAGGCTTGTTGCAACAAAGTCTTCCAAAAACCCTTCCAGATTTGCAAAGTGACAAAAGCCGAATCATAATGCGCTCAATACTCCAATGGTGTGGAAGTCTTGCGGTAACTGTGGCGGCAGCTGCAATCTCGTTTCAGTGGTTCGACCGATCTATTGCATTAATGGTCCATGACTACTTTCGGCGTCCGCATCGCGGAATTTTCGATCCACTGACCCATATACCCGATCCCCTGATTCCGCTCGCGGTCGTGGTGCTGGTGGGTCTCGGATTGAAGGCTTTGTATGGTCGGTCGCTGTCGAATTATCAGTCTGCCGCTTTCGTCTGCAGCCTGAGCGTCATCGTTGTTGAATCGATCAAAGATCAACTCAAATTCATTTTTGGCCGGACCTGGCCCGAAACTTGGGTTCAGAATAATCCGTCGTTCATTCACGACGGTGTCTACGGATTCAATTTTATGCACGGAGGAGCCGCGTACCAATCGTTTCCATCCGGCCATATGGCCGCGACGTGTGCAGTGGTTTCCGTGTTTTGGATTTGGTATCCGAGATTGAGGTGGCTTTGTACAATCGCAGGTATTGCGGTTGGCGTCGGTCTCGTTGGCGCCAATTATCATTTTCTGAGTGACGTGATCGCAGGCGCCTTTATCGGCATATCGACTGGCTGGATGGCGGCCGCGATTTGGAAAGTAAACGTGGCCATCGGCGCTCGAAACGTGAAGTGAGTTGCTGGTGTCGGCAACGCGGGTTGCTGCATTTAAACCAATAATTTTAATGGTTTATCAGGATGCAAATTGATTGTTTGCATCGGTTGTAGCTAACTATATCAGCAACTTGATCCACCAGGGGCGCTCCAATGATGCCGGCGTCTCAACCGATGGCTTTCAAAAACAAAATGATGAAAATCATCAACGGATGGCCGATCGCGTTAATCAAATTCGGGCTCGCATTGACGCTTATCTGGCTGGTACTGCTGGTCTTGTTTTCATTGCACCTGCTGCAGGTGGTGTGAGCCGGTGAACGCCACATCCCGCGATCGATATCGAAGTCCGACGCCTTTTCAATACCATCTGCTTGCCAAGGCAAACAAGCAGCTGCCAGTGCGCGATGGCGTGGGTGTGGTTGAAATTTCGAACATAACTAGCCGCATCGCTGCCTCCGAAACGCACACTATTTGTCCGTCACCAACATAGTGGTTTGGTTCTCGCCGACCTAGTTGTGTTTATGCACATAGCTTCGGCTCGTCACGCATGAACCGTTCAAGCCGCGATTTCTAGGCAGCGCGTGAGGCCTCGCCCGGCCGCTTTTCGGTGACCTCTTTCATGTACGTTTTGATGGTTTCGCCGAACGTCGTCCGTTCTGCCGCGGAGCGGTCGATGAAGATGCCTCGGTCCATACGCGACTCGACATCGCGCGCCCAGGTCTCAGCGTCCTTGCGTGTGCGCAAAGTTTCGGTGACAGGAGGCCAGCCCGTGCGCCGAACTTGCGCATGCCATTGCTCCG
>OCTA010004999.1_pt1 | contig 11524 bp, 11 predicted proteins | sample 1538991 | NCBI WGS metagenome assembly OCTA01 (sample SAMEA3539302, study PRJEB22396) | soil metagenome | biome: tundra; feature: field; material: soil | place: USA | collected 2010-05 | depth 0.15 m | reverse complement strand
GTGGCCAAACCGGCCTCGCCTCGAGGTGGGAGGCGGCCGAAGATCGGAGAAGCGAGGAGGGCAAACGAAGGCATTGAACAGCCGGATTGACGGGCTCTTGGCGACTGTTTCGTTCGGCGGTCGTTCCTGTTGAATCACCAGGTTGCCAGCGACACCCTCAATTGGCGTGGACTTCCACGAATTCTCGCTCAGAGCCGAAATGTCGAGGCATGTCACCTGTGGTAACCCAGCACCAGGTGAGCAATCGTGTTGCTTACGTTCTCCCGCAAGTACTCGGGCGGAATGGCGCAGTTTGCGCCGCGCAGCAGGATGACCTTCACGCACTGTAACACGCTCTCCACGTCGGCCCCACTCAGGATGTTGTTCCCGTACTCCAGGGTTTCCGACCGCTCGGTTGTGTCACGAAGCGTGACACTGGGGACCTTGAAAATCGAACACTCCTCCTGCACCGTCCCACTGTCGCTGAGCACGCAGAAGGCGCTCTGCTCGAGTGCTACGAAGTCTAAGAAACCAAACGGATCGAGAAAACGAACGTCGGGATTAGCCGCGTCGACTCCAAACGACTGCATCCGCAGGCGGGTACGGGGATGGGTGCTGACGATGACCGGAATACCGTATTCCAACCGTAGGCGCTCGAAGGCCTCGGTGAGAGATCGCAAGCGACCCTCGATATCGACGTTCTCGGCGCGGTGCATCGTGACGAGAAAATACTTGCCCTTCTCCAGGCCCAGGTTTTCATGGATCCGAGATGCGTCGATGCGAGGCTTGTAGTGCTGCAACACCTCATAGATCGGGTTGCCCGTGACGTAGATGCGGTGCCCGGGGATCCCCTCCCGCAGCAGGTTTTGGCGGCTGCGTTCGGTGTAGGGCAACAACACGTCGCTCGAATGATCGATGATGCGCCGATTCACTTCCTCCGGCACGCGGTCGTCGTAGCAGCGGTTCCCCGCCTCCATGTGGTACACCGGGATGGCCAACCGCTTTGCCATAACCGCGGCCAGGCTGCTGTTGGTGTCGCCCAAGACAAGGAACTTGTCGGGTCTCTCTTCGGCCAGGACCTTCTCCATCCCTGCCAGAATCGTCCCGATCTGCTGGCCGAACGTCCCACGCGCGCCCAAATAGTAATCCGGCTTGCGGACACCCAGTTCGTCAAAGAAGACTTGATCCAGGTTGTGGTCGAAGTTCTGGCCCGTGTGCACGATGACTTGATCGCAGAGATCGTCCAGTTTCGGGATGATCCGGCTGAGACGAATGATCTCCGGGCGCGTGCCCAGAATGGTCATGACCTTCAAAGCCGATTCTCCTCGAGCCGATAGTCAAAGCGGGCCAGTTCCGCGATCATCTCCGGCACTGTGGGGGGCTCGGTATAACCCGCGGTGGCCCACAGTGTGCGGTTCCGTTCATCACAGGTTGTGGAAAGAGTGCGGTCAACGATGGTCTTGGCCTCGGTGGGATTGATACGGATGTCCGGGCGCCCGAACTCCTTGCCGAACACGCTCATGAGTTCGCACTTCGAGATGCTTCCCGATGGAACCACGTGCTGGAGATGCGGCAACGGAAGCCCCTCTTTGATTGCGCCGGCGCACAGTTTGGCGAAATGGACCGTCGTCACCCCGTTCCATTGGTGATTGACGAATCCGTTCACCTGAGCGCCGTGCGGCTGGCGCCGGAACCATTCGATCAGGAAGACGTAAGACTTCGGCTCGGGTCCGATAATGGAACACCGCAAGCAATGGGTACCGGGATACAGCACTTCCCCCAGGCTCTTGGTTTTTCCGTAAACGTCCAGCGCGTCGTGAGGGGCGTACTCCGTGTACTGTCCCTTCTGGCCGGAGTAGACGCAGTCCGTCGCGATCTGGAGCACGCGTGAACCGGTTTGGCGGGCCGCCGCCGCCAGTTCGTACGGAAACGCGGAGTTGACGCGGATGGCATTCTCAACCTGTTCGGGATTGTCATCGTGTGCGTAGGGCTTGGTGATGCCGATCGCGTTGACGATCCACTGGGCCCCCGCAAGCGCGTCCTGCAAGCGTTCCTGGGTTGCGGCACAATCCAGGAGGCGCCAATCGACTTCCGGAATACCGCGGGCGAACCGCTCGGCCAGGGGGCGGCTGCGGACGGTAGCCGCGACCTTGAATTCGGGCTCGCGACACAGGACGTCGACAACCATCGACCCCAACATCCCGCTTCCCCCGAGGACAACAACGTTTGTCATGAATGTTACTTCCCTTTCCTTCTTTATCGCTCCGCGACTTCCCATGGATTCCAATACCGGGCATCGTAACGAATATCGTCGCCCCTGCTCTCTTCAAGACTGGAAGTCGAGAAGAACATGAGCCGGGCATCGTCGGTCAGAGACATGAAACCGTTCGCATAACCCGGTGGGATAAGAAGCACTGCCGGTTTGGTGGCGGAAAGGACGTGCCTGTGAACCTTGACATCCCGGCTAGGTGTCTCCCAATCATCAATGGCCACGGCAGCGACGACGGCCGCGCCTTGCACCACAGTGACGTACTTGGACTCCTTGCGGTGTGCGTGCCATGCGCGGACGAAGCCGGCCCGGTGATTGGTAACCAGGTAGAAACGCTTCACGCCCTCGAAACGGAAGTCGTTCACGAACGATACGGAGCCGCGGTCGTCGATACCGATGTTGCCCTGCGTCAAGGAGGGTTCAATGGCAATGGTGGTCACGCTGCCGCTCCAACCGCAGCCGCCTTGGCAGTCACTTTGTGCGTGTTGAACATGGATAGAAATGCCTGATTCCCGTACCGCGGATTGCCGACATCCTTCAGGCGGTTCGTCTCCAGAAGGAACTTCATCTCCTCGATGCCTTTGTCGATGGAGCACGAAGGCACGAAGCCCAAGGTGTTCTTCGCCTTTTCGCTGCTCACTCTATAATTCCGCGAGTCCTGGAACGTCATGGGTGTCTGGTCGATGACCAAGTCGGGGAAATGGTTTCGTACCTGATAGGCAAGATCGACAATGCGAACATTCTGCCGGTGAAGATTGAACACGCCGGTTGCGGGTGTTGCCAGGTTGTCGACGGCCGCCTGGGCGGCATCTCTGACGTGGAGCAGCGGGCGGAACTGGTCTCCGCCGAAGACACTGATTCTTCCTTCTTGGGAGGCACGCATGGTGAGCGTGTTCACAACCAGATCCAACCTCACACGCGAAAACTCGTCGCCCACCCCAAAGAGCGTTCCGAGGCGGAAAACGATCGCATTCTTGCTCTTGAGGTACTTTTCGGCAGCAAGTTTCGTAGTCGCATAGACGGAAAGCGGTCCGGTAGCCGAGTCCTCGTCCAGCACCACGTTATCTTGCGCTCCGTAGACGGAGCAGGTCGACATGAAAACGATGCGGCCGTCGAAATTGGCGGCCAGCCAGTTCACGGCGTCCTGGTTGACCTCCACGCTAATGTCAGGGTTCAACTGACATGCTCCGTCGCCGACCAGAGCGGCCAACCAGATGACGGCATCCGCCCATCTGAGATGCTGCTGGAGGCGTCCGTGATCTCTTATGTCCCCAAATACAAAGTCTATAGGCTTTCTGTAGCTTTCTTCGTAGAGAAGCGAGTCGTAAATTCGACAATCGTAGCTGCTCTTCTGCAACGCATCCGTTACCGCACCGCCGACATAGCCAGCGCCGCCAACCACTAACACTTTCATCTGATTTGTCTCCTAAACGTCGAGTACATTGAAAAACCGATGTGAAGTGCGCAAGTTCCACCGGAGGGCACCACCAGGATTTGCACAGTTCCTTGTCTGCTTGGCCCGTGATGGGAATTCCGGCAGAGACCCGGTGCGATACAGCGCCTGTACAAGGGAACGTCCCTCATGAACCGTTCACCCGGGCCGCCCCGCCATGTTGCTGAAGCACACCCAGTATGTTCACGCGGAAGCCCCCGAGCTGCCGGGTGCTGTTGACCAGCCGTTCATAGGCCATCATCGGAAAGAAGAGTGCCGCATGCGCTCTGGCATAGTAGGGCTAAGCCGGTTGGCAAGGTGCAGGTGCAGCCAATGCGGGAGAATCTTAGATCCCACAGTGACGTAGTGCCACAGATTCGGCGTGCGAAAACAATACACGCCGCCGGGCTGGAGAACTCGGCATACTTCCCGAAGGTGCCCCGTCGGGTCGGCGACGTGTTCCAGCACGTAATCCGACACACACGCCGCAAACGAGGCATCCTCGAAGGGGATCTGCTGGCCATCGTAGACTCGCGCTTCGGCCAAACACTGGTTTCCAAGCACCTCGTCTGAAATGTCCGCCCCAACCACGATACCCCGTGACGCCAAGAACGCCGACGTTGGGTTGGTAGGGCCCGGACCAATCTCCAGAACCCTCTCGCCAACCGGTATGAACTTGGCACAGAGCCTATGGAATTCCGTCGTCCCGTCGACGAAGTCAGGCCGGGAGTAGTAGTGTTTGGCGAAAAGTGCTTCGATATCCATAGCCTGAGTCATCGGCGCATCGCGCCCTCATTCCACCAATTCCGTTTGGCGGACCTACGATTTGGTTGGCTTGTAGTACTTCGAATAATACTTGCCGTAGTAGCCGTAGTAGTAGTATCGGTCGCTCATATCCTCGCGCACCTCATTCAACGCTACCCCGATCACATTCGCTTTCGTGCGCTTCAAGCTGCTCAGTACGCTGGCGACAGCGTTGCGGTTGGTCTGCCCGGCGAGGGTAACCACCACCACACCATCCACAACCGCGGCCATCTGGAGGGGCTCGGCGAAACCGAGCAGCGGCGGCGCGTCGACGATGACCAAGTCGTAGTCCTTTTCGGCTTCGGTCAACAGCTTGTCGAGGACGGTTCCGAGCCGGTCGGCGGCGCGGCGCGATGCAGGGCCGGCGGTGAGGACGTCGAGATCCGGCCAGGCTTCCACCTTCTGTATGGCATCGCGCCATTCGACCTCGCCATGGGCAACCGTGGACATGCCCCGGTCGTTGGAGAGCCCGAGGCGACTGTGGATTCCGGGCCTGCGCAGGTCAGCGTCGATGAGTAAGGTCTTGCGGTTTTGGGAGCTATGGGCAATGGCGAGATGCAAGGCCGTGGTGGTCTTGCCCTCGCGCGGCGTGGCGGAAGTCATGAGCAGCGACCTTGGCCGGCGGCCGAGGTCGGAAAGCAGAATGGAATCCCGCAACGTTTGGATCGCCTCTTCGAAGGCGGCGTCCTGGCCGCTGTGGCGACGGCCGGATTTCACCAGAGCCTTGCTCCCGTTGCCGTTGTTCGAAACCAGCGGCAGCCTGCCAAGCCAAGACTTCACTACCGGAAGCGAACCAAGGACTTCGGTTTTCAAGCCGCGCTGGATCTGCTCCGGATCGCGAACGCTGTTATCCAGGACGTCGGCCAAAATCGCGGCTCCCATGCCGAGGAGGCTGGCAAAGAGGAACGCGAGAATACCGTTGAGCCACAGATCCGGGAAGACCGGGAGTAGGGGCGGCCGGGCGGTGTCGGACATGCGGATGGAATTGTTCTGGAAGCTGGAGTTGATCCCGGCTTCCTTGATCTTGTGCACCAGCTCGGTATAGAATCCCTTATCGGCCTCGGCCTCCTGCTTCAGCGCCTTGTACTCAAAGGAACGGGCGTTGATCCGATCAAACTCGGTTTTGATCTCAGCCACGGCCGTCTTGAGCATGTTTTCGCGATTGGCCGCTTCCTGGAACTCGACGCCGACCCGCTGCGTGATGTTGGTCTTCAAGGCAGCGAACTGACGTTCCAACTCGGTGACCTGGGAGAAGAGTTTTTTGTACTCGGGGTGGTTGGCGCCGTATTGCGTTTTGACGCCGGAAAACTTCTCGCGGGCCTCATCGAGGCGATCCGCCAGCTTGCGGAGCTGCTCACCCTGGGTGGACGCCTGGGCGGCCTCCAGCGAACCGCCCTTCACCGAATCAAAGGCGGCCTGCTTGCGGACACGATCGCCCTGGGCAGTGGTGAACTCCGTGTTGAGCTGGAGCAGGCGCGAGGAGAGGATGCTGGTTTTCTCCTCCGGGTTAATGACGCTCAAGTCTCTTTCGAACTGCGCCAGGGCGGCGGAGGAGCGCTCCATTTTGGCTTTGAGCTCTTCCATCTGCTTCTCCATGAAGGAGGAGAGGCCGGCAGCGGCGGTAAAGCGGATATTATAGGTGTGCAGGATGTAGCTTTGGGCGATGGCGTTGGCGACATTGGCCGCAAGCTCCGGATCCGGCGAGCGGTAGCTGATGAGCAGCAGGTAGGTGTTGGGCGGGCGCGTGACTTTCAGGTTTTTGAGCTTCACTGGAGCATTTTGCACGCGGGAGGGGAGGAGTTTGCGGTCGAGAGTTGCACGCTCAAGGTCCGCAATCTTGAAGCGCTCGACGACGGGGCGCAGGACGGAATCCGACTGGATGGTTTTGACCTGAGTGGCAAGGTACTGATCGGCGTCGTTGGGCGCCATGCGCGCAGCATCCTGGCCAATGACGCCGGTGGGCATCTGACGATCAATGTCGATGCTGGCGGTGGCTTCATAGATGGGGGTAAGGCGAGAAGATACTACTACGGTGGAAGCCACGCAAAACACGACGAAGGCGAGGAGCTTCCATTTGTGGCGCCGGAGTATCCAGAGATAGTGGGAGAGGGGGACTACGGGCTCCTCGGATTCCGGCTCGGGATAACCCGACGAGGGATAGAGGGTATATTGTTCGGGAACCGCTGGAACGAAGCTCCTCGCTTGCGGAGCGGGGAGGGCGCGGATTTCTTTTTCTTCAGCCATGGGAATGAATTGCTCGCGGCGGTTAGCGGAGAGTATAGACGGCGGCAGCACCGAGGGCGCCCCCTAACATGAGGACCTTTTCAAGGGTGCCTATGGCGACTCGCTTGCCGGAGCGATCGGTAATATAGAGGATGTCGTTGGCGGTGAGCGGTACGTCGGGGGCCTGGCGCTTCATGATCTTTTCGAGAGGAACGGGGATTTCATTCTTCGCGCCGAGGCCTTCGCGGCGGTAGATGAAGGCCTCTTTACCGGCGAAGGGCGTCAGCCCTTCGGCGAGCGCGAGCATTTGCATGACGGTGGTATCGGCCCCGTCCTGGACGGGGAAAGCGCCTGGTTTCTTGACGTTACCGATGACGTAGATCTTGCTGACTTCGGGAACGCGGATCTCTTCGCCGCCGGTCAATAGCACGTTGAGCGTGGGGTCGGCATCGTCAATGAGACCGCGAACGGAGATGCGGCGGGTGAGCATGATGGGCTTGGCATCGGGGCCGGGCTGGGAGCGGCTGACGAGGATTTCGCGGCCAGCACCTGGGCTGAGGCCCTGAGCGCGGGCGATGGCCTCAAGGAGCGTGACAGGGCTTTCGGCCTGGAAGACGAGGGGCATCTTTACGGCGCCCGCCACGCTGATGGGGCGGCTCTGATATTGGGCGATGGTCACGGTAACGAAGGGATCGACCAGGAGGTCTTCCGCGCGGAGCGCGGAGGCAATCACGGTCTCCAACTCGGACGGGTAAAGGCCCTGCGCTTTGACGCGCTGCTTGAGCATGGGGAGGCGGAAATAACCATCGGTGCCGACCCGGATGGTGCGGCTCAACTCCGGAGCGTCGTAGACGGATACGGCAATGAGATCATTGGGGCCGACGGGTTGGGCAGGGAGATTGGCGCCGACTTCGGGGACGGAAATCGCGCGGTTGGGAGTGGGCGGCTGCGCCGAAGCGCAGGCCGTGAGAAGCAGGATTGATACCAGCAGGCGCATAGTGGTTTGTCTCAATTCGCGGTGTGGTTGTCCAAACAGGGAAGGCGTCCATTCAACGCAGAGACGCTGAGAACGCAGAGGAACACGCAGAGCTCATGCCACGGACGGGGTCCATGGTGGAATGGGATGGGAAACCTGGAAGAATGCCCCCAAGAATGTGGGCATGGCAGCCTGGAAGGCTACGCTACAGTGCTGCGACGAAGAATCAACAAGTTGCGGATGGGTTTCCGGAGAGAAAAGCAAAAACAAGCTCGGCGGAAGGAGCAGGATTCGCGCCTGGCCCGAAAAAGCCGCCTGAAAGGCGGCAGCAGGCAAGATTGCCCGCCCCACAACGATGGCCGACAGAGCAAGAAACACAGGCAGCAATGCCTGTGCGGTTAATTTCCCGAGGTGGCCCGCCGGTTCTGAGTGCCGGATAGGGCTTCGACGAGACGGGCCATGGAGAGTTCAAGAGCGACCAAACGCCGGTCGAATGACAGGAGCCTGTCCTCATCGGAGTTAGCGCAAGAGCGGAGGTTGGGCGAGCCCAGCATCACGCCGCGAGCGAAGTCGGAAAGACAACGGGCGCCTTGCCGGCCGGAGGCGGTCTTGAGCCGCTCAAATTCTTCATCCGTCACGCGGAAGTTCACCAGCCGAGTTCGAGCTGTCGACATAGGCTATTCCTGGTAGGCTTTGGTTTTACAGGGAGTAAGTAAGGGGGAAGGCCGCTTCGGGACATAGCTCACGCACTTTGAGTCCCATTTTGCCTCTTTCCTAGGCTATGTAAGACTAGCGTCACACAGCGCCGGGTCCACGATTATCAAATGTATTACACGAAATAGGTAAGACCTAAATGGATTTTTCTCACTTATTTTTGCAGAATCTTTCCGATAGTCCATTCGTACATGGCCGTTCGTTCACAGCCAAAAGGGACAGGAGGAGGATGGGCCAGGCACCCAGGGCAGGGCGAGAGAAGGGATAGTCCACCGTGGCGTGGAGGAACACGGAGACAACGCCGAGCCCCCACACGGAGCGCACGGCCGGGCGGACGGACCAGAAGAAGAGGGTGGCGAGCATGAGGGCGAAGGGGATACCGCCCTCGGCGGCCCACTGGAGCCAGTCGCTGTGGGCCTGGTTGGCGAAGGCGCCGAAATCGACGATGGCGTAGCGCGGATAGGCTGTGGGCCAGGTACCGAGACCGGTACCGAACCAGGGATGGGCGGCCACCATGTGGAGGGACGAGACCGCGAGCTCGCGGCGGCCGGCGTAGGGGTCTGGCGTCCAGAAGCGGGTCCAGACGGTTTCGGGGCCGACGATGGCGGTGAAGACGGCGAGGAGCACGGCGATGCGGAGGAACGAGGAGCCGACGGCGGCGCGGTCCGCGCGTCCGCGCCACAAGAGGAGCAGGGGGACGGCGACGATCTCGGCGGTGGCGAGGACGGAACCGGCGCGGGAGCCGGAGGCAATGACCGAGGCGTACATAGCGGCAGCCATGCTCGAGTAGAGGAGGGCGGCGCGCTCGCGGCGCAGGGCCTGGTAGAGCGCAATGGGCAGGACGGCCTCGATAAAGGCGGCGTAGTGGTTACGGGAGAGGATGGGGCCCATCAGGAAATCGGTGTACGGGGTAGGGAAGATCCAGAAGACGCGGCCGCCGGAGGTGAAGGTCTGGAGGGTGGCGAGGACGGAAACGAGGAAGGCGAACCAAAGCATGGCGGAGCGGAACCAATGGCTGACGGCGGGGGAGCGGAAGAGCGAGAGTCCGAGGAAGAACACGGCGAGGAAGGCGGTCCATTGGATGATGGCGTTGGTGGTATCGAAGGCATAGACGGTGCGGCCGGTGAGCAACTGGAGCAAGCCCCAGATAACGGCGAAGGAGAGCGGGACGAGGGGCCAAGCCCAAGGGGGCGGATTGCGGCGGGCACGCAAGACGGCGACGACCGTGAGGGCGAAGATGCCGATCTCAAAAACGGTAACGGGCCAGAGGGCGGGGACCCACAGCGTCAGTATGGCGAAGAAAAAGAGCGCCGCCAGTAGGATGTGCACGGAGAAGTAAAGCAAAACGGCAGACGGAGACCGCTTTTCAGCCTGCTCAAAACGCCCACAAGCGGGCGCGACAGGCTGAAGGGCCTGTCCCACCAATGCAAGCAACTATTGATTGCTGACGGATCCGCCCCCGCTAAAGGTTCCGGCTGCGGCGAGACCGCCTACGGTACCAGCCACCGCTACACCACCGATGATCGCGACGGTGGCGGCGGTAATCCCCACGGCGGCTCCGGCTCCGGCAGCGCCGGCGGCTCCAGCGGCGCCGGCGGCAGCGGCGGCCTTCTTCTTATCGCTTAACGGCTTAATGGTGACCACCTGAACGCTCTGGGGGACGCCGGCCGCGGCGGTGAGGCCGGGGATGGTGGAACCGGTGACTTCGACCTGCTTGCCCGCGTACTTGGCGAGGTCCGTTCCCTGTAGCTCGAACTTAACGTTGGTGGTGGTATCGGTCAGGAAGAATTTGCCGTCACGGGACTCCAGAGTGCCGGTTATCTTCAGCGCGCCGCTAGCGCCGCCCTGGGCATCGAAGGCCAAGGCCACTCCAGGACGGACGTTAGCGACGAGCACGCCCGAGGAGTTGCGCACTTCGGCGCCTCCCTCGCGGGCGGCAACGGAGATACGGTTGGGCGCAGAGATCTCCACCTGGATGACGGAGTTCTTCGCCGCGGGAGCGATGCGCAGCGTGGCGGCTTCGACGGTGTGGCTTTGCGTGCCCGCGAGAAGGCCGGAGCCTTTCTCGAGAACGGTGCGGTCGCGGAAGATGTGCGCGCGCGATTGCGGCAGCAGGGTGAACCGGGTGGCGCCGATCTGGACGATGGAACGGCCGCCGGCGGTTTCGACGACGTCCCCCTCGAAGAGGTTACTGTTGCCAGGGATGGCGGAGCCGTTGACGCGGAACTGGCCAGTGGATTTGACGATCCCGATGGACGCAGGAGCGGCAATCAATGCAAGAAGGCAACCGATGGTGAGCAAAGATAGGGCAAATTTGATCATATATCTACCAACTGTCAAGAACTTACTTTAGACTACACCATAGGCACTTGATAAATCAAAGGATTTCAGGATCCGAACCCGCGTATTACGGGCGTCTTACGTTGGTACGCAAGCCATCCGGGTGGTAAACATGAATCACTACGAGGAGTTAGGCGTCGGTTGCGGTGCTCCCACAGAGGAGATCCGGCAGGCCTATAAGACGCTGGTACGGCTGCTTCATCCGGACGGCCAGACGGACGAGAAGCTGAAGGCCATGGCCGAGCGGCAGATGCAGCGTCTGAACGGGATTCTGGAGGTTCTCACGGACCCGCAGCGGCGTCGCGAGTATGACGAGGGCTTGCCGGGGTCACGCGCCGCGGCGGTAGCGGCAGAAGTTGTGACGCTTCGGGACGGACGGCGCGGGACGGGTCGAGCGTTCCCGCGGAATTCGCTCAGCAAACCGCAATCCAGCCCGGAGCGCAGGGAGTGGCGTGGAGCCGAATGGGTGCAGGCGGCGGTGCGGCACTGGTTCTGGGTGCTGGTTGGAACGGCCTTCGCGGGCATGGCTGCAGTGTGGTGGGCGATGCCCCCGGAGCGGAGTGTGACCGAGGCGCATCCGACGCGGGCGCCGGTGGTGGAAGGGGCAGTTCCGCACGACAAGCCCAAGCCGAACAGGGGTGTACGAGCCAAGGGGAGGACGCGCGAGGAGCAGGATCCGTCGCGGACGTTTGCCGGTCCGGGAGTTCGCAGTGAGGCGACGAAACCGGCGATTCCGGATCCGGTGCCACCCGGGATAGTCAAATTGGAGGAGGCGGCGCCTCAGAAG
>OCTA010004997.1_pt1 | contig 11525 bp, 13 predicted proteins | sample 1538991 | NCBI WGS metagenome assembly OCTA01 (sample SAMEA3539302, study PRJEB22396) | soil metagenome | biome: tundra; feature: field; material: soil | place: USA | collected 2010-05 | depth 0.15 m | reverse complement strand
GCATACGAGATTGGTCAGTGACTGGAGTTCAGACGTGTGCGCTTCCGATCTGTGGGCGGCGATGTTGGGTGGCGAGCGTGATACCGTCGGATTTCGGATTCCCGACGACGACGACCTGCGTCGCATGATGGCGGTACTCGGGCCCTTCGCCGTGACCAGCGCCAATGAGCACGGCGAGAAGCCGTGCTACAGCGCCTATGAGGTCCTCCAGCGATTCGCCTCGCGTGAGGAGTTGAGCGGCGCCATCGACGGCGGAGAGAGATCGGGCGACGTGTCCAGTGTCGTCGACCTTTCGGTGACGCCGTACCAAGTGCTTCGAGTAGGTGCGATCTCGCGCGAACAGCTCATCCGTGTCCTCAACGGATAGTCGTCGCCGGAGATCGTACGCAGCCTGCATCGTCGGGGTCTTTTGTAGTGTGGGTCAATGAGCGCCCTCCGCCAAGTCCCAGCCCAAGCAGTTATTGTCCTGGGCTTCGCGATCAGCGCCGCGGCCAGCGTGATCTCCTATTACGAGACCGTTACCACGGGGGGCTACGGGTTCTCTTCGCTTCGCGCAACTGTGCTTCCGTTGCTGAATCCGTTGATGATGATTGCGACGCTGTGCGCGTGGTGGTGGCTGTCCCGCGTCGGGCCCGGTGACGAGGGCCAACGCGTGAACCTTCTTCGCGCGTATATCGCCTTCGCGCTTCAGTACCTGTTCACGACCGCCCTCGTACTGTTCCTCATCGAGCCGTTTCGATCGTTCGGAAATATGTGGATGACCAGTGCGTTGTGGTTGCAACTCATTGGCGCGTTCGTGTCCGCGCTCGGACTGTTTCTCGTTTCACGGATCCTCTCGCAGTGGCGCTTCGAAGCGCCGGACATGGAACCAGCGCTCGCCACGTAGTCGCCGTCGTGCAAGTGGTTGCGGATTGAGTCTCGAACACGCCGCCTCACGTGGGCGCGAACACGTCGCTTCGAATCTCGCCGGTTCGGCCGATCAACTCTTCGCTTTCGGCGTGAGTCATCAAATCCAGGTCTGTGCTGTGGCACCAGGTGCGAACCTTGTCCAATGACCGTGCGGCGATGATGAGTCGCTGCGGCGCACCATCGGATCCGTGCGTCACGGTGTAACTCTCGACGGTGGCGGTCCCGTCTCGCTGTTCGCTCACGCCACGCTCTAGGCCATCAATTGCGTCCTGAGGACTCGACCAACGAAATTGATCGCGTGGGGGCGAGGCACCGTACACGCCCCAGGAGTGCTTCGTACAGAACCACCCGAGCGCGGTGACGAGACCCCGACTCGTCGGGTCGGCCCGAAGTGCGTTGACCATCGACGCAATCGAGTGCGTGACGTAGTTATTACCCGGACCTCCGCCGAAGGTGAGTCCACCGGTGATCGTGGGGACGCGAGTGGCATCGAACGCGTCGATGCCGAGCACGTCGCACGCGCTCTGAACGACCGTGGGAAAACAACTGTAGAGGTCGATGTGCGCGAGTTCGTCAACGTCGACACCAAAGTCCGTCAGTGCGCTCCAGATGACGCGCATGGCGGGGGAGTCATCGAGGTGCGGCCGTTCCGAGATCAACCAGTGATCGTTGGCGTCGGCGCCGCAGTGAGGAAAGACCATTCGATCGCGCGCGACTCCGAGCGCCGTGGCGTGCTCGAAGCTGGTCATGATGTAACTCGCCGCCATGTCCACGGGCATGTTGGCCATCAACAACTTCGTGTACGGGAATGCGATCATACGATTACCGGCGCTTGGTGTGACGATCTCTTCTGCCGACGGCGCGTCCCGGATCCAGGCGTACGGATTCTTCGCGGCGACTCGCGCGAAGTTCGACCAGAGCCGTCCCAGGTGCTCGCGATGCTCGGGAATCGTCCAGCCCAGGCGAGCCCGCCGCGCGTTCTCGAAGAGCGGATACACGTTGGACGGAAAGTTGAGGCCCTGTCCGTATTCCGCGGGCGTCAATGGCGCCGGGTCATCGGGAGAGATCATCGGTCGGGGAACCTCGCTCGACTGTATGACCCAGTCGAGCTCTCGACCCTCGCGTTTGGCGAGGAGTCTCGCGTACATCGCCTCGGCGCCTACGACCGCGACCGTTCGCACCTCGCCGTTCAGTATTCGCCGCGCGGCATCGTGGACGAATCTTTGCGGCGTGTTGCCGCCGACATTCATGCAACGTGTTGTCACGTGCAGTCCCAAGCGTTCAGCGACCAAGAGAGCGGGATCGTTCGTGTGCCACGTGAACGACGAAACGGCCGCGATCTCGTCGATGTTCTCCAACATCGTCGATGCACCGGAGTCGGCGGCCGCGCGCTCGAGCACCTCGACCATGAGGTCGAGCGGATGTTTGCGCGCATCGTACGTGGCGCCCGACCCTGGTCGATCCGTGATTTGGCCCACTCCCACGAGCACGGGCGTTCGAGGCGCAATGGTCACACCTGAATTATTGCCGCACCTTCGTGCGTCGCATTTCGAACTGTAAGGTTGAGTCGATGCGCATCGCCCTCGGCTCTGATCACGCGGGTTTTGACTTGAAGGCCGTGCTGGCAACGACGCTGGCCGAGTGGGGTCACGACACGCTCGACCTCGGCACCGACAACGCGACCGAATCGGTCGACTATCCCGATTTCGGCGCGGCCGTTGGCCGAAGCGTCGCCTCTGGGGAATGTGACCTGGGCGTCGCCGTGTGTGGGTCGGGGATCGGGATCTCGATCGCCGCCAACAAGGTTCCTGGTGTTCGTGCGGCCGTCGTCCATGACGTCACGTCAGCCCATCTCGCGCGCGAACATAACCACGCGAACGTCCTCTGCCTGGGATCTCGTCTCACCGGTTCCACCGTCGCAGTGGAAGCGCTCGCGGCCTGGTTGAACGCGACGCCCGAGAAGGGTCACCACGTTGCGAGAATCGCGAAACTCGACGAACTCGACGAACAGCTCGTCGCCGATGAAAGGTAAACAATGACCTCCTCACCCTTCGACGCGTGGATCAGGAACGACGATGAGGTGAAGTCACTGCTCGCTCAGGAATGGCAGCGTCAAACGACGACATTGCAGCTGATCGCGAGTGAGAACTTTGCGTCGCCGTCGGTACTCGCTGCGACCGGCTCGATCTTCACCAACAAGTATTCCGAGGGCTACCCGGGGCGCCGTTACTACGGCGGCAACCAAGTTGTCGACGAAGTCGAGGACCTGGCCAGGCGACGCCTGACCGCACTCTTCGGCGCCGACCACGCCAACGTGCAACCCCATAGCGGGGCCAACGCGAACGTCGCGGTCTACCAGGCACTGCTGGAACCAGGTGACACGATCCTCGCGATGCGCCTCGACCAGGGTGGCCACTTGACCCACGGTTCGCCCGCGTCCATCACGTCGAAGTGGTGGAACTTCGTCTCCTACGGTGTGACGCCGCGATCCGATGATCCTGAGAATCCCGGTGAACTCATCGACTTCGAGAACGTGCGCGAGTTGGCTCTCCAGCACCGGCCGAAGATGATCCTCGCCGGTGCGACGGCGTACACGCGCCTCATCGATCCCGTGCCGTTTCGCGAGATCGCCGACGAGATCGGCGCGTTGCTGATGTTCGACTCCGCACACGTCGCCGGACTGATCGCCGGTGGTTCGCATCCGAATCCCGTGCCCTACGCCGATGTCGTGGCCTTCACCACCCATAAGACGCTGCGCGGACCGCGCGGCGGGGCCATCGTCTGTCGCGAGGAGTACGCGAAGAAGATCGACTCGGCGGTCTTTCCCGGACAACAGGGTGGTCCACTGGAACACGCCATCGCCGCGAAGGCGGTCGCGTTCCGAGAAGCCGCGCAGCCGAGTTTCGCGACGTACACCGAACAGATCGTCGCGAACGCCAAGGCCTTCGGCGCCGCCCTCGCCAAAGAGGGATTCCGCAACGTCTCGGGCGGCACCGAGAATCACATGGTGCTCTTGGACCTGCGCGAGTTCGACGAAGAGTTGACCGGCAAGGTCGCCCAGGAGGTGCTCGATCGCGCGGGCATCACGACGAATCGCAATACGATCCCCGACGACCCGCGAAGTCCGTTCATCACCTCGGGACTGCGCTTGGGTACGGCCGCGGAAACGACGGCCGGGATGCGAGAGGGCGAGTTCGACACGATCGCGACGTTGATGTCGCGCGCCCTTCGTCACCGCGATGACGACGCGGTCGTGACCGAGGTTCGCGCCGACGTCGCGGTGCTGTGCGCGTCGTTCAACCCCTACGCCAACTTCACGAAGCAGTAGATGCACAACATCCTCGCGTACGTCGTCGTCATCGCCGTCGGAACGGTCGTGACCTTGGTGGCGAACGTACCGGCGAGGAAGATCTCGCTGCGCATTGGCTACACGGCGCTGCCCGACGAACGCAAGGTCCACCAGGTCACGACGCCCTACGGCGGTGGTGCCGCGATGCTCGTGGGCTTCTGCGTCGCCCTGCTGGTCTCGATGGCCATACCCACGCTGCGCAACATCATTCTCTCCTCGCACGAGATGATGGGCGTCTTGCTCGCGGCCGGCGTGATCTTCGTCGTCGGCGTATTGGATGATTTTCGCGAGATGAGCGCCCCGGCCAAGGTCGCCGGTCAGTTCCTCGCGGCGTCGATCCTCTATTTCAGCGGCGCCACGATGTACCAACTGAAACTGCCCTTCGCCGGCTTCATCGTGCTCGGTCCGTCGATCCTGCCGATCATCACGGCGTTGTGGGTCTTCGCGCTCTCGAACGCGGTCAATCTCATCGACGGCCTCGACGGCTTGGCCGGCGGCATCGTCGCGATCGCCTCGGGCACGCTCTGTCTCTACGGTTTGCGACTCGAAGACCTCGGTCTGCTGCCGAGCAACAACGTCGGGCCATTGATCGCGGCGCTCACGTGCGGCATCTGCCTCGGCTTCTTGCGCGACAACTTCCATCCGGCCAAGCTCTTCATGGGCGACGCGGGCGCGTTGATGTTGGGACTCCTCATGAGCGCATCGACGATGGTGATCGGCGGGAGGACCCCGCCGGCGAGCGGCGTGACGTTCTTCTTCTTCGCGCCGCTCTTGATCCCCGTGTTCATCCTCGGCGTTCCATTGATGGACGCGGTATGGGCCTTCGTGCGTCGAACGGTCTCCGGGCAGGGCTTTCACACCCCGGACAAGAACCACATCCACCACCGATTGATGCGCCTGGGCCACGGTCACAAGCGCACCGTCGTAATCCTGTGGCTGTGGACGGCGCTGCTCTGTGGCTTCGTGTTGCTGCCGCTTTTCGACCGGCAGGCGAACGTGTTCATTCCCCTCGGGGTCGCCCTACTTTTGATCGGACTCTTGACGTGGTTCAGCCCCTTGGTCAATCGTCTGTACTACCGCTCTGAAGAGGCCAATCGGATTCGTGAGAGCACGCGCCGGTGAGCGACCGCTCCGACGAACACGAGCCGCCCACACCCCCTGAACAGGAAAATGACCCGGTGAAGGACTTACCAGGCGCGGTCGAATTGTTGACGATGGGAATGACGGTCGCGATCATCATCGCCGTCGGTGTCGTCCTCGGGATATGGGCCGACCGCGCCTGGGGGACCGCGCCGTGGGGTCTGTTAATCGGGATAGCATTAGGAACGGTCGCCGCCGTGGTGAGCGTGGTAAAGCAAGTCCGGCGTTTCCTTTAGAAACCCATTGCTCGTGCTAGAAAACCTCCCAACCGACACACTGCCGCGCCTCCTTCGTCGCACCACTCTTTCGGCGGTTATCGCCGGTGCCCTAGGTTTCCTCGTGGCCATCATCCTGGCCCCGCCCTTGGCCGCGCTGGGCGTCGTGATCGGGGTCGGCATGGCGATCATGAATCTGCGATTCCTTGATGGCCAGGCCGCCAAGGTCGAACTGCGCGGTGAGCAGAGCACCAAGGCGGTTCGCCGTCAACTGGGCGGTAAGACGACGGCCCGATTGCTGGTAATGACGGTCGTGGTCCTGGTCGCCGTCTTCCTGAACGCCCCTCTTGGAATCGGTATTGTGTCAGGGCTCGTGCTTTATCAGCTCGTGTTCGTGGTGAACGTCATGCGCGTTATCACGAGTCAGGGAGGGGTGGAGTGAAGATGCTGTACGCCGCGAAGACGATTACCGTCGGCGTGCACCCCCACCTCAGCCTCTTTGGTCTCACCATTGACACCGACATTGCGATGTCCACGCTCCTCGCTTTGGCAATCGTCATCTTCATGGGCGTGCGCTTGCGCGCCAAGGTCACCGACGGGGTGCCCGGGAAATTTCAGCTCCTCTGGGAGATTCTCGTCGTCGACATCGTGGGCGACCTCGCCAAGTCGGCCGTGGGAGAGAAGGGCAAGAAATTCGTTCCGATCGGCGTCACCGTGTTCATCTTCGTCCTGGTGTGCAACTGGATTGGCTTCTTGCCCACGGCCATGCACCCCGGTCAATCCGGGGAGATTTTCCCTGCTCCGACCAGTGACGTGAATCTGCCGTTGGCGCTGGCCCTGTTCGTCATCGCGTGGGTCCACATCGAATCGGTGCGGGCGCGCCGTCTCGGGGGCTATCTCCGGCACTACGGGAAGCCCTACGCGGCGCTGACACCAATCAACCTCGTCGAAGAGGTCACCAAGCCCATCACGTTGACACTCCGTCTCTTCGGCAACCTGTTCTCCGGCGGTCTGATGATCGTCGTCGTGGCGGCCCTGATGGCCAAGGCGATCGGTCCGTTCGAAATCATCTGGAAGCCCTTCGACCTCGCGATCGGAGCGATCCAGGCCTACATCTTCATGTTGCTCACGATCATCTACTTCGGATTGGCGATGAGTCATGAGGAAGAGCACGAACAAGAGCATCAATTGCAACACAACGCAGTACTCGAGACGTCGCAGTAACACCAACCAGGAGGAATAGAAAATGGCAGCACAAACAGTCGCAGGTGCGATCGGCATTGCGGGCGCACTCGTCGGTGGCGGATTGGCCCTCGGTGGTGGCGCAATCGGTGCGGCAATAGGCGACGGCCTGGCCGGTAGCCAGACCATCGCGGCGATAGCGCGTCAACCCGAGGTTGAGAACAAAGCCCGAACGTACTTCTTCTTGACGGTCGGACTCGTCGAGGCGATGTACTTCATCAACCTGCTGTTCATGATCGTGTTCGTGTACGTATTCGCAAAGATTAAGTAGTCCCGCCGGATCGGTTCCACGTTCGTGGAATCGACCGAAGACCGCTAATCACATAGAAGGGCATTGAGATGATCGCAACGTCAGTCTTCCTCCTCCCCAACGGCACGTTCTTCATCGAACTCGTCACGGTGGTGGTGATTCTGCTGCTCATGACGAAGTACTTCTTGCCGCCCCTGAACAAGGCGTTGGAGGCTCGTCAAGAGAAGATCCGCGAGTCACTGGCCGCCGCCGAAACGGCCAAGGCCGAAGCGGCCGCCGCCGGCGACGAGCGCCAGCAACTCCTCACGACGGCGAGAGACCAGGCCCGTGAGATCGTGGCCGCCGCTCAGGCGACGTCCGATCAGGTGAAGGCCGAGTCGGTCGGTCGCGCGCAAGGCGAATACGACCGCATCATCGCTGCGGCGAACGCCGAAGTCGATACGGCGCGCCAGCGCGCCATCGATGAGGCGTCGGCCCGTATCGGTGAGGTCGTCTTCGAACTCGTGAATCAGATCGTCGGACGCGAAGTCGACGAGAGCTCGCACCAGGACTTGGTCCGCGAAGCCGTCGCCGCCTTGAACGTCGAAGCGGCCCGAGGATCCAGTAACTGATCATGCTGCCCAAGCTCGAAGGTTACGCCGCCGCCCGACTGGGCTCACTGGACACGGCCGCGCTCGCGACCGTCACCGGTGAACTCGCGTCGCTCGAACAGACCGTCCTCGGTCGCGCCGACTTACGAGCTGTACTCACCGATACGTCGATCGCCGCGGCGTCGCGGGGGCTGATCGTGCACGATTTGCTCAATACCAAGGTGCACGACGTCACGTTGCAGGTTGCGGTCTACGCCGCGAGCCACGCCCCGGCTCAGGAAGTTCCTCACGCGCTCGCCGAACTGGCCGTCGCGTCGCGAGAGTTATCCGAGAGCGGCGACTTCGTGCTCCGCGGACTCGGATTGTTGGCGTCTCGACAGCGCGTCAGCGGCTTCGCTGACGCTCAGCTCGACGACATCGAATCGAAGAATTTTGACGAGATCGAAGACGAGCTCTTTCGCTGGGCGCGCACCGTCGAGGGCAACCTCGAACTGCGTCGCTTGTTGCTCGACCGTGACGCCGCGCTGGCATCTCGTGTCGGCACCGTCGAGGCCCTGCTGGCCGGCAAAGTCGACGCCGTCACCCTGGCGCTCGCGATGTTCGTCATCGAAGGAGGACGCTCTCGAGATGTCGTCGGGACGCTCGATTACCTCGTGGACTACGTCGCCCGGGCCCGGGACTGGCGCGTCGCGCGCGTGCACACCGCGCGTCCCCTGGACGAACAGAACCGAAACGCCCTCGTCACGTCGCTCTCCTCCCTGACCGGCAAGAACGTCGAACTCCAGATCGCCGACAGTCCCGAATTGCTGGGAGGGGTGCTCGTCGAGATCGGCGACCTGCGCCTCGACGCCACGACCCGCGGTCGCCTCGGTGCCCTGCGCGACGCGGTTTCACCGGGCCACCTGTACGAATCGTCTTTGAATCGAAATGACTAAGAAAAGGAATCTGTGATGACAGAGCTCACCATTAGCGCCAACGAGATAACCGAGGCCCTGCGCAAGCACGTGACGGACTTCAACCCCGCCGTCGGCGCCGAGCAGGTCGGTCGTGTCGTAGAAGTCGGCGACGGCATCGCGCGCGTCTCGGGCTTGCCCTCGGCCAAGGTCAACGAGCTGCTCGAGTTCGAAGACGGCACGCTGGGACTGGCGATGAACCTCGACGAGGACACGATCGGCGCCGTCGTGCTCGGCTCGGTCGACACGATCGAAGAGGAGCAGGTCGTTCGCGCGACCGGTCGCATCTTGAACATGCCGGTCGGCGACGCGTTGCTCGGTCGCGTGGTGAACGCCATCGGTGAGCCCATCGACGGCAAGGGCCCGCTCGTCAATCCCAAACTGCGCCGCATGGAGATCCAGGCCCCGGGGATCACCGGTCGTCAGCCCGTCTCTGAACCCCTGCAAACCGGTATCAAGGCGATCGACGCGATGACGCCCGTCGGTCGCGGACAGCGCGAGTTGATCATCGGCGACCGCAAGACCGGCAAGACGACGGTCGCGATCGACACGATCCTGAACCAGAAGGGCCAGGGCGTGAAGTGCATCTACGTCGCCGTGGGTCAGAAGAACTCGTCGGTCGCCCAGACCGTCAAGGTGCTCGAGAACTTCGGCGCGCTCGACTACACCGTCGTGGTGGTCGCGTCGGCCGGTGACCCCGCGCCGTTCAAGTTCCTCGCCCCGTACGCGGGATGTGCGATCGGCCAGGAGTGGATGGACTCCGGGGAACACGCCCTCGTCGTCTACGACGACCTCTCCAAGCAGGCCGAGGCCTATCGACAGATCTCGTTGCTGCTGCGTCGGCCACCGGGTCGCGAGGCCTACCCCGGCGACGTCTTCTACCTTCACAGTCGCCTGCTCGAGCGCGCGGCGAAGTTGAGTGACGAGCGCGGTGGGGGATCGCTGACCGCCCTGCCCATCATCGAGACCAAGGCCGGCGACATCTCGGCCTATATCCCGACCAACGTGATCTCGATCACCGACGGCCAGATCTTCTTGCAGTCCGACCTCTTCTACTCCGGTGTGCGTCCCGCCATCGACGTGGGTAACTCGGTGTCGCGCGTCGGTGGCGCCGCCCAGATCAAGGCCATGCGCTCGGTCGCCGGAACGCTCAAGATCGACCTCGCCCAATTCCGCGACCTCGAGTCCTTCGCGACCTTCGGTTCGGAGTTGGACAAGTCATCGCAACGTCAGCTCGACCGGGGCTATCGCCTCACCGAGTTGCTCAAGCAGGGCCTCAACGCGCCCATGCCGGTCGAAGAGCAGTGCATCGCGATCTACGCGGGCACGAAGGGCTGGCTCGACACGATTCCCGTCGAGGACGTGCGACGCTTCGAGTCCGAACTCCTGACGAACTTCCGGGCGCAACACTCGGACCTGCTCTACGCGATTCGCCAGACCGGTGCACTGCCGGAAACGTCGGCGCTCGACGCGGCCATGCAGTCGTTCGTGAACGGCTTCGCCGTCACCTCGAAGTAACCAACTAAGGGACCAGGGAGAGAGGAGGAGCAATGGCCGGTGGACAGGAAAGGATCCTGCGTCGACGTATCAAGTCGGTGCAATCCACGCGCAAGATCACCAAGGCGATGGAACTCATTGCGGCGTCCCAGATCTCTCGAAGTCAGGCGCGCATCATCGCGAACCGCCCCTATCGAAATGGCATGCGACGGATCATCGTCGAAGCCGCCAAGGCCGACCCGGCCGGCGCCGCGAAGCTCCTCGCGACGCCCGAGCACGTCGAATCGGCCATCGTGTTGGTGCTGACCGGCGACCGCGGACTTTCCGGTGCGTACAACTCGTCGGTGATGCGCGCCGGCGAGCGACTCGTTCGAAAGCTCGAAGGCGAAGGCACCATCGTGCGGCTCTTCAGCGTCGGGAAGAAGGCCGGCGGCTTCTACCGTTTCCGCGGCATCGCCGTGGACGAGGGCTTTGTCGGTATGTCCGATCGCCCGACGTTCACGGACGCGCGACGCATCGCCGCCACCGTCGCCGCGCCGTTCGTCTCGGGAGACGCCCAACAAGTCCTCCTGGTCTCGACGCGGTTCCTGTCGGCGGCGACCCAAGGCGTTGAAGTGGAGCAGTTGTTGCCATTAACGCTGCCGGCGTTGCCCGAGGTCGAAGCCCCGAAGGTCTTGAAGGGCTACACCGAGTTCGAGCCCGAGGTCGAGCAGCTCCTCATCACGCTGGCCCCCAAGGCCCTCGAGAGCGAGATCTTCTCCGCGCTCCTCGAAGGTGCGGCGTCATTTCACATCAGTCAGCAGCGCGCGATGGCCGCGGCGACCGATAACGCCGACGAACTCGGTCAGAACCTCAGTCGCATCATGAACCGGGCCCGCCAGGACTCGATCACCACCGAAATCATGGAAATCGTGGGCGGCGCCGAAGCGCTCCGCTCGGGAAAGTGAGAAACAAATGACCATCGCTCCAGAAAAGACCGCGCTCGAGACGGGGCGCGTCGTCGCGATCGCCGGACCGGTCGTGGACGTGGAGTTCCCGCCGCACTCGTTGCCCGAGATCAACCACGCCGTCGAGGTCGACATCGTCATCGACGGCGACACGATCACGGTGACCGGCGAAGTCGCCCAGCAGATCGGTGAGGGCCGCGTTCGTTGCGTGTGCATGAAGCCGACCGACGGTCTGGTGCGCGGCGCGGTCGTTCGCCAGACGGGACGCGGTATCACCGTGCCAGTCGGCGACGCCGTGCTGGGACACGTCTTCAACGTGATCGGCGAATCGCTCGACACCGACGACATCGGACCGGTCGAGGATTACTGGGAGATCCACCGCAGCGCGCCGGCCTTCGACCAGCTCGAGCCGCACGCCACGATGTTCGAAACC
>OCTA010004996.1_pt1 | contig 11530 bp, 12 predicted proteins | sample 1538991 | NCBI WGS metagenome assembly OCTA01 (sample SAMEA3539302, study PRJEB22396) | soil metagenome | biome: tundra; feature: field; material: soil | place: USA | collected 2010-05 | depth 0.15 m | reverse complement strand
CCTTCACGGGGCTCGTGAGTTCGAATCTCACCCTCTCCGCCAAATTAAGGCATTTTGTCGCGACTCTTGGACCCGGAACCTGACCAGATTTGCACTGCTCTATCTCGTGGGGGGTCCCAAATCTGCACCAGCGCAAACAGCGTATCGAGCATCCAATAGCGAATCTGTATACGCAGATTGCACCCTTACGCGGACCGGGCCCTGTCCGCACGATTACGCATTTGACGGGCCTGAGCGCACCAGGAATGCGTCCCAGGGCCGTGATAATCCTCCCTGCACAGTCAGCGCCTACGCCAGTTGCGTAGGGGGAATTAATGTTCCATGGGATGAATTTCAAAGCGGTACTGGTCACAACGGCTGGGTTCACGGTGCTTGCAGGTTGCGCAGCGGCACCACCGCCACCGCCTGCACCGCCCCGCGTCGTGGCGGCTAAACACACTAATTCCCTTGCTGTCGATGCTGCACCAGCGCCTTCGGCGATCTATGCTGATCCGGCATCCGCCTGTGCCGGCATCGGAGGAAAATACGTTGGTAACCTGAAATGTCAGATGAGCGATGGCTCGGTTGCACAGATTCTTAGCGGCGCCGACGCTACCAGAGCGCGGGCCACGTCCATTCCAGTGGCACCGGGAACCCCTCGGGCCTGGGTCTTGGCAACCACTGCGATCACTTTCGAATACGACGGCTATCGTCACGATACGCTGACTGGCACTGCCGCAACGCCAGATGCCATGGCAAGCGGTGCGAAGCTGCTCTCGCAGTGGTGGGGCATCGACAATCGCGATGACCTTCTGAAAACGCTTAAGTGGCTGCAATTTGAAGGACACCGATCAGAATTTGATCAGCTCGGGCGTCAAGTGAATGCGATGACTGATGCGCAGTTCATAACGGTTGAGGACGAACTGCAGAGGTATGCGGAGCAGTTGCATCGCCTGGAGATCGTCCGTCAGCATTATCGTGAGTTGGGTGGCAAAAGCATCCTCGCATGGGATTTGGTTCGCTATATCTCGCTATGCCGCTGGGGCTATCTCGCGGGCTATTTATCGGAAATGGAAGCGTGGGATCACATAATGGCGGCCGCTCTCAGGCTCCAACAGACGTTTGTTTCGTGGCGCGATTTGCAGAGCGATTTCCTAATCGGCCGCGAATTCTGGTCGATGGAGCAGACTCGGAAAACCGGCACACCGTTTCGAGTAATCTACGACCGGTTCATTGATGATAGGGCAAGCCCTTGGAATGTAAATGATTGGAATATGAATTTGCACGTAGTAAGTCCGCTGTCGATTAACGACCGCCCGCGGGCGTAGCAATCCATTCCTAGGGCTACGCCGTCGACATACCGCAAGGCAGACGAGTTAGGTTCGCGACTTTCGGCATCTAATGGCCGAGATGTCTCATGATCTCCCGTCGATGAGCCGAATTCGTCAAGCGGTTAAGGCATGGAGACGTACCCCCAAGGCGCGCGCGACCTTCAATATTGTCGCAAAGCTTGGGTTTCCGTCTTCGCTTAGAGCCTTGTAAAGACTCTCCCTGCTCAATCCGGCGTCGCGGGCCACCTGCGTCATACCACGTGCCCTGGCGATGTCGCCGAGTGCGCGGGCAATGCCGGCGGCATCATCAGGAGCCTCCTCAAACCAGGCGTCGAGATACGCTGCCATCTCCTCTGGAGTACGCAGCTGCTCCGCCAAGTCATAGGGCACTGTTTTGGTCCGGGACATCCGTTTCCCCTTGGTCTTGCGCTTCACAATTTGCTCCTACAGATGCCTCGCTAACACGATGGCGGTCTTGATGTCCTTTGCTTGCGATGATTTGTCGCCACCGGCCAGCAGCACAATCAACAAACCGTCTCGCTCCGCGTAGTACACCCTATACCCAGGGCCAAAGTCGATCTTAAGCTCGCGGACTCCGCCAGTCAGAATCCGATGCTGACCGGGGTTACCGTGAAGCAGCCGATCCACTCTCACCTGCACGCGGGCACGAGCGACACGGTCTTTGAGTCCGCCGATCCATTCTCGATAGATCTCGGTCATTTCGACGCGCATAGCCATACTGTATCCTATGGGATACATAAGTCAAGATGAGTAACTTACTTACGCGGTCGCCTAGACCTTCCGGTCAGTCAAGGCTTCGCAGGAGAGCGATTGGCCGATAGGGTAGGGTGCAAGTTGCACTCAAGTTGCACTTGGTACTCAATTGCCGCAAAACACAGCGCTTAAGAAGCGCGCGAACGATCGGGAATGATGGCGATTGCGTGCGAGTGCGCAGCGCTGACGCGCGAGTCATCAGACTTGAAAACCGGAGGCCCTTCACGGGGCTCGTGAGTTCGAATCTCACCCTCTCCGCCAGATTAACCGGTGCGTTCTAGCGGCGAGCGGCGAGCGGCGAGCGGCGTAAGAGCGGTCATACTCCGATGATTCCCAACGCGAAGCCAATGGCAGTCGCAGCCGCCTTCATCTTCGTCATCGGGAGATGAGCAATCGGTGCGCCGATGTTCGTTTTTGGGACGGTCTGTATATTGTCGAAATTGGCAGCGCAGGTATCAGGAAGCCCGTCCGATTCGGTTAGCACCACTTCAGTGGGAATAGTTCGGATAGTCGATGTAATGGGCGCGACAGTGATGCTGTTGAGCACTGCAATGGCGGAATCGCGCGTCAGGATCAAGACGGGCCGACGTTTGTCTGGCTGCTGAAAGGTGTACCAGCAGACGTCGCCGCGTTTCACGCTGCGCCCCAGTCCTGCTCGCCCAGCCAGGCGTCGAATTCGCCGGGCGCGACGGGTTGTCGCTGGTACCCGGCAATATGCTCTGCCTCGAGTCCACGGACCTGCTCGCGTCGAATCTCCGCCTCCAGCGCCGTACGGATCAGGGCAGAGCGAGTGGTCTTGCGCGCGCGCGTCAAGCGGTCCACGGCTCTGAGCAGCTTTGAATCGATGGTCATCTGAATGGTTTTCATGACTGTGGAGTAAAATGTGGATGCGTATCCACAGTCTAATCAACAGTAGTCAGGAACGCAAAGGCATGGCAAGCGCTCAACGGCGCCCCTGGTTACTTGCAATCTGACTTGCAGTGGCCCCGAATTTGCTGCATTAGCCGACCATCTGCTGCGTCCAGGCGCCGCAGAACCTTGGCAGTTCTAACAGCGTGCCTGACGGGTGTAAGCGCCGAATACGAATTGAAAACCGGAGGCCCTTCACGGGGCTGGTGAGTTCGAATCTCACCCTCTGCGCCAATATATAGGATGCGATTGTCGGTGTTTCAGGTCTGATCGGCGCCGCGGCAATACATCTCGAGTTGCAGTCAGAGTTGCACCCAGATACGAAATCGAGGATTTAAGTCGCTACCAGGACGGTCTCAGCCGCTGTTGCGTAGCGCCGTCGCGATGGCATTGATGGATAGATGGATTCCATCCCGTACCCGCGGATCTTTCTCGCCGGCTCGGTGGCGCTTGAGCAATTCAACCTGCAGGAGATTCAGCGGCTCGACATAAGGCAGGCGCAGCCGAATGGACGCGTCCAGGGCGGGATGCGCTTCAAGCAGGCGCGTTTGCCCCGTGATGGCCAGCAGCCCTTCCTGGGTCGCGAGCCAGGTATCGCGAATGCGGCCAAATATGGTTTCCGCAAGCGCTCGATCTTCGACCAAGGTGGCGTAGCATGCGGCGATACCCATGTCCGATTTTGATAGCACCATCTCCAGGTTGTCCATCGTGGCACGGAAGAAGGGCCACGCCTCGAGCATCTCGTGCAGCAAGCCCGTGTCCGCAAAGGAGCGCAGCGCCTGCCCTACTCCGTACCAACCGGGCAACATGACTCGGGCCTGCGCCCAGCTGAACACCCAGGGGATCGCACGCAAGTCTTCGATGCGTTCCGAGTTGGTGCGCGATGCCGGGCGCGAACCGATCTTCAGTTGCGAGATTTCGACCAGCGGCGTCATTTGCCGGAAGAAGGTCGAAAAGCCCTCGGTCTCGTATACCAGCGAGCGATAGGCGCGAAACGCCGACTTCGACAGACTGTCCATCGCGGCCGCGAAGCGTCGACGGCTCTCGTCGGATAACGAGGCGTTCTCCAGCGAAGCCAGCAAGGTCGCGGACGTGATCGATTCCAGATTAGCGGCCGCGCTGTCAGGGGTACCGTACTTGGCGGCAATGATTTCTCCCTGCTCGGTAATGCGGATGCGTCCTTGCACCGTGCCGTGAGGCTGGGCGCGAATCGCGGCGAAGGACGAGCCGCCGCCACGCCCCACGGCGCCCCCGCGGCCATGGAATACCTGCATGGCGGTGCCAAAACCCTCAAAAACGCCAGCGAGCGAGCTGGTGGCTCGGTACAGGCTCCACACGGACGTCAGATAACCGCCGTCCTTGTTGGAATCCGAGTAACCCACCATCACTTCCTGGAAACCGTGCGCGGCGGCGATGGCGGCCACTTCCGGCAGCTCCAGCCACGCCGTCATCACGTGCGCCGACCTCTCCAGATCGCCAATGGTTTCGAATAGCGGCACCGCCATGATCGCTGCATGCGGCGCGCCGAGCCCACGGTAGAGTCCCGCTTCCTTCAGCAGGATATGGACCTCCAACAAATCTGACACGCTCTCGCACTTGGATACGATGTAGGTCGTGATACAGGCGGGCCCGTAGCACTGGTGCGCTTCCGCTGCCGCACGCACGATGGACAGTTCCGATAGAGTCTCCTCGCTGTAGCTTGAAAAGGGACTCGCCAATAGGCGCTCGCTGGCCAGTTCGCGCCGTAGCAGCGCCACGCGATCGGGTTCATCCAGGGCTTGATAATCAGGCGCGACGCCCGCGACCTTGAGCAGTTCCGCCACCACGCGTGCATGCACGTCGGCGTTCTGCCGCAGATCGAGCGTCGCCAGGTGATAGCCGAAAGTCTCCACGGCTCGAATCAGTCGAGCCAGCCGGCCGCCCCGGTTGAGCCCGACCTTGCTTTCGGACTGCAGAGATTGCGCCAGAATCGTCAAATCCGCACCGAAGCTTTGCGCGTCGGAGTATGGCTCGGCGCTGAGCGATGCGGGCCGGGGCGGTGGGTGCCCGGCTAACTTCTGATAGGTAGCGGCGAGCCGCGCATAGATGCCGGTGATCGCACGCCGATACGGTTCATCGACACGACCCGATTTGATATCGCCGCTGCCGACGGCCAGTGCGGTCACGGCGTCGGAGACTTCCGCGAGCTCGCTGGAGAGGGATAGTTCGGCGCCCAGGGAGTTCAACTGGTCCAGATAATCCGTCAGCAGCGCCTGTGCCGCTCGACTCAAGGCCAGGCGCAACGAATCTGCGACGACATGGGGATTGCCGTCGCGATCCCCGCCAATCCAGCTGCCGGGGCGCAGGAAGCTCGCTGGACGCTGCCCGAGAAGGCGCTCCCAACGTGCATAGAGCATCGGCACGACGGGCAGAAAGATGTCCCGAAGATAGGCGAGTGCCGTGTCGACTTCATCCGCCACATAGAGTCGCTCGCGCCGCAGCGCCCGCGTCTGCCAAAGCAACGCAATCTGCCAGGCGATTCCCTGCTCGATCGGCTCCCCTTCCGCCGTTTCGCTGCGCCCCGCGTCGCGTAGCCGCAGCAGTGCCGCGATGCGGTTGCGGTGATCGAGCATGCTCTTGCGCATGACTTCAGTGGGATGCGCGGTCAGTACCGGTACGATCAACGCTCGGTTCAACATCTGTGTGGCCTGTGCGGTCCCGATGCCTTGCGAGCTGAGGAAGTCCAGCGCGGATGCCAGCGTGCCCCCGTCCTCGGCGGCCGCACCTTGCCTATCCTCAGCCAAATTCGCCAGCATCGAAAACAGCATGAAGCTGCGTACAAAGGCGACCGTCTCGTCGAGCGACAAGCTCTCCAACCCAGCCGTGAGGCCCCGTGGGTTCGCGATACCGCGATAGCGGTCGACGGATGCCGCGCGAATGGCCTCGATGCGCTGAAAGAGTGCATCGCCACCGTGCGCTCGAATCACATCTCCCAACAGTTTCCCAAGGAATCGAACATCGGCGTTCTGCGTGATGGTGGGCGCGGGCTGTTTCATGGACGAGGTGGCTCACGAGCTGGGGTAATTGGGTTCGGCGACCGTCCCGCAAAAGATACTGCAAGGCGCGTCGCCTAGGCACGATTTGGTACGGCGACAAGGTTGGTGCTTTTTTGCGGTTACATCTGTGAATAAGTCAGAGTTGCAGTGAGCCTACGAACCTCCCGAAATGCCGGAAATTGTAGCGTTTCAGTTTCGCGCGCAACGTTGGGAATAATGGCGCTGCGTGCGAGTGCGTACCGCTGGCGTGCGAGCCATCAGACTTGAAAGCCGGAGGCCCTTCACGGGGCTCGAGGGTTCGAATCCCACCCGCTTCGCCAATCAACGCGACGTGCCGAAACTGCTCTGGGCCTGCAGCGAGTGGCGCGAGGCATTTCCTCAAGTGGAATCCTGGCGAAGCTCTACGGCGCCACGAGAGGGTTTCTCGTGCGAAGCTCGCCGAATCGGCTGAAGTCTCGATCGGCACTCCAGAGCTCCTGGACGCCGTGATGAATGCACAACGCCGCGATGCGCGCATCATGTACGCGCGGGCCGTTGATCTTGGATCGCTCCAGCAGACGAGCCAGCACAGTCCAGTAGCCCTCACTCTCGGCGAGCATCACGAGCGCCGGGGATTCAAGCCATGCTGCCACCTGCTGCAGAGCCCTGGGAAGCGGCGATGGAGGCGAGAAGATGCGCTCGTGCGTCACGATCGCCAGAAACTCGTGTATGCATGGCCATGGCAGCGCCCATGATGCAGCACCTTCAGCACACTCCTGGAGGCACGCGGCCGCGCCATCGTGCCAGGGGCTGTCACGACGGTGAGCATAGACAAGGAGATTGGTGTCAAGAGCGATCAATCGCCGCGACTCTCGTAGGTTAGCGCGCGAAGCTCGTCCCAAGAGTGAGCGGCGGCTCCAGGCTGCAACCCGTGTCCGGCAATAGACAGGTCACGCAGTTTGAATGCTCGCCGCACCCGGCGCTCCGAAAGCACCAGCTGCAGCCCTCGCTCCACCAGCATCCGGACAGTGATGCCTTCTCGTCGGGCAACGGCCTTCGCTTCCTTCAGAAGGGGGTCGGCGATTTCCACAGTGGTCTTCATATGGTGACCCATACTATCGTATATGGTTACCCATATCAAATGCTCTGGAATGCGTGAACGCAGGTTACCCTCGCGTTGCACTGGCGACGCTTGCATGTTCACCGTAGAGAGGTGAGCAATCGTCGCCTGGTCACTTGCAATCTGACTTGCAGTCGCCCCGAATCTGCTGCCTTAGCCGACGATCTGATGCGTCCAGTCGCCGCGGGACCTTGGCAGTTCTAAGAGCGTACGTGAGGAGTGTAAGGGCCGACACGCCAAATACCGCCATAAAGTCACCGGCGTTATCCGTCGGCGTCGCCACGATAGACTTCGCTCTCGTCGAATGCCTGTTGTGCTCGAGACGACGGGCTCGCTATCCTCTGACGAGGACCGCCGCATGATAGTCGCCATGCTTCCATCCATTTGGCAATGGCATCAGGCGATCGCGAAGATAGCGCGACCCGAATTTGATCTCGCCCAATTCCATGCCATGACGGCCAACCAATTGGCGAAGCGTGCGGGGGCAAATCCAACATGTGCGCTCGGGGTTGCTAGTCACCTCCTTATGTAGTGCCGCCTTGATGACATTTCGCCAGTACCAGGGGTTGGCGGTCGAAATGAGAAGCCGCCCTCCAGGCCGCAAGTGGGTCTTGCAGCACTCCAGGAAGCCATTAAGATCTTCCAGCCGCTCGATAAGATCGCCTGCTACGATTACATCGAACGTGCGTCCCAGATCGAAGTGCTCCGCATTTCCAGCAACTACGTTAAAACCCAGCGTCTGAAGGACCTTCACTCCTGCTTCGTTTCGGTCCAGACCAACAACGCTCTTGGCCACAGCCGCCATTGCCTTGTGCACCCAGTATCGGCTTTGGTAATCCTCAGCATCGTCTCCAACGCAGCCAATGTCGAGCACATCCTTGCCTTCGCAATACTTCACCGTGAAGGCAATTTTGTGGTCATCAAAAGCCATGTCGTTATCAACGTCGCGAGGACTAGCATTTAAAGGCGGAGCTTCCGGCACTCTTGCGCTTGATTTAATTTCCATTTTCTAGGCCTTCTTAAGGGTCAGTGAAAAAATCCTTCCGATAGCGGGCAAATGATCTTGAATGCAGTCGGGCGCCATTAGCAATGGTCACAGTGCCAGGACATCCCGTGCGCTGGGACTGGTCGCGCCACGCGCGAAATCCTCAAATATTTGTGACAACAAATATTTGTGACAGGGTTATCAGCCATATTGATTGCACGCGTATCATAATACGAGCGCGGTGCGCGCATGTTGAGTTGACCGCGGTGTTGCGGGCGGCGTGTGGATCATGTCACGCAGTGCAGGCATTGCTGGCTTTTTTGCCTCACGGCATATGTGGCCGACCGTACAGAGACGCGGCAGATATGACCCTATCATTGTTGAATGTTGCACGAATTCCTCACCCTCAACCGGCCCGAGTTAATCAGTCGATGCGTGGCAAAGGTTGCTCAAAGACCCAAACCGAAGGGAACCCCTCAGAAGCTGGAACACGGAATACCGCTCTTCATTGACCAGCTTATCAAGACGCTCCAAGCGGAGCAGGCGTCCGCGCACAAACTAAGCATCAAGGTTTCCGGTGCAGCGGGCGGTGAAACTCCAGGGCGGTCTGAAATCGGCGCAGCTGCGACGCGGCACGGCGCCGAGTTATCAAAGCAGGGGTTCACGTTTGATCAGGTTGTTCGCGTCTATGGCGATCTCTGCCAGGCCATCACGGAGCTGGCCTGCAAAGACAGTGCACCGATCAAAGTTGAAGAATTTCGAACTCTCAACCGGTGCCTGGACAACGCAATCGCCGATGCCGTCACGGAATTTGCTTATCAACAAGATAGTTCGACGACGAGTAGAGACGTTCAGGCGTCGGACGAACGGCTGCACGTTCTCGCAGGCGAAATGCGAGGCCACATTAGATCGGCCACGCTCGCTATAGCCGCTATCAAAGCTGGCAACGTGGGGTTAAATGGGGTGACCGGCGCCATACTGGACCTTAGCTTGGTTTCAATGCAAAGTCTCATAGATCGATCGCTGGCCGCCCTGAAAGTAATATCCACGTTGCCCGCGCGACACGAGGTGATCTCGATTGCCGAGCTCATCGCCCAAGTTAAAATCTCCACGGCGCTTCAGGCCCAGGCCCGAGAATGCAAATTTACTGTAACCGAGGTTGACAAGGGACTTGCGGTTGATGCCGACCGCAACATGCTTTTCTCGGTGGTTGGATCTCTGCTCGAAAACGCGTTCAAGTTCACGAAGCAACGCACCGAAGTCACATTGAGCGCCTTCGCGGCAGGGGAGCGCATCCTGATCCAGATCGTGGATCACTGCGGCGGTCTGCCAGCGGGCGCCTCGGAAAAAATGTTTCTACCGTCGACGCAGAGCGTCGCTAAAGCCGGCATCGGACTCGGACTGCCAATCTGTCGGCGCAATGTCGAGGCAAACAACGGAGTTCTGAGCGTCCGTGACGCACCTGGCGCCGGCTGCACGTTCACAATTGACCTGCCTCGTGCCGTTCTGTCGCAAGCTAGTGTCCTGACGCATTGATAAGTGGCATATGTTTTGCTGGCGGCCAGGGTCGGGCCATCGAACGCGCGGGCTCAAACAAACATCATCAAGGGCTTCAAGATCGGCGATCTGCCCACCGTCGCTTGGGTGAACAACGATCGACTCGTTTTCACCATCATCAGTGCGGTGGAGGCAAATAAGGCTTGGGAGTTCTACCTTCCGGGGGATGTCGCAGAGGGTGCGGCTGCTACCGTACCGTCAGCGCGATTGGCGGGCATGATAAATACCGCGGCCCGACGGATCGGACCCAGACCGGCGCCGCCGCCGGGTTTGCCGATCAACACGTAAAACATTTCGATATGGCGCCGCGAAGGGTTGGCGAGAATCGGCACATACAACTTGACGGAGGCTACGCCCTCGCGCATTTGAGCGAGCTTAGGCGGGCCGGCAATGTAGTCTTCATTGGGCTTCGCCCCCGACCCCTTTGTCCACCAGACGAAACTAGTGTCGCCTCCGGCCTCGAGCGTGCGCTGGACGGAGAGTTCACCCATTCTCTCATTTGGGTAAACGACGTACTGATCGCTCGCGAGGGAAATCAGTTCGGGACCGGAGGTTCGCTGATCCGGTGCCTGCGAAGCAGAGGCAACATCGTGAGCCGTGTCGACGTTCCTTGGCAGCTCTGTTACCGCGGGCGATGCCACTATTCCGAGCAGCACCGCGGATAACGCAACGGCTTGAGAGGTTGTAATCCGCTGCCGCCCTTTCACTCTTTTCGGTGGCTCGGGACGAGGCGCGACTTCGGCGCGCGCGATAGGCTCGATCGGGATCGGAGCGGCGGCAGGCGGTAGATCGGGTTCGCGCGCAGCAGGAGCGCGAGTCATTTCGAAGTTTTCAATCCCCAGTACCTGCCGTTCGATCTTATGCCGTATTGTCCGGCAAAGCTCAGCCGATAACTTGCCGCGGCGATGATGTTGGTCAAGCAGTGCCAGCACATCCCATGTGCTCTCCGGCGTCGTCTTGCAAAGTGTCAGCAGCTGACATTCAAACGCGCCGGGCGTGCTAGCACCGCGCACGAAACCCTCAAATATTTGCGGCAGGTCGTGAGTCATTTTGATTGCGGGATTATCTCACTGCTGACGCGCTGCGCGCATGTCGCGACACGCTGTTTCGCGCCCTGGTGCGATTATGTAACGCATACCAGCGAAGACATTGATTCGCGTCGAGCGGCGCATCGGTCGGTACCGCTTCCAGAGGCGCGGGTCGCGAGCTGTCCGGTGCCAATTGCCTCCTGCTTGTCAGAAGTAGCCATGGGGCGTGCCGACGCGCTAGTCTCGCGCTCAGGAGCACTGTTTGGAGCGTCCGATGCCGGAAGATGGTTCGAACCTGGTCGCCATGCATCCAGCGAATTCGCCCAACGCGTTCGATCTGCGTCGCGTGGGCGCCCATCCCGATTACTGGTATCCCGTGGCTTGGTCAGATGAATTAAAGGGGGGCAAGGCTCTCGGGCGGCGCTTCGCCGAGCTGCCCATTGCGCTCTATCGCGGCAAGGGCGGCCAGGCGTTTGCGCTGGAGGATCGCTGCGCCCACCGGCAGGTGCCCTTGCACCTTGGCGTGGTGAGCGGGGACGAAATCAAGTGCCATTATCACGGCTGGACCTATGATCGGAGCGGAAAGTGCGTGGACGTGCCCTACCTCGGCAAGGAGCGGCTGCCCAACGGGGTCAAGAGCTATCCCGTGCGCGAGGTGGACGGCCTGATTTTCGTCTTTCCGGGCGATCCGGCCCTGGCTGAAAGCCGCTTGCCGACGGGGCTCGGCTCTTCCCAGCGCAAGGATTACAAGACCCGGCGGCTCAACCGGGAAGTGGCCTGTCACTACAGCTTCATGCACGAGAATCTGTTCGACATGAACCACCAGTTCATGC
>OCTA010004995.1_pt1 | contig 11533 bp, 8 predicted proteins | sample 1538991 | NCBI WGS metagenome assembly OCTA01 (sample SAMEA3539302, study PRJEB22396) | soil metagenome | biome: tundra; feature: field; material: soil | place: USA | collected 2010-05 | depth 0.15 m | reverse complement strand
GATGATGGGAAAGAAACGGAGGCGGCTCATCCGTGGAATATTCGTCATAAGCTTCCTCGAGTTTATCCAGATGCGCAAACAGCTTCAGAAATCCGCTCGGATCCCAGCCGGCGCGCTGCATCTCATAGAACCCCAGCAAATCGGCCTCCGTTTCTTCCTTGAAGTGGAAGCGCATTTTGTTCAGGACCGCCGAAGCCCCGCCGAGCTTGACGAAAATGTCGTCGATAACAGCGTTCTTCTGGTTCAGGTTATCCAGCACCGGCTTCAGCAGAGATTGTGCCGAAAAAGCAGCCAGCAACTGGTTCAACCCATGCCGGCCTGCCACGTGCCCTACCTGGTGGGCCAGCAGGGCCACCAGCTCGCCCTCGCTGCCCATCATCTCGACCAGCCCGCGATTGATGTAAAGAAATCCGCCGGGCAGCGAAAGTACGTTGGGAATTTTCGAATTGACCAGCTTGATGGAATAGGGAAGATTGGGGCGTTGACCCTTGCCGCCCAGTTCGGCAACCACCTTGCCCAGGTAGTTGTCGATGAGCCCGTTGGAGACGATCGGCTGCTCTCTCTCCAGAGCTGCCGCAAAGCGCCGCCCCAATTCGATCTCCTCCGCATCGCTGAGCTTGTTTCCTGACTTGAGATGCGGCTCTTCCGCGAACAATCCGGATGCGGCGAATTCGCGAGCCAGCAGCGTCGAAACGGCCCCAAGCCCCACCCCGCGCAACATCTCCCTGCGATTCCACGCCATCATACAGCTAGAATAAACCGTGCCTGGACGCGCCACAGATGCTAGGTGGGTGGATTCAAGGTACAAGTGCTGGGTGCCCCATCCTTGCCGCGCGGCAAGGGTGGGATACCTCGAACCTCAAAAGACCCCTTCCTGGGGAGGGAACCAATCATGGACGTCGTAATCGTTTCGGCAGTCCGCACCGCTGTAGGCAAGTTCCTGGGCTCACTCCAGCCGTTTCCAGCGCCGCGGCTGGGAGCCATGGTGGTGCGCGAGGCGATTCGCCGCGCCGGGGTCGAGCCTGCCGGCGTGAACGAGTGCATCATGGGGTGCGTCGTCCAGGCCGGTCTCGGCCAGAATCCCGCCCGCCAGGCCGCCCTCTATGGCGGACTGTTGCCTCAAGCAGGCGCCTTCACCATCAATATGGTGTGCGGATCGGGATTGAAAGCTGTCGCATTGGCGGCCCAGGCCATCCAAACCGGAAACGCCGAAATCGTTGTGGCAGGCGGCATGGAGTCCATGAGCAACGCCCCTTATCTGTTGCCCCAGGCCCGCGCCGGATATCGCATGGGCAACCACACGCTCGTCGACTCCATGATCCACGACGGCCTTTGGGACTGCTACAACGGCTTCCACATGGGGGTTGCAGCGGAGAAGATTGCCGTCAAGTATGGCATTTGCCGCGAGGAACAAGACAAGTTCGCGGCCGAGTCGCACCGCCGTGCCGCCGCAGCCACCGCCCAGGGACTGTTCCGAGCGGAGATTCTCCCGGTCGAAATTCCGGCAACGAAGGGCGTGCCGTCTCGCCTTTTCGAAGCAGATGAATCGGTCCGTCCCGAGACCACCGTCGAGATTCTGGCCCATCTCAAGCCCGCCTTTGAGAAAACAGGAACGGTGACGGCCGGCAACTCGCCCGGCGTGAACGACGGCGCGGCCGCCCTTGTCGTCATGAGCGGCGAGCGGGCCGCCCGGTTGGGCCTCAAGCCGTTGGCCGTCATTCGCGCCCAATCCACCAGCGGCCGGGAGCCGGAGTGGGTTGGCCTGGCTCCCATCGAGGCTGTCCGGGCAGTGGCGGCCCAGGCCGGATGGGCGCTCGCCGATGTGGACCTCTTCGAATTGAACGAGGCATTCAGCGTACAAGCCCTGGCGGTAAATCGCGAATTGGAGCTCGACCCCGCCAAGGTCAACGTGAACGGCGGAGCAGTGGCCATTGGCCACCCCATCGGCGCCAGCGGCGCGCGCGTCCTGTCCACGCTGCTTTACGCTCTTCAGCACCGCGGCAAGAACAAAGGAATCGCCGCCCTTTGCCTGGGCGGAGGCAATGCTGTCGGCCTCGCCGTCGAGAGGGTATGAAAAAATTGTCTTGCAATCCCGATAGGGTGGTGCATTTTGTTCGTGATTACCAAAGGGGGAATTCTAGTTACCATTATTGCCGGGTGCGGGGTGCCCCATCCTTGCGCTTTTTTCTCGGCGCTTGCGGTGGGTAGCAACGAACCTCAACATCTTCCAGGTCCCGCTCACGAGTATCTGTGAGACTTGACTCAGAACAAATTCAAGCTTCGCCGTCTGAAGAAATCCAGCGGGTCGAGGTCAACCGGCTGGTCCGGCTTGCACTGGTGTCTCGATTGCATGGCAGCCGCATACGAGCGGGTAACATGCATCCGGTCCATGATGACGTAGCGCGTGCGCAGGCCGTCGACAGTCTGCGGTAGCTGCGCTGGAAGCTGCTTGCGGTCCACGTAGACGACCAGCGCCGCCTCTTTCGGACTGTCCAGGCTTTGGCCCACGCCAATCCCGAAGAAGGCCGGATTCTGCCGCATCAAGCTGGACGCGACCTGTCGTTTGATAGCCACCGCGGAGTTTAGGGCTGCAGCAGCAGGCGCGCCCGGACCAGGCACGCTCTGGAATGGAGCTTGCGGAGCCGAGCCCAGCGCTACTGCGCGCGCCGTGGCAGGAATAACGGCAGTGCGCACACCGCCTATGGTTCCAGGCACCGTCACATTCAGCGCCTCATCCACGTAAACCAGAACCGCCGCCTGGCCGGGATGGTCGCTGCTTTTGCCCGTTGCCACGCCCAGGATTCCGTTGCGAGGATTCACCAGGATGCGCGCCTGTGCCAGCGCCTGCTGGGCGCGGGTGATCTCCGCATCGGCCAGCGTGCGAGCCTGCGCCGCGGCAACCGGGCCGCCACCATAATTCAAGCAACTGACAGCGTGATCGGCCCCGCCAACAAATGTATACCCGGCCCCGCCGCCCACCTGTGCGCTCAACTCGCCAAGTACGTCCGCCACCGGGTTGGCCACTCCCTGGCCCACTCCCGAAGCATCGATGCCGCCGGCAAAAAACAGGCCGACGGGCTCGGCGTTGCCTGCATCCACCACCAGCGAACCCGAATCGCCCGCATCGCTGAACTGCTTCCCGCTAATCGCGAACTGATTGGTAAACGTCTTGGTCAAATAGGGCTTGGTCTCCGCGCAGTCCTGGAAGTAATCCACTTTGACATCGAGGCTAAGCGCCGAAACACTGGCACACGTCAGGCCTGTAGTCCGCCCGCTCTTTGCCACCGTCAGTTGCAGCGTTGCGTTCTCGCCCTTGCCGCCGGTCGACGAAACTCCGGGAGGCGCCGCTGCCAGTGAGCCATCGGCCTGTTTCGTGCCCAGTTCCAGAATGCTTCCGGCCGGGTCCACCGTGCCCGACTGCACCTGCGCGATGGCCGCATCTGCATTTGTCTGGTTCGAGCTGAGCGGGAGCCATCCGGTCAGAGTGGCTACAGGCGTTGTGCCCGGGCCTTCGCCGTTGGGCGTGCAATTGTTGTCGATCAACCCCGGCTGCACAATCGCGTCGCCCACGGCGGCATGGTCGCTCCGCGCCAGCACGTGGTTGTTGCTGAGCAGAAATTTGTTGCCGCTCGTGTCCTGGATCAGCGATCCCAGGGTGCCGCCGCAGCAGTCCACAATTGTGTTTCTAGCCGTGTCGAAGTCGTGATTGTGCCCCCCGGAGCTGCCCAATTGGATGGCCATGGGCTGCTGCGCCTGGTGGGTTGCCGGGTTGCTTTGCACTCCTGCTGAATTCAACAGCACTTGCAGCGCGGTTCTTGAGGAAGAACCGCCAACCGTGGCAACTACATAGCTCACCCCGGTTGCGCCCACTCCCGGAGGAGCGGTGTAGGTGACGGTGCAGGAAGTGAACACCTCCCTGGAACGCTGGCAGGTTGTCGTTCCCAGCGAACCTTCTCCTCCACTCGCTCCGGTGGCGGAGTTCGCCAGGGCATATTCAATCCCGGTAGCCCCGCCCGCCTCGGCAATATAGCCGGTAATGGAAACCGTGCCGTTGGCGCCCAGCGCCACATTCTCCGGCGTGAGCGGTTGCAGGAAGCCCGGCGTCAGTGTAAGTACCGCCGTTGCGGTGGTGTTTGAAGGGGTGGCAGCGGTAACCAGGACCTCCACCTTGTCGGCAGTCAGGTAGTTCGGCGGAGTGTAAAGCCCAGTAGCACTAATGGTGCCGGGGCCGCTACTGGCGTCTCCGCCAGAGACCGACCAGGCGACGTTTTGCGTCCTGCCACCGGCCGTTACAGCTCTGAACTGCTGTGCGGGTGTTCCCTGGGGACCAGTCGAGTTGCAACCGGTGCAGTTGGTGTCAATCGTATTGGCGCCGGGGGGGATGGAAAAAGCAGCATTTGCGGAATTGGCAGACATACCCCCGCCCGCGCAGCCGGCCAGGACGAACACAGCCGGTGCCAGGACGATCATCAGGGTACGTGACAATTTTGGCCACATAAGTAGTGCAATCAGGGTACGCCCAAGGGACCACGTCTGGCTTGACAAACGTCAAGAAGCCGTCAAACCTGCCATGGGCATTCCTAAGACAGAACTCTCCCCAGGAAGCCCCGAAGCCCGAGCCGTCCCAACGCGGCAGTAAAAAACACCAGCGCCACCAAAATAGCCCACCACGGCATATGCGCCACGCTCGGCGTCACCGCGGCCCGCAATCCCTCACTCATATAGACGATTGGATTGAACAGGACGGCCACCTGCAACCACGGAATTGTTTTCAAGCCGGCCCACGGGTAGTAGACGCATCCCAAAAACGTAATCGGCACCACGATGATGGAAAACACCAGGCCGATGTGCTTCGGGCTCACCGTCGAACCGATCACCAGCCCCAGCGACCCCGCTAGCAGGCTGGACAGAACCAGCACCAGCGCAAGCACATACCAATTCGAGACGTGTGCCACCACCGGATGCGCAGGAATGTAGTAGGCCATGGGAATCACCAGCAGGGCGGCAATAATGCTCTGTATGGCGCTGAAGCAGACTTTTTCCATGGCCACGGCCCACAGCGGCAGCGGACACATCACCCTGTCGTCGATCTCGCGGGTAATGCCGAACTCGGATGACAATGGCAGCGCCACCGCGGCAATGCCCGAGAACATGATGGCCACCGCCATGAGTCCCGGCAGGATAATCGTGCCAAAATCCGGCCCCGACCCGGCCGCCAGGGGATTGCTTCCCGCCATGCGCGGCAGGATGAACGTAAAAACAAAAAGGAAAAGCAGCGGCTGCATCCCCACCCTGAGCACAAAAGGCGCAAGCTCGCGCATCAGCACCCGCAAATCGCGCAGGAAAAGACCGAGAAACGGTTTGAGGAAGATCCCCGGCCCCAGCCGTGGCAGCGCGCCATTCCCTGTTCTCTCTGCTTTCGGGCTATTCACGCAGGTCCCTCCCCGTCAGTTGGATAAAGATCGACTCCAGGCTTGGCTCGGTGATGATCAAATCGCGAAGCCCGAATTGGCCCACAGCCTTCACCAGATAAGGAAGCAGCGCGTCGGAGCCGGCAGTTGCCACCCGCAGTCCCCCGGGAACCGCCTGGACATTGGAAACGTCTTTGCGCGCCCGCAGCCTGGCAATCAGAGGTTCGAGGCCTTCCTCGGAGCGAAGCTTGAGCTCGTAAATCGTCTCCATGCAGAAGGCTTTCTTCAGGCTTTCAGGCGAGCCCAGGGCCAGCGCGCGGCCATGATCGATGATTGCCACCCGATCGGAAAGCGAGTCCGCCTCTTCCATGTAATGCGTCGTCAACAACACCGTAATGCCTTCTGTGCGCAACGCTTCCACCGCGGCCCACATGGCCATGCGGCTCTGCGGGTCCAGGCCGGCGCTTGGCTCGTCCAGAAACAGGACCGTGGGACGGTGCGCGATGGCTCGTGCAATCTGTACGCGCTGCGCCAATCCTCCGGACAACTGCGCCGGGTAAACGCCTTTGCGCTCGGTTAGCATGAACTGCGCCAGAAGTTCCAACGACCGCGACTTGGCTTTCCCCGGGCTCATGCCGAAATAGAGGCAATGAAAGTAGATGTTCTCGTAAACGGTCAGGGAGCGGTCCAGCGTATTGAACTGCGGCACTACGCCGATATACCGCCGCGCATGGGCCGGATGCTGGACAACATCCACCCCGGCAATCCGGACGGTCCCGCTGGTGGGCAAGGTGCGCGTGGTGGCAATCGAAATGGTAGTGGTTTTGCCGGCTCCATTCGGTCCCAGCAAGCCGAATATCTCACCCTCTTTCAGTTCCAGGTCAATTCCGTCCAAAGCCACCACGCGTAGCTTGGACTCGTAAATCTTTGTCAGCTTTTCGATTTCGACAATCAAGACGTTCACCCGGAAGGGAAGGGGGATATGTGTGTATTCAGGTTAAATCATTTGGCTGCGGAGGGAACCCACTGCGGAAAACGCGACCCGGTGAAGGGTACGGGCTTCACATGCTGCGGAAAACTCGGTGAAGGGTACGGGCTTCAGCCCGTACATAAGTTGGCCTGGAATCAACTGGGCTTTAGCCCCTGAGGGAATGGGGATTCCCGTTCAATCGGAAGCCGCGCCCATTGAAAGCCACAAAATCCTGCGCGTCTCGCCCCTACTTGCCCGCCTCTTTATAGACCACTCCGCCCTTCATCACGAATTTCACATCCTGCAAAACGCGCACGTCGTCGAGCGGATTCTTGTCGACAGCAATCATGTCGGCCCACTTGCCCGGTTCCAGAGACCCGGTCTTCGCGCTCCAACCCATCAGCGCAGCCGCATTCACAGTCGCCGATTGCAGCGCCGCCAGCGGGGCCATGCCCATCTGGTTGACGTAAACATCCAGCTCATGCGCGTTCAACCCGTGCGGATAGACCGACGAGTCGGTGCCCAGGGCAATCTTCACGCCCGCCTGCATGGCGTGCCGGATGTTGTTCTTGGCCACGCCGGTTATATCCACCATCTTCTGGTGATAGAGCGCCGGCAAATTTCCTTTCTCAATCATCCAGTCTTCGAGGTAAAGCGTAGGCACCAGGTAAGTGCCGTTCTTCTTCATCTCAGCAATGGCTTCGTCGTTGATGTAACTGCCGTGCTCGATCGAATCCACCCCTGCCTGGCTGGCCCACAAGATTCCTTGAGCCCCGTGCGCGTGCGCCGCCACCTTGCGGCCCAGCCGGTGCGCATCGGCCACAATGGCGCGCATCTCTTCCAGCGTGTACTGCGCCGCTTGCGGATCGTCCCCCTTGGACAGCACCCCACCCGTAGCGCAGATCTTGATGAGATCTGCGCCGTACTTGATGTTCTGCCTCACCTTCTGCTGCACCGCGGCGATCCCGTCGGCAACGCCCTCCCCAACTTGGTGATACTGGATGGGCAGGAGGTTGTAGTCGCAGTGGCCGCCGGTGATGCCCAGCGCCGGCCCGCTCACCAGCATGTGCGGGCCGGGAATCTGCCCTGAGTTGACCGCGTCGCGCAGGTCCACATCCGTATAGCCGCCGGCTCCCACATTGCGCACGGAAGTAAAGCCCGCCAGCAGCGTGGTGCGCGCGTTCACCACACCGTAGATGGCCTCTTTGGCGTCGGTCGTGGTCAGTTCGCGATAGGGGTCGAAGTCAGTATTCCCGGTCAGGTGCGTGTGGACGTCGATGAGCCCGGGCAGCACCGTGAGACCGCCAAGGTCAACCACCGCATCCCCGCTCTGCGCGGAGACGGTTGCGGAAGGCGCGATGGATTGAATGGTCTCGCCAACGACAATTAGAGTCTGCGCATCGAGCAGTTTTCCGGTCTTGACATCGAGCAAGTGCCCCGCGCGCACCAGGGTGCGTTTGGCCGCAGGCTGCGCGCCCGGTTGAGCAGAAAGTGAGACCGCACCGATTCCGAGACACAACAATGCCGCGAACTTCAGCCGCAAAACCATCCAGAATCCTCCTTGAGGGTAACCGCAATGGGAGTGTAGCAAAGATGCTGTAAGGAACGCGGCAGTGATTCCTCTGTCAGTAAAGAGCTATTCCGGGAAACCCGCGGCCGAAACTTGGAATGAGTTGTAGACCGGCTCATTGAGCGCATTGGCCTGCTTTCGGTTCGATGCCGGGAATAAGCCACCGGCATCAAACCGCGAAAGGCAATTGGGGGAGGCTTGACTGCCTATCGGCACTGGGTTCTAAAACCCTACTTCCACTCCCACATTTTGGAGACAGTGTTGCCAGCGGGATCTACCTCGTATTCGAATGCACCGCACGCGTTGTTGAGGCGGGCAAGCTTCTGCGATGTGGTCCGGAAGAACAACATGCCGCGGTAGCTGACGGCACCTTCGGGCCCGAATTTGCCGATGCCCGTTCCCGTCCACGCGATGCCCTCGCCATCCGGCGTCATATTGATTCCCTGGCCTTGGCCATAGATGGAGCCATCCGGACGGATGACCGATGTATAGGTTCCCATGCCGGTGGTGGGGACGCCGCACATCTGGCCGCTGTCTTCAAACGATACTTCAACTGTAGGTGGGTCGGTGGAGAGGACTCGCCTTACGAGTCTCTTGCCTTTGGTTTCGCCGATCTGTTCTCCAAGCATAAATCAACCTCTTTTCTCGCCGGGTTTTGGATTGGGGATCCCGGGGTGAGCAATACTACCACCTTTGAGGATTAAGCAATTCGATAAATACTGCATATCTCCGAAAGTGGTTGTCGCTCATACCTCCCCCGAGTTTGGTAACCGAGCCTGGATGGATTCCGCTCTGGGCCGCTATCAGATACCAGCCTTTGGCGCCAATGTGCAGGTTAGGAAAATACGAGAACCCGAACCCCGTATCCAGAGGACTGGTGGTGGCAACCAATCCCTTGCCATCGTTTGCTCGGCTTGCAAACGGCTTTCTTTCCCTTTCAAGGCCAACCGCAAACGCTGGTCCCTCGGCTCCGCTACAGGTCACAAAGTGCAGGCGCGCCGTGCGCCCTGCATGATAGGCTGCTATGCAGTGCAACCCCAACGGAATTGCCTGTTCCAAACTCAATCCTGGCCTCCATCCAAGGGCGCTTGTGGCGCCGATGGGCACGCCGGAAGACCGCGTTTTCAAAAGGACATTCGATGAACTGTACTCGATTCGCTTCCATTCTCTTGCTGGCGGCCGGAACCGCCCTGGCCCAGGCGCCGGCCGCTCCACAAGCCGATGCCGATAAGCCCGCACCGCCTCCCGTAATCAAGAGTTTCGACCTCTCGGCAATTGACAAGACCGCCGACCCATGCACAGACTTCTATCAATACGCCTGCGGCAACTGGGTCAAGTCCAATCCCGTACCCAACGACCAGACGCGTTGGGCGCGCTCGTTCTCGCTGCTCAGGGAGCGCAACCGCTACCTGCTGTGGCAGGAACTGGACGCCGCCGCCCTAAACCCGACATCTCCTCTGCAAAAGCAGTTTGGCGACTTTTACGCCTCCTGCATGGACAAGGGCACGGTGGAAAAGCTGGGCCTGACGCCCCTGCAACCCGCCTTCAAGAAGATTGCCGGCCTCTCCGACGCCAAGCAGCTTCCAACCCTGATGAGCCAGCTCGAAAACGACGGGACCCCGGACGGTTTCTTCAACTTCGGCGTCACCCAGGACGACAAGGATTCGAGCCAGCAGATCGCCGTAGTCTTCCAGGGCGGATTGTCGCTGCCCGACCGCGACTACTACATTGTGGACAGCCCGCGCTTCACCGGCATCCGCAAGCAGTACGTCGAGCATGTGACGAAGATGTTTGTCCTGGCCGGCGACACACCCGACCAGGCCGCCAAGGAAGCGGCCGCCGTAATGGAGATTGAAACCGCACTGGCCAAGCCCTCCACCAGCCGCACCGATCTGCGCGAGCCGGAGAACCGCTACCACATCTACAAGGTTGTCGACTTTGAGAAGCTTGCGCCTTCTTTCGAGTGGAGCGCGTACTTCAAAGCTGTCGGTATCGGGCACTTCGACACCCTGAATGTGGCTACGCCGGACTTTTTCAAGGCCCTGAGCGGACTGATTCCAACCGAACCGCTGGACTCCTGGAAGAGCTACCTGCGCTGGCATGTGCTGCACGGACAGGCTACGCATCTGCAAAAGGCAATTTTCGATGAGAATTTCGACTTCTTCGGAAAAACGCTGGCCGGCCAAAAGGAACCCACGGCGCGGTGGAAGCAGTGCTCCTCGCTGACCGACGAAGCGCTGGGCGAGGCGGTGGGCCAGGACTGGGTCAAACAGAACTTTCCCCCGGCCGCCAAGGCCAGCATGGACAAGCTGGTGGCGGCGCTTGAAAAGTCCCTGGGCGACGATATCAAGACCCTGCCCTGGATGAGCGATGCCACGAAGAAGGCTGCGGAAGAAAAGCTGGCCATGATCCGCAACAAGATCGGCTACCCGGAGAAGTGGCGCGACTACTCCAGCATCAAGGTGGAGCGGGGCGACCTGATCGGCAACCTCCATCGCCAAACCGTCTACGAGCGCAACTACGACTTTGCCAAGCTGGGCAAGCCGGTTGACGAAAAGGAATGGGGAATGACGCCGCCCACGGTCAACGCCTACTACAACCCTTCCTTCAACGACATCAACTTTCCCGCCGGCATTCTGCAACCGCCGTTCTTCGACTTCAAGACCGATCCGGCAGTGAATTTTGGCGGCATCGGCGTCGTGATTGGCCACGAAATGACCCACGGCTTTGACGACGAGGGATCGAAATACGACGGCAAGGGCAACCTGCGCGAGTGGCAAACCGCGGAGGACCGAAAGAAGTTTACCGAGCGCACGGACTGTGTGGCCAATGAATACAGCGGCTTTGAGGCGGCTCCGGCGCAGGCCGACACACCGGCGCAAAAGCTGAATGGAAAGCTCACCCTGGGCGAGAACACGGCAGACAACGGCGGCCTGCGCATTGCCTACATGGCCCTGCTTGACACCCTGGCGGCCGAGGGCAAAACCATCAGCGAAAAGACCGACGGCTACAGCGAGGCGCAGCGCTACTTCCTGGGATTTGCCCAGGTGTGGTGCCAGAACCAGACCGACCAGTCATCCCGCCAGGCTGCGCTTACCGATCCTCACTCGCCGGGACGCTGGCGCGTGAACGGAAGCGTGCAGAACTTCGATGAATTTGGCAAAGCGTTCAGTTGCACACAGGGCAAGCCAATGTACCCGGCAAGCTCCTGCCGCGTTTGGTAGCAGGACAAACAACCCCTGAGCCATGGGCGAACTTTGTGCATGGCTCAGGGCGCGCCCTGCCCGCTCACACGTTTCCGGCCGGCTCGCCCGTAACCGCGCAAAAAGTAAGCTGTTTTGCCAAGTGTCATGGGGAAACTAGTGGTGTCCGCCACACAGATGGTCGTTTATGTTTTGAAAGGGCACGACTTCAGTCGTGCCGTAAACGGCCCAAAATAAGGTGGGCTTTAGCCCCTGAGGGAAGCATCCTTTTCACTTTCAACCCGTTTGCTGGCATCGGTAAGTGTTCCTATTGCGGCGGCACACACTAGGCACAACCTAGCCCAGCCTTTTACAATGCATCAGGAGCCGATCCCAACCC
>OCTA010004991.1_pt1 | contig 11539 bp, 13 predicted proteins | sample 1538991 | NCBI WGS metagenome assembly OCTA01 (sample SAMEA3539302, study PRJEB22396) | soil metagenome | biome: tundra; feature: field; material: soil | place: USA | collected 2010-05 | depth 0.15 m | reverse complement strand
CGCCGACCAGGCTCCATCAGACCCGCTCGCGCGGCACGTGTCAAATCAAGAGCCGGTGCTCAGCATCGTGTGGTAAACGCAGAACGCGCCCCGTCTTCCCGGCGGGATGCATTTCTGCCAGACGGCCACCGGGCGGCCGGCGCGGTGCGCGGCGGGACGGCTCAGCAGCCGCCCACGCCGTCGTTCGCGACGTAACCCCCGGCGACGCGATGCCGGCGCCGGCGGTCGCGGGTTACTTGTTCGGCTGCGGGGTCATCCGCAGGTAGGGCTTGATCTCTTTCCAGCCCTTGGGGAACTTCTCTTTCATGATCGCCGGGTCTTTCAGCGAGGGAACGATCACCACATCCTGACCGTCCTTCCAGTCGACCGGCGTCGCCACCGAGTGGCTGTCGGTGAGCTGCAGCGAATCGATGACCCGCAGGATCTCGTCGAAGTTGCGGCCCGCGCTGGCGGGGTAGGTGATGATGAGGCGGATCTTCTTCTTGGGGTCGATCACGAACACCGAGCGGACCGTGAGCGTGTCGTTCGCCTCCGGGTGGATCATGTCGTAGAGCTTGGAGACCTTCCGGTCGGCGTCGGCCAGGATCGGGAAGTTCACCTTGGTCCCCTGGGTCTCTTCGATGTCGGAGACCCAGCCCTTGTGCGAATCGATCGGGTCGACCGAGAGCGCGATGACCTTGACGTTGCGCTTGTCGAACTCGGGCTTGAGCTTGGCCACGCGCCCGAGCTCCGTGGTGCAGACCGGCGTGAAGTCGGCCGGGTGCGAGAACAGTACGCCCCACTTGTCGCCGAGAAATTGATGAAACTTGATCTTCCCCTCGGTCGAGTCCTGCTCGAAATCGGGGGCGATGCTGCCGATGTGAAGCGCCATGACGTTCTCCTTTTTCGGTGAGGGGGCGAAGTCTGCGCAGGATAGCGCCCAAGCGCCAGCCCGAAAAATGGCGTCCGAGGGCGACCGTGGTACGATTCCCGGGTCTGGCCCCACCTTGCTTTCGCGTCGCTGTAGGCGTAGATCCGCCCCCGCATCGATGAGCCCCGCTCGTCCGCTTCTATCCACTTGCCCCTGCTCGTGAGTCGCTCCGAGTGAATCCTACCGACGTTCGCAATCCCGACTACTTTCACAAGGTCGTCGACTGCCAATGGGCCTGCCCGGCGCACACCAACGTGCCCGAGTACATCCGGATGGTCGCGCAAGGGCGGTACGACGACGCGTACATGCTCAACCGGGACTCCAACGTCTTCCCGGGGATCTTGGGACGGACCTGCGATCGCCCCTGCGAGCCGGCCTGCCGCCGCACCCGCATCGAAGAGAAGCCGGTGGCGATCTGCCGCATCAAGCGCGTCGCCGCCGACAACCGCGGTGACATCTCGGCGCGGCTCCCCAAGGCGCCCGCGCAGAAGCTGGGCAAGCGGATCGCCTGTATCGGCGCCGGGCCCGCGTCGCTGACGGTGGCCAACGATCTGGTCCCCCTCGGCTACGACGTGGTCGTCTTCGAGAAGAACGCGCTGCCGGGCGGCCTCATGCGCACCAACGTCCCCAGCTTCCGGCTGCCGGCCAAGGTGCTCGACGAAGAGATCGCCATGATCGTCGACATGGGGGTCGAGGTCCGCTACGGCGCACCGGTGACCAGCATGAAGGCGCTGCTCAACCAGGGCTTCGATGCGGTCTTCGTCGGCTCGGGCGCGCCGCGGGGCAAGGATCTGGAGCTGCCGGGCCGCAAAGAGGCGGCCGCCCACATCTTCATTGGCATCGACTGGCTGGAGAGCGTCGCCTTCGAGCACATCCACCAGATCGGCGAGCGCGTCCTCATCATCGGCGTCGGCAACACGGCCATGGACTGCTGCCGGACCGCGCGCCGCATCGGCGGCAAGGACGTCAAGGTCATGGCCCGGCGGCCGCGCCCCTACTTCAAAGCTTCGCCCTGGGAGCTGGACGACGCCGAAGAAGAGCAGGTCGAGATCCTGGTCAACCACGTCCCGACCAAGTTCGTGGTCGAAAAAGGCAAGCTCAAGGGGATGGAGTTCGAGCGCGTCGAATGGAGCGAGGACGCCGCCGGCAAGCAGATCTCGAGGACCATCGACACCGTGTTCATCCCGGCCGACGACGTGATCGTCGCCATCGGCCAGGAGAACGCCTTCCCCTGGATCGAGCGCGATGTCGGCATCGAGTTCGGCAAGTACGACCTGCCCAAGGTCGACGAGAAGACCATGCAGTCGACGCGGCCGGGCGTGTTCTTCGGCGGGGATTCGGCCTGGGGACCCAAGAACATCATCTGGGCGGTCGCCCACGGCCACGATGCCGCGATCTCGATCGACAACCACTGCCGCGGCGTCTCCGTCGCGAAGCGTCCGGGGCCGGAGGTCAAGCTCATCACCCAGAAGATGGGCCTGGCGGAGTGGAGCTACAGCAACGACTACAGCACGGCCAAGCGGGCCAAGATGAAGCACGTCGATCTGCAGGAGCGCTTCAAGCGGATCTCGACCGAGGTCGAGATGGGCTTCGACGCCGAGCAGACCCAGCGCGAGGTCGAGCGCTGCCTCAACTGCGACGTGCAGACGGTCTTCACCGACAAGCGTTGCATCGAGTGCGACGCCTGCGTCGACGTCTGCCCCACCGGCTGTCTCACCATCACGCAAAACGGCGAAGAGCCCGAGCTGCGCAACCGATTGACGGTCCCCGCCGCCAACCCGACCCAGGAGATCTTCGTGTCGGGCGGGCTGCCGCAGACCGGCCGGGTGATGGTCAAAGATGAAGACGTCTGCGTCCACTGCGGCCTGTGCGCCGAGCGCTGCCCCACGGCGGCCTGGGACATGGCCCGGCTCGATCTGACAATTCTCAAAGCGGGACAAAACGGGTGCACCAGCAGCAGGTAGTCCGGATCAACGACTTCGCGCTCAAGCTCGCCAACGTCAACGGCACCGGCTCGGCGAGCGCGAACGGCTTGCTCATGCAGGCGATCTTCCGGATGGGGATCCCCGTGTCGGGCAAGAACCTGTTCCCCTCGAACATCCAGGGGCTGCCGACCTGGTACGAGGTGCGGGTCAGCAAGCACGGCCACACGGCGCGCGCGCTCGACTACGACCTGGTCATCGCCATGAACGCGGAGACCTACGCGCGCGACGTCAAGGAGGTCCGCTCGGGCGGCGCGCTGCTCTACGATTCGAGCTGGCCACTCGACGCCGCGCTGGCGCGCCCCGACGTCACCTTCTTGGGCGTCCCGCTGGCCCAGCTCTGCAACGAGATCTTCACCGATTCTCGCGAGCGGATCCTGATGAAGAACATCGCCTACCTGGGCGCGCTGGTGGCGCTCATCGACGTCGACATGGCCATCGTCGACGAGCTCCTGACCGAGAAGTTCGCGCGCAAGAAGGCGCTGCTCGATTCGAACCACAAGGCGCTGCGCGCCGGGTACGACTACGCCATCGAGAAGTTCGACTGCCCGCTGCCAATCCGCCTGGAGAAGATGCACGCCACCGACGATCGGATCCTGATCGACGGCAACACGGCCACCGCGCTCGGCTGTGTCTACGCCGGCGCCACCGTGGCGGCCTGGTATCCGATCACGCCATCGACCAGCGTGATGGACGCCTTCAAGGAGTTCTGCGCCGCCTACCGCAAGGATCCGGAGACGGGCACCAACAACTACTGCATCCTGCAGGCCGAGGACGAGCTGGCCGCCATCGGGATGGTGATCGGCGCGTCGTGGAACGGCGCGCGCGCCTTCACCTCCACCTCCGGGCCCGGCATCTCGCTCATGGGCGAGCTCATCGGCCTGGCCTACTACGCCGAGATCCCGGCGGTCATCGTCGACGTGCAGCGCACGGGGCCATCGACCGGGATGCCGACCCGTACGCAGCAGGGGGATATCCTGGCCTGCGCCTACGCGTCGCACGGCGACACCAAGCACATCCTGCTGTTTCCCGCCGATCCCGGCGAGTGCTTCACGCTGGCGGTGACCGCCTTCGACCTGGCCGAGCGCTTCCAGACGCCGGTGTTCATGCTGTCGGATCTCGACATCGGCATGAACGACTGGGTCTGCCCGCGCCTCAAGTGGGACGACGGCTACCGCCCCAACCGCGGCCGGGTGCTGGGCGCCGACGAGCTCGAGAAGATGGCCAAGTTCTACCGCTACTCGCCCGAGAACGAGGACCACGTCGCGGCGCGCTCGCTGCCGGGCGTGCACTCGAAGGGCGCCTTTTTCACCCGCGGCTCCGGCCACAACAAGCTGGGCGGCTACACCGAGATCCCCGACGAGTATCAGGAGGTCATGGACCGCCTGGCCAGAAAGCACCGCGCCGCCGCCCAGGCGGTGCCACCGCCGATCATCCGCAAGCAGGTCGACGCGAAGTTCGGCATCGTCTCGCTGGGCGGCTGCGATCCGGCGGTGCGCGAGGCGATCGCCGCCCTCGCCGAGCGCGGGATCATCGCCGACTACATGCGCCTGCGCGCCTTCCCCTTCGGCGAAGAGGTGGAGGCCTTTCTGGCCGCCTACGATCGGGTGTTCGTGGTCGAGCAGAACCGCGACGCGCAGCTGCGCACGCTGCTGACCATGGAGACCAGCGTCCCCAAGGAGAAGCTGAAGTCGATCCTGGTCTATGGCGGCTTCCCGCTCAGCGGCCGCCACGTCGTCGACGGCGTCACCGCGCAACTGGAGCGCAAGTAGGTAACCCATGCCCTCCCCCAAACCCAACGTCGTCCACCCGCACCTGCGACCCAATCAGATCGGCCTCACGATCCGCGACTACGAAGGGTCGATGTCGACGCTCTGCGCGGGCTGCGGCCACGACTCGGTGACCGCCGCGATCGTCCGCTCGTTCTACGAGCTTTCGACGCCGCCGCACCTGATCGCCAAGCTCTCCGGCATCGGCTGCTCGTCGAAGACGCCCACCTACTTCGTGGGCGGCGCGCACGGCTTCAACTCGGCGCACGGGCGCATGCCGTCGATCGCGACCGGCGCCAACGCGGCGAACCGGGCGCTCACGTACATCGGGATCTCGGGCGACGGGGATTCGCTGTCGATCGGCATCGGACAGCTGGTCCACGCCATCCGCCGCAACGTCGACATGCTCTACATCATCGAGAACAACGGCGTCTACGGCCTCACCAAGGGGCAGTTCTCGGCCTCGGCCGACATCGGGTCGAAGAGCAAGCGCGGCGAGGTCAACCGGTTCGGCCCGATCGATCCGGTGTCGCTGGCGCTGGATCTGGGTGCGACCTTCGTGGCGCGCAGCTTCTCCGGCGACAAGGAACAACTGGTCCCGATCCTCAAGGCCGCGCTGTCGCACAAGGGGTTCGCGCTGGTCGACGTCATCTCGCCCTGCGTGACCTTCAACGATCACGAAGGGTCGACCAAGAGCTACCTCTACACGCGCAAGCACCTCCTGCAGCTCATCTCGGCCGACTTCGTCCCCTTCGCTCAGGAGATCAGCGTCGAGTACGCGCCCGGGACCGCCACCAGCGTGCGCCTGCACGACGGCAGCGTGGTGCGCCTGCGCAAGGTCGCCGCCGACTACGATCCCACCGACAGACAGGGCGTGGCCGACCACCTCGAGCTGCACCGCCACCGCGGCGAGATCGCGACCGGCCTGCTGTTCGTCGACAAGCAGGCCAGCGACATGCACGACACCAACAAGACCACCGACGTCCCGCTGGCCCAGCTCCCCTACGAGAAGCTCTGCCCCGGCAGCGCCAAGCTCGACGAGCTACAGAAGACGTTTAGGTAGTCGACGGAGGCTTCAGCGCCTCAGGCGCTGCCGGGAATGGAGTGATGTTCGTGCATCACCGTCCAACTACCGCCGATCTTGCGCAGACCGATGGTGACCCGAAACCTCAGATCGATCTGGTCTCCGTTTTTCTCTGTCTCCGAACAGAGCAGGAGCGCCGTCGCAAAGGCGACCTCCTGGCCCGCGGTGATCCTGAGCTCGGTGATGTCGAAGACGCAGGGGTCTTTGGACCAGGCGAAGAACAGGTCCCAGGTCTTTTTGTAGGCTTCGATTCCCACCGACTGGAGAGGCGGCGGAACATCGAACATCACGATCTCGGGCGAGTGGTGGGCCAGAATGCCGTCCATATCCTTGCCGCGTACCGCCCGGGCCCAGCTTTCGATGACGTCGCGGATCACGATCTCGTCGTTCGTTTGCGGCTCGCTCGACGTCACCCCCGGCCTCCTTCGTGTCGCTCCGAAAAGGTGAAGAACGTGACGGCAGCAGCGGCGCCGCCCAGGGCCCGGTAGAAGTCGAGCGCGTGGCGATCGTCGTTGTCGGCCGGCACGAACAGGACCCGGATGCCGGTGGCGGCCGCCCCCTCCCGCAGCTCGGTCACGAGGTGCCGTCCAACGCCCTTGCGCTGGTGCTCGCGGTGGACGGCGATGTCGTAGATGAACAGCTCCGAGGTCTCGGCGCGGGTCATCGGCAAGGTATGCGCCGTGATGCCACCGACGATCCGCTCGCCCTCGAATGCCGCGATCGCCCAGAACTCCTTACGGGCGAGCAGCCGATCGAGGTACCCGTCGCTGAGCGCCGCGCATTCCTCTTCGAAGACGCCGGCCATCAGCGAGAACAGCGCCCTCGCCAGATCGCGATCGCCCGCCTCCAGTCGGCGCGAGCGGAAATCTGGGACCGGATCGATCGTCATGCGGCGGCGATCCTAGCGGCCGGCTCCCGGTAGCCGCAAGGGTCGCGGGTGTCCTGCCCTCCGCGCGCGGCTGGCGGGTCGGATCGGCTCATCCGCGGTCCGCCTGCCGCTCGGCAAACTCTTTGAGCTTCAGTTGCTTTTGCAGGATGAAGGCCCTCATGTGCCTCTCGACGAAGAGCCGGTCGGCGACGACGCCGAGTAGCCCCAGCGGAGATCGCCAGATCAGGGTGTCGCGCATCAACACCACCCCATCTTCGAGCTCGAACTGGTGCAGGTGCCGGAAGCTGGCGAACGCGCCCTTCACCATCTGATCCACGAAACGCGTCGGACGATCGAGCTCGACGATCTTCGACGTCATCCGCTGCCGGATGCCGAAATGCACCCCCTCGAACGTGACGCTCTCGCCGAGGTCGATGAGGCCAGAGGTCCTGCCGCCAACCGCGCGCTCGCCCGTGAACGAGGCGGTCTTCACGTGCATGTCGATGTCGCGGGCAAGATCGAAGCAGAGCTCGATGGGCGCCGCGATGCGGGTTTCGACGACGACGGTGGTCATGGCGCCGTTCTATCGATCACGGGGCTTCAGCTTTCGCCAGCCGCCAGCTTTGTTGTGGGCGATGATCTGCTTGAACATGGCCTTGAGCGCGGGGGCGTTGACCTTCTCGTCCCGACGAATGGCAACGGTGCGGGCGGTCTGGTTGTCGTGGCCGCCGGTGATGATCCCGTGTGGGTCGGGCACGATCGCGCCGTCGTACAAGAAGACATTCACCCAGCCCTTGGCCGCCAGCAACGCGCAGATGTTCCCCTCGAGAGTGAAGTACGGCTGGCGGGTGCGCTTGATGGTCTCCACGACCTTCGGATCTGCCGCGTGGACCAGGTCGCGAACCTGGCGGCAGATGGCTTGCTGCCAGTCCGGCAGAGCGTCGATGTAGGCGTCGACACGTGGGTCGGTGTTGTTTCTCGGCATTTGGTTGCGTCGAGATGGCGTTCGATCGCCGCGCGCAGCTCGCCGTTCACTCGGGGTCGGCATCAGAGTCGGCCTCCCACAGACCCGGATATCGGCGGACGAAACCGATGGCAGTCACTTCGAGGAGAGCCGCGTAGTTGAAGCGTGGCGCCTCGTACCAGTAGGTAGTTTGTCCCCGTCGCTCATATCTCTGAACGAGCACGTCGAGGACGCCCGTCGAGACATCGAGCCACGCGACCGGCGCGTCGACGACCTGACCCTCGGCGAGCGCCAAGCGGCGGAGCTGCAGCAGATTCGTAGCCGGAGTAAAGCCGAAGTCGAGGTCCACGCAGTGCGCGAGGCCCTCGACCGCCACGCCATTGAGCGTCCAGACGCCTGCCGCTGTTCGAGCGACGCTGATTTCGATCGACCGCGCCCCAATCCACCCGCGCACTTGTCCGTGTTGGGTCTGCCACGCGGAATCGCCCGAGACGGCGTAGTCGAGCCGAGCGGGAAGTCCGCCCTCGCGGAAGACGGCCGTGCCATCGAGCCGCCAGCCTGCGGCACTCCCCTCGAGCCGACAGGCGTCGTGCCCCGGTGTATCGAGACGTCGCCAGAGGATGGATGCCACCGTCATTGAATGATCCTTCGCTTCGGGGGGTTCATCGCCGACCTACCGCCCCGTGACCGACCGGCGTTTCGCTTCCGGGCGCCTCGGTCGTTGCTCATCGAGCACGGTCTTGACGATCGTGCGTAGCTTGGGCGCGACCTTGAACGCCGCTCCATGCACGCTGGCTGCTTGCTGGACCAAGGCTTTGACCGCGGGTGTGTCGACCCGTATCGCCGCCGTGAGCCGGATGCCCCTCACCTGCTTGCCGGTGCCCTGCAGAAGGCCGCGTGGGTCTTTGAGCTCTGCCCCGCGCAGGAAGAATAGAGTGACCCACCGTGGGTAACCGGCCACCGACACGAAGGCGTCGGCGGTGCGCTCTGTCGGGCTCACGGCAAAGACCAGAGCGTTGTAGTTGTCGAAGACCAGCTCGTAGCCACGCGGAAACGAGGAACGCAGCATCCTTCGCGCCTCTCTCAGCTGCGCCTCGATCTCAGGCGAGTATCGTCCGAGAAAGGCCGCGATCTTCGAACCGGCGTTCACGCTTCCCATGATGCCCAAGCTCTAGGGTTCGGCTCGCCATTCGACCGCGCTGACAAAGCTGCTGGCGACGTCTTTTCCATCGAGGGTTGCTGGAGAGAAAAAGCACCCCCTGAGCTGGTCCGCCCACCGACCCTCGTTCACGCCCCCAACCGACTGCCGGAATGACAACGCGCCGACGTGCCCCGACGCGTCGATCGTCAGGACGGCGATCGACTTTCCCGCCGTGAACGCCGCCTCCGAAAAGGGCACCGGAGAAGGGCAGTTCAACCGCGATGCTCTCTCGAAGCCTCGCGTGACCAGCACGGTGTCCTTCTCGCCTGTCAGTTGCAGTATGTCCGTTTGACTCGGCCACCTACGGAAGGCAAAGCGCGTTCGCTTGCATGCGGCCGGTGGAGGCCCGGACCTCGTCGACATCTGGAGGGCCGACGAGGCCAGCTCTGGTGTGGCCGACGCGACGAGCTTGGACGGTGAGCCCGGGCAGGTTTCGACCGTAACGTCGCCCTGGATGCCCGCGGCCCAAGCACCATCGGGATAGCCGGCCCGCCGTCTGGCTCCAAACCGTCCTTCCGCGCAAGCACCGAGGCCGACGATGATAGCCACGGACGCCGACGTCCACCTGAAAGGGTGGCGTTCCTTCCGCAAGCCGACCGCCGGTCGCATCGCGCGGGTCATCTTGCCAACGTGAAGCCCCGATGGAAAGGCGTCCTCATCGGGCCTTCTCATCGCCGGAGGGTGCTCCGGTAGATCGTGAGGTTCGGATCGTCCATCTCAGGAACCTTCCCGGGTCGCGGGGTGCCCCGTCGCCGCGATCGCCGCAGCCGCCGCAAGCTTGTGCTTGGCCTGCCAGGGTGGCCCGATCGATCGACCCATCGCGTGTAGGAAGGTATCGACGTCCTCGGGGCCGAGCGCCGCCGCCGCGTCGCGACCCTTCGTGATGATGCGGGTGCGTCGGCAGACCGCGGTCGGTGAGGTCGACGCGTCGGCGATCGAGGAGCTCGCCCCCGGGGCCGACTGTGACCAACACCGCCGAGTTGCCGTGCTCGACGACACCGATGGTCGCGGTTGGCTGCGTTCGTTTTTTCGCCACGTCTTCGTCTTTCAGGCATTCACAGTGACGGCCGGCTATCCGGCAGATCTTCGCTTATCGAGGTGATACGACAGGGCGACGACACCGCCGCCGACAAAAAAAGGGGCACGAACACCACAAGGAACCACCACAGGCCCAGCAGGCCCCAGTACCCCAAGTGGACCACTCGGCTGTCTCCAACCACTTCGTAATACGTACCTTGGGGGTTGTGCTCCCACCCCGTGTACATCGCGACTGCGCCGACGGCCGCTCCCACGAGCGCACAGAAGGTAACGACGATCGCGATTACGCGCTTCATGTCCGGATGACGATACGGCCGTTCCGCGGCCGGCGCGACCTGGCGTTCAGCGGCGGGCGAAGCCCGGCCGCTCCATCGCCTTGCTAGCTGCCGCCCCGGCCGGCCAATCGCCGGAGGGCGTCGTTCACGGACTCCGACGTGGGGAATCTCTCGGCAACATCGTGGAAAACGGCTAGAAGACGCCCTCGACGGCTCACGCCGAACAGCACCAAGCACTCCTCGCGCCACGAATGGCGGGGATCGGAGACCGTGACCGAGAGCGGATCGTCAAACACCGTGGAGGCCTCCGCGAAGGACACTCCGTGCTTGGCCAGGTTTTGCGCTGCCTTCTCGGCGTCCCATTCGAATCGCATGACTTGCGCCCGTGCGGCTAACGATACGATCTGGCGACGAGCGGCGGGCGAAGCCCGTCCGCTTCATCGCCTTGTTGTGGGGCTCCTGGCGGTCTTGCTGATCTTCCAACCGCAAAGGTACGCCGAGCCGCGGAGCCGGGGCGAGATTTCGATCTCGACGGTTCCCCCGTCGACCACCTCGACGGTGAGGGTGTTTGAGCGACACTCATTCTCGTCCTTGGCGGCAGGATCATATGGTCGTTTCGATCGAGCTTCGACTTTCCATCTACCCGGACCGGCATCGACACACTTCCGTTCGCCGCCGGCGATCGACACCTGCCGCTCTGACCCCTCCTCCGCGCCCCGCGTGACGATGGCCCGCGACGGAATGGCATTCATCAAGCCGTTGTTCTCGGCGCGATCGACGCAGATTCTGGTGGCGGTCGTAGATGCCGCAGGGCTGGCCGACCAGACGACGCAACCAAGAACGATCCGGACAAGCCATCTCATCGCGCGTGAACGATACCGTGTTCAGCGGCGGGGCACAGCCCGGTCCGCTGCAACACGCGTTTGGTCAGCTCGTGCGCCGTCAGTCCAGCCGCCCCAGCCAGGTGCGTCCGCGAGGGTGAGTGGCTCTGGTGTTCGTTCTAGCGCAGCCTGCCCTGAGATCGGCCTGCGCCCGGCGGCGGGATAACGGACGAACTCTCGGGAGTACTGCCCGCTGTCGGGATCGAATTCGTATTCCAGCCAGACCGACCAAGAGCTCAGTCTCATGAGGCATGTCCGTCCAACTTGCATTCTCCTCCGAAGGCGATCCGGTGTCCCCGCGAAAAGATGGCGGCCCGCTCGCGCCAGGGCTCAATGGTTCTCCGCCCCTACGGGTAGCTGCGGAAGTCCGATCGCGATCCGCTCGATACTGTCGTTCGGCGGGGCGCGAGAGGCATAGGATTCGCCGGTGAGCTTGATGGACGCACCCGCCCGTCTCCCGCCCGCGGCGATCCTGGGATTCTTGCTCGCGGCCTGTGGCGCGGGCCCCGCCGCCGGACCACCGCCCGCGGCTCCCACACCGGCGCGGTTCCGCCTGCGACTGTGCAG
>OCTA010004990.1_pt1 | contig 11539 bp, 6 predicted proteins | sample 1538991 | NCBI WGS metagenome assembly OCTA01 (sample SAMEA3539302, study PRJEB22396) | soil metagenome | biome: tundra; feature: field; material: soil | place: USA | collected 2010-05 | depth 0.15 m | reverse complement strand
CCGTTCCCGGCTTGGCCTATCTGTTGACTCCGCCTTTCGGCATTGGAGTGCCTCACTAGCGTGTGACTCGGCCGGCGGACGAGGCAAAGCCGGAAGGAACCTGGAGTCCTCGGCGCCCATTTCGTCATCCTGGAAGGAGCGACAAGCAACGGAAGTAAACCGTTCTGACAGTGGTGTTTCAACGCCGATGACTAGCGTGGTTCCAGGTTCCGTGCGTAAAGCAGTGGTTAACAGTGGGGTAGAGCCCGGCTGATTCCGTTTGCGGGAGGAGAGTCGCATTAGCCATTGAAAATACTGGAGATGATGCCGACTCTCCTTAACATTACGACGGAGTTTAGAGGGAGTCCAACCAAGTCAGGATGTCTTCGTCCTGTTTCCACCGTGGAGGTTTGGTTGGGCGCGATCCTGGATCGAGTTGATCGAGCGCTTGACGCTTGGTTTCCAGATTCGCCTGGGCGTACAAGTTGATGGTATCGAGATGCACGTGCCCCAGCCAACTGCGGATGACCGTAATGTCCACTCCAGCCGACAGCAAATCAACCGCTGCGGAGCGCCGAATCGTGTGCGGCGAGACGTGCTTGCCATTCAGCGAGGATACTTTCTTCGCCGCCGCCCGCACATAATTGTCGCAATTGGAAGCGGAAGCCAGAAGCGCCCAAGGGTTGTCCGTAGCGGTTCAGGAAAATTGGCTCGTCTGGAGCACGCGGCTGACGTCGCAGAAGCGCCGCCAACACATCCGCAGTCTCAGGCCAGATGGGGCAGACGCGCTCCTTCCGACCTTTTCCCATGAGCCAGACCTGGCTTGGAGATTCCAGGCGAACGGTCCTTGGACACAGATCCAGCGCCTCTTGAATGCGGGCGCCGGTGTTGTAGAGCACTGCCAACAAGGTGTAATCGCGCTGGCCTTCCAAGGTCTTGCGATCCGGTGCGGCGAGAATGGCCTCCATCTCTGCAGACTCCAAATAGCACATCGCACGGTGAGGTCCACGTTTGATAGGAATCCGCAATATTCCTGCGCACTGTGCGGCCGCTAGCGGTTCCCGATCCGCGACGAATGCGAAGAAGCTCCGTAAGGCGGCTAAGCGGCAGTTGCGCGTGCCAATGGAGACGTGGCGCTCCTTCTCGCTGTATTCCAGAAACGCGAGCACTTCGTTGGGGGTAAAGTCCGCTAAACGCAGCGCGGCAACCAGTCGGCCCTGACGGGCTGCCGCGAACCGGAGAAACAGACGCCATGTGTCACGGTAGGAACGCACCGTATATGGAGCTCCAGTTCGGTTCCGACTATGGGGAGACCAGATGGTTCAAACCTCGCTGCCCAGTATCCTTTTTTGCGGCTTCCCACCTTCGGCATTCGATGTGCCTCCTGCGCCGGTCCTGATGCTTGGGGGCCGATATGATTTTGTTAAGCCTCTGGCGACTTTACAGCAACCGCTGTTTCGATTGCTCGGCACCGAGGAGTCGGATAAGCGCTTCATCCAGTTCGATTCGGGGCACGTGCCTCCATTGGGCGATTGGATGCGCGAAACACTTAACTGGCTCGATCACTACCTTGGCCCGGTGACATCGAATGCAGTTGTCAATCGCTAGTTGGGGTGGCGGTAGTTTTCGAACGAAAAGTAGCGCTGATGTCAGACGCAGAATGTCGAGTAGGATGGAGGCGCTAACCGGGCTTCGATGATGCCGGCGTTTCCACCATCGCCGAGTCGGCCCGGGGGATTGCACCGGGGATTTCACCCCGAGCCGCTCACAGATCCGGATTTGAACCTCTCGATTCATCCGGCTCGTGCCACCCGGTGAAGTCCGCCGCCTTCCGCCGAAGGATTTCGCCACCGTCGAGCGGCTGCTGGAGGAACTTCAGCCGAATCTCGATGAACCTCAGAAAGTATAGCCGAGTCCATAAAGAGGAGCGAACCGCGCGGTTAAGCCATTGTTGTCGAATCTCACCAGCGCGTTAAGCGTAAACACCAGATCGCCCATGATGCGGGCCTTGTAGCCGAAGGCCCCGCTGTACTGGCCATACGAGGTTCTTCCTGCGCTTATCAGACCCGATACGGTTTGCTGGGGGTAAGGAGTGATCGGCGAGTATTGGCCGGTAACGGAAGCGGTTTTCGTATCTGCGATTCCGTGAATCCAGCCGAGCTGGTTGCCGAGAATATCCGCTATCACCGTACTGCGGGTTCCCAAGGCCACCTCCGCGCCGACTGCCCACGAAAACACGTCAGGCAGGTAATCTTTGGTGCTTGTAAAGGGAGCGGATACATAGGCGAACGTGCTGCCGTCCGGCAGGGAAGCCGAGGAATTTGTACCTTGCAGTTGGCCGCCGAGCTTGCTCTTTCCGCTGAACTGCCAGCCGACGTTGAAGTGGGGCGCAATCACGACTCCGTTATGCAGCGGCCGAAGGTACATAGAAACAGCAGCGAACGGCTTCACGGACGTTGTTCCGCTCCCCAGGTAATTGCTTTCATCCCCGGTGGCGAAGCGAATATCGGTTCCGACGGCAACAGCGGCACGTGGTCCCTCCAAAACAGTGGCCTTGAAGCGGAGCAGCGTATCGCCAAAGCCGGTTTTCCCGCGATTCGCTTGCCCGATGGATGGCGCGGTGAGGGACGGCGATCCCGGAGTAAAGGTGTCCACGCACCAACAGTTGGTGCCGGTTTGCCCGGCCAAGCCGTCGCCGGCGTAGATGATTCCGTTGAAGGTGCGGGAGGCCACGGCGGCATGAACAAGCGGCAGCCCGAGAGATATGTCAAAACGGTCGGTCACGCCATAAGTCAGGATTGCGATGTTCTGGGAGAGACGGACGTCCATCCCGAGATCGAACGTGGTTGGCAGGGTCTTGAGAGTCTGACCGTTCGCGGTAATGTTCGAGGGGTCTCCTCCGGTGTACAGCAGACTCATGCCGTTCAGAGATTTGCCGTTCATCGAAGTGAAATGGTAGTCCTGATGCGTGAAGCCCAAATAGACTTTATGCCTGCCGATGGTTTCCGCACGCTCGGTAAAAACGGAACCGAGGGTGCTGCTGGCGGGCAACGAATTTCCGGCGGCATCGGTCTTGACGATCACTCCCGAAGCCGGCGATGCCAAGGGGATCACGGATAGCGCGGTGGCGATGCTGGCATTGAGTGCGCTGTTGATTTGCACAATGGACTGAGCAACCCGGAAGTTTGCCGCATTAGTGATGGCGCTTACGAAATTTCCGCCGCCCAGCACTGTCGGGACGGAAGATTCTGTGAAGACATTGGGAACCGCGCGCGAGAGGACGATAGGGTTTCCCGACGCAATCGGTACGGTTTGATCCGTTGTTGCCGAATACATCAACACCTGCGAGACGTTTGGGGCCAAAGACTGGGCACCCAAAGGTCTCAAAGAGACGCCGAGGCACGCTAAAGCAGTAAGAGAAAATACAAAGCGACCCAGTTGAGGCATCATAACGTGAAACTCCTAAAGCAGTCTAAACTAACAAATAATAGCTCAAGGCATAGCAACTCCGGCAGCTTCGACAATAATCACTTCGCGGCGCCGAACGGATCGACGATCACCCACGCGTCGCCATTCTTACGAAGCAGCACGACCACCGATTTCTGTTGGCCGGTCGGTTGGCCGCGCACCGTCATCCGGGTGGTCAACTCGCAGAGGACCGATGCGGTGTCGTTCGCGACCTGTACGTCGGCGATGGGTCTTAGGGTCATTAAATAAGTGGTCCCCGGCAGCTGCATCGCCTTTGTGTATTGGCTGGGAGCGGCGGGCCAGATGCGCTTCAGGTCACGCGACTGTTTGTTCGAAAACGCCCCGTTGAATTGCTCCAATGCGGCGCGAATCGATTGGGTTTCAAGGTCCTGCCGCGGCGGGGACGGCGCCTGTGCGGATGGCTGCCGAGGCTTTTCCGGTACTGTGTTTTGCGGTTCCGTTTTCCGGGTTGCTTCGAGCTTCCGCTGCTCGAGCCGATCGAGCAGAAGCTGGGCTTCCGAGCGATGCCGGCTGTCGGGATAGCTGTCGATGAACGACTTCAGCGATGGCGCATCTTCCCGGTTCACTTCGCCCCAGTCGAGTTCGGCGATGCGGTCCCGGGCCTCTTGAAAATGCCGCCCGTTCGGGAACTGCGTCCGATAGCCGAGCAGGGCACGTTTGTCGTTCGAGTCGGATCGCGCCCAATTGAGATCGTCCAGCCGCGCCTTGGCGTCGGGCGCATAAAGGCTGGTGGGGTGTCGGCCCAGGAAAGCCGCCAAGTCGTTGGGATTCGACGATGCCCGCACGCGCTCCCACTCCTGCCGCTCGATAACTTCAGGGGGCGGAGCGGCCACAGGAGGAGCGGTCACAGGTTGGGAAGCGGGTGCGGGAGCGACATTCTTCCAATCCAGGGCGAGCGTCTGGCCGGGCTCGAGGTTTTCCGCCAGTTGCCTTTTCGCCGAGCCTTGGGCTATCTCGATGATCTGTTCCCCTGGTTTCACGGACGCGGAAAAGACTTCGAGACCCGAGGCAGTGCCGATGAGAGCGTCGTTGATTCGGATATTTGTGCCGGCGGGCGCGCCGCGCAGCTCAAGCCTCGCGATCTGGAGAGTCATAGTAAGCGACACGCTTTCGGACGAGCCTTGGACAACTCGGATTTGACGCGCGGGAGGTGTGTCGTAGCCGGCTTTTTTCACCTGGACGTCATGGACTGCCGCCTCGAGCGCCACGGCTAAGCTTCCTTGCTGGTCGGTACGGCCGCGGGGCACGCCATCGATTGTGACCAGCGCCTTCGGCACCCCCGTACTCACCACAATCGTCCCGGTTCCAGGGCCGGCCGGCGGGGGCGGAGCCGGATCAAGAGTCAGATCGATGACACGCGGCAGCTTGCCTGTCTCGATCGTTACCGTTTGCTGAACTTCGCGATAACCCGGCAGCGACGTCCGTATCCGGTACTCTCCCGGGGGCAGCCGAAACGTGCAGTTTGGTGTGACGCAGGATCGATCTCCGAAACTCACGGCGGCACCCTCCGGATCGGTCCGAATCTGCGTGGCGATCAGCACTGCGGGACGCCGATGAAACGGCTGAAACACCAGCACCGCCGACGTTGCAGCGAGCAGGGCCGCCGCGGCTGAAATGAGTTTCCACGGGAACGGCCTCGGCGCAGGTTTGAGGGATTGTATGCGGTTGTTAATCTCGCGCGCAAGCTGCGAGAACTCTTCATCCTGGGGGTAGAGTGCGGCGAAACTTCCGGCTTGACGATTCAGCGCCTTGAGCCTGCGTTTTCTTTTTTCCGACTCCAGTTCCTGCCGGATGGCCGACAGCTCTTCCAGATTGCGCCGGCGCGCCTCGGCTCGGCGCTTCTCCTCGATGCGCTCTGTGAGGCGAGTGCGCAGCGAGACGGCTTCATACCAGGCACCGTACCGGCCCGCCGCTTCATCCAGCACCGTGACGCCGGCCTGATAGCGTCCGTCCCGAAGCGATTCTTCCGCCGCTTCGATTGCCTTGCGCATCGCTTCGGCCCGCAACCGGTTCTGCAGGTCGCGGGTGATTTGACCTTTGAGGCCGAGCCAATCGCGGTCCTGCGGAACATGCTTCAGGCCAAGCTCAACCGTTTCCAGCGCTTGCTGGAGATCGCCCGAAGCGTAAATCTGTCGGGCGCGCGCGAGCAGATCCAGGAGAGCTTGCCGATTCCGGAGGCTGTCGCGCAGTGAGAGGAGCGTCTTCTCATCCGGGTAGGACGTCAGCGCCCCGTCGAGAACGGCATAGGCTTCCTCAAATTGCAATTGGTCAGCCAGGGCCTGCGCCTGCTCCGCGGCCTGGCGGATCTCTGCCTCCTGCCGCTGCTTTTCCAGCGCCCGATTCGCTGCGGCGAGCAGGCTGGCCAATTCGGGCTCGTCGCCGTATTCGGCGCGGGCGAGTTGGACCAGGTTTGCGGCGGCGCGGGGCTCGCCTTGGGCGAGGAGGGACTGAATCTCGCGCCGCGCGCTTTGCAGCCGTTCGGCGCGGCCGACCGCCTCGAGATCGTGCTCCAGTTGAGTGCGCAGCTCGATCAGAACCGGCTCTTCGCCAAATCGCTCCAGCGCCCCCAGCACCGCCTTCAGCGCATCCTCAAAGCGTCCGGCACGGCGCGCCTCGGCGATTTCATCGCAGGCCGAGGCAAGGGCCGTTTGACGCGCGCGCGCCTCCTGCGCGGCAAGCACCTGTTCATGCAGTTCGCCAAGCTCTTTTCGGCCAGGGTGCTTCGCCAGACCGGTGTCGAGAAGTTGGAGGGCTTCCGCGAAGCGCTCGTTTTCAAGATGTTGGCGCGCGTCCGCGAGGATTGCCGCAACGTCTTTCGACTGCTGTTCCGCGCACCGTTCTTCTGCCAGCGCAAGAACCGTTTTAAGATTGTCCGCTTCCGGATGCTTCGACACGGCTTCGCGCAAGTATTGAACAGCCAAGGAAGGATTACCGTCATCCATCAACGCTTGCCCCTGGCGAACGGCTCCCTCGATTTCCCGTTGGCGCGCGAGTGTCGCCGCTGCTGCGGCAAAGTCCTGGGAGAGGGCGACGGTTTCCTGATCTTCCCCGAAAGATTCGATCGCCTGTTGGAGCGCACGGGCCGCTTCCTTCAGATTCCCCTGCGCACGCAACTGCGTGACACGTTCGAGCGCCTCGGTGCGGAGCCGCTCGCGTTCATGCCGCGCACGCTGCGCCAGAATTGCCTCCTGGCAGCGGAGCAGGCGGGTGTTTCCAGCAAACTGCCGCAATCCAGTTGCAAGAGCTTGCAGGGCGCTGTCAAATTGCCCGGAGCGCGCCTGCGTCTCGCTCTCGTCGATCAGCTTTGAAACCGCTTCGGCTTGCTGCTGCTCGCGCAGTTTGTTCTCAGCAACTCCGAACAGCCTGCTCACGTTAGGGTCGCCGGGGTATTCGATGGTTGCTTGTTCGAGGACTTCCTTCGCCGTCGCGGGCCTGCCTTGGTCTATCAGGCCCTGCGCTTCCAACAGCAGGCTACGGATTGCCAGGATTCGACGCTGTTTTTCGAGACCGCCCTCGGCGGCGCGGCGAAGCGAATCGAGAACGGCAGCTTCGCCATAGGCATTTGTGAACGATGAAATTGCGGTTAACGCTTCGGAGAATCTGCCGCCGCCCAGCAGACGGCGCGCTTCTTGCGCGGCAGCCTCCAGCGCCGTGCTTCTTTCATGCTCTGCCTTGGCGGAAAGCGTGCTCTGCAGCAATTCGCGAAGAGCGCTTGCCCCGGGATGTTCGCCCAGCGCGCCGCGGAGCCGCTCGACGGCGGCATCGAGCCGGCCCGCCGTCAGCATATCCTTGACTTCTGAAGTGACGGCGGCGATGGCTGCGACCTGCTGCTGTGCTTTTAACTCCTCGCGGGCGTAGGACCCGAGTTCGCGCAGTTCCGCCGATTCCGGAAATTCCTTGGCCAGAGTGGAAAGCTTCCCCAGCGCAGCAGAGAAGTTGCGCTCCTTCAGCAGATCCTTGACCTCGCGCACTCCGGCCTGTAAGCGCTGCTGCCGCGCCTGCGCTTCGCGTTCCTGCGTGGCGCGGGCAAGCAATTCCCGAAGTTCGCCCGATTCCACATACTCTGCTTGCAGCGAACCGAGCATCTTGATCGCCTCATCGAAGTTTTGCAGCAGGATGAGGCCGCGGGCTTGACTCAAGAATTCGGCCAGGCGCTGCTGACGATTCCTGTCTTCGATCTGGGAACCGATGTTTTGCAGCAGCTCTCTGGCACCTTGATCGTCAGGCGAGATGGAAAGGGCGTCAGTGATGCTTTTGTGCGCCGCGGTCAGGTCGCCGGACTCGAATGCCCGGTGCCCTTCCGTCACGAGCCTCTCGGAACGCTGCGCTCTGTCCCAAGCGCCGCGCGCCTCCTCGATCAACGCCTGAATTTCAGGAGAGGATTGATCGAGCCGCAGCGCCGACTCGAATTTCTGAATCGCCTCGTTATACTGGCGCGCGCGCAACTGCTCGCGGCCCTGATCCAGCAGAGCGGCGATGCGGGGCCGCAGATTTCTCTTCTTGATCTCGCTCTGCAAGCGCTCCCGCAGTTCGCGCGCCGTGCGGTTTGCGGGATCGATTTCCAGCGCCTGCTTGATGACGCTTTGCGCCTCGTCGAACTGCTCGGCGGCAATTCGCTGGTGAGCCTCGGCAATCAGTTCGCCCGTGCGTTCTTTTCGCAGTTCGACGACAATCGGCTCCAGGTCGAAGAGCACATCCTCGAGACTCTGATAGCGAGATTCCCTATCTTTCGCCATCGCCTTGAAAACCACCTGTTCAAGGGGTTCCGAGCACTCGGGGTTCAACTCACGAATGGACTGCGGCGTCTTATTGACGATGTTGAACATGACGCCGGCCATTTCAGACGCTTCAAAGGGGTGAGTTCCCGTTAAGACTTTGTAGAACGTCACGCCGTAGGCAAAGATATCGGTCAGCTCGTCGGAGGCGGTGCCGTAGAACTGTTCAGGCGCCATGTACGGAAAGGTTCCGATCAGGGAGCCTTTGGGCGTGATGCGGGCTGCGGTCGCCTGCATGAGGAGGGCGATCCCAAAATCCATGATTTTGACGGTGCCATTCGGCAGCATCATGATGTTGGCGGGCTTGACGTCGCGATGAGCGATGCCGTTCAGGTGGGCGTGGTTGAGACCGGCCGCAACTTGAGTCATCACGTACACGCTTTCGAGGAGTGTTAGACGGCGCCCGGATGCAAGGCAGCGATCGAGATCCTCGCCTTCGAGCAGCTCCATTACGATGTAGGGAGTTCCGTCCTGTTCGCCGAAGTCGTAAACGACAATGATGTTGGGATGGCGGAGTTTACCGGTGGCGCCCGCCTCATTACGGAAGCGGGTGAGCATCTCGGGATCGCCTGTGAGAGTCAGGGTTTTGATGGCGACCGGCCGGCCGACGCCGGGATCGTACGCGCGAAAGACCTGGCCAAAGCCACCTCTCCCTAGTTCGGCGTGTACTTCATATCTGCCGATGCGCTTGATCATTCCGGATTAGGCTTGGCTAAGGGCTGGTGGTGCGGACGTGTTGAACACGGCTAAGTCGCCGATCCGCGCCAGCCTTTTGCGATACGATTGTACATTGCCGCGACTGGCTTCGAACAATCCTGACACTGAGCGCCGTAGCATGAGCAAGGCACAAGAACCGTCGGTTCTACGCAACCACGCCCAAGGCGTTCCGGAACCGTTCGCGCGCTCCAACCGGAAGTTCGGCTGACAGAACATCGCAGAACTCCTTCCGGCTGGCGGCTCGTTTAGCCGTCCGTTCCACGAGTACGCGGGCCATCGGCCCGATGTGCGCCGCCAGTTCCTTGCGTGCTTTTTCAAGCCAGTCGGCGTCCCAGGGCAACTCTTTGGCGGGGGCGGACAAGGGAGCCAATACGGGAACGGGAAATTGTTGAGCGGAATCCGCGGCGATGCCAGCCCTGCGGCCTGCCTGCGCCAGGAACTTCGCGCGGCTGCCCGGTTGGGGAATGTACGATGCCAGCTCACGGACCAGTCCGTCGGCATCGCGGGCCTGCCGGGCGGATCGCTTCACAAGATGTCCTGCGATGGGACCCAGCAAGGGCGCCAGCAGGGCGCGCAACGACTCCAGCATCTGAGGGTCGAAACTGACTGGCCCGATGAGTTCAACGGTGCCTTCGCGAACAAATGCGGGCGGCAATTCGGCTGCGTTCTCAGGTTCGTATTCAGGTTCGCGGTTGAATGCGGCCGCAGGGGCATCCTCGCGAACGGAGGCGGGCGGCAATGCGGGTTCGTTCTCAGGTTCGTGTTCAGGTTCGCGGTTGAATGCGGCCGCAGGGGCGTCCTCGCGAACGGAGGCGGGCGGCAATGCGGGTTCGTTCTCGGGCTCGTGTCTAATTTCGACCCTCGGTGCAGCGGCGGCGGGCGCTTCCTGGCCCGGCGGGATCAACTGGTAAATCACGTGTTCCCGAACGTGCTTGTCCTTCTTGGTGCCCTCGTACCGAAACAACTGCTGGTAACCGTCCGCGAGGCAACTGATCACTTCAAAAAAGCTGCGCGAAACCAGCACTTGATTTTCGCCGGCGAAGGTCATCACGCGCTGTCCGGTATTAATGCCGTCGCCAATCGCATTCAAGCTGTCGTTGATGTCGCGGATCAGCTTCACGGGGCCTAGATTGATGCCGATTCGGACCTTCAGTCCGGGATCGCTCTCCGCCGCGTCATGCACGAAGGAGCTGCGCAGCTTCAAAGCAGTGAACATGGCCGCTTCCGGAGCGCCCAGGAAGCAGATGGCAGCGCCGTCCCCGGTGTCCAGGATCACCCGGTGGTCCTCGGCGACGTCGCGGATGGCTTCCGAAACATAACGGGTAAACCGCTCTTTCAGCTTGCCTTGGATCTGATCGGAGTTCATGGAGTACCCGACGATGTCCATGAACAGAACGGTACACAGCCAGGTTCGGTCCAGTGTTGGCGGATCCATAGCCATGACAGTTATTGTTCCAGAATGCGAATGGCCCTCGCGAGACTCCGATGCATGCGGTTGAAGGCTTCGGCCAAGGTCGCGATCTCGTCCCTGCCTTTAACTTCCAATTCAGGGACCGCCATGTTGCCCTTGCTGATCTCGTCGGCGGACGCGGCAAAGCGGCTCACGGGACGGACCACCGTCCAGTAAAGGATGATGTTGAGCATCAGCAGGGTGAGCGCCGCCACGCCGGCCAGCGAGAACATCAGCGCGCGGAAGGCGTCGTCCGCCATTTTCAGCGCCACCGAGATGGGCACGGAGACAATCTGAGCGCCGATCACCTCGTCCTGTTTCCAGCCAAACCCGTTCGCCCTCCCATACAGCTTAATCATGCTGGCGGGGGCGGCTTTGGGGGTGCTGTGGCATTCCAGGCATGGCAGCGCCGCACGCAGCGGCTGGCCGAGGTAGAGAGTCCGCCCGTTAGCCGATTCCCGCTCTCCATAAAACTCGGTGCGTTTCGGATCGTTGCGGAAGATATTGATTACATCGGCTTCCCAATCCACCGCGCGGTCCCGCAGGTTTGTCGGATTCAGCGTGGCTTCGCGGTAGGTGTACTCCGGGTAGGTCGTCCGCAGGTAATTGAAGCTCTCGGTGGCGGCATAAGCGGGCACCGTCTGAGGGAAAAACGTTTGTCTTCTCGACCGCTCGTCGATGAGGGGGCGGATCTGCTTGACGGTGTACGTCCGCATCGACATGGCGGCGCCCATCATGAGTTTGGCCTGCTGCAGAACCTGGTTGCGGGCGCTTTGCTGCAGAAAATTGGAACAAACCCAGCCGGCTACAGCCAAGCCCACCCCAAACACGCACAAGAAAATCACACTGAACTTGACGAGTAGTTTCACACGTAGTTGAAATTACAACCGCACGTTTGATGATAACCTCGTTAGCCCTGATTTGCGGTTCCCGCTGCGAAATTGGGTGCGCGACACAAAATGAGCATTCAGAGGGTTCCTATTTTTTCGCCCCAGTTCCTTGCGTATAATATACGCCAGGATACAGGAGGCCCCATGCCGCAATCTCTCGGAGATTTAGAGCGGCAGCGTTCCGCTATCCTGCATGGATTAACCGATCTGGGCGATTTCCGCCCCGGTTCCATCACTAC
>OCTA010004989.1_pt1 | contig 11541 bp, 14 predicted proteins | sample 1538991 | NCBI WGS metagenome assembly OCTA01 (sample SAMEA3539302, study PRJEB22396) | soil metagenome | biome: tundra; feature: field; material: soil | place: USA | collected 2010-05 | depth 0.15 m | reverse complement strand
AGGACGCTGTCCTCTACTTCCCTTACGGGAATAGTCGTTACACCTTCCCCGATTTTTCGGGGCTTGGCTCGGTATTGTCCGTTCTGGAGTTTCACCGAATTAACCTGGTTTTCATCCAATTATTACTAATTGGAGCGGCTAGGCAGCTTGTGCTAAACCGTAATCCGCGAATCTTTCCTCGAGCCGAATCAGACTAAAATCTCTGACCCGACGGATCATGTACTTCTCCAACTGACCGAACAGCACTGTCTTGTTGGTGACCTGAGGCGAACTCGTGGTCGATTGGAGCTGCGGCATGTCGTTGTTAATCGAATAGCCGTAACCCAGAATGGAGTCTTCCGCGCGGACGGCAAGACCGGGCAGCCAGAGGGGCCGGCCGAACTTGTCGAGCACGGTTTTCAATTGACGCAGCGTTTGATCGTGCATCATGAAGCGGGCTCCGGGTCTGTAAAGTGGATCCACTGAGTGCTCAAGATCGACCAAATCCGTGCTACCGATGGTATTACCGCCGGCGCTGGTCCCATCGTTGGTCGAGGAGCCGATTGCCGTGGTGCCGAGCGTGGCGGCCGTCAAGATGCCGGTAGGCTGTGACGAGCCGGTGCCCGTGGTGAAATAGGTGTTCATGATTCGGCCCATCCGGATGCCGAACATGTGGACCAAAAATGCTTCGAGGTCGAATGCAGAATCCTGCAAAAGCTCGATCGAGACCTTCACCAAGCGCGAAGAAAACTTGTACGCGCCAAACAAGATTTGACCGAGCGTCACGTCGATGTCGGTAACCTGCTGGCCTTCGCCGACCAGTTCGCCGGTCACCGTTGTGTCGTTCGTGGTGGGATACGGCAAAACCTGGCCCGTATCCGTGTCGAAGATGCGCGGCATTCCGACTCCACCGTTGAGCATCGGCCCATAATACTTCAAGGCCTCTTCAACGGCGTACACGAAACCCACAGGGACGAAAAACCCTGTAGTGGCGCCAGGGTAAGCTCCCTGACCGCCGCTGCCCATGTCACGAACTTCAGACTGTCCCAAGGCGCGCAATTGAGCGTTGAGCTCCGCCCGGAGTTCGGGCGACATGCCGCGGGATCGGCGATTCACGATGTCCTGGGTGGCCTGATCAACGCCCAGAATATGCTGACCTTGAGCGGTCGCACGAGGTCTGAAACCAAACTTCATGGTCTTCAGCCACGCTGCATGATAGGCTTTGTCTTCCTGTTTCTTCCGCTCTTCGTCACTTACTGCTCCGCCGGCGGCGGGTTGAAGAACTTCCGGAGGTGCCGTACGGAATTCCTCGAGTGAGGCGTCCGCGCGTTCCAGAACTTCGATTTCGGTCATGAGTGCATCGGCATCGTCCAACATCTTCTTGGCACTTTGCCGATCCTCTTTGGTGGCGCCTTGCTTGTTAGCTAGGGCTTGAGCGTCCACGGCCAGCTTCTTACGCTGTTCGCGGAGCTCACGGGCTTGTGATAGCACAGCCATGAGAATTTCTCCTTGTTAAATTTGGGATTATTGCTGACTTGCTGACTCGTGAATCTAGGCCGACTCACAGGCCCGTAGCCTCGGGCGCCACCGGCGCGCGACTTACGATTCGACCGCCGCGTTGCCATTGAAAGCAGTCAGCATCCTGACACGCGTGGATCGACAAACTTGTTCTGATCAGAAATCGATGGAAGCAAGGCGGAGGCGGAGATCAAGCTCTTCGAGATCTTCCGCCTCTGGCTCGGCCGACGCGGGCGCCGGCGCTGGTGCCTTGTATCGTTCCGGAAGGTTCCGGTAGGTCAAAGCCAATGGAGAGCTCCGTAGCTCATCTTCATCCGGTTCCGGCTGATCCGGCATTTCCGTCAATGTCGTAGCGAAGTTGTCTTTGATGCAATCCGCGGCCGTCATCCAGGTTTCGGCGTCCATCATTTCCTGGCACTTCGCCATGGGATTGCCGGTTCGATCGGCGTAGGTCTGACACACTGCGTTTGAGATCTTGTCGAGAATGTCCGCCGTCTTGCGCATGTCCGAGGCGTATCCCTGTACGCCGGTCTGAGCATTGTGCACCATCATCATGGCGTTGGATCCCATCGAAATAGTGTCCCCGGCCATCGCGATGATTGAGGCGGCCGAAGCAGCCAAGCCGTCGACGCACGTCTCCACCGGCTTCGCCTGGGCGCGCAGCAAATTGTGGATTGCGATTCCTTCGAAAGCGTCTCCGCCCATCGAGTTGATTCGCATCCGGATCTGGGAGTGAGGCTGCTCGTCGATCTGTCGCTTCACGCTGGCCGCCGTGATTCCATCGCCCCACCAGTTCTGTCCGACGGTTCCATAGCACATCAGCTCGAGAGTCCCGTCGGGATGCATCTTGGCGCGAAGCTCTAGGCCCTCGGGCCTGAAAGAGCGTCTCGCTAGATCCTCCGCGTTCTTGCGTAAGAAGGCGTCCACGATTTGCCCCTGCCGGCACAAGACGACCGACTTCAGCGCGGCCTTGGTCTGTTGCGGGCAATTCTGGCACTGCTGGTCTGTGCAGCCTTCCATCGTGCAGTTCGAACAATCGGTGGCTTTACAGTTCGCGCAATCGCAGGCGCATGGATTCGCGGCGTTTGAGTTCTGCGTTTTGTCTTCAGTCACCTTGATGCCGTACTTTTTGCAGAGGCCTTTGAGCTTGGACCAGGCTTTTTTCTTTACGTCTTCGGCCACGTCCTTCAAACTCTGGAATCTGCTGAGCGCATTTCTTAGGTGGCTGCGGGTTTTTTCCAGCGTGCTGAAACGCCACGGTAATTTCCATGTCGAGCTGTCTGTCACGTCAGTTGCGATTATAAAATCGCGAGCGACTAGGTCTTCGCCATCTACTCGTTTTGTTTTGCCTGCTTCCGCGACAATCTTGCGCGACTTCGGCAGCCCACGCTCGTGCCAGTCAAACACTACATCGCGTTCGCCGGCCGTCAACACTAGAATCTCTGCTTTGAGGCTGGTGCCGTGAGGGTTGTCCCACTCAGGGTCATCCTCTTCCGCCTGCATCGGACAATCGTCACACTCGGGATCATCACAATCGGGATCATCGCAATTGGAGCAGTTCGATCCCATCAAGCAGGCTTGACATTGGCAGTCACAAACTCCAGAGGTTTCGTCGAGTTCGACTGCGGCTGTTGGTGTTGCGGGAGGTGTAGGAGGCACGGAAGCCACGGGAAGTCCGGCCGCGGGATCTTCGGGCGGTGGTGCGTTCAGGCGTTGCTCGATCGATTCCGGAACTCCGTCAGGGAACATGCGCGCTTCCAGACTGACGTGCGGTTGCTTATACGCGCCGGCCGCGACTACCGACACATCTTTGAGGTCAACATCATGAATCTGCCTCACGTCAACGCCATTCTCGTTAACCCAGCTTTCTTTCTTGGAAACGAACGCGAAGCTGCACTCATCGAGGTCGCCCCTGGCAATGACCTCCGACAGATCTTTCGCATAGGACGTATCTGGAAGGAGGGTCCTGAATCGCAATCCCTTGCCATCCTCAGTCAGTACGAGCGTGCCACTCTTCGTGCGCCCCAGAATCATATTCGGATCGTGATTTTTCAGGTGCATCACGTCTTGCTTTTCACGAAGTGCCCGGGCGAAAGCGCCTGGCATGATGCATTCTTTCCATGGGCGCGCAGCCGTTCCAAGGTTCTCCGATAGCGAGTTGTACAGCGCTGCATGGCCGACAAGATACGTCTTGCCCTCGACATCCTTCTCGGCACGCAGTTCGCCCATCGGGATCGGGCGTCGCTCACGCTTCTCGACAAGCGATGGTTGGAAGGTGGCCGATCGAGTATCGAATGCTGGCTCAGTTTTGGAAAATCCCAATGGCATAAAAGAACCCTCTTATTTTATATTTGACAGTGGCGCTCATCTGTGATAGCTTTAATATCGTGAAGCTTGGCATCGCATAGCGCCGCAGAACGAGTAGCTGCGAATCGATGTCCAGTAGATCACTGTTGAGCAACGCCCTGTTGAGCAAGGTTTAGCGAAACAAAGGCGGGAGGCTTCACGTGCCTCCCGCAAAACGAAAGGAACGAACGATGAAAAAGCCAATGACGCGAGAAGTCAAGATCCCACCGATCCCGCTCGCACGAGTCGAGGTCGTCATTCAGGGAATTACCCCACTTCGATGCAACCGCTTTCGCGAGGACGCGATTAAGGGCATCGAAGACAAACAACAAAAGGTCGCCAAGATCGCCAAAGCGGCGCGAGATCCCAAAGCCGAGTTTGAAGGCTCCATTCACAAACTTCCTAACGGGAAGTTCGGCTTTCCGGCGATTGGTATCAAGTTGGCCATGGTCACCGCGGCTGGCCGATTCGCAGACGAGAAGATGACCGAGATGCTCGGCTCCATCAGCATCGAAGCCGATCTGATCGAAATCGAAGGTCCCAAGCCCCGCATGTCCAAGGACATGGTGGTCCTTTCTTCCGGCATGAAAAAGATCTGTTCGGTCGCTTACCGACCGTGCTGGGACGACTGGAAGATGACTGTGCCGATCAGTTACCTGAGCAACAAACTCTCCGTCGAGCAAGTCTTGAACATTCTCCAGTATGCCGGTACAAGCGTAGGAATCGGCTCCTGGCGCGTGGAAAAGAAAGGTACTGGCGGACAATTCCGCGTCATCAAAGCGCGTGCTATGGACGAGACAGCGGCAGTCGCTGCTGTCGCTTAAAGACTTCGACGCGTCGCCTATTTTAGCGGCGTCATGCGTAGCATGTTTTAGCGGACAGCCGTTGAGCCACGCTATGCTCTGCAGAGAGTGCAAAGCAAAGGCGGCTCTGAATTTATTCAGGGCCGCACAACTAGGAGATTCAGATGTCAAAGACAAAAGCGAAGGCCAGCTATCGGATCGTTCGCGGTGCTCACATCCCGGCGAAGTTGGCCAACAAGCTCGGCCAGGAGTTGACGATAATCGCTGAGAAGCATGGTGGCTCTCTTCGCGTGCCCGACGTGCTGGAAGAAGCGACGAAAAAGAAGGTCTATCCCGCCGTTCATTCCCGGATAGAGTGGGACGTTGTCCGGGCAGCACGGCTGTACCAAGAGCACCAGGTTCGGATGCTGATGTGCTCGATCGAGATTGAAGTTGTGGGCGATGACGGAGTGATGGGAGCCGTGCGCGCATTCCATTCCGTAGATCTGGAACTCGGCGAACAAGAGAGCGAGAACGAAGCCGGCCGCGGCTATGTGACGCTTGAGAGGATCGCATCGGATGTTGGGCTGACCGATCAAGTGATCGAAACAGCGCGAACCGATCTGGCAACGTGGAAGTCGCGCTATGATCGATTCCGACTGACGATCCCGAGATTTTCAAAAGAGTTTTCTCACGTGTTTCAAGCATTGGAGAAATTATAGGCGCGGAGTTGAGCCGCGCGATGCGTTGCTTGGCGCCACGAAATGGTGCTGCGCTTAGCGATGTGACGCGCAGCCTTGCAGAGCACAGCAAAGGCGGCTCGGGTAGCGCCGAGCCGCACACATTTAGGGAGCAACATGAAAAAGATCGCCATAACCAAACGCGCCTTATTGCAGCGGATCTCTCGTCATGTGAGATCGCGGAGCCGGGAAGAACGCCTTGTCGCGAACCGCAGAACAGGCGAGTATCAAATTGTCAGCCCCATGGGCATCATCGTCAGCGATTTGAGACTCTGGGCGTACGCCCTTAGGCATGGGATAGTGAAATCCTGGGAGGAATTAGATGCTGAGTGAACCGAGACAACTGAAAGCCGCGCGTGCGCTGATTGGATGGAGCCAGGACGTTCTGGCGGTAAAGTCCAAGGTCTCCGTCGTTACCATTCGCCGGCAGGAGGCCCTCGAAGAGTTCTCGTGCGGAGTTCCGATCCTGCACAAGCTCCAGCGCTCTCTTGAATCGGCTGGCATAGAGTTTTTGAATCATAAGCAGCCTGGAGTCAGGCTCGTGAAAAACATGAGGTGAAAGCCAGCGCCGTGTATCGCCTAGCGCGGCCGCGCGCAGCACTGTGATGTGACGCACCGCAAATCAAAGCGAAGGCGGCTCGGTCTAAACAGCCGGGCCGCAAACCTTAAAAGGAGAATCAAATGAAAGTTCCATTCTGTGACATCTGCGGGGCCAAAATTGTAGGCGGCTATCCAGGACCGGGCAACCGCTTCGGAGAGCACCATGGCCGGAAGTTTGGTGCTAATGACGGCAATGCTGGAGTCGTCAAGATATCCTTAGGATTTGAAAGTGCTCTACAGTACCCAGACGTCTGCATCCCTTGCGGTCTCAAGGTCATTTTGGAGTTAGCAGCGGATCTCAGCAACGAGTCGCGCCCGAAAGCCTAGGTATCGAACCGGACGTTTGGCAATCTTCCATTCATCCGAAACCCGTAGCCTCTGCCACCGGACCAGCGGGCGTTTAGATCGCTGTGATTTACCGGCTTGCCAATGTCTTGCCTCCGCGCCACGGCATCCCATGGACTAAGTTCCTGCTCTGGAACGATCACCTTTTTAACGAACACGCACGTGATCCGGTCGTTCGCTTCCAACCAGGCGAGCGATCCGTAGCCTACTTTACGAACACCGAATGTATCACGGAACGGATAAGGCCTTGAGCAACCATAGTAAAACTGACTGTCAACCCTCGACCGCTTACCGTTGAGATCTTCGTCCCAATGGTTAATCGAAATCGTAGGCGTAAGACTCTCTGAGCCGTGGATTTCCAGCGCGGTGATGTCGAGCGGCGAGCGGACCACTCCGCTGATCACATCACCGATCTTCGCGCCATGAAAGATCAAGGCAACGCCGTCCGATAGTTCGAGAACGAGCGTCGTGCTCTGCGGGTTCTGGCGGTGGTGCTCTTTGGCCAGCGCCAAAGCGGCTGCGACTCCTCCCGCGGAGACAGTGATGAATGAACGTCGTGTCATAGTTACAGGCTACAACTTCTCAGCCAGGTACTCCGATTCCCCGATTCCGCCGATCAGGTTGAGCTGAGTCATGAGCCAGCCTATATGTCGGTTCTCCCATTTCCGGAGGTGCTCGAAAATGTTGCGCTCGGCGTCAGAAAATGCGAGTCGGCAGATCTCGATCGCTTGCTCGAACGGCTGGACGGTAGCCATCTCCAACGCAAGCGCATCCTGCAGCAGATCAGTGAGGGTGCTCGGACTCGTTATCGGTGGAATTTGATAGGCCGCGTCTCCACCGAGAAAGAGGATTTGCTTGGTCAGCATCCCCATCCACGAGTGGGCGTCGTCACCAAAAGCATGGAACTTGCTCGCGACCTTTTTGGCTCCCATGAATTTCAACAGCCGTTGATCAAGCCGGTACTGGAGATTCATGTGCGCCTCGTATATCAGCGCATCGTGGAGCACCGCGATAACCTTTGGATCGCCGGGGAACGTTTTCATTGCCATCTGATCTCCTGTTGTTAGACCGGAACTTCTACTTCCTCTTCGTCGGCCGTTTCAACTGTCTCGTCAAGCACCTTGGCGTTGGCCGCTTCGCGCACAACGATCGCGCGAATAGCCCGGACCGCGCGCAGGAACTCATCGCTGGTCACTTCGCCGTTGGTGCTCGAGTCCCACGCAACGCTGCGTCGATGCATGCCGAGCAGATATTGAACGATGAACCGATCGGACTCGGTGGTCTCGCGGACCTGGCAGCGCAACTCCATTTCGGCCGCCTGCTTGGTTGCATCTCGGATTGCGTAGAGGACCGGCGACAGGCAACGGACGAAAACCGACTGGTCTGGTTTATCGTAAACCAGGATCCGCTTGAAGCCGTCCTCGAACAGACCAAAGTAGAGCTTGTTGAGTACGACCTCGGCTTGTGCGGCTTTGGTCTTCTTCTTTGCTGGCGGGTTCGATGGCTTGGGCGCCGGTTTCTTGTCGTTGTTGTCGGGCGGTACGTCTCCGCGGCCGGCGCCGTCCTGGAACGTCGGATCGATTGGAGTGCTGGTCAACGTCATGTTCACCGGTATCCAGTATTCCTCGGCTGCTGGATCATCGATCGGATTGAGATTCTCGAAGGCGCGGCAATCATTGGCATTGAGATAGCCCCATTGCCGGCCGGTACCGTAGAACTTCTCGCGCGATGCCGCATCCGGCCGCAGCATGAAGGCCAGATCGAAATCCACATAGTAAGGATTTCTTGGAACTCGGCCGAGCCCGCGGTGCGGTAATAGCCTGCGCTTCCATTCTTTCCGAATGGCGCCAAGCACCGGAGCCAGGCAATACTGGATGAACTCCTGAGCGAGCTGCTCGGTGTTCGCTCGGCCTTTGTCGACGTCCCCCACCATGTGCGGCGGAACGTGAAGGATGGCGCAGACTTCGTTTCGAATGAACTTGCGGGTCTCGATTGTCTGGGCTTGCTCGGGATTGTTGCTGATCGATTCCCACGTCCAACCTGGAGGCAGGAATGCCACCATGCCGGAATTCTCGCCGCCTTGCGCTTCTCTCCAGGAAGTACGAGCGACGTTTTTCTGGTTCTCGCCCATGTTCATTGGAGCATGGATGATTCCGGATGGCCTAGCGTAATTCGCGAAGTACTTGGCGCCGAACTTTTCTGTTGCGAGAGCAAGTCCGATCGTGTTCCGAGCGAGCCATACTGTGGATTGACCGAGCCGGCCGTCCAGCGCCATCCCTGGACAATGCATCATATCTTCCACTGGAATGATTCGCTGATCGCCGCTGTGAGCTCCAGGATCGCTCATGTCCTGCTGCTCGATGCCGTCCGTCGTGACGAAGGCCAAGGTCCCGGCCGGAATCGTCACCGGGAATGGTCTCCATGGTACCGGCTTCAAATACTGGGTGGTTGTGAACCTCCGCGGCTTGGTCTTTCCAGGATTGCGCGGCCACAGCGCCACAATGTCATTCCCTGTGTCGCGCTGAATTTCAAGATACGCATTCCCCCAGGCAAGGTAGTGGCAGATGAACGCCTTCAGCATCGTCTGCTGCGACATCTCGTTGTTCGGTTCACTCGCGACAATGTCGTACAGATCGTGATCTTCATCAATCGTTGCGATCGCTCTGCCGTGCTTATTGAACGTCCTCTCGTACACGTGCATCGGCAATGAAGACACGATGCCTGAGATCAAATCAATGCAAGCTAAAAAGGTGGAGCACTGAAGTGCTGTAAGCTCACTGACGCGTCACTATTGTTGCGACCGAGCCGCTTCCGCTCGATCTCCCGTAATTGCTTACGGGGTCGGACCATGTCATAACCCACTGCTGGGGTCCCAAGCGCTTCGGGATCGCTGATCCCTACTTCCTTTCGGAATGGCCTCTGCACCTTCCCTGTCTCCAGGGCTTGGCTCAAAGTTACCCACATGGGGCTTCCTCTGAATTCACTTGGTTATTCGATACTAATTACTTAGTAAAGGGACGTTTATTTCATCCCTGAGTCAGTTCTTCCCGGTGGTTGTTGCGGCAGCAGCGTTTCCCTGTTGCCTCCTTGCGTTCGACCGCAAGGTTCAGATCATATCACGACCCTGTCAGTTTGTGACGTGGGGTCCCAGGCGCTTCGAACTCACTTGAGTTCTACAACTCTTTCGAGTTTGATCGTTACACCTTCCCTGCATTGCGCAGGGCTTGGCTCGGGATTGTCCGGTCCGGATTTTCCCCGAGTTCACCTGGATTCACGCTACGGATTACTCCGTAGGTGGGCAGAAGATTTACCGTTAAAACAATTGTGTTGCGTGCTGCCCGCATCCGACAGCACTCATTGCGTTCGACCGCAATGTTCAGACTATCTCATCGCTCTTTCGAGCGCCGCGCGCTTCGAGGTCGCTGACCTCTACTTCCTTTCGGAATAGTCGTTACGCCTTCCGCATTTCTGCGGCTTGGTTCGGTATTGTCCGGTCCGGAGTTTCACCGAGTTCACGCGGTTACGATACATTTATTGGTTTATATCGAGTAGCCACTCAGCCTTAAGTGTTACGACGTTACCGCTTCCGCAACGTCTCTTCGTGTCCCCACGAAGAACAGACTATATTATCATCCCTTTCAGGATGTCGCGCGCTTCGAACTCGCTTGAGTCCTACTTCCGTTTCAGGAATAGTCGTTAGACCTTCCGCACCGTGCGATGCGGCTTGGCTCGGGATTACCTGTTCTAGGCTTCCCCCGAATTCACGCGATTATCATCGCTGTCTTACGACAGCGGGCCCCGCTTTAAATTTCAGGGTAGCTGAGGGGCGTTTGTGTTGATTCTAAACTAGTTCTGCTCTCGATGACAGGGTAATTCCAATCACGCGAGATCACTGCTAAGTTTCCCATCCTTGGCCCTCCTTTCCCTGGGAACGTACTCTCTACCTTCGGCCGCAGCTTTTGCCTTCATCCAGCCGAGGTAGTCCTTCTTGCGCCCAGTAAACTTTCCAGTCTTGAAAGCCGGGTTATCACTGCCATTGGTCTCCCGTGCCATTTTAAGTCTTCTCAATTCAGGCGACCATGTAGCAAGACGCAGACGAGAGGCCTCGCGCATCGCCTCGATCATCTGCTCGCGCTTGTCCGGATCGCTCCATTGAGCTGTAGCAGCTTCGGAAATTTTCGCCCGAACTTCGTCCACCGCAGCGCAACCAGTGCCTCCGATGGTTCTGTTGTATCCGTATTGAAGATCGGCAGACCGCAGTTTGGCGATCCATTCCTTCTCCAATGCGTCTAACTCCGGGCCTTGGACACCGCTGGCGAGAACGCTTACCTCGAAGGCTTCACGCTTGTACTTTCTGATTGCTCGCGCTATGAGCTTGCAGCCGGTGTTGTGCTTCGCGTCGGAAACGTGCTGCGTCCAGCGAATCGAGAGAGGCTTGATGCTCTGCCCCACGTAAACCTTCCCATTTATCTTGTTCCGGACGAGGTATATTATTCCGGTGCGACTACTGCTATTCTTTACTTCAGGTGGCATGATCCCTCCACGGATCGTGGCGCTTAGAGTCAGTGCCAGTAGTATCAATACTGGCCTGACTCGTATTTTATCAAATGGTGCGCGCATGAATCTAGTCGCTGAAAACCGGCTACGAAAGACTGACTGGACAGTGCGTGACGTTGAAATCGATGTTGCGCGCCGCTTGGTTGAGTGCGAGCACTACGCGGCCGGCGCATCCAACACTGCGGTCTATCTTCACGGCCTTTTCCGCGAAGGTGACATCTTTGAAGAGCAGTGCATGGGTGTGGCTTGGTGGATTCCGCCGACACGTTCGGCCGCCGAAGCGACCTATCCGAAGAACTGGAAAGGCGTTCTTTCGCTCTCGCGATTGGCGATCCGTCCTGAAGTCCCGGCCAACGCCTGCACGTTTCTCCTGGCCCGCTCCAGGAAGCTCATCCCGGCTGACGTCTGGCCTTGCTTGGTAACCTACGCCGATGAATGGCGCGGCCACACCGGTGCCATCTACAAGGCTGACAACTGGCAGTACGTTGGTCTCACCAAACCGGAGCGCACCTATCAGATCGACGGTCGTATGGTGGCCCGTAAAGCTGGCGGCCACACGCGGACGCATGCTGAAATGCTGGCCCTCGGAGCTCGGATGGTTGGATCTTTCGCTAAACACAAGTTTGTGATGGTGCGCGTAGGATAACTTTATGGACGTCTTCGACTTGATTTCA